>JAABUS010004781.1_pt1 | contig 18942 bp, 25 predicted proteins | sample 5560161 | NCBI WGS metagenome assembly JAABUS01 (sample SAMN10711885, study PRJNA513376) | rock metagenome | isolation source: Antarctica rocks | place: Antarctica: Victoria Land, Trio Nunatak nord | collected 2016-01-04 | reverse complement strand
CCTCCCACCCCCCATCCCCCTCCGGCCTCAAATTCACCACCAAACCCCCCCCGCGTTCACAAATACCCTACCCCCAACGAATCCCCCATCAACCACACATTTCGTATCCAGCGCCACGCCCTGCGCCCATACATCTTGCACGCTTTGGGTGACTTCGCTAGCGTAGAGGGGCTCGATGCGGAGCCGGCAGCCCATGTAGGTGCGGTCGTAGGGTATGGAGATGGCGGAGGACCAGGGGGAAGGAGAGGTGGTGAAGAGGTTGGTGGGGGGTGGGTTGGTGGAGAGGAATTCGTTGAGGGCGGAGGCGCAGGACTGGGGGTCGAGAGGGGGGGATGAGGCCAGGCGGGGGAGGCAGTGGGGGGGGGGGGAGGAGGATGGGGATTGGGCGAGGGTGGGGGTGAGGGTGGAGGCGAGGTTGGAGGCGAGGAGGAGCGCGGTGAGATGTATGGCGGTATATACCATGCAGTCTTTCGGAATCTCTGGATCTGGTGTGTAATTCCGATGACAGAATGCGGTATGCCGAATTTGGGATCCAAGGACGCGGAGACGAGTGGAAGGTGGGCATGGTGTCGAAGTCAATGTATGCGTTTGCGCATGTCGCTTGCTTCATCGCTTGCTTCTGGCCCGCATGCGCGGTGATGGAAGAATCTTCCGATGATGCGCGAAACAGACAGCAAACAGCACCGCCACTTGGGATAAAACAAGCCTGCGGCGAATCTCTGACTCTGCCAATCAGAACTAAGTGCCGCACTGACGGTGAGCACAGAGTCCCAAGTATGGCTCTTTTCGAGATAGCAGCTTCAAGGCTTCTTTTTCACGACTTGCGCTTATGTTTGCCTGAATACTTATGGCTATGATTTACCTAAAACTTGATTTTTCTGGTACCGATCGATCGATATCCCTGATAGGATAGTAGAAAGCGACTGCCAGTATATTTGAGATACTGTTTGCTGGAATACGACTCACTGTATAAGTAGCCAAACCAAATCATACGCCTTGTTGCAGGTCCATTGACCGCTTATCGGCGCTGGCATACCTTGCTGGAAGCACGCTTCAATTGCACGACGGGTGTAGGCAGGTAGCAAAACTCTGAGTGCCCAAGTCGCAGATCATGTTACATTCTACCTGTCTTATTGAAATTGCCCACATCCATCGCGGGCTAAAACTAGCGGAGTAGCCGGAACTGAGAGTAGCATACGTAAGATTCCATGGCAAGTGCACATGGGTGAGGTTGCCATGCGATGACTGGAAGCATGCATGATGTAGCTCGTCCAGAAAGGTCTGTTGCCGAGATGACGAATGAAGGGCTGCCTGCGCCATGCGAGCAATGCGAACCAAAATTTTCTCTCATCTGCATTGGGCCCCCGATCAAGTTTTAGGACCATGTCGCTCGACCTGAATCTCATTGCTCGCATAGGGAAAATGTAACGGCAATGTCGCCTTCATCAATTCTGTCCTGGCATACACCAATCTTGCTGCTATTGAGTCCGAGAGGATGACATTAGCTGGCCTGCCCAGTCCATTGCACTTCACAGCCGCTGTAACAGAGACTGACGAAAGTCGATTCAATAATACCATTGATATAAACCCAACATCTGTATATTCCTCTTCTTGTCAGCAGAATCTCCTTCCCCATAGACATTTCGACTTCCCCAGCTTTCAGGAAATATTGCGAAGATTCCGCATGAGCCAATTCATAGGCCATGAGCAAGGAGAGCGCCGAGAGCCATGACTCTGTCGAGCCAGCAGATACGCATCTGAGAACAAAGCTTACCGCAACGGCTCATGGTCTTGTGGAAGGCTAGTCGACGAGTCAATCCAAAGCACATCCCAGGTCCTTCCGAGCTGTTACTGTTGGCTGGAACAGAGTGAGAGCAAGACCATCACGTGGTATTGCGGAGATCGCCCCCATGATCATCATGGACTGAATGCGAACAAAGAAAAAGCGGCTTCGAGAGCGAGTTTTCCTTGCGTCGTGGTAGCACAATGCTCCCAAGAGACAAAGCCGTTGTCCGCCAATCCCGCCGAGACTATACTGTTGTCGATGGGCTGAGAGCGGTTGTACTCCACTGAATTCTATGATACTCTTCCAGGTCGTCCTTTCACTTCGGCTAACGGATCTAGCGTCTCTGACCTGGATGTCCAAATTCTTCTAATCTGACTCCACAAGTACCTTGCCCGACAGACTGCCTTGGGCTCCTACTCTTCAGCCTACCATGCCGACTTGTTGCTCCTCGGAGCGACGAAACAATGGCATTGTGCCAAGCTTGAATATATACTATATGTCAGTAAAGCTATCCCATTGTCCGGATGTGATGAAGACCACCACATCCTACGGCGACAATGCCGTTGTAGTCTTGTGTCACTCATGTGATCATTCTCGAAATATCAGTCTGGTACCAGTACGATGGCAATATATAAGCCACTACGTTACCTTACCATCTATTTTCTATCCCAGTGGCCCTCTCTTCCATTCTTCATACTCATTTCAGCAATCGACGTGAGAGTTGTTTCGGAATCCAGACAGCCTTTGCTTTGCTCACAACAATGTCTAGCTCAGGCTCCTTAACTCGGTGTGGTGCCATCCGCCGTCGCCGCTGGTCGGCCTCGGACGGTGACCTTCCTCATGTAAGCATCACATCGGCAAATTCCGCAGGCGGTAGCTCTGGTTCTTCTTCTGTCACGCAAAGCCGACCACATCTGTCTCGGTCATCAGTTACTGCTGTTCGGGTCGATGTCGCTATCTCAGCCGGCTACGTTTCTCATTTCCCCGAGGATACGGATATCATCGAGCCCGGTTCTCCGCATTCTATGTTGCGTACTCCATTCGAATTTCTACCAGGACCCACGTCACCGATTCCGGGTTCGCCAGTGCCAAGCTACCATAGCATGGTGCTATACAATGCTGAGGCAGCTCACAATTCGGTAGTACCTGTGGGAGGCCTCAGTCGAGCCTCGACAACCTCTGTGAGCTCACTGCCTGATTACGATAAAATCGAGCAAGGCCCGCCAACGGGGTACCTTGGGTACTCCAACTTCATTATCCCCGGGACGGAAATGCAGGCAGACGAGGAAGAAATATGGGTCGGTTTGGAGCCGTCGTATTGGGACACGGCTCCATTCGTCACAGATCCTGCCATGCCACGGTGTCCAGGGCTAGCAGATGGGTCCTGCCCGATCCATGAAGCACACAATTCAGGCAACTATTTCTGGGAGCAACGAACGCCCAGCGCTCTACTGGTTGTGATATTGGCGCAACACAACGTGGCGCATATCTTTGAAGGAAGTTGCCCTCCTGAAGCGGTTTGGGCGGCGCTTCTAAGCCGTTTGACCGGATCAGAAAACGAGGCAAGCGAGGACCTGCTATTCGGATTTCGCTGGTGGCATTGTTTCGATTACCGAGCCCGTGTGATCGCTCGTAGACAGCCCAGAGTCGACATTCGCCAGAGCTCAATCTATGTACGACGAATCAATCGGCAGTCTCTTCAACAAGGGGTTCGAAATACTGGCGAGGGTGATACCGAAGAGGATGTTTTGATGGCCGATCAAATCCGAGCTCTGGAGATCAGTACAATTCAAGAGGACGGCGACGCCCAACAGGATGATGTTTACGACCTATGGGATGCTTATTTTGACCGCGATGAAGAGCCTAGCACCACAGGCGTTGAAGGCAGTGGAGACCACCAGACCGCATACGACAGTGGCGATGAACGTATGGACTCTACTTTTAGCGACTTTGACAGCGTCTCCGTGCAATACTCGGACCTTGTCAATGATTCAAGCCCCCGGAATGAGGACGAATATGTCGACAGTACGTACTTCTTTCTTCCCAATAACCTTCCACGTGAGAGTTACTATCACCGGTATGGGTTCACACTGCCGTCGGAGGATCCCATGATAGTACCTCCAGCAAGTCTCCCGCCATATCCTCCGTGTCTGTCGTCCCTCTGCCCAATCCGATTTCCACACATCCAAGGGCCATTCTGGGACTCCGGTCCAATAAGCATCCCCATGAGCCTGATTCCAGGGCCGATGTCTCACTTAAGGGCTGCGCCGAACTTGGCAGCCTATCTCGATACTCTCTCGGAGCAGGGACTTGGTGATATTTTCGGGTCAGAGACGTCACCGCCGATGTTCATCCTGGCGGCGGTTGAGCGGATTGTGGATGGCAATCCGCAACTTGGTGACCTGCGTACCGTGGAGTGGTTCCGGTACTTTCATTGCCGGGCATGTCGGCCAATCGTGATGCCAGATGAAGAAACTATGGTTCACGAGGAGAACGTTGAGGAGCCGCCGTCTCCTCCTTCCTCCCAGGGGTCGGAGGTTTCCGATCTGGAGGTGGACAACACGATGGATAGTGACGACTGGGCTCAGTACTTCGACTGAGAGGACCTGTAAGGTGTAGATTGGAGATAGAGAGACAACATGTAGGGTAAAGATGAAAGATAACTCTGTACAACTGTCTCAAAAATCTGTGCACCCTGACTAACAACCTAGTGATAGACAATATTCAACATTGTGGAAGTAGACATGGTGACTAACCTTGGAAAAAAGTTGGCAAAGACTGCTGGAGAAACTCAAACATCGAGCAAGCATATTTCCAGATCTCCAGTCATATACTGTCGCATTATGAAGCAGGTATGCACACCATGAAAATCGAATGATTCACGAGGCCGCGACTTGCGTTCTACCCCGCTAGCTCCAGCCCCCCCTTTACGATTGCCTTCACATGCTATGATCCGATCTTTCACCATAAACTTTACATTCGGAGGACATCTATGGAGTGTATCGACAGCATGTTGAGAACTTGAGACCTCCAGAACCTACGTGTACTTTATGGGTCGATGAATGAAGAAATCGCCTGGTTGCCCGCCTTACTCCTTTTGTATAAGCGTATCTGCAGGGATGAGAATTCAATACTCGTCCCAGTCTCCCAGACGCGCTCACAGTCTGTACTTCACAGCAAGATTCGCTTGCAGGTATGTCCGATCAATGCGGAACCAATGTCCCGTCAGTGAATACATCAAGCTCTATGTCTCCTGGGGATATTCCTCCCAATTTTACGCAAGCATTTCGGTTTAGCGACCTCCCAGGCGAGGTGCGCAACAAGATATATCGTCAGTGTTTAATCAATGAAGGCCCCATCCCACTCGAGATCCTCGAGCTTTTCGTCTCTGAGGCCAAGCCTCGGGAGGAAGCTGGGAGCCCCAAATCAGAGCCGCTCATCTGGTTTTCCCTTGACATGGAAATTGAGAAGTGGACAATTATTACGAGCCTCCTCCGCGTCAGCAAAGCAGTCCACCACGAAGCAGCCTCGATCTTCTATGGCTGCAACAAGTTCCAATTCTTGCGGCAACAGTCTCTGATTCATTTCCTCTACTTCGACTGGAATCATCTGCCCGACGTTGGCCACCAACACTTACGTTACCTGCAAGTGGGATTCCCACCCATCGAGCGAAGGCTGCTCGACGACGACATTGTCAGTCAATTCAGCGAAATCGGCGATCGCGGCCTTCAGATCATTGCGGGACTCCCCGCCCTTGAGGATGTGACGTTCCGTTTGCGTGAAGATGTCATGACAAGCGACATTGGGCTCCTACGGAGGATCCGTCATAGCTGCAGGGGTTGCCGCGTGGCTCTGTGTCTTGGGGATGTGGAGGTATACGACGAGCGGCGTCCGTACAGTCGCCGCGTAGTCAAGATTAGCTCGGAAGCATTGGAGGAAATGCGCGAATGGGGCTGGGAAGTGAAGGGGCGGTACATGGAAGTTGATCGGAATCACGCGTGGAAAGACGAGCAACAATGGTTCGAGGCCTTGCAAGAGAGTACGCGATGGGGGTTGGAACACGGCTTGATACACGAGCCCAAATTCTGGCCCAAAACTTCCTGGTTCAGGCTGGCTGGGTTGTCAATATGATAATGTCGGCACTCCATGGCTACGAGACCCACGACCCGTCTTGTCGTCTCGATCTCGCAAACGAAGCCGTGTAGAAATCTCTCCTTGCTACTGTCGGTATGCATCTCTTCCGATATGTACAGAGCTGGAGCGTTACGCGCATGAAACAAGACTTGGTTAAGAATTAATGAGATATACAATGGCTATCCCTATGCGTTGGTAAGATGCATCGCTTTCTAGGAGCTGATGGCGATAGCCAACACCTCGCACCTGATGAATCGTCTTCTCCCTCATTCGTTTAGTCCAGCAACCTCACTCAGTCAACATATTGCCTCTTATGCAATGGCTCGTCCTGGTCGATTAATCCATGGTCGCTTCGTCGAACGCTTTCCTCACCAAGTGCAAGCAACTGGTACACCGTTGCTTGCCACCATTGCTTGCCACCGTTGACGGGCCTGTAACCGGAGCACAGAGACATTCGTTGGTAATTCGATTTAGAGAAAGGATTCAGTGTACGTAACAGACCTCTACTCCCACGGGTTCAACCTTCGACCGAGAGTATACATACACCTTGACGACAAATCGGCCATCACAAAGCCTATCCCTCCTACAAGAGTAAGGGTACTACGACAGAATATCAAGGAAACCACTCTCGACACCCCTCTCTTTGGTAATATCCGCCCCCCTTTTCGATAATTGCACCTAGAATAGTTTCCATTATCATAAGGATAAAACCAGGCAATTCCTTCTCTCATCCAAAGGCAGATCACTCCGTCAAGACAAATTGCGTGACTCGGACTCGACAGTGTAATGATATTGAATCTGAACGTCTTCAGCAACTATGCCAGCAAAAGCCTGAATCAATCCTGACTGAACTTGTGAGACGTACACCAGCGTAGGGTATGTACTCAGATCCGCCATCGTAAGCATGAGATTTCAAGCCCAGCTGTGGCAGTAATTGCCGCGTTGTGAGTAGGGTGTTCAATATTATAGCTGTAAATAAATGTAAATCACAGCAATATATAGACAATCCAGGGAGCTTTGACCTAAGAATATTACCTTTCTACGCTGAAGACAATTGACCCTTCTAGAGCTAGACTAGGTTTAGATTCTTTATCTTTCTAATGTCCTCTCTGTTGCAGACTAAAACTTTTGGACCTTTTGTCCGAACTTGGATTTGTCTTTATACAAGGTCTAATGGATATAATCCGCCTTGGCCCCGTATAGCTACTCACGGTATTGGTATGAAGAGTCATCAACCTGGTTCTCCGAGGATTAGTTCTTGAAAACGGGTCGGCCGTGTTGCTAACATTGTTTTGCGAATCTAGGGCCTTGGCTTGTACTGAAGCAAAGGTATCCTTTGAAACCATGCGAGCGGTCGGTCCCATATCTGTGACTGTACCGAAGCAAGCTATACATGAAGCCAATACTGGAGTTGGTAGGTTCAAAATACATCATAATTTCGCGCCCATCTCTCGCTTAGCCTGCTCTCTCAACACTCTCTTCAAGATCTTCCCGCTGGCCGTTTTCGGGATCTCAGGCACAAACACCACACCACCATTGAGCTGCTTGTACTTCGCCAACTTGCCAGCAAAGTGCGCCTTCAGGTCCGCTTCCGTCAGCGCTTCCCCAGCCTTCCCAGGTCTCCTGACCACATAAGCCCGAGGTAATTGCCCGTCGTCCGGGCCCGCCGCCACACCAATGACAGCCACATCCACGATCTTGGGATGGCTCAGCAGCACGGCTTCAAGTTCTGGAGGTGCGACTTGGAAGCCGCGGACTTTGATGAGCTCCTTCTTGCGGTCAACAATGTACCAGAGTTTGGTTTTTGCGTCGCAGGAGACGATGTCGCCGGTGTGGTAGAAGCCGTCGCGGTCGAAGGCTTCGTTGGCGGAGGGGTTGTTGAGGTAGCCTGGGATCACTGTCGGGCCGCGGATGCAGAACTCGCCGGGGGTGTTGTATGCCGTGATTTCGTTGCCCTCGTCGTCGACCAGTCTATAGAGTTGTCAGCAGTGAGTTACACAGCACTGCTGGGTGGTAGACGCACTTCGTGTCAATATTCGGCAGTGGCCGCCCGATGCTGCCAGTATCGTCATGCTCTGGGTAGGGATGGCGTGTCGCGAGGCACGAGAGCTCCGTCATACCTGGAACGGAGTCAGTCTTGTCGTGGAATATGCGGTGGAGGCGCTCACCCCAAACTTGCGTAAAAGGCGCATTGGCGCTCATCAACTGCTGGAACCGCTTCTGAGGGCCGATTCCTAACGCTGCAGCACCGCAAACTGCGGTTCTCAGAGACTTGAGGCTGTACTTATCTGTCAAATCAGACATGATGGTTGCAATGACAATAGGCGGCACTATAATCAAGTCGGTGATTTGATAGTTCTCGATTGTTTGGAGAAAGCCTTCAAGCTCAAAGCGCCGCAACACATAGGAAGCGTGACCGGCTTTAAGCGTTGTGGTGTGAGCGATGGGAAAGACAGCTGCATGAAACATGGGCAGACAGAGAATTCTTCGAACATCGTAGTCCTTTCGGTCGAGATTCCAGCAGATAGTGTGCTGGGCCACAAGGTTGTAATGACTGATCATTGTGGCCTTAGGGAGGCCAGTAGTGCCGCTGCTAAACAACCTTACGGCTTCAGTATCTTTGGCTGTCTGTAGGTTGTCGAAGCGCAGCCAATTGTCCTCGCCCTTATCTAGTAGTGTTTCCCAAGATTGGAATCCCTGCGGAAGAGGTTGGCCACGGACGTTGAAAATCAGTATGTTGGATTTCGGAATGTTACACTCCTCAGCAGCCGCTAGAATTGATTGTAGCGTCTCCGGTTCTGTGATCAGATACTTGACATCCGCAGTGCGAATATGATGCACGAGCTCATACGGCGTGTACCCAGGGTTCGTCCCAGCGAAGATACCTCCGGCGCCGATGGTGCCTAGGACGAGCATCGAGTACATGATGTCGTTGAAGGCGTGGAGACAGACGACATCTTTCTGTCCTGGGCGTACACCCCATCTTTTTAGGCCGGCAATCAATTTACGTACGATGGCCTTGGCTTGATTGTTGCTGATGGTCCGCTCAGGCCTCGCAGCGTCGTGATAGATCTATACGACCTCAGCTTGCTCGGAAGCTCACGGGAGAGAAACATACAGGCCTGTTAGGGTCGTAGGAAACATCGTCGAAGATCCATGAGTTGATATCCTTGGTAGGTATGGGAATGGTTTGCTCCGCTAAGAAGACCATGATGAAGCTGGGACCGCAGTCGATACCAGACTACTTTGTGAAAGGAAACATATGCTGTCTCGTCGGATGGCGCACTGCATGCGGTACAGCATTGGATTGCTACGTGCTGCTCTTGAGAAGCAACGTGTTTGAATCGGAGATGACCAAGCTGGGACTTGGCAATACCGGAGAGCCCGTCAATGCAGCAAAGCGTATGTTGGAATAGATAGAACTGGGAGCGAAGGATTAACAGCTCCCTCAATCAGCGAAAAGAAGCGGTGATCCAAGTTGGCTTACTAACCATGATCGTTGATAATACCCCAAGGATACCTTCGACGCTTCAGAGAGGGATTGACATCACGTGCCTGCCAAGAGCACACTGAAACATCGCTTACTCGGCAGTGCTGCGGTAGCTACCCTCCCTTGAAACAGAGAAGCCATTGACCAATGACGCAACAGCGCCGCCCCATCGCCAATTCCTCAGACGTGACTCTCCTCTTCCAAACCCCAGTAGTGACGCCCTTCCTCCAGAACCATCCCTCAGACTCTCCTTGCCCACAGCATACAGCTCTCACTACCTTGACCACTTCATCCGCCTTCCAAGATCCCATCTCTCTACAAGCTCATCTCCTTCCTTCACAGCTCTCGCGAGCATGCGTCCTCACCCTCTTACCCTCCTCCCACCGCTCCTCGCCCTCCTCACCATCACCCACACACAGCCCACCGACAACTTCCTCACCACCATGCCCACCTGCTGGCAGACCTGTTTCCAGAGCCAGTTCCCCAACTGCCCCAATCAAAATACAACGGACACCGCTACTTTATGCACGTGCATCCACCCAACCCCTTCGACTACAGCAAAGCGTATTCCATTTACTAACAACCACAGGCGTCTGCGGCACCGCCCTAGCCCAGCCCTCCATGTTCTCCTCCCTCATCACCTGCGTCACCGACAACTGCAACGCCCACGCGGATCCCACGGCGCTCACAATTCCTTTGGGTTCTTGGGCGACGGCACGTAATACCCTTGAGCATCCACTGCCGAGTGGGGAAGTGCAGAGCGCGGAGATGGCGGTGGCGACGGGGACGGCAAGCTCCACGACAGGCTCCACGACGGCATCAAGCAGTGCAACCGCAACGAGCAGTCACGCTACCGGGGGCAAAGGGTCAGGCGATGGGTCGTTGGTGGATCTGGCGAATATGGCGACGCGGCAGCGCGCGAGGAGCATGCTGGGCTTGACGGTTGGCATTGTGGCTGGGGTGGTATGGTTCTGATGCAGGCTGGACGTCTTCTGCATACATTTGAGATACCCCCTTTACTGGCAGCAAGCGTGGAGTTGGGGATCCGGGATCATTAGTATCATGAGTTCAGCCTACGACATTATCATCCATATCTCCCTTCCCGCGCCAGCTACATCAATCCCTCCATCCCCTCCGCTTCCCAATCCTTTTAACAACATACACCAGCCCCACCAGCACCGGCACCTCTATCAACGGCCCCACCGTCGCCGCCAGCGCCTGGTCGCTGTCCGCCCCAAACGTCGCTACCGCCACCGCAATCGCCAACTCAAAGTTATTGCTCGCCGCCGTGAAGCTCTGCGTCGCCGCCAGCCTATATCCGAACCCCAGCTTATGACACACCAACAGCGTGACAAAAAACACAATCAAGAAATACACCACCAACGGCGCCGCGACCCGCACCACCGCCACAATCTGATGCACCACCCTCCGTCCCTGCGACGCGAACAGCACAAGAATCGTGAACAGCAGCCCCAGCAACGACAGCGGCGACAGATATCTCAAAAACACCCGCTCATACCACGCCGCGCCCACAACCCTGCGCAGCGCAAACCGCGTCACGATCGCCGCCCCGAGCGGGATGCCAAGGAAGACAGCCACGCTGGTCGCGACGGTGGAGTACGATACCTGCAGCGTCTCCCCCGAGCGGCCGATCACAGAGATGAACAGGATGGCGAGCGGCGCGTAGAGTAGCATTTGGAGGACGGAGTTGATGGCCACGAGGATGGCGCAGTATTCGTTGTCCCCGCCCGCGAGCCCCGTCCAGATGAGTACCATGGCGATGCAGCGCGCGAGACCGACGAGGATGAGCCCTTCGCGGAGGGGGGAGCGGTCGGGGAGGAAGGCCCAGGAGAGGGCGAGCTGGAGGGGGAGGGGCGTGCGTTAGTTTTGTGAGGGATGTGTGGGGGGAGGGGAGGGGAGGGGAGGGGAGGGGAGGGGGTTACCATGAGGAAAGGCGCGATGATCCAGTTCACGAACACGCTGAAGGTGATCTGTACCCATATCGCGCGCTGGCGGAAGACGTGGTGCAGCGTCTCGAATTTGATCTTGCACATGATGGGGTACATCATCACTAGCAACCCCACCGCTATAGCACCCATTCAACGATCAGCCCCGCAAACTTCTTCTCTCCCCCCAAACCTCACGTCCACTTCGCTCCCCGGGAACAGGACGGACAGCACATACCAATCGGGACGCTAACGCCCACGAATTTCCCCTTCTGCAGCGTCGGCCCCGTGCTGGGCACGAAGTTTCCCAAGATTATGCCAATGGCCATGGCGAGGAAGATCCATAGCGCGAGGAATTGGTCCAGGAGGCCGAGGCTTCTGAAGGCGGAGACTTTAGTCGCGGAGGGGTCGACGGCTTGTTTTTCGGGGTCGAGGGATGGGGAGTCGGGTGTTTGGTTGGTGGAGGGGAGGACGGATGTGGTGGGTGGTTCGGCGGTGTTCATGGTGGAGTACCTTGGTGACGATGGTGGCTGGCGTGGGAGATATGCGAAGATCGGATGTCTACCTACAGATGCAGAGGGACACTCGGGGGGCGATTGAGTATTGAGTATGCAAAAAACGCAAGGGGCAGAAAGGGCCCATGGTCTACTCGTATATGATGAACTGCGCGATGAAAGCTTGAGCTGCCGCCACTGTCGAATGCATCGTACTAAAGTATCCGCTACCTTGGACCTTGGGATTGCTCGCCATCTTGTCGAGTTGTCACTGTTGATATTGACGAATGAGCACACCATTGACGCTCGATAACGCTCGATATCATGCACCTTTTTCGCCTCGCCATCCAATGGCCAGCCGTAGCCAATCATGTCCTCTCAGTATGTCACTGAAAAGTATGGCCTCGGACGGCGAAATCTAGATCAGAAGTCTTGGCATCACACAGGAAAATCCTTTGCAAATAGATATGAATTTGGGACAGTGAGACGTGTAGTTTCAAATGCCTACAGATAAGCTATAATATGTACAGTATAGACACGAACGTTTGCTGAACAGCACGAACAACATCGAACCCCATGGCCTGTAATGCTGGGGAGCGAGTCCTACCACAATGACGTCGTGCTCAGGCCATTTGTGCCATTGGCGCTGGGAGCGGACCTCTGTGCCACAATGAGCATATGTCTGGAATTGGGTTCTGGAATGAGTTGCTTACGGAACCTCGTCCATCGACTTAATCGTCATCTCCTTCCTCCCATTCATGATCCGACGCAAGTTGCTGCTTGCAGGGTAGACTATGCGACCTATCAGCGAAGAATAGAACAGCGCGAGTACAGGACACAGACCAACACGTCGAAGTCTATTGGGACTGCCAAGAGGCTGCATCGACTTCAATCCGAGCCAAGGGTCAACCCTCAAGTGGTCCTCCCAGAATGTCTTCAACTCGTAATTGAACGAGTCTTGCTTTGGAATCTCCAGTCTCGCGACGGTCTGCCAGGGGTACTTGACCGGGTCCCAGACCTTGCCTGCATATTCGACTGGCTGGTCTTCAAGGTTCTCACACAGCTGGAACTGAAGCAGGTACTCCGCATCGTGAGAGGAGTGGAAGTTGCTCAGCCATTTGCTCAGGATGTCTGACTCGTGTTCATCCGGCTTGACGGTCTCGTCGTATAGCTTCTTCTGTGTCTCAGATGATGGAACCAGGCAATATTTGGCAACATAGTCGCCGAAGCGGTAGGATGTCTGCGAGTATTGTCTAGTGCTCTCCAGGTGTGTGTTCCTGACCGTGTCCCGTGCCTTCTGCAACTTTGTATCATCTCGAGCTTCCAGCTTTTTATACAGCTCGGGCTGGTTGTTGCCGTACTTCATTCTCAGATCAATAATCTCCTTGGTCGTCTTGGCGTCCGCAAGGTCCAGAGCGGGTGTAGAATTGAATTCGATGTCGTGTGTGGGGACATCCTTGCCAGCTTCGAGCATTTCTCCGTGTACATTGAACACTTTCATGGCGAAGCCTCGAGGCTGTGGAATGCGGTCCTACAGAAGCACTTTTAGCCTAGTTGATTCTGATCAGGGAAGGCGAACCCACATCAAGACCTGGGTCACCTGGCTCGCTGCTATAACGAGCAACCACTTGATATTCGCCGCCATGCTCGAACAGACTCTGCTTTAGGTGTTTGGGTAAATCGTCCGGCACGACCAGCTTACCCTTGACCAGACCTTGTGTACGGGCGTGGGTCCCTGGGAGGTATGAGCCCAGGATCATTCGTCACTTGTGAGGTGCACGAACCGGTGAAGCAGTGGCGATGGCTGTTCCACTGTGCCTTCTGGCAAGCATTGATCATATCCGCTACGGCCTGAATATCTTCTGCCTCGTTCGGAGGGACCTTCTCGACGCCTTCGGCATCCCAGCGAATGTAGTTCCTCTTGGACATGTCATCTTGTTCGCCGGCAGCGCGGTTGGAGATCCCCATACCCTTAGGTGGGGTTTCCTTCTTGTCGTAGTCGGACATGGTGAAGGATGGACTCAAGGAGGAGGTGTTAAAGCTTTCTACTCGACACTGGTTGGGATCTCGGGCCTTATAAGGGAAGGGTAGTCAAGAGAGCAAGATTCCAAATCTTTGCATTGGTCGAGGGACCATCTGATCTGATATGCACCACATGGCAACGCGGGGACCATTTTGGAACCCGGAGTCTAGAACCGTGGAGCCCCGCAGTCACGCTGGTCAGGGTGATGAGCGGATGAAGGGAGATATCTCCGCCAGAGGCCTGCGAGGACCGGCGCCGCAAAGCTCCTTACTGCGTACAAAGCGCAGAGAGACTTCCGGAGATATGGCTGTGAATGTCGTCGCAGGACGGTCGCTGGATCGCGTACTCCGTGTGGAGAAGGCTTCGTCGAGCTCAGTCAGAACGAGTCTAGCCCGCTTCGGGCAGCCATGCCAAGCCTGCTCCCTGATGTACTCGTACCGGGTGCCGGCATTCTCCTCGCACTGAGTACAGAGTAGATCACCATTCAAGCCGGAGGAGATTTTTCTGGACTTGTCACACATACAAAGATGCTTTGCCTTATGAAATATTGGATGAAGTACTATGTTACCAAGAGCGGCACCCGGGCACACTGCAAGGCGGGAGCTGCAGGCTATGCCCTGTGGATGCCTGTCATCATCAGCCTTGTGCAAATAAAAACGTCAGGGCCGGTATGTAGCCGTGCACCTTCAAGGCTGAAACTGTTTTCTCCTCATCCGTAGCATCAAGAACTCGAGCTTGCATTTCAATGGCATGATTCTACCTCGTTAGCATATGCTTGATAATGGATCCGCTATCAGTTGCGGCATCCGTGGTGGGCTTGCTAGTTGCTACGGCCAACGCCTCCCAAATGCTCACACCATTTATTCACAGCGTAAAGAATGCACCAACGCTGGCGGAGCATGTTCTGCTCGAGGTGTCAATTATCAGTGCTTCGCTCGCTCAGGTTCAGGGCTATCTGACTGGAGCGAAGCCTGGCTCCCAAGCACGGACAAGGCTTGTCATGGTGGATCAGATCGTAGTCACCCTGACGACCTGTGTCATGACCTTCTCAGAGTTGGAAGCGATTCTCACCTCACTCAATCTGAATCAGCCGCACCAACAATGGGCCCGAGTTGCCTGGGCTCGGCAAGAGTCTTCCCTAACGGCTCTGCTCGAGCGCTTGAAGCGGTCCAAGGTATCTCTGACCCTTAACCTCACTACACTCACCTGGTAAGTGCAATGTGGTTCCTCAGTATAGCGTTACCCAGAAGTAACACCGACGATTTGTTCGCCGACTTCATGTGCCTCCATGGAAGAAGCAACAAATTCCATTGGAACTCTCAACGATTTAGTACACCAGGTACTGCAAAGTAGCCAAGAGATATGCACCCGCCTCAGCAGTCTTGAGGGACTACTTCAAGCCCAGAATGTGGCCTCTACTCACTCAGCTGACCAGTGCAATGACGAGGAGGATGTTTCAACCATCATTCCGAGAAGGCCAGTCCACACATCTCTCCTGGGCCGGTCGATACTGGGAATTCAAGCTCTGTCTTCCACTTCGACAACGATTTGCATGGATCTAGGGTCTACGTTCGAGCACTGCGACGCAAGTCATTTCAATCCCTACGCTCCAATAGCCAATCCCTTGGATGGTCCTGCCTTTCAGAGCTGAGCATGGCCGATGTTTCCAATATCTCAGTAGTCTCCCTCCCTATATGTGGCGCCGAGCTGAAGAACTCTGAGGCATTACAATCTTACGGAGGCTCCTGAACACCGCGCATCTAGGTCGTTGAAGCCTCAGCCAAATCTTACGACGCAGCAGGGTTTCCAGCCGCCTACAGTAGCATTACCAGCATTGAAAGACCAGCCTTTGCGCCAGGCAGTGACGCCTAAAGCGAACATTCTCCTCTGGGGTGGGTAGATCTCGATCTCTTCGTAGTCAAGCCAAACAAGCTTAGGTTAAGGAGACCTCGTATTGATAGCTGATTCGCGCCTCTGAAATTAGGTACTAAATCTTCCGGAAAGACCACCATCCGACACCAACTTCAGCTTCTGTACGGGTACGGTTTTTCAATGGAACAACGTCTGGAGTACCGTGGTGTCATTCTGGAGAACCTGGTCAACGCTTCTCTCGCTGTGCACGGTGGAGAATGTAACACGGAGCATCCGACACCCATGTGTGAAGAGGTCCTGGAAGAGAATCTCGTATGTAACTCGGAAAACCCCTCCAGGGAAGTCGAGTCAATATGAATAACGAGTAAAAAACTGCAGTACAAAAAGTTCTGGCGATACAGATGTCGAAGCGATAGCCAAAGTATGCAATCCTGCGTCGACGCCTGCGAGGGTCTGACTGATAGCCCACGGCTTCGCCAGCGAATGCGTTCCATAGATAATAACGTGTTGTACGGCACACCTTGCGAGAACTCAATTCGACACTAATGCCATACCAGCTTTCTAGATTAATGTATGGATTCTTCCGAGAGGGCTACGTGCCATCCGACTCGGCCATCCTTCGTGCCAGCAAAGGCACGGTTGAAAGCTCGGTTCAACATTTCGAATTCGACACCATCCAGTACAGACTTGTTGATCCCTTTTTTCATCCTGTTGACAGCAAAATTGACTTCAACAATATGTTACCCGACTGCATTATCTTTACTGTGAGACTTTCAGGCTATCGATTTCCAATCGAGGATCAAAATCACGTAAGTGCTCCCATATAACGAGCGTGAATCACATCCATATGCTGATTCTCCCTGGAGGATGAGATGAATGAGTCCATGAAGAGATTCGCCATGGTCTGTCAGGAAACGCATGTACCGATTGTTCTGATTTTTACGAAGAGGGACCTTTTCGTGAAGAACCTAGATGAGTATGCAGTCCCCACACATTTGCCACATATCTCAGAGAGTACGGACCCCGACACCTTCGTGGCGGACACGTTCCAATTCTTTGGAACTGCTTTCCGGTCGCTCGACCATAGAAACGATAGGAAAATATACGTCTACTGGATCAACGCGATCAATACCTGGGGAATCGCGTCGATCTTCCAAGATTTGCGCGACGATGTGTTCGAACGTCGTCAAGCTCGAAACCAGCCTTCAACAAATCAACATTCACGAGGCTCGCGGCGTAATTTTACGGCATGGTCTGCTCAACGTTACAAGATCGGAGAAGCACGTGGAGTATTCGTCGGTCTCTTCAGCAACACGTTATAACTGATAAGAGGGGAACTGTTATACAAAGGCGAAAGCCTACCCGCTTTTCATCTCATGCTGCTGCAGCGGCTTGGAAGGGGAAACCATGGTCTACTGAGTCTAACAGTCTCTTTTTCTTGGTTTTGTGCTCACACGACGACGCCTTGGCGACTACTATTGCAATGTGACTGGTCTTATGGTCACCACCGTCACAGGTGCAGGTACAAATTGCAGGTGTTCGCTTGGGAAGCTTTCCAAAAGATCAATATACCATCGACGGTCTGTTTCCAGTCCGTGATACCCGGGCTAGCAAGTAGTATCCATCGGATACTCTATAGACACCCATATGCTATCTTCAACGATACTCTGACTGGAAGCCGCAGCAACCAGAACAAACCCGTGCACTAGACTGATGCTGTTCGCTAAGGTCTATCGGTACACTGCTGCTTCGATCCAGCTGAGCTATTTTCTCTTCTATTGTGCACTTTCGCTGATTCCGTCCTGTGAGTTTGGTTTGTCTCAGATCTACTTGTCAACGTGTATGAGTCTTTGCTGGCTGAATAGACTGGCGTTAACTCGGAACAAATTTCCTGATCAAACGCCTGGAAAACAGAGCATCACCTCCTGCCGGGATACCGAACAGCCAACAAGTTTCGAATTAGCAGGGAGCCTACATCCGCACCAATACAAGCTCAGGTTGACTCTGTTCTGGCATACAATGCCCCACGAACACTCGACTTTTAGATTTGCCTCCTTCCTACTTCGCACTTCGTAGTCAGCTTTTTCGCTCGGGCAATCCACACGACCGATTCCAGGATGCCCTGACTATCGAAGCATTACATCAACTCCAATGATGCCCTCATCACCATCACCTTCCTGCCCCTTCATTACCCTCCCCAACGAACTCCTCGCCCTCATCATCACCCACCTAACCCCCACAACCCACCCCATCTCCCACCTCTCCATCCTCGTCTTCCGCCCTTACAAGCCCTACTACCCCCTCCCCTACCGCTCCGCCGACCCCCTCCACCTCTCGCGAACGTGTCGACGCTTGCACATCCTAACAAAGAAGCAGTTACGGGAGGAAAGAAAGAGCGAACAGAGTAATCTGCGCGAAGCTCGGGAGGCGGTTGCTCGCCTGTTGTCGTATAATCCGCTGAGCAGAGAGCTTGCGGTGGCGTGGTTGAAGGCGTGGCAGGTGGATGTTGGGGAGGGAAGGGGGGCAGGGAGAGGGGAGTCGATGGCATGGGCGTCGGGCCCTGTCGAAAGACTGACCTTGTGAAATACGAGGTTGTGGGATGGGTGGGTCTCGATGTAGGAATCGTCACGAGTGTCGATGCATTACCTGAACGCTTGCGGTAAGTGGCTGGGCGTCCAAAGACTCGAGCAGCGCGAGAACGAAGGACTGCTGAGGCCTGAGGGAGTTGACGTGTCTTCATCGGGGGTTTCTATTGCTCTTAACTGTTGATTGATACGTGGAGGTACGCGGTGTACACGTCGGAGAGCATGAAACCGTTCTTGAGGAACCCAATCAGGGCTTAGGGTATCCCTCCCCATTGTTATTCATACAATCTTGACTTCGTGGCTTCTAGTTTCACGATTCATAGGATGTCGGTCCCTTCCATTCGGTATCAGCATTTCCCACCACTTCCGCCAACTTCCGCCAATTCTCTCCACACATAAGCTCGACAGATCCTTTTCCGAACGTCTCGTCTGTCACCATCCTCCCCCCCCCAACGCAGAAATTCACGCCTTCCCCGTACTCCCCAACATATCCATACTCTCCTCCACAACCTCCTGCATCCTCCTCGTCCCCTCCTCCATCAACGCCGTCAACCCCAACTTCCCCTCCTTCTGCAACTCCATATACCGCCTGTTCACGACCTTATTGATATT
>JAABUS010004779.1_pt1 | contig 18947 bp, 12 predicted proteins | sample 5560161 | NCBI WGS metagenome assembly JAABUS01 (sample SAMN10711885, study PRJNA513376) | rock metagenome | isolation source: Antarctica rocks | place: Antarctica: Victoria Land, Trio Nunatak nord | collected 2016-01-04 | reverse complement strand
TATGGCGTGGGCGGGCCGGCCGGAGCGATCACCGTCTCCGCCTACCTCCGACCCGACACCATCCCGCGCGACCCGCTCCGGGATCTGACCGGGGCCGGGCTGACCTGGCTCTACCTCGTCGCCATCGCTGAGGAACTGGACGACCCGGCCCTCCGCCGGACGGCCGCTGGCCTGCAGGACCTCGCGATGCTGGGGACGGTTGCTGACGTCGCCGACCTGCGCCGTCTCAACCGGCCGCTCGTCCGGGACGGGCTCCGGGCGGTCCGGAAGGGCGCGCGGCCCGGTGTCGCGGCCCTCTGCGGCGCGGCCGGGGTCGAGCCTGCCACGCTGACGGCGCAGGAGACGAGCATGAAGCTCGCCCCCCGGCTCAACGCCGCCGGCCGGATGGGCGACCCGATGCTGGCGTTACAGCTGCTCTGCGCGTTCGACATGGACGAGGCCGCCCGGCTCGCCAACCAGCTCGAGAACCGAAACACCGGCCGCAAGGTGGCGATGAACCAGGTCATCCAGCAGGCGACGGCCGCCCTCCAGGCCAACATCGGCCGGCCCGGCGGCCTGTCCGACAGCATGCTCGTCGCCCATGGCACCGACTGGCACGCCGGCGTGATCGGTCCGGCCGCGTCCCGGATCGTCGATACCTTCAACAAGCCGGTCGTCCTGCTCAGCGACGATCCGCTCAGGCCGGGGGAGAGCCGCGGGTCGGCTCGCTCGATCCCCGGCTTCGACATCGCCGCGGCGCTGCGGGATGCCAGCGGACTGCTCGGCCACCACGGCGGCCACAGCGCCGCCGCCGGGCTCTCGCTGAAGACGGCCGAGATCGAGACGCTCGCCACCATCCTCGGTGCCGCGCTCGATCGGATGCTGCCGACCTCGGCCGAGCTTCAGGCCAGCTTCGGCCACGACGAGCTCCGCCCGGTTGCCGAGCTGCCCGCGGACCGGCTGACGCTGGCGACGGCCCGGAGCATCAGCCAGCTCGGCCCCTTCGGGGCGGGCAACGAGAACCCGCTGTTCTTCGTCCGGAACGTCCCGCTCCAGCGCCGGACCCTGATGGGCCGGGACCCGCAGCGGCAGCACCTCAAGCTCATCGTCGGCCAGCCCGGGGTCGCCCCGGCCGAGGTCATCGTCTGGGGCGGGGGCGACCGGCTGGCCGACGCGGCCACAGCCCAGTCCGTCGATCTCGCCGTCCGGCTCGGGATCAACCGCTGGAATGGGCAGACGAAGCTCGAAGCGATCGCCGAGGATTTTCGTCTGGCCCGGTGATTCCCTGCGGCGAAGCAGTCCGGGCCGCCCCCCTCCCCGGCTCGTCTCGGCTCACCCCGACTGCGTCGCGGTTCGTCCTCGGGACGCCCGGAGAGGGGGAGACGGGCTCACTCGACTCTGGTTGTTATTGGAGAGCTTCAGCTCGACCAGCCTGAAGCCCCTCTCCATCCGTCTTCCAGGCGAGACTCGACGCAGTCGATGCGAGCGGAAGGCGAGATGGGGAGGGGTTGGGGAGGGGGCTGCTCGCCGACCGCCACGTTTCGATTCATCCACTATCGATCAGGAGACTGCCTCGATGACCGATCGCAAGACCACGGACCCACGCTGGCCGGACGGCATCCACCCATCGCCGAACATCCAGACCGCCCCGGACGTCTATGAGACCGAGAATCTGGCGGCCGACCCGGACGGGCTGGTCGAGCAGGCGATGCGCCGGATCGCGCCGTGGGATGGGCGGACGGTCGTCGACCTAGGCGCCGGGACGGGCTTCCACATCGCCCGGTTCCATGCGGCGGCCCGGCAGGTCATCGCGATCGAGCCGCACGGCCCATCCCGGCTCCGGGCCATGCGCCGCGTCGCCGACCTGGGGTTGGAGCGGGCCTCCGTCCCGATGGGCTCGGCGGAGGCCATCCCACTCCGGGACGCCAGCGTCGACATCGTCCACGCCCGCTTCGCCTACTTCTTCGGTCCCGGATCCGAGTCCGGCCTCGCGGAACTCGACCGCGTCATCCGGCCGGGCGGCACGGCGTTCATCATCGACAACGATCTCCGCGGTGGCGACTTCGCGGGCTGGCTGCGGCGCCAGCCGGAGTGGGCCGGCATCGACCCGGATACGGTCGAGTCGTTCTGGGCGGCGCATGGGTTCAGCATCGAGCGGATCGCGACCGAGTGGCGCTTCCAACGGTGTGAGGACCTCGAAGCGGTGGTCCGACTGGAGTTCCCGGGAGATGTCGCCGAAGGGATCATCCGCGACCACCCAGGGCTGTCGGTCTCATATCACTACCTGCTGCCGCACCGGACCTTCTGAGCGCCAACGAGCACGGGACCGTCGGAAAATGGCAACCGCCGTCGGCACGACTCCTGGTTCGCCCTGTTGACTATCAACATTTCGTGACACAACTTGAGCAGACTGCTATGTTCCAGTGTCAACAGCATCCCCGTGATCTGGCACCAGCACCCGCCTTTAATAGGTCGTCAGACAGCCCCGGCCCTCGCGGCGGCCAGGCGGAAGGTGTAGTCGCGCGATGACCAGGATCCCTTCCCGGCACCGACGCGATTTGTGAGCAGAAGATCCCGCGGGACGTCGTCGTCATCGGGGCTTCGGCGGGCGGCATCCCGCCGCTCCTGACCCTGATCGAGCACCTGCCGGACGACTTCGGGGCGGCGGTCCTGATCGTCGTGCATCTTCCGGCCATGAGCAAGAGCCGGCTACCGCAGCTCCTCCAGCGCGTGACGAACCTGCCGGTCGCTATGGCCGAACATGGTCAGCCACTGGAGATGGGCCGGATCTACATCGCCCCGCCGGACCAGCATCTGCTCGTCCGCGATGGCCACGTCGAGCTGTCCGATGGCCCACGGGAGAACCACACCCGGCCCGCCGTCGATCCGCTGTTCCGCTCGGCCGGGCGGGCCTACGGGGAGCGGGTGATCGGCGTGGTGCTGTCCGGCACCCTCTACGACGGCAGCGCGGGACTGATGGCGATCAACGCCTACAATGGTGTGGCGATCGTCCAGGATCCGGCCGAAGCGGTGATGACGGGGATGCCCGAGAGCGCCATGCTGCACGCGAAGGTCGACTATGTCCTGTCCGCGGCGGCGATCGCGAGCACACTCGTGGAGCTGGTCGGGCGTCAGGTCCGGGCAGGGCGCGACCAGATGCGCGACGACGATGCCGATCTCAAACAGAAGATTCAGGCGGACTTCGACCAGCAGAGCCAGGACGTGCGGGCCGGCGAGACCACGATGTTCACCTGTCCGGACTGCGGCGGGGTGCTCTGGCAGGACCGCGAGGAAGCATCCCTCCACTTCCGCTGCCATGTCGGTCACGCCTTTGCTCCAGAGACGCTGCTCGGGCTGAAGTCAGAGGAGATGGAGGCGGCCCTCTGGACCTGCGTCCGGATGCTCAAGGAGAAGTCGATCCTGTCCCGGCAGCTGGCGACCCGCTACCGCAACGCCTCCGCCAATGCGCGGTACACCGACCGGCTCACCGAGCAGGCGGACCGGGACGACCGCTACGTCGAGACCCTCAAGGCGCTGCTGGAGCAGTTCCCGGGACCGGTCCGTGCCGTCCCCCCGGATCTGCAACAGGTGAGCGAGTGATGACCACAGGTGCTTGAAGCCAGACACAGATGCATGCCGCCGATCGTAGCGCAAACCGGATACACAGGATGACGCTGGAGACAACAGAGGAGACAGGGGTGAAGGGCGCTCCGGTGGATCGATCGGAGCGTCAACTCGTCGTGGTCGGCTCGTCGGCCGGAGGGATCGAGGCACTCGCGACGCTGGTCGCCAGCCTTCCGGACGACTTCCCGGCGTCGGTCGTCCTCGCCCAGCACCTCGATCCGAATCGGCCCAGCAATCTGACCGGCATCCTCGCCGCCCGCACCGGACTCACGGTCGAGACCGTCCACGACCATTCAGTCCTCGCGCCAGCCACGGTTTACGTCATCCCGCCGGACCGCCACGTTCGGGTGCTGGACGGCGAGCTGGAGGTCCTTCCCGATGGGGAAGGCCGACCGATGCCATCGATCAACACGCTGCTGAGCAGCGCCGCCGAGGCCTACGGGAACGACTGATCGCGGTGATCCTGACCGGCTCTGGCTCCGATGGCGCCAGCGGAGCCGTTGCAGTGAAGGAAGCGGGTGGCACCGTCGTCATCGAGGACCCGGAGACGGCGGCCTTTCCCTCCATGCCGCGTTCCCTGCCGCCCTCGGTCGTCGACATCGTCGCCCCGATCGAGCGGATCGGTCCCCACCTGACCGAGATGCTGTCGGGCCCGGAGGGAATCTGGACCGATGCCAACCCGGCGCTTCTCGACCTGCTCCGGGAACTCCGCGATCGCCGAGGGATCGATTTCGGGTCCTACAAGACGCCGACGCTGCTGCGCCGGCTCAACCGGCGGCTGGTGGCGACGGGACAGCCCGACATAGCGGGTTACCTGCGCTATCTCCGGGCCAACCCCGACGAGGAGCGCCTGCTCATCGGCAGTTTCCTGATCAAGGTGACGCGGTTCTTCCGCGACACCCATCTCTACGATTACCTCCAGACCGAGATCCTGCCGGAGCTGATTGCGCAGTCGATCAGCAACGGTCGCGAACTCCGGCTCTGGTCGGCCGGCTGCGCGACAGGCGAAGAAGCCTACTCGCTGGCCCTGCTCGTGGCTGAGGCGCTTGGCTCCACCAGCAATCCGGGGGTCCGGATCTTCGCGACCGACCTGGACGAGGACGCCATTGCCTTCGCCCGCCGGGGGATCTACTCCGCGACGAGCATCTCCAACGTCCCGGTTGACCTGGTCGACAAGTACTTCACCCCGAAGGACGGCGCCTACGAGGTCCGCAAGGCGATCCGGAGCCTGGTGGTCTTCGGCCAGCACAACCTCGGCCAGCGGCCGCCCTTTCCCCATGTCGATCTCGTTCTCTGCCGGAACGTCCTGATCTACTTTACGGCCAGCCTCCAGCAGCAGGCGCTGGACGCGTTCGCCTACTCGCTGCGGGACGGCGGCTTCCTCGTCCTCGGCACGTCGGAGACGCCGCGGCCCGTCAACGCCCTGTTCCGGCTGCATGACCGGCGCCATCGGGTCTTTCAGCGGGAAGGAACCCGGACGACGCTGCGCCCGAACTGGCCACCCCCTTCGATCTCCCGTGACGACCCGGAACCGTGGGTTCCCAGTACCCGCTCCGCGATCGACCTCGCGCTGCGGCAGGCCGAGCGGGAAGCCCAGCGTGCCCAGTTCAGCGGCTCCCGGTTCGAAAGCATCCTGCGGCAGTTACCGGACGGCATCGCCCTGCTGGATCGCCGCTACGACATCGAGTTCATCAACGGCGCGGCCCGGCGGCTGCTCGGGATCCATGGTGTCGCCCTCGGGCAGGACTTCATTCACCTTGCCCGGCGAATCCCGTCCGGTTCGCTCCGCTCCGCGATCGATTCGGTGCTCCGTGGGGACGGGCCGATCCAGATCGACCGGATGGCGACGACCGAAGCCGCGACCGGCGACCTGGTCAGCCTGTCTCTGACCTGTCAGCCGGACCAGGTCGATCAGAACGGAACGGTCACCAGCGTACTGATCCGTGTCCGCGATGAGACGGGGATCTCCCGGCTTGAATCCGAGGTTGGCGATTCCGCCAGCCAGTTCGAGGACGAGAACCGGTTGCTCACGGCAACCGTTGCCCGGTTGACGGCCGCCAACCGTGAATTGCTCGATGCCAACCGGGAGTTGAGCGACTCCGCCGACGATCTGCGGGACCAGGGGGAGCAGCTCCGGCGCGTCAACTCCGTGACCCAGGTCGCGACGGAGGAGATCGAGACGCTCAACGAGGAGCTCCAGGCCACCAACGAGGAGCTCCAGGCCACCAACGAGGAGCTGGAGACGCTCAACGAGGAAACACAGGCGACGCTGGAGGAGCTCAACGCGACCAACGAGGAGCTGAGCGCCCGGAGTACGGAGCTCGAGGACCTGGCCGAGACGCACGCCGCCGAGCGAGCCCGGCTGTCGGCCATCCTCGGCAGCATCGGCGAGGCCGTCGTCGTTGATTCGGTTGGGGCGGTCGTGAGGAGCAACGCCGCCTATGACACGCTGGTCGCCAGTCTCGGCGGTCGCCTCAACGCGACCGATCTGTACGGCAACCTCCTGAGCAACGAGACGACACCACAAAAGCGGGCCGCCGGCGGTGAGCTATTCCAGACCGAATTCACGGTCGCTGACGGGAACGCCGGCCCCCGCTGGTTCGAGGCGACCGGTGCCCCGCTGCGGGGCGACACCCGCGTCGGCGGCGTCCTCGTCATCCGGGAGACGACCGACCGGCGGCTTCGCCGGCTGGAGGAGCAGTTCCTCCACATCGCCGGCCACGAGTTGCGCTCTCCCCTGACCGCGATGCAGGGCTACCTGCAACTCGCCAAGCGCCGCGTCGACGGGATGGGCGACGAGCGGCTGGGCCGGCACATCGGCGCCGCGATCCAGCAGGTCCAGCGCCAGTCCCAGCTGATCAACCAGCTGATGGAGGTCGGGCGGCTCCGGACCGGCAAGCTCGCGCTGGACACCGCGCCCGTCGACGTGGTCGCCCTGGTCCGCGACGTCGTCGAGACGATGCAGGTGATCGCGCCGGATCGAACGTTCAAGGTCACGTCCGACACCGAGACGTTGACCGTGCATGGCGATGCCCTGCGCCTGGAGCAGGTCGTGCTGAACCTGCTTTCCAATGCGGTCAAGCACGCCCCGGATAGCCAGGAGATCGACATCCGCCTGCACCTCGTCGCCGGCGAGGCCGTCGTCGAGATCCAGGACTATGGACCCGGCATCCCGGCGGAGAACCGGCAGAGCATATTCGATCTGCTCTCCCAGGTCGAGCGGACCAACCATTCCTATCAGAGTGGGCTGGGACTGGGACTGTACATCGCCCGGGAGATCGCCCTGGCCCACGACGGTTCGATCACTGTGCTAACGGAGGTCGGCGATGGCGCGACCTTCGTCGTCCGCCTGCCCGTCGCCGGCCCAGGCCGCCCCATTGCCAGGTAGCCAGTGACCGGTGCTGACCGGAACACCACCGGGAATTGCCGGGTCGACCCGCACGCTGTCGCGAGGCTCGGCGACCGACGAGACGATGAGCACGATGCCCTTCAACGACGCCGTCGAGACCATCGGGCGCGTGGTGGAATCGGTCGGCATCGGGGTGATCGTGATCGGCGCCACGATCGCGACTGTGCGGTTCCTCCTCCGGATCGTCAGCCGCGCTCCGGGTCCGCCGGCCTACCGCACCTATCGGCGCAACGTCGGCCAGTCGATCCTGCTGGGTCTGGAGTTCCTGGTCGCCGGTGACATCATCCGGACTGTCGTGATCGAACCGACCTTTCGCACGGTCGGCATCCTGGCGATCATCATCGCGATCCGGACCTTCCTCAGCCTGGAGCTCGAACTCGAGATCGAGGGGCGCTGGCCGTGGCAGCGGGGCGAGCGTCCAGGGAGTGGGGATGTCGACGGCGCCGCTTCCTGAAGACGATCGCCGCCAGCATGGCAACCCTACTCGCGCCAGTCGATGATCTCGAGACCTGGCACCCGGCTGTGGTGCCGGGTATTCCCGGTCACGAGCATCGCGCCGATGGCCAGGGAGTGAGACGCGATCAGAAGATCCATTTCCCCTATCGTCTGGCCAGTGGATACAAGGTAGTGCTTGACTCGGGCGTAGTGGATCGCACCTGATATTGGCCAGTCGGGGATGATGACTGAATCAAGGAATTGCCGGGTCACAGCCTGAAGAGGATGATCGTCCGGGAGGCGAAGCAGCCCATACAAGACTTCCGCTTGTGTAATCGCCGACACACCGACCTGAGATGCGGGCAACGCCCTCATCTGGCGACGAAACTCTGGTGGGTGTCCTTTGGCAATGTAACTCACGACGTCTGTGTCGAGCATATAGCGCGGCGTCATCAACGCTCATCGTCAAAGATGCCCCGAGGATCAAAGGGCACGTTCATTGGTCGCTCATCCATGAAGTCAGGCGGGACATCTGCCGCATCGAATAGGGCGAAGAGCTCGTCCCACGTCTTCACTGGCTTCGGAGGCCGTTGGGACAGGATGACATCTCCGGTCCGATCGTCCCGGGTCAGGTAAACGGTCTCCCCATCGAAATGCACATCATTTGGCAATCGAATGATCTGAGAGTCCCCGTCCGATTCGAGCGGCAACGGCCGATCGGCAATGCTGTTGGGTCTGGATGATCTCTGGGACATGTGCATCCCTCCTCGTCATGACATCCAGTATAAACCGTGGCTTGCATCGTCGGACAAAATCCACCATCGTCGACGCACTGCTCAACGATTCCGATACCAGATGGCTAGAACGGGCAGTCGTCGGTCCGCAGTTCCAGCCAGGCGATCTCCTTCGGGGAGAGCTTGAGGTCGAGGGCGGCGGCGTTGTCCTGGACCTGCCCGGCGGTGCGCGGGGCGGCCAGCGGGAAGATGTTCATCGGCTGGTCGAGCACGTAGGCGAGGGCGACCCGCGGGATCGTCGAGTTGCGCTGGGTGGCGAGCTCTTCCAGACGGTCGACCTTGCGGAAGTTGTCCTCGGTCGCGTAGGCCTCGATCGGGTTGGTGTCGAAGTAGTCCGTGAACGTGTCGAGATTGTCCCGGCGGAAGCGGCCGGTCATGAAGCCGCCGGCGAGGCTGGACCACGGCAACACCGCGAGGCCGCTATCGGCGTACCAGGCGCGGGCCTCGGCCCCCTCTGGGCCGGCGATCGAGACGCAGCCCGACCAGGGCGGCTGCTTCCAGACGGCCAGGCTCAGGTTCGGGGAGGACGCGACGAACGGCGTCAGCCCGTTGGCCGCCGCGTACTCGTTCGCCTCGCGAATCCGCTCGTACCGCCAGTTGGAGCCGCCGTAGCCGCCGATCCTTCCCGCCTTGTGATGCCGGTCCAGCACCTCCACGATCTCGCTGACGGGCGTCTCCTCGTTGTCCCGGTGGAGGATGTAGAGGTCGATGAAGTCGAAGCCGAACGCCTCCAGCGAGGCCTCGATGTCGGCGGTGATGTCGGCCGCGTTGACGCGGCGGTCCTTGCCCCCGGCCGGATGGGCGCCCTTGCCGAGGACCATCACCTGGTCGCGGACGCCACGGGAGGCGACCCACTCCCCGAACAGGTTCTCGTTGCGACCGTAGGTGCGGCCAGTGTCGAAGGCGTTGATGCCCGCCGCCAGGACATCGTCGAGCAGCCTGAAGCCGTTCTCCTTGTCGTCGTCCCGCAGCATGATCGTCCCCTGGACGATCCGGGAGACCGGCTTGTCGACGTTGGTGATCCGTCCGTACTCCATGGAAGGTGCCCTCTGCTGTGTCGTCGTCGATGGTGACGTATCGGTGATGGACGGATGGGTGACGCGACCGCTCGCTGGTCAGGCGTCGCCGGGGTAGCGGACCGGCCAGGGCGCCCGGATCCGGTCCAGTGTCTGGATGATCTGCAAGGTCTCATCCAGCGGCATGGTCGGGCTCTCGGTCAGACCCTCGCGCAGGCAGCGGCCGGCCTCCTCGGCCTCGTAGTTGTAGCCGTTGCCGGCGTAGGGAAGGTCGAGCGCGTCCGCCTCGTGCCCGGTTCGGGCCAGCGTCAGATGGGATGGGCAATACCACGGCGACTCGATCGTGAGCGACCCCTCCGTCCCGAACAGCGTTGCCGCGACCGTCGTCTGGGTCCGGATCGCGCAGGTTAGCTGGGCGATCTCCCCGCCAGCGTAGGCCAGGGTGATCGCGGTCAGCTCGTCGACACCGGTCTCGCCCGTCTGCCCGATTCCGGCGGCGGCTCGTGGCGCGCCGAAGATCATCGAGGCCAGCGAGACGACGTAGACGCCGACATCGAGCAGGGCGCCGCCGCCGAGCTCGACGTTGAACAGGCGCGCCGCCGGGTCGACTCCGGCGCGGAAGCCAAAGTCGGCCTGGAGCAGGCGCGGCTCACCGATCGCGCCCTCGGCGATCAGCTCGCGGAAGCGGATCATGGCCGGGAGGTAGCGCGACCACATCGCTTCCATCAGGAAGAGCCGCTTCGCCCGGGCGTTCTCGATCAGCTCGGCCGCGTCGCGGGCGTTGACGGTGAACGGCTTCTCACAGAGCACCGCCTTGCCGGCCGACTGGCAAAGCAGGACGGCCTCGTGGTGAACAGGGTGCGGCGTCGCGACGTAGATGATGTCGACGTCCGGGTCAGCGGCGAGTGCCTCGTAACTGGCGTGGCGGCGCGGGACGTCGAACTCGGCCCCGAAGGACTCGGCCGAGTCCGCACTGCGCGACCCAACCGCGACGAGTTCCGCCCCATCGGCGCTGTGCAGGCCACGGGCGAACTTCCGGGCGATGCCGCCTGTCCCGAGGATGCCCCACCGGGTCGTGCCAGTCGTTCCGTGTCCTGTCATCGATACTCCCTTTACCCCGCGATCCCCTTGGTCTCCGGCACCACCATCGGTGGCCACGCCGGACCGGGATCGATCGAACCCGGAGCAGTGTCGCGCCGATCACCCCATCCGTAAACCCGGCGTCGATAGAAGATCCTCGTAGTCCTGCGTTGGCTCCACGGGAAAGTGACGGTGGCGAAGCCAGTCTCGCCTGACGGCGAAGGCCGCTGCGGCGGCCGGGCTCGTAGACTTCGCCCCTACGAACGGTCACCGCCTCCAGCCATGGCGCTTGCGGATGGCTCCCCTCTCCATCCGTCTGGTCGGGCGGGTCCGGCATCGCCGGATCAGCCGACCGGACGAGATGGGGAGGGGCTGGGGGCTCAGTGCCGTGCAGTTTGTGTCCGGACGGTTTTTCCTCCCCCTCTGGTCCCGACACGGGGGGAGCGACCGGCGCCAACACCCACGGACGAGCTGGGACCAGGCGGGGGCGTTCTGGGCAGCGAGGCGTACGCCACCAGCCTCGACCAGAAACGCCTGAGTGTCCGTCCACAATCTGCATGGCACTGAGGGGGCTGGGGGAGGGGTATACTCGCCTCCGACCTGTCTTGATTCGCAGAATGGTTGAACCCGCGGCACCGTTGTCGCCCTGCGGGGCGAAGGCCGCTGCGGCGGCCGGGCTCGCAAGCGTCGCCCCTACAGAACGACGCCGCAGCGTTTCGGCAGGAGGCGAGGACCACGACGACGGGCCAGCACTTCGCCGTGCTGGCCCGTCATCATCATTTCGACCGTAATGGCTACTCGCCGTGGAGGCCCGTCGTATCGCTGTAGCCGTCGCTGAGCGGGATGCCGCCGGGCTGCGACGCGAGCGGTTCGAGGCGCTCGACCTGCTCGTCGTCCAGCAGGATCGCCGCGGCGATGACCTCATCCATGTTCGAGACGAAGAGGAACTCCATGTCGTCCCGGACGTTCTTCGGCACCTTGGCGAGATCGCGCTGGTTGTCGGCCGGGGCGATCAGGCGGCGGATGCCCATTCGGTGGGCCGCCAGCGACTTGTCCTTGAGCCCGCCGATCGGCAGGACCCGACCGCGCAGGGTGATCTCGCCGGTCATCGCCGTGTCGCTGCGGACGGGCCGACCGGTCAGGGCCGAGATCAGCGCCGTAGCCATCGTGATCCCCGCCGACGGGCCGTCCTTGGGCTGGGCCCCCTCAGCGAGGTGGATGTGAAGGTCCAGCCGCTCCTGGAAGTCCTTGGGAATCCGGAGCTGCTCGGCCCGGGAGCGGGCGTAGGACAGCGCCGCCCGGGCCGACTCCTGCATGACGTCGCCGGCCTGGCCGGTGATCGTCAGGGTGCCCTTGCCCGGCATCGTCGCGACCTCGACCGGGATGATCTCGCCGCCGACGTCGGTCGTGCCGAGGCCGATCGCGACGCCGATCTGGTTGCCGCCGAGATCCTGGTCGAACCCGTACCGCTTCGGCCCGAGGTACCGCTCCAGCCGCTCCTCGTCCAGCTCGAACGGGATGCCGGGGAAGTCGGGCTCCGGATCGACAGCGGCGACCGTCGCGAGAACGCCATCCGTCGCGCCGTTCGCCAGGTGCCGTTCGCCGACGAGCTCCGGGACGGGGACGGAGTCGAGGACGACCTCGACGGTGCTGGCCGGGGAGCGGGTCTCGACGACCTCGTCGCGGGACGACTCGAGCGCGTGGAGCGCCCGGTCGCGGACGACCTCGCGGGCGACCTTGCGGCAGATCGTGGCGAGTTCCCGCTCCAGCCCGCGAACGCCGGACTCGCGGGTGTAGTCCCGCACGACCCGGTTCCAGAGCCGCGGTGGGATCGTCATCGCGTCAGCCGGCAACCCGTGGTTCTCCAACTGGCGCGGCAGCAGGTGCCGGGTGCCGATCTCGACCTTCTCGGCCTCGGTGTAGCCGGAGACCTCGATGACCTCCATCCGGTCCCAGAGCGGCCGGGGGATCTGCTGGCCGTAGTTGGCCGTCGCGATGAACAGCACCTTCGAGAGGTCGTAGGGCGCGTCGAGGTAGTGATCGGTGAAGGCGTGGTTCTGCTCCGGGTCGAGGACCTCGAGCATCGCCGCCGTCGGGTCGCCCCGGAAGTCCGACGCCATCTTGTCGATCTCGTCGAGCAGGATGACCGGGTTGAGGACCTGGGCCGTCTTCATCGCCGTGATGATCCGGCCGGCCATCGCGCCGATGTACGTCCGGCGGTGACCGCGGACCTCCGCCTCGTCCCGGACGCCGCCGAGGCTGACGCGGACGAACGTCCGGCCCATCGCCGAGGCGACCGAGCGGCCGAGGCTGGTCTTGCCGACGCCCGGCGGGCCGAGCAGGCAGAGGATCTGGGCGCCGGTCGAGGTCTGGGCGTCCTTCGTCAGCACACGGACAGCGAGGTAGTCGAGGATGCGCTCCTTGACGGTCTCCAGCCCGTAGTGGTCGTCGTCCAGGATCCGCTCGGCCTCGATCAGATCGATCCGGTCCTGCGACTCCTCGTGCCACGGCAGGGCGAGGACCGTGTCGATGTAGCCACGGACGACGGTCGACTCGGCCGAGACCGGCGGCATCCGCTCCAGCCGCCCGATCTCGCGCAGGACCTTCTCGGCGATGGCCGGTGGCAGGCCGCGCTCCGTCACCCGCGCCTTGAGCGCCTCGATCTCGTTGCCGTTCTCGCCGCCGAGCTCGTCATGGATCGCCTTGAGCTGCTCGCGCAGGTAGTACTCGCGCTGGTTCTTGTCGATCTGTTCGCGGACGCGGTTCTTGATCTTCTGCTCCAGCGCCGCGACGTCGAGCTCGCTATCCAGGTGGATCGCGATCCGCTCCAGCCGCTCCAGGCCGTCGGTCATCTCCAGCAGCTCCTGCCGCCGGGCGACGTCGGTCAGGAGCTGGGTGGCGAGCAGGTCGGCGAGGTGGCCCGGTTCGGTTGCGCGCTGGACCATCTCCAGGACGTCCGACGACAGCCGGCCCCGCGCCTCGGCGAACCGGTTGGCGAGGTCCTGGACGTGCTCGACGAGCAGCCGGCTCTCGTCCGGGTTGGTATTGAGCTCCGGGAGCTGGTCGGCGCCGACGGTGAAGAAGGAGCGGGAGGTGTCGTACTGGTCGATCCGGACGCGGCCGATCCCCTCGAGCACGACCTGGATGTTGCCGCCCTGCTGGCGCTCGACGGAGACGATCCCGGCCAGCGTCCCGACGGCGTGGAGCTCCTCGGCGCGGGGGTCGTCGACCTCGCTCTCGCGGTGGGCCGTGACGACGATGCGGCGCTCGCGGAGCATCGCGTCCTCGACCGCCTGGATGCTGCGCGGCCGACCGACTAGGAGGGTCACGACGTTGCGCGGGAAGATGACGACGTTCTTGAGCGGCAGGAGCGGGTAGCGGGGGCCGTAGACATCGAGTCGACTCATGGGAGACCCACCCTCTCGCGAACATCGGGCGATCGATGGAGACAGACCGGGCGCGGATACTGACGGCAGGATGATGGGAAAGGCGACGGCGACCAGATGCCAGTGGGCCGGGTCTGGACGAGAGGCCGGGTTGGTCCTGACTGAAGGGTAGCGCAGGCAGGTGCGCCGACCCGGAGCAGGTTGCCAACCCATGTTTTGGTTAACAGTCCAGCAAGTCACATCTTACCGCCCGATGGAACATCGGCGCCAACCCGTACGGACGATTTACGATTTACGCCATGCAACCCGACCGTACAGCCCAGAAGCCCGTACGTACGCATTGACCCTCCTGGTCCGAACGGATGATCCGGACGACAGGGACGATTGACGGGTCCTGCTGTTCGTACGCTGTGTACCAGCCCTGTGACTCACCCACTGACCGACTCGTCCGGTGGTCGTTTCCGCGAAACACGAGACGGTCGTGACAGGGTTGATCCGCCAGTCAAGGCGCCCCGGACCAGGCCATCCGAACCAGACGATGCGGCGGTGATGAGGCCCTGATGGTTGGGCACCGGCTCCCCACTCCCCAACGCTACCGGCTGTCCATGGAAGGACGGTCCGCGTCAGCCCGGTACACTTTCCATAGCAGGTCCCAGCGTCCACGGTACGCCGCTCGTTCCCATCGTTGCCACCGATTCCATCCTGAGGTGCTTCGTGCCCACTCGACCCCTGCCATCCATCTCCGCCAGGCTGTTCCTGACGATCACGATCGCGACCGTGCTGGCCGGGTTGCTCGGGGTCGCCGCCTCACCCTTCCGCGCCAGCGCCCACGCCGAGCTGGACCGGGCAACGCCGGGGCAGGGCGAGCTGCTGGGCGCCCCTCCCACGTCCGTCGATCTGTGGTTCACGGAACCGGTCAGTGTCGATAACGATAGCCTCAGTGTCACGCTCCGAACGCAGGACAACACGCCGATCCCGCCCGACAGCCTGACGGTCGACCCGGCCGACCCACTCCACGTCACAGCGACCTTCAGCGGGCTCGGCTTCGAGACCTACACGGTCGTCTGGAAGAACCAGTCCAGCACCGATGGGCACCAGATCTCCGGCTCCTACTCGTTCCGGGTCGGCGGTGGCCCGACGCCCGGCGCCGCGACGACCGAGGGCGGCACCCCGGCGCTCTGGGCGGTCGTCACCCGCTGGCTGACGTTCTTCGGCCTGGCGGTCGCGGCCGGCGGCTTCTTCGTCGCCCGTCTGCTCCTGATGCGGGCAGTCCGGTCAAGCGACGCAGATCGCACCCCAGCCTCGCAGCCGGCGCCACGCTCGCTCCGCATCCTGACGCTGGTCGGCGCCGGGCTGGCGCTGATCGGGACGGTCGCCGAACTGCCGCTGCAGTGGCTGTTCCCGCCGGCCGGGGCCGCGTCGGCCTCGTTCGCGAACGTCATGCGCGGTCTGCCGGATGCCTGGTGGTTCCGACCGGTCGGCGCGGCACTGGCGGTCGTTCTCGCCACCGCCTGGCTGGCGCTGCGCCGGTCGCCGCCGATGTCGATGTCCGTCACCAGCGGGATCGTCGCAGGGTCCTCAGTGCCGGTTCCCTCGACCAGAGGGGCCGCCAGCCGGGTGGCGCGGACCAACCCGCTGATCGAGTCGCTTGGCCTCATTGCGGCGCTGGCCGCCCTCCTCGGGCTGGCCCTGACCGGCCATAGCGCCGCCCAGACCGGGATCTGGCACGTCCCGGCGCTCGCCTCCAACATCCTCCACCAGTTCTCGGCGGCGCTCTGGGCCGGCGGACTCATGGCGCTGGCCGTCGTGCGCTGGCTGTCCCCACGGGACGGCGCGACCGGGATCGACCCGGTCCGCCGCTTCTCGCCATGGGCGCTCGGGTTGTTCGCCGTCGCCGCGACGACGGGCGTCATCAACGCCGGGATCATCCTGCCGAGCGTCGCCTCGCTCTGGGACAGCCGCTACGGCGTCACGATCCTCGTCAAGTCGGTGCTCGTCCTCGGTGCCCTCGGGCTCGCGGCCTGGCACCGGCGGGCACTGACCCGGTCGGCGAGCTGGGCGACCGGGCGGCTTCGCCAGTCGCTCCGGCTGGAGACGGCCCTCGTCGCGCTGGTCGTCGTCGCGGCCTCGACGCTGGCCCTGACCTCCCCGCCGGGCAGCAGCGCCCTGACCCGCGACCCACTGGCCGGGAACGTCACCCTGCTGGAGCAGGCCCACGCCGGCGACGGCAGCGTCGTCGCGATGATGCGGCTGGAGGCGGACCCGCTCCGTCCCAGCGTCGCCAACACCTTCCGAGTCACCTCCGCCAGCCTGACCAACGATCCAGTCGCCATCCCGGACGGAAGCCGCGTCTTCCTCGACTTCACCTCGATCCTCGACGGCGCCATCGTCCAGCCCCGCTTGGAGTTGGTGGCGGATGGGCTGGGTGGCTACGCCGGCTCGGGCGACCAGCTCAGCATCGACTCGTGGTGGCAGATCACCGCCACGATTCGGCAGGCCGGGCAGGAGGACCAGACGGCCGCCTTCCACGTCCTGCTGCCGGACCCGAACCTGTACGGGACCGACGCCGTTGAGACGCCGGACAGTGACCCGGACGCCGAGGCGCTCTACCAGCGGGCCTACGACCTCAACGCCAGATCGGCCAGCTACCAGGACCATCAGAGCATCTCGTCAGCCGATGGTGGCGGCATCTTCCAGGACGAGACGGTCATCGCGGCGATCGGCGATCAGCCGACCGCCTACGGGCTGGCGTTGCAGAGCTACTCCACCACCGGGCAGATGGCGGCGGGCGGCGAGTTCTCCGTGCAGACGATGCAGCGGCAGATCGGCACCGACAGCTGGCGCAGCACCGACGCCGGCGCGACCTGGATCTCGACCTTCAGCGTCAGTGACGCCCTGTCTCCGGCCGAGATCCTCGAGCAGTACGACGGCGCGACCGGCTTCCGGCTCGGCCGGCAGCAGGAGATCGACGGCGAGCTGTCGCAGGCCGTCATCTTCACCGTCCCGACCAGCCGCTACGCCTCGACCTGGTACGTCTGGTGGGTCGGGCTGGAGAGCGGCCAGCGCCATCAGGAGCTGATGATCACCGAGGGGCACTACATGGTCCGGGTCTTCACGGGCTCCGACACCGGTGTCGTCGTCACCCCGCCGGACCCGGCGACAATCCTGAACGCCGGGACGTAGCAGTCGGACGACCGGTCAGAGACGGTCATGCGATATCGCCGTGACACGATCGTGCCGACCCGATGAGAGAATCGGCGTGTCGTCACACGTCGTCATCCTCAGAGGGAGGGCACGGAGCCATGCACCCGCCGACCGTCACGTTCCCGGTTCCCGGACAGCACCGCACCCGTTGCGTCGCGGCCGTCCTGCTGGCGCTCGTCGCCCTGCTGACCCTCATCGCGCCGGCGCTGACCGCCGCCCAGAACGACCCGGGATTCCAGCCGCTGATTGCCAACCAGCGGGTCTATGACGAGACTGGCACGCTCACCCCGGACCAGACCGCCGACCTCGAGCGACGCCTCGCGGCCCTCGTCCCGATCGGCGCCGACACCGTCGTCTACGTCCGGGCGCTCGACGCCGACCCGGACGCGACACGAGATCAGGTCGAAGACCTCAAGCAGATCTGGGCGCAGTCGGCGGGGATCGACCCGGATACCGCTGCCGCGATCCTGATCAACCGCAACCCGGACGACGCGAACGACGCCCGGGCCGGGGTCTGGGTAGGCCAGACGCTCGACCGCGGCAACATCCCCGAGGACGAGGCGCGAGCCATCGTCGACGATGCGCTGATCCCGCCGCTCCGGGCCGGCGATGTCTACGGCAGCCTCGTCGCCGGGCTGGACCGCATGAGCAGCAGCATCGAGTTCGGCCCACCGCGCAGCGCCTTCGAGCGGTGGTCGTCCGACGCGACCGACAGCTGGTTCCCCTGGGCGGCGATCGGCACAGCGCTGGCCGGGCTCGCGGGGTCCGTCTCCCTGTTCCGCGGTCGCCAGACGACCCATCGGCCGGCCGAGACGCCGACGACCCAACGACCGGGAGATCTCCCGCCGGCCGTCGGCGGGGCGCTCATCCACGGCGGTCCGCAGATGGCGGCCATCCCGGCCACGCTGCTCGACCTCGCCGGGCGGGGCGCCCTGACGATCGAACCAGAGGGCGAGAGCGGCCGGTTCAGCAAACCAAAGATCCAGATCCGGCTCGTCGACAACCGGCTCGTCGAGAATACGGTTGACTCCGCGCTCTGGGTCGAGCTGGACAGGCTGGCCCGGGACGGCGTCGTCTCCAGTCGCAACCTCGCGAAGCTGTCGGGCAAGACGAAGACTGTCTACGCCGCGATCCGCGAGCATCTGGCGGCTCATCGCTGGCCGAACGCGGCGGCGAGCCGGGCCCGAGCCGGATTGTTCTCGATCGGCGCCGTCGCGGGCGGCCTGGCGATCTTCACTGGCGTCGTGGCGAGCAATGGTGACAACTGGTGGCTGGCCGGGGCGGGAATCGCGGTGCTGACGCTGGTCGCGCTTGCCGCCACCGTCCTCGGCTCGACCTACTCCGGGTTGACGCGGGAGGGTCAGGAGGCGGCAATCCCGTGGAAGGCGTACCGCGACGGCCTCAAACGGGCCGGCAAGGATGAATCGATCGCGCTGGACCTGGACGCGATCCTGCCCGACGTCGTGGCGATGGGTCTCGGCTCGGCGCTGGACAAGCGGCTCAAGGCGGCCGGGTCGTTCGGCCAGACGCTGCGGGCCTTCAGCGGCGCGACCGGAATGAACGGATCGGACGGGACGACGGTGGCCTACTTCCCGTTCTGGGTCGCCTTCAACAGTTCCGTCACCTCGACCAGCGCGTCGAGCAGCAGCACGGTCAGTTCGAGCGGCGGCGGCAGTGGTGGCGGGGCAGCGGGCAGCACGTAGCCCAGCCCCAACTACGAGGTGGATCGGCCGTGAACGGTCCGGCTGAACGACATTGGATTCGTTGGAGTCCGAAGGCGCCATCCCGATTGTGGTGACCGACCGCCGCGGGAGCGCCGTCGTCGTCGGGGCGATCCCTTGTGGTCGCCCGACCGCGGCAGCGGCCCGTCGACGTAGGGTCATCCCCTTGGGGCAATGCTGTCGCAGGAAAACCGCGAGAGCTCCTCGGTAGACTGGAGGTGCTGAACCATCCGGTCCCACCAAGGAGCCCGCCGCCATGATACCCGCCAGGCCCGATCTCCCGTCGTGCAGCCGTCGGC
>JAABUS010004777.1_pt1 | contig 18948 bp, 7 predicted proteins | sample 5560161 | NCBI WGS metagenome assembly JAABUS01 (sample SAMN10711885, study PRJNA513376) | rock metagenome | isolation source: Antarctica rocks | place: Antarctica: Victoria Land, Trio Nunatak nord | collected 2016-01-04 | reverse complement strand
TTATAATATATCTAAAGAATTAACTAGTAATAGAGATAAGCTCTTTACATCCGACTATTAGAAGATACTTATATTAATATTAAATATAAGACTTCGAATGTCAATTGTCTATACTTGATAACAAATAACTAGATAGAGCGAACAAATTAAAGTTTTAAGCAATATCTAAGATATTATATTAATTATACTTATAGCAATTAGATATTACTTTTATTTATAATACAACTAGTACTTAATGCAAAGATTTCGAATATTATTAAGATAACTTTATTTTTCGTCAATTATAGTAAGAAATTTAATCTCTTTAAGAAAGAACGTAAGCATTTATTAATATAGTTAATTATTAAAAGAATAAAGATATTAAAAACAATATACGACATTATCTTAATAATACGAAAAAAGTTAATCAAGACAAAAAGATTAAAAATATTTTATTAAGTAAAAAGAATATTTTATCTTTAAGAACATATAAGAGCTAAAGAAGAATCTTAATTGTTGTTGAAATTTTTCGGAATAATTTTATCAAAAGAAGTTAAAGAAGTAAAAAATCGATTATGTTTAAGATTAAAAAAGACAATTTGTTTCGAAGCAACATTAATAATAAGAGACTCTAAAAAGAATTTATTTACAAATTTGTTAATTAAGAAAGCAATCTCTTAAAGATTTTGAAGTTTCTTATTAATTATTGTTTGTTGTTTACTATATCTTTTATATATTCTAGTTAAGAAAGTAAGCAATTTTCTTTTATTTATATCTCTTTAGATTTTAGCATCGCATTACAAAATATTGTTTAAAAAAATTTCGTTGCATCTTTAAACAACGTTATTTGTAATATTATAGCGCTTCTAATGCGCTAGCGCCTCAAGGTATGGCAAGGCACGTAATCTCGATTGCCTATAAAAGTTCTAAATAACATAACATCTCTTTCTAGTTAGATAGCAAGAAACAAGCTCGCACGTTATAGCAAATATTAAATAAAGAAAAAGTTTGTTTCTCGTTGTTCTTTAACGATTAGTTCTACTACTATTTATCTTATATGATAAGAACATAGTAATACAAGTCTATTATATTTTACGTTTTTTATATTTTAGTATGTTAATAAGAAGCAAACGCATTCGCACTTTACAATTCTAATTGTTCTATTTTTCGTAAAGAAAGATTCGAAACATAATAATATTATATCGAATTATAATAGCTTAAATTACAATAATTATTTAATTACTAAATTAGAGTTTAAAGACTTTAAGATCTTTTGAAACAACAATTGTTTACAAAACGTTAACAAAAATAATTTTTGTTAATATAACAATAATAAAGAAGATAACTTAGCTACAATTAAAGCTTTAACTTTATATCAATAAATAGAAATCTTAATAACAAAGATTTAAGACTTGCAAAATATTTAATAGACTTAAACTATAATAATTAAACAAACAAATTCTTAAATCTTACAATTTATTATTGTATTATTATTAATAATATTTAAGTTTTTAAAACTTAAAAAGCTAAAATTGTACAAAAGTTAAAATATAAATAAGTATATTTTCTAATTTTAAAAGATTAACATTAATATAATATAATCTTTGACATACTTTATTATAAATAAAAACAAAATTCTCTATTATATATTATTTTTGAAAAACGATATTGCTACGCAATATAAAGTGTGTCTCGCAATACTAAATCTACTTTGCAATAGCGTGTCTAGCATACGTTAATGCGTGTTTGGCAAAGAGTTGCTCGAACTAGATTTACGTAAAACAAGTATTAAGTTAACAAATATTATTTGCGCATTGTCTCTCTTAATAGCAAGCGAAAAAGCGTCTTATAAATAACAAAAGATTTCTCGCACTTGCGTTTCTTAACAATTAATTTTACTACAAATACTATTATTACTATTATACGTATTATTTAATTTGATTCGCTTAACTACGCAACTTTGTTTAAAGAGATAGTAATTACTTTATAGTTCTAATTGCTTTATTTAAACGAAATTGCTCAATTAGAAGCAATAATTAACGAATTATTAATAATTCGCTTTCGCGAGCATATTTAAAGATCGATTAACTTTTAAAATATTATTAATAATTAATTGCGTAAAGAAATTTACGCAAATAATACGTTTTAAGAATTAGACAAAAGTAATTATTTTAATACTAGTATAATTGTTAATTAAAACAAAGAAAATATTGAAGTATTTAATTTTAAAGATAAATTTATATTATTTATTTCGATAAATATTGTTACGTAGTATATTAATAATATAAATGTATTGCAACTTCTAAGATTTAAAGTTAAATTTACAATTGCAAAGCTTTAGTTTGCACAATATATCAATAATTATTGTCGCAAATATAGCAATAATTATTATTAATTTAATCGACGCAAAAAAACTAGTTGTATTAAAAAGTTGTTAATGCAAAAATATATTAACTATATAAATCTAAAAATTTAATTCAAGAATTGCAAAAATTATATTTAAAATAATTTCGCAAATTATTTCGATAAAAAGTCGAAAATGCTTTGAATTACATTACGTTTTACAAAAAAAATATATAATTAATTACGCAAACACGCACAAGAAATACGTAATAAAAATAAAAAAATTATTTAAAACTATTTTCTTTAATATATTAAAAAATTTCTTAGTATATTTAAGATTTGCGACATAAAAATTAAGCTTAAACTTAAAAATACAAAGCAACAATTCTATTAAAAAATCAAGAAATTTGCTATTTATTTAAATAATTTATATTTGCAATTAAAGAAGTTAATTATTAATAATAAAAAAATGCGAAATTTAAAAAACAAATGCGTTGACAAAATTTGTTAAGAAATGCTTTGTTAACAATATAGCTATATTAATATTATGCAAATGCGTAATAAATTTATTAAAATCGAACAACATCTATAATTAATTAAGAAGTTGCTAAGATTAAATAGTATTTTTTATATTGCAAAAAACTTTAAAAAACATAATAAAAGAAATTAATCTTTGTGCAAACAAAATAATTTGTTTAGCGCAATTAACAATGCGAACAACTTTATTACGTTAATTATTAAAATTATTATAATTACATAAATTAAAGATAATACTAGCAATAATTAAGAAAACAAAAATAACTATTAAACATTTGCTAAAAAGAAATATATTATATATATTAATTACAAGTGCTATATATATAATTAAATAAATTATAAATTAAGTAACTTTATATATTTGCAATACTAAAAGTAAGTAGAAAAACGAAATAAGAGTAATATACTTTTAAGAAAAGTTAAAGCTTAATGTTTGTTATTATAACATTAAGCGTAAAAAGTTAAAGACAACAAATTAAAGTATTAATTTAAATAATATTTATTAATACGTTGTATAATATATGCGAAATCAAATATTTATTAACTTAGAAGCTAAAGAGAATTTTATTTTGCAATTTTTTGTTAAAGACGCGCAATTACTTAAAGATATTTTTTTGTTATTACAAGTGCAAGTCGTTAATAATCGCATTGTTGTCTTGTATAAGATACAAAAACTCTCTATTGCTATTATTAATAACAAAGAAATACGCAAAAGCGATTGTTCTAAATTCTATATTATTAATATGCGAAACTATAAAATAATTTTCGAACTATTTTAACTTAAAAAAGTTAATTTAAATATATAATAATTAAATTGTATTTAAATTTATCAAAGTAACTTTATTAAATAATTGAAAAAAAATATTTAAATAATTAATTTTAAGAAGTTTGCACAATTTGTTATATTTGCTCTTAAAAGTTATAACAAAATCTATATTGCACTTTTATATTAAATATTATTTTTAAAAAAGCTTTTAAAGTGTGCAAGAAAAAAGATTGCAAAATACAATATGTTTCAAATTAAAAAACTAATTGTTTCGAATTAAATTAAAAAAATTATAAAAATATTTTTAAAAAAGCTTTTAAACATACTTAACACGTATAATTAAATAGAGCATTTAATTAATCTTATAAAGAGCAAGATATTATATACAAAATACATATATAATATATTGCAAAATAAATTAATTGCAATACAAAAATATCTCGCAAACATATTAAAGAAAAATTAAATATATTTTTTAAATAATTTTATTAAATTTCTAGTATTGTTTGTAAAGAAGTTAAATAATAACTTGCGTTTTTGCATAAACTATCGCAAACTTAATAAAATTATTATTAAAAATAAATACTTTTTTTCTTTTTTTTTAAAAACACTTAAGTGTTTCGCAAATACAAAGCGTTTTATTAAAATTAATATACGCAATATATATTATTGTATTTAAATTTATTAAAGCAATAATTAAAAAATAGTTTTTTGTATTCGATATAAACAATTTAAGTATTAAATTATATTCTTTAATTTTATTAACACTTTTGTTATCTTTTAATTTTATGTAAATTGTGTATTAAAATTCTATATTAACGTTTATTGCGTAATATATTTAGATAACATATTTATTTATTTAAATTCGAAAAAGCAATATTAAAAGAATATTCGTAAAATACTTTGCATATTGTTCAAATATTAATTATATACAAATTTATCAAAATGCGTATTTAATTGCAACAAAATAATTTTTCTAAATTTTATAATTAAAAAGCGAAACATTTAAATAAAACAAATTTGTATCGAAGTTATTTAAAAATAATTTAAATTAAAATTAACAAAAAACATTTTTATGTTTCTTAGATTTGCGAAATTTTATTAACGTTTTATTTGCGAATTCTTTTAAATTCTAGTATCTTTAATTGATTTAATAACAAATGCAAAAAAAAAGCGAAATATATTTACGATTTATATATATTAAAGAAGCGAAAAAAACTTTCGAAATACTTAAAATCGTTTTTATTATTATTATTATTTTAAAATATTACAATTAAAGTTTTTCTCTTTGCGTATAAATTGATGCGTCGAATTGTAAAACAAAAAATGTATTTAATTAGTTTAATAAAGATACGCAATAACATTTTATTGTATTTATTAACTACAAGTTTAAAGAATTTAAAATTTGTTAAAATATGCACAACAAAAAGCTTTATACTATTGTACTAATTTTTAAGCTTTAAAGATATTATTTACAAAATAGCAAATATATTATTCGCGTAATTACAAATTATAACAATTTTTGTTATTTTATAATTACAAAGAAGCTTTTAATTAAACAAGTTTGTTAAATTAAAAAATTAATTACGTTTAACTTTAATATAAAATATCGCAAAAAAAAGCTTAATTTTGCAAATGTATTGTTAAGAAAATTTAATATTATAAAATTTAATAATAGCGAAAATAATAATAACAATTTTTTATCTATTTTGCGAAACAAGCTTTGTAACTCAAAATATTAATTAAAATTACAAAAAGATAAAAACGTTTTTGCTATAATTAAATTTGTAACTTTGATAGCGCAATTAAATAATACTATTATCGCAAATATCTAAATTATAAATTTAAATAAGAAAGTTTTTAAAAGATTACGCAATATTTTAGATTTTGCGTTGTTTTAAATTTTAATGTAACAAATTGCAAAGTCGAAAAAGTTCTTTATTAATTTAAAAGAATCAATAATAACGTAATTGCGAAAACTACAATAAAAGAACGCTTTTATTATAAAAAAGCAATAACGTCAAAAATTCGCAAATAAACGAAATAAATTTTCGAAATAAAATAACAAAAAAAATAAACTATTATATTAAGATTTCGCAATCTATATTTCAAAAGACGCAACAACAAAAGATAAAATTCTTTGTACAAATTACAATAACTTTATATTTAAATATTTTATATATTAACAAATTAAAGATGCAATACGACAAAAGTATTACTAATTTAATATAATTAAAGAAATTAATAAGTATATTTGTATCTATTTTAATTGTTAACGCATGCATATTTATTATTATAAATTGTATAAAAAACTTAGTTTAATATCTTCTAAAAATTCGCAATTTTTCGAAACAATAATAATAAAATTTATTGCAAACATATTGTTTATATAAAATTTATATATTACAAAAATTAATAATGCAATTTTAATATTAGTTAAAAATTTAATTAAGTACGTAATCTATATTGCAACTATTAAGAAGCTTAATACAAAAAATTTCGCAAAGCTTTTATAAAAAGAATTCGTATATTATTATAAAATAATGCGTAATATTATTTTTAATAAAGATTTGCTTTTTACGAATTATTTTTAATTAATATTGTGCTAGCATTTAGATATAAAGCGTTAACTTAGTATTGCGTTTTATTCGCAAATTAATAATTAAACACAAAAACAAAATTAGATTTTAAAATATTATTTGCGTATTTATTGTAATTACAAACAAAATAATTAATTAAAGCTACTATTTATAATTGTGTTCGCATATAATAATAATATTTATTTAGATATTAAAAGAGCTTTTTACAAATTGTTAATAAACTATATTGTAGATTTCGCAAATGCGCTTATAAGTAAATTTTTAACAAGAGAGACACTTTTAGTTACAAAAAGAATTAAAATAATTGCGAAATACTAAAAAATATTTAAGAAAATTATAAGTAACAATTTTAAAACAACAAGCAAAAAGCTACAACAAAAATTATAAATTAATAAGTTTTTAAATAAACAATAAAATGCTATTGCGAAGCGTTAATATACGCATATTGCAACTTAAGAAAAAAATTAATTATTATTAACTAAAATTCTTTACTATTTTAATTAAAAAAAATAAGCAAATATATTAATTAAATTTATTTGCAAAGTATAAAGCGATTTATATTATTTTTTATATTTTGCTACTTGAATTTTAATATTTGCGAAACAAAAATTTAAAGTCAAAATTAATTCTTATTAAAAATAAAGAAAAATAAAACGTAAATAAAGTGCTAAATAAACAAATTAAAAATAATATGTTTAAGTATTTAATTAAATAATTTGACGCAATTTCGTAAAAAGATACGTAAAAGTCTTTAAAATATTCCGAAAATACAATAAACAAAATTTAAGAGTTTAAAAAAGAACAAAAGAAGTATAATATAACTACAAAGATATTAAAGAAAAAAAGACAAAAAAAACAAACAATTAGCAAATTAAAAAAGCGAAAACAATTACGCAAAAACAAGTAAAGCGAAGAGTTAAATTAAAGCTTAAAGATTACATTTTTAAAAACTACAAAAACTTTTATAATAACGCAAAAACTTAAAAACAAATTTAGATATATAAAAACACAATTACGTATATATATTTACGCAAGCTAGTTTTTGTTCTTTTAAAGATAACAAATAAGATATATCTTAATTGTAATTGTTATAAACAAAACAATTATTATTATAAATAAAGCTAATATATATTAGCTTTATATGTTATAAGCTTTGCAATACAACTTATTATAACAAAATAATTCGCAAACTTTAGTACAAAAACTTTTATTAAAAAGTAAACAATTAAAGTCGAAAATTATAATGTAATAACAAACAATTTAAAGAAAACAAAAAAAGTTGCTAATAACAACAATCGCAATTATACAAGTTAATCTAATATCTTTTTTAACATTTGTATATTATATTTATTACGTTATATATAATAATTTATTTCTAATTAAAGAATATTAACAACAATAAGAAAAATTATTACAATAATAATAACAAAACAAATGCGCAAAGCAAAAAAAAACATAATAAAAACAATAAAATTCGATTTGCAAAGATACTTTGTTGCAAAGCAACAAAAGCACTTAATAATACAATTTGTTATTAAAAGATATATAACAAAGAGATTTTATTTAAGAGCAAATACGTAGCAATAACATTAAACAACTATTATATATTATTAATCTTGTTTTTATTTTTTTAATTTACAAATGCGTTTTATATTGTAATTAGAAAACAAATCAAAAAAAGCAAACAATATAAACAAAATTATAACAAACAAAAGAGAAATCGAAAAAGCGAAAAAAATTGAAGTTAAAACAAAAAAAACGAAAATTAAAACAAAAATAACAAAAGAAAGTATAGAAGTAGATACGAAAGCAAACGCGACAACAATAATAGCAACAACAACAACAACAATAAACAAGAAACATTTGTTAAGATTGTACAAACAATTTGCTTATACGCATATTAGTTTTGCTCTTAAAATAGCGTTAATACTATTAAATTGCTTATTATTGTTTAATAATTTGTAAAAATATTAATAATACTCTATATAATTAAAAGTTAAATAAACTTTTAAATTAATTTCGCAATTATTTTTGTTATAATTAAAATTAAAACAAAGTTGTTTCTTATATAATATGCAAACAATTTTAATGCTTATATATTAATTATAATAAGCAGAATAAAATGCTAAAAAGTAAATGTCTACAATTGTGTCTACAAAGTTGCGATATTTGTTTGCAAAAAAAGATAAAATATTATTATTATTGCAAGATAAATTAAAAGATTGCAATGTTAATTGCGCTAATTTAAATTAAGTATTGCAATAATTAAATATCTTTATAGTTTACAAATAGATGCAAAAATAAAAGCAATTATATTTACAAAATTGTTTTATAAAGTAATATAAAAAGCAAAAAAGCAAAATAATAATAATAATATTTATATTATTATATAGCGTCTAAAAACAATAGCAATGCATCTACGCATTATAGAAAGAAATAAGTTATTATTATCTATTTAATATTTGTTAAAAGCAAGTTTATTGAGAAGATAAATCTACGATTATTAAAATAGATAAAAGTAATAATTGTAAATATGTTATCGCAAATATTTATTGCTTTCTTATTATTTACAAGATGCGAAAAACTACTTTAGATATTTGTTTTTGTTTTATTACTATTAAAAATAATTACGAAATAAAATTTTGCGCATCTACAAAGTTTTATATCTATTTTGTAGATATATTATTATAAATATTTATTGCTTTCTTATTATTTACAAAATGCGAAAAATTACTTTAAACATTTGCTTCTATTTATTGTTATTAAGAGACAAAAATTGTAAAATAAAACTTCGCGTATTTATGTCGCAACACACGCAACTTCGTAATTGTCGTTATAATAACAATTTGAAAATTATATCGTAACTAAAATTAATAATATAAGTCTTAAAGACTAAGACTCTAAAGAAAAATATAATTGTAAAGTATACTTCGCAATACTAGATTTGTTTTGCAATAGTATATTTAGCGTACGTTAATATATATTTAGCAAAGAGTTGTACAAACTAAATTTACGCAAAATTAATATTAAACTAGCAAATACTATTTACGCATTGTCTTTTTTAATAACAAACAAGAAAGCGTCTTATAGAGAGTAAAATTTTTCTTATATTTGCGTTTCTTAGCAATTAGTTTTACAACAAATGCTATTATTACTATTATACGTATTATCTAACTTGACTCGCTTAACTACGCAACTTTATCTAAAGAGATAGTAACTACTTTACACGTAATAATATTTAAAAACAAGCAATAACGCTAAGTTAAAAAGCGAAATCTTTGAAGAATTCAAAAAGTTTCTATTAAATTTGATAGCTAATTTTACTAATTGTCGTCTTTTCGTTTACAAAAAATAAAAGATTGCTAAATAAAAATTAAATTAAAAGATAACTATCTTTAGAAAATATTTAAATAAGTTAAAGATTTATTTAGTATTGCTTTTAAAAAAGCATAAAATCTATATATTTTTAATTAAATTAAAATTTAACTTAAAAGTAAAGATTCTAAATATTAATAATATGTTAAACATTCGCAATAAACTTCTAGCTATAATTATTATATAAAAACAAATATTAAATGGTATTTGCAAAGCAAACGCAAATAATTTTAAAAATTAATAAATTACAGAAAATTCTAGTATCTCTTTAAACAAATTTTATTAAAATTGTCGCTTAAACAATGTTAACAAGTTTATTAAAAGTAAGAAGTTATACATTTTTAAAAACTTATTAACGTTGCACAAACAAGTTTACAAAATTAGTAGCGCAAACTATTTAAGAAGTATCGAATGCTTTAAATGTTATAAAAAGAAGCATTACAAAATAAACTATTTTAATAAACACAAATAAGACAAGTTTATTGCTACTACTATTATTACGATAAATGCAAAAAAAGATTAAACTTCGTTAACGTCTAGTAAACAAAACAAAAAAGACAAATAAAAGCAATAAATTCAATTTTAATAAAAGATTAAATTTAGCTTTTTAATAACAAACGTTAAATTATAAATCTAGTTAACTTAAAAGCTAAGATAAATCTTATTAACTATATCTATGTAGTACAATAAGAATTGCAATTTATATTTATTATTTTATCGACACTAAATTTTTTTAATAACAATAATTGTTTTTGTTACAATATCTATAAGTTAATCTATTACTTAATTAATTTATAAAATTAATATAAAAAATATATTATCTTATTCTATTTAATAGAATATATAAATCTTAATTTTATATTAAATATATTAATATTATTTAAGCAAAACATATTAATTAATTCGAAAACGCAAAGTTAGCAATTTAAGATCTTAGATAAAAAATTAAAGATAGTCGATTTTAAGCAATTTGTTTTAGATCTTATTAAATATAGCATAATTTATACAATTGTTTGCGCTAGCGTTATAAAGATGTCAAACAAAAAACTAGCAAAGTTTAAGATGTCTATAATAATAAATTAACTAAAATTTTGTCAAAATTAAAAAAAGAAAATTACGTTATTAAGCTTTAAGATAATAAAGAGTTATTGTTTATATCTTTTTATAATCTTTTACAAAACAAGTTAGCAATACTTTAACAATATCTTAATAATACGTTAGCTAAAGATTAAATTAAGCATTCAATTTTGTCTATAAACATCTTTATTTTATTTGTACTAAAATTGAACAATAAATTATATTTATATATCAACTATAAAGATTTAAATGCAATTACTATTAAAAATCGTTATTTATTGCTTCTAATTACGAAAACGCTAAATTATCTATGCGAAGCAAAGCGCTTTATTGTCTTAAACTTAAAGAACGTCTATTATTGCATTTGTATTAAATGCAATAATAAATAAAAGACAACATTTTGTACGCGCTATAAGTATTTCGAATACTAAATTATATTATTTGAACTAACAAATGCATTCGCAACTTTCTAGATTTATATTAATAAAATATTGCGAAAATTAATTAATGTAACTTGCGTAATTTATATATATAATATATTTATATATAGCAATAATTCGACGAAACACTAGTATTATATTAGATAAATGCTAGAACATCTTCGCAAATATTTGTTATACGTCAATCTAAAAAAGTGTAAATTTAACATTACTAAAATTAAATTTCTAGACTTTATTATATTCTTAAAAGATATATAAATAAATTTAAAAAAAAATTAAAACAATTAAAAAATAATTTAAATCAAAAACTTATTGCAAGCTCTAAATATTCTTAGACTTTATAAACTTTTATAGACGTTTTATATATTATTATTCGAAAAAAGTTGTTTCTCTTATTAGCTTATTAAAAAAAAGTAAAAATAACAAGAAATTTAATTTTTTCGTTTAATAATTTTGATCAAATAAAGCAAAGTAAGCATTTCGCTAACTTTGCGACATCTTTATATTAATTTTACTACTTTATTACTACAATTTAGGCAAAAAAATTAGAGTAAAAATTAACGCATTTAACTTTGCAATTGCAAGCATTCTAAATTAACAAAACAACAACAAAAATTAACGTTTAATAACATTTTAATTGCAAAAAATAATTTTAACAAAACAAAATTATAAGACGTATAATTAAGAATTGTTAATTATTATAATTGCTTTTAAGCAATAAAGACACTATTTAAAAAGCAATACTTACTCTATTAAAATATAATTAAATTATAATAATTTTAGAGAATTTATAAATTAAAAGAAGCTAAACTTAAGACAAGTTTGCTAGACGCTTAAATTAGTTATTTATAACTTTGAAATCTTTTATCGTTTAAATAAAAAAAACTTAATAAATAAATTGTCAAAATATTCTAATTATAAAGAAGTTTTATTGTTAAATATAAAATTGCTATTAATGTTGCAAAACAAATTGACGCTATTGTTTAACAAAAATTTGTTAACGCAAAGCAAACAAAAGATATTAAATAATTTAATTTTTGTATTTCAAAATAAGTTAACGTTGTTATTTGACGAAAAGTTGTTAACGTAAAGCAAGCGAAAAATATTAAATAATTTAGCTCTCGTATTACAATTAGCAAGAATATTTACTAATAATGCGAAAATTTTGCAATTATAAAGTAGAAAAAAGGTTCTTAAAAAACTAGCATCTTTATTTTAATTAACTAATATATAAATGGTTATTTCAAAAAAAGTAATTAAAGACATATTAAAAAAATTGTATAAAAAATTTTAAAAATTAATAAGATTCTTAATAAAGAATCTCTAAATTAAAAATACTTAAATTGAAAAGATTTAAATTAAAATTAAAAAGTTGTTTTATTGTAAACAAAAAACATAAGCTTTAAATTAAAAAGGTCTTATTAAATATAATAAACTACTTTATATTCTAAAAAATACAATTATTAAAAAGAAATTAATTTGCAAAAATTATAACAACTTATTAGCAAAACATTTTAAAGTCGAAAAAACTTTAAATTTACTTTAACAAAAGTATTTCTAATTTGTTTGCGCAAAACAAGTAAAAGCGTATATTAAAATATATAATGTTTGTTAATATATCAAAGTTTCTCGTTATAAATTGTATAATAAGCTTCGATTCTTACTTGTAGCAAAGAAATTATAAAAGAAAATTATTATAAACTTTGTAACAAACTTGTTGTTAAACAAGTATTATAAAATTGTATATAATTCGATTTTCGTAATAATTAATTATTATACAAAAATAATTAAATATATATCTATAATTACTAGAATTAATGTCCCAAAACTAGCAAAAATATTTTTCGATAAAATTGTTTTATATTTTAAAACGCTAATTAATATAATAAACAACAAAGAATCTATCTTTATTAATATCTTTTAATTTGCTATATATTTTTATACACAAATTAAAAAACAATTAAGTATTATCTTTTATTCTTAAATAAATAATTTAATCGAACAACAAAATTAAATTCTTAAATATTATTTTCGTATTTATATTAACGTTAAACAAACAAAATAAGCAAATCTATTGTTAATAATAAAATTTGTCTACAACAATAATTATTATATCTTAGTTAAAACTTTGTCGTTTTATTTAATATACAATTATTATTTAGAAATTTATTATAAAATTAAAAACAACTTTACTAAACAGAAAACATTATTAACACAAAAACACGTAAAACAACTTCAAGATTTAAAAAAAAATCTAATAAAAAATCTTAAAAACGCTATCGCATAATAAACAAAATACTATAATAAAAAATATAAATTAAAAAGCTTTGCTATAGAAGAACTAATTATACTCTTAATTAAAAATTTAAAGCAAAAAAGATTTAGCAAAAAAATGTTGCACAAATATATCGAATTGTTTAGAATTAAAAACAAAATTAAAATACAAATTTATTATTTTATTCTACTTAATATTTATCAAATTTATAATACTTTTTATGTTTTACTTTTAAAGTTATATTTGCATTGTATTAACAATAAATAGACAAAATAAATATTGCAAACTTCGAAACTTGTTAACAATAAAATTTAATAAAAGATTAAAAAATTTTTAGACAAAATTAAGTTAAAGAAGCAAATATAATATAAAATTAATTAAATTAATTAAAACAAAAAGTACAATCAATAATTAAAAAAAGAATCTTTGAATAATATTAATAAGTTGCGAAAAAACTTTAAAAAACAAACGCATAATAAACAAAAGCAAACAAGATAGCGCAACATATATTGCAATAACAATAATTATATTAACAATAACTTGTTTAATAAAATATCGCACAATTTTTATTATATTGTTGTTATATAATTAAATTACGTAAAAAGACTTCTTTATTTTGTTACACAAAATGTTAAAAATAATAAAATCGTCTCTCTTAATATAAATATTTAAAATATAGCTCAAAAATAAAGCTATCTTATTATTACTAATTAGTCGACGACGTACTATAACAACTTAGCAAGTTTTTAACATTTTACTAAACTTGTTCTAAAACAATTAAAAAAATCTTTCGAACTTATTTAAAAATAAATTGTTAAACTTCTTAAAATTAATTATAAACAAATTTTTTAAATTGTTCGAAATATTTATATTTTTTCGAAAAAAACAAACTATAAAGAATTTGTTTTGTACAATATTTTTCGACTTTATTACAAATTTATTTTTGTCGCTTATATATATCTTTGTTTTCTTTATTTTTTAAAAATATATAAACAAACAAAATGCGAACAAAATAAAAATAAAAACTTATTATATTTTTATTTTATAATTTTGTTAACAATTCGAAATTACAAAGAGACTTAATCTTAAAGTTGTAAAATTTTGCAAAAAAATCTTTTAACTTGTTTAATTTAAATTAACAATAAATTTAAAAACAATTTATTTTAACTTTGTTTTCTTTGTTTTTATTAATAATTTATTTTTGTTTTTGTTTCTTTTTTGCTTCAAATTTTAAATACATATTAGAAAGATATTAAAGAGCAAACAAAAATACTTATTTTTAATATTTTTTTAAAAAGTAGATTAATTGGTTGTTGTATCTTAGCGAAAGCTTTATTTTAAATTATTTTTGTCTTTGCAAACTTTTGTTCGAATTCGACTTAACACTCTTAAGCGAAAATTAAATTTTGTTTAAATTGTCAAATACAAAGTTAAGCTTAATTTGTTATTAATAAAATAAACTCTTTATTGCGTTGTTAATTCTTTATATTGTAAACTATACTCTTTTGTATATATTTTATTATTTTAAAAACTGTATCTTTTATTTTAAACGTTTTGCAATAATTAATAATAAATTCTTTTATAAAATTTTAAAAGTATTTAACAAATTAATAATTATTAATAATTATTATATTGTAAACGTACGCAAAATTTATTGCAATACAACAATTTAATTTACAATAAAAAATCTTGCAACAAATATAAATATTTCTTTTTTCGCAAACGCATACATGTTTGTTTACGCAAATTATATATAAAAGATTATTATAAATTATAATATATTAATATTGCAAATAACAAAGTGTCGAAATTGTTTACTTTTTTATTTTTTCGATTTTTTAAAAAATGTAGTTGAAAAGATTAAAAAAAAAGCAAAAAATATATTAATTAAGATTTGCACTATATATATAAGCTTTACGCATTATTGTCTTTGCGACAATTTATTTATAACAATAAAGCAATTACAATTTTAAAAAATATAAGAAGAAAAAGAAAAAAAAAAGAGAAATAATAATATTTATATTTATAATTTATTTAACGTCTATGTAATGCTAACTTTATTTTAAATTTTATTTAGAATCTTAACAACAACAAATAACAAAGCAATAATATATTATAAATTGTTATTGTTGTTATTACGTTGTTCTACAAATTGTGTTAAATTAAAGCATAAATTTACTTCTATTAAATAGAAGACTTTTTTTTTAAGAAAATTTTTAACAAACTTTTGCAACGTTAACGCTTAGCAAACATCTTTGTCTTAATAAAACTAATATAGCTTTTTATATTACTAGAAACTAGTGCTTTAAAAGAGAAAATAACTATAATGTTATAGCGTTCTTAACGCGTTAGCGTCTTAAGATATAACAAGATATATAATCTTAATTGTTTATAAAATTTTCAAATAATACGACATCTCTTTCTAGTTAAATAGCGAGAAATAGACTCGTACGTTATAACAAGTATTAGATAGAAAAAAAGCTTGTTTTTCGTTGTTTTTTAACGATTAGTTCTACTACTATCTATCTTATATAGTAGGAATATAGTAATACAAGCCTATTATATCTTACGTCTTTTCTATCTTAGTGCGCTAGCGAAGAGCAGACATATTCGCATCTTACATTATTATACAATATTTAAAAAGGTTAGATTGCAAGAACAATTCTTTCCAATATATTTTACACACTTTTTTAAATCTTTTTGAATATAACAAGTCTTGTTAAGACAATTGCAACAACAACAAAAACGTATTCTAATAATAGAAACTTTCAATTTAATCAATTAAATTAAATAACGATTGTAAAAAAAAGATTTAATTTAGAATATAACAAAAGTTTACTTTTAAAACGAAAAACTTAAAAAAGAGAAGATAATGTTACAAGTCTAGCAATACATAGACTTCGCAAGAGTGCAATACAAAGAATAAATATCTATATATGTTCTATTAACTCTATTAAGAAAATATAGAAAACAATACTCTATTAGTTTTATTAAAGAAGTATAGAAAGCAATGCTTTACTAACTTTGTCAAAAGAACAAAAAAAGTATTAAGAATCTTTTGATATATAGATTTTGAATACGACACTCTTATAATTTGTGTTTAATTTATTTTAAGTTTTAACTTATTGTTACAATTACTTATAGTTATAAATTCTTGTTATTAAGTAATTGCTTGCATTGTTTAAAGACGTCTACAAATCTCTTCAATAACATAACTCTCTCTAATATCTTCGTAGAAAGTACTAGCGTAATATACTTTTATAAGATTATAGTATATAAAAGATTAAAAAAGTTAAAATTAAATAAAAAAATTAATTTTAGCTCAACTTTCTATATATATTAATTATAAATTTAAAGTTATTTTAATTTTAACTTAACTTTTTGCATATATTAATTATAAGTTTAAGAATTAATATTGTTAAGTTAAAATAGTTGAAAAATAGAATAAATATGTTTTACTTATGTATAATAATTTAATTAAAATAGCAAAAGCAAAGTATTATAATTATATATATATAACTTGACTAAAATTTTAAGAAAACAACATAAATATAGATTACATAAAAATTAATTAATAAGCAATATATATTCTTTGTATTAATAACATATATATTATATATTTATCTTGTAACAAGATAAATAAAGTTATATATATTAAGAAAAATATTAATAATAGCTTTAAATCTTTGATTTAATCTATACAAAATATTAGTCAAGTATATACTTAATATATATTCAAAAAATGTAAATTATAAACTTAACTTGTAACATATCTATTTATAAGCTATTGCTTACATTATTTTTATTAAATATATTTTATATATTTTCTTTTTTATTCTTATTATTCTGCTTATAATTTGCATTATTACTTTTTTTTATTATCTTTAATATTTGCATTGCATAAATCTTAAGTAAATCAAGTTTCTTTTTAGTATATATGTAATATATGTAGACTATAAGTCTTGCATTTAAATTATTTACTTAATCTAATAACTTATTCGCTCAATTTTTAGCGTCGATGCTTTTATTGTTTATCAACATTTCTTTATGCTTAGCTAATGCCGTGTATATGCATAGTCGAGGCCTTCAATGATTAGATGTGAATCTTTTTGTGATCTCGCTTAATGATCTTGGCATATGCTTCGCATAGGCCCGGAGCTTTTCCGACCCCGGCTCAACTTTTCAATCCTTCGCGAGCTGAAACCCGACCCGGCGGCAAGATTTATTTCCGACCCCGGCTCAACTTTTTCAACCCCTCAGGAACTGCAACCCGTGCTCGTACTGCAGCTCCTATTGCTTCAGTGGTATGGCTGCGGCACATACACACCACTACCTCGTAATCACGATGACACGCTGATGCCCCGAGATGACCCGACTATTTGAACGGGAGACGGCTTGTGGCCTGTCTATCCCATGATCTGCCACACTTATCAGTCGGCAGTGCTACAGACCCTTGTCTCCTATGGTTTTCCCTACCACCCTTGAGAAGAGAATGCTACCTTAAGCACCCAGTTGAGCAAGATATTCTACAGAACGCAGTTCGGTGGGGGTGTAGTCCTTCACGCTAATTCTTTGAATCGAGAGATGTCTGCATGTTCATGCGCTGGCCGTTCATTGAGTCTGTTGATATTCGGTATTCCTTTATTTCTTCCTGGCGACCTACAGCCAAGGAACGCTAATATCCTTGCCGACCCGTTGCAGGGACAAATACAGAATCTGTTTAGATACGTGACAAAGCCGGCAGCTAAGGACATTGCTTTTCCAAAAAGCGACATGGGAGAGATCCCTAGCATTGAAAAGGCGACGTACAGCTGCTGACGGATCTCTGGTGACTCACGTATTTCCTGAGCGATTTTCTCTCGAATCGCTGTTGCTATAAATGTCTTGTTCTACTGCAATGATGTTTCCTTCCGGCCTCACAATCGTATCGGGCTTGCCCGCCTGAATGTGTGTGTCGACTCTGGATTCTGTTGTCAAGTTCACATTCTCATGATCGTTGAACGAGTCGGAGAGTCCTCGATGCCTTCTTTAATGATTGAACCGAATCCCGAATATGACTTCAAACCTATCGACGCCTTGGACGAGACCGGGGTACTTTTCAAATACATCCAAATTGGCCGCAACGTCGGTAGACAAGCACTAATGACAGCCAAGGACAATTCGATATTGGTCCAGAAGAAGATCGGGGATGTATAGGCTCACAAAATTAGTACTACGATCAGTCCTTGCTCGAGTATTACTTACAGGTTTCATCATTGTAGTGCTGTCGAAATACGGCGTTGACCTGAAAGTAGAAAACCACACGTGTAATGCTTATTGCACAGACACTGGACAAGTTTAGTCCTGTAAAGTCTGACCATTATGAATGGAACGTACGTTGCTCCAAGAAGGAACATTCCCAAAACCGCGAGTCTTTGCTTCAGGGGTAGCTGCAATCTCAGAACCACTGGAATAGGAAAGCAAAGGATCATGAAATCAACGATAATGTCGCTGAAACAGGATGCATACCACATAGAGACGCTCCACTTCTGACAGTGGTTGTGATAGAATTCTTCA
>JAABUS010004775.1_pt1 | contig 18949 bp, 20 predicted proteins | sample 5560161 | NCBI WGS metagenome assembly JAABUS01 (sample SAMN10711885, study PRJNA513376) | rock metagenome | isolation source: Antarctica rocks | place: Antarctica: Victoria Land, Trio Nunatak nord | collected 2016-01-04 | reverse complement strand
GCAAGCGCTGCCTCAATTGAAGCCATATTGAATTTGTAATTGATTTTTGAAGAAAGATGAAAGTAGTAAAGTGGGGTGTGCACGGGACCGGAACGTGCATCGGGCCGGGAATACTCCTAAGCAAAGCGCTAACCCGGTAGGGGCTTAGCCCCACACGTCTGAGGTCCTGAGGCAAGGTAGGTAGGTACTCTGTACTTCCCATTTAAGTCAAGTCAAGATCTTAAACTATTAGTATTATCTGGTACGGTGGGCCAATCGGCCATATGGCTACATGGCAGGTGTGAGAACTTGATCTCATCATCGACCTGATAATTTACTGACCATGGTCAACCCGTTCTGGTTTTGTCCTCGAGTGTCGCTGTCAATGCATCTGCTCGACTTTCGGCTCCGAATCTTGCCAAGCAAACTTTCTCCTCGTTGTCGCTGCGATATAGGCTTCTGCCCTTCGTCGTATTTATTGTGTTATACGGCCAACGGATATCTACGGCTGTTGCTGCATGAGCTCTTCCACCTTCAGCCTTCTCCTTCGATGGTAGTAAGCCTCTGGAACGTTAGTTGCAAGACAAAGGATTCGAAGGATCGTTGCTCCGGCTTCAAGAAGGGGAAACCTTGATGTTCCCACGTTATTTCCTAAAGGACATGAATACATTCGGAAACGTTTCACTCACGATAGATTGAACAGAAGAAATGACCCTGGTAGTGCTAGGTAGATGTCGAGACAAAATAGATATAGCCTTCGGCCAGTGAGCTGAGAGCCAAGACAACGTACGTACAACAAAGGACTAGCCAATGTAATCACGACTGATAGATAAGTAAAGATCTGGACACTCCGTACTCACAGCCGGAATGCAGATCCTCATATTATTATTAGAACTGAATCTTTGTGCCACCGTGGTCAAAATCGCTGAAACTTAAGGGCGACCGTTCCGAAGTGAGTCGTTGTTCTCAGAATACACAACAACGATTGCGAAGTCTCGGTCAACAGTTTCATACTTTGACAGATTTGCCGTCTACTGTGTTGTTTTACTACAAGCTCACACTCTTCTCTCTTTTATTGCTCAAGAAGAGAAGGAACATAGCGAGGCCCCTGCGCCTTTACCATCAAGACTGGTTAAGCGGAATTATACCAAAATTGGCCCATCGCCATAATCCATGAACTGACCTCTGCGATGGAGCTCCCTGGAAGTTCCCCTTCCCAGTCAGCTACGGACGTAGCTCAGGTCCAGAGTCCATCCCGCCGTGCCATAATAAATAACGGTTACAAAACAAAAAACGTTGCCGAAGTGTGGAGAGGAATACAAACGGCCTTCTCAAATGGACATCACGAAGACCACTCTGGTGGTGTCTATGCAGAGCCGTCTACCACGGTCAATCTGACGTGGTACGATACCTGCTCGAGCAGGAAAGCGTTCAAGTGGACTCACTTTACCCTCTTAGAGTAGCAGCTTCTCCATCGACTCAACTGTTCCAGGTCCTCGTCCATCATGGCTGGAATATCAACCAGAGCGATCCCGACCACGGCTTCTCGGGCGCCCAGTATCTCCCGCAACTGGTCTGCGCCGACGAATCTTCGTGCGTTGGTGTCTCGACCACGGTGCCTCGGTGGGAGACCCCGGGCACACCGACTCATATCACTGCCCACCGCTGCTCGAAATCGCTGCCGATGTGCGCACAGTCGCCATCTTCACCCCGCTTCAATCCCAAGGCGCTCAACTGAGTCCGTGTAACTTGCATCGCGCCGTCGGGAGCGCGGCTGCACACAGTAGCGACGCGGAACGCCTGTCCGTTCGGTTGGCGATGGTGAAATACCTCGTGGACGAGCTTGGGCTTGACATTAACGCTCTAGATACCGAGACCCAAGATTTCAACCACTGGGAGACCTTGCTGTGCTATGCAGCCCGGATCGCGCACGGTGGTGAAGAGGTGGTGCGCTTCTTGCTCGGACGAGGTGCTGACCCATATGTCAAAGACTGTTGGGGGGTTCATGACGCCTTCAGCCTTGCAGAAACTGTCAAAGAATTCCGAAGTCTTCGAGCTGCTACGTGAGTGGTGGGCGCAGACTCAACAAAGACAACGGACTGTCGCTTTTGGAGGGCAGTAGTTAGTCGTATACTTCCTTCAATTGCATATACACATCCTCTTCGCTACATGTACTCGAGTGCACCCCCCCAGCACATGTAGGCCTAATCGTGCTTAAGCTTAACACCAGTGTTAAACGAAACTGAATACACGAATTCTATTGCGCTCGCGCTTCAGCACTGCGCATAACCAAATCATCCAAAAATGATGTCTTCTTAAGAAGCTCTGACTACCTTAGGAATGCCAATACCTAATTGGTTGGCTAGCTCTAGGACTCTTCACACTAAAGAATCTGCCTTCAGCACTACAAGACAAAGGATCCGAGATTCCGAGCACACATCGACACTCAATCTGAACAACAATCTAGGAGTTCTGTACATGAAAAGACCTGAATGTTTAAGCACACATTGGCGTTTGACAACGTCAACAGTTTTGAATTTAATCAAGATGAGAGAGAGCATTCAAGTTCCAACGACATAATAAAAAGACACTTTGTCTTTGATATCCTCACATCACGAGTATCACAAGAAGAAGGGCTACAAGGGGTTTTACAAATTTGACCGAACGGCATCGGCCTCGAATCCTACTCTGGAGGGAATCTCCTCTTTTCTTTTGCTTTGGTTCCAGGTGGTCATGACGCCCGGCCATTTGATTGCGAGATCACTAAAGCATGGCTCTAGAACGTCTGCACTTTCTGGAATATACATTTGATTTAAAAAACCGCAACACTTGGTAAGAGTGGTTCTACGGAGTAAGCTACCAGTCTATTCTCTCAGACCACAAAGTCATCGACACAGCTTTCGTGATTCTTTACCTTTCGCAGTCTTGGGCATTTAGTCTTCGTGCGCAGAGACACGGCTTTATCCCCACGCCTTTGGCTCGTCAATGTGCACAAGGTTCACGATCGCAGCCTATCTTCCACCAAGTAGCCCATCAAGCGGCGGTTCAATGGTAGAATGGAGTGGTGTCGGTAGACACATGAATGCTACCGGACCGTATTTTGCGGTCAGAGGCCTGTGAAGGTTTTCTCAGCCGCTCAAGATTCATGCACGGCTGCGCAATATGGTGGACATGGAGTGGACTAACGGCCTAGTCATAACATCAGCCCCTCGACCCTAGGTATCAACCTAGATTTATAACTAACTTGCTTGACACCCTATGATTGATGAGGATTACCATTGAATGACATCAGTTATTCGTCCCATGGCTTTCGATGGGTTGCGTTGTTGACTGTACTCTACGATACCTCGACATCCTTCAAGATCGAAACGGACGCTGACATCACTTATGCGTGCCCATTCAGGGACATCCTTACAGCTCCGAACCTCACCAAGTCCGGCTTCTTCTATCTCCATCAATCTCTGCGCGACTCTGGCTGTCAAGATGCTATTCCAAATGCCCTCTTGGCGTTGTACAGCGTAAAGCAGAGATATCGCTTTCCGACGTATGATTGGATCGCGACATCTATGAGCAACGGAGTAGAGCGGTGCTATGAAATTCATATCGAGCGAGAAGCATGGCGCATGTCCCGATGAGGCTCCGGTAGTGCTAACTGAGGCCTCATGAATCGTTGCTGCCAATGACACCATCTCTTCATGCTCAGCGCTGTATTTATCCCAGTCGGTTTGCTCTGTTGAGAAGGCCGTCAGATTTCTATCAAAATGTATCGCAGCAAAACGGCGACTAAGGCTGAGCACAGCCGCTCCCTTAAGGTCCCTTGAGTTGAGGTTCGAAGCTGATTGTTTTAGAAAGGCATGAAACGCAGCCGACCAACTTTCGAATTTTTCGTTGAATTTTCTTGTCGTCGCCAACCGGCTTTCCGTGGTCATCTCGGCTTCTTGAGCTCTGAGGCAGCCGTTCCATTGAAAATCCAAAGAATTTCTTGCTTCTTCTAAGCTAGAGAATGATTTCGGTATATCTGGGCAAAAACCTAGTTCTTGATTTTTACATCCGGGATAAAGACGCATTGGAAGACTGTCGAACATCTATCAATACGTCAATACTCATACCTTTCAAAAGGTCTACTCCAGTGGTGCGCAGGACCGACACAGACGGAAGTCTTCTTACCTGCGTTACTTGAATATCTAGTCTACAGAAAAGAGCCTCCAGACATCCTAGTGGAACGTAAGGAGTAGATGAGCTTGTCACGACATCACGGTGAGGTTGCTGGTGCTCTTTAGGTGATTGAATTTCTGATAGTATCTTGATCCCGCTTCGGATATGGGAAAGAGCCGAGCCATGATGTCCTCGAAGAGTCTGTTCCGTCGAATAAGCTTAGAACAGGAATTTTGGAGTTGCTCGAGACTCGATTGGGAGGGAGAGGGGCTTACTTCGAAGCATGCAAAAAGCAAACAGGATATCAGACAAACATCTGCAGCCTGCTTACCTTGAGTTCTAATTGGCTTGATCAAGTGGTTTATGGCTTGGTTATAGTGCCGTAAAGCGAATTCGCCGTCAAAAGTTTCGTCATTGCGACTCAATACCGACCCGTCCACCTCGAAACGCTCATGAGTAGAAGCTAGAGCGATCACAGCATGCCGCACGGCAGGCTCACATAGCGTTGTTTGGAGCAGCAAACGACACCAAAAATTAGAGTCGAAGAAACCTGCGAGCTGGGGTGCAGTTCGGCTGCAGAAAAAATGAAAGTACCGACGTTCCTTCTCATCTCCTAGAATTTCAATGGAGGGGTTACAGGCTAGCCGAATTTCGGAGCTGCTCGAAGCTGAAGTCGTCAAGACGCTGTTGTCTACAGCTCTCTCGACCGGGAGGTAGCCATCACATTTACGGCCAGTACTAACGCATCTAAGGCAGTCTGGCTTGGTTTCGTCGCATTTGACTCGACGTACTGATGGTTTGCATCTATGTAAGCGTTTGACTTGTATTGTAAGAGAAAAACTCCTTACTCCTAGACACACCTTTGTTAGCAGTCTTGGCCTAATAGAAGAGTCTGCTCTGAAAGGAAAAAGAAGATAGGTTACGGGTGAACATCAACTTGTGACACAGTACAAAGAAGGTCAATAACCCAATTGGTGGGGGCATAACGATTGAGGTAGGGAACAGGGAATGTCTCCGCTCTCGACGACTGGCCTTGTTCGCAAGCGGACATCTAATAGACGACGTACTTGCAGGTAACACAACCAGTCCTGACTTTGGGCCTGCCAGCTCTTGAGCGCTTCATGGTGAGTGAATGGGCACCTCGTGCCGATAATGTCAACAAATATCAGATTGCCAACGATGGGTACTTGAGACAACTGCCTCACCGATACTCTAGACCTCCCATTTCACCGTTCAGCCCTCGGTTGCTGTACATGGGAATACGATCAAGCCAATGCGGCAACTTTGGCAGGGTTGAAACATGTTGCTGTGCGTACTCTTACTCACTCCCAAAGGAAGAGAGAGCGGTGTAGGCAAAAGTGGGAGCCTGAAGATAAGATGAGGCTGAGTGGCTGATTACTGTATGGAAAATGGCAACCGAATGGGAGAACCGCTGACTAATGACCAAAAAATACGACGCAGCCAATCAATTTAAACGAGAACGGTTAATATAATGATTCGCACCAGGCACAGCCTGATAGCTGTCGACGTAAGTCTTTGGCGCAGCACCCAATCAGTGATCGAAGGTACCTTGAAGACCGCGTCGTCCATGGCGTCCGCTTGATGGCTACTACTGCTCTTCATCTGCTTACTCTACCACGAAGCAACAGACCGACCCGCAGGATAAGGCAAAGCCATTCCATTTCCCCAGTGAGATTTGAAACAATACCTTAGAATACCTGCTTCTCAAGGCGCCCTGCTGGCTTATTCCTCCATCTGCCACACACTTTCAATCTTATTGGTCTGCTCGTATCATAATGCGTCTCTATGGGCAATGCAGTCCTGCCGTCCCGCTCCAACATGCTCTCGTATCTGTTGCTTCAGTTTTCATCCCCATTTAAATACCCATTGCAACCCCGTCTTTAATCTTCACTTCAAGCTCATACTGACCGTCTCCACTTACTGTTCCGTTTTCCAACTCGCCATAATACCTTTATTTATCGGATTTTGATAAGCAGACGATACATATCATCATACTTTGAATCCTATCTTTCTTACAGCTAGGGCTCACTTAATCTTGCTTGGCATAGAGCGCTGTTTGAAAACTTTGTAAAGGTTTGGGCGTGCCGTTGATTTATTCAGCCTTATTTGCCGGCCCATCCAAAAAATCATGGGGTGCCCAGGTTCGTTCAGCCTCTCCTAGTGAACCGTATCCATTTTTGATTATTATCCCCAGATATCAATGACCCGAATGCGTCATGGAACTTCTGTCCCAACCTCGGCGCCGCCATATTCTTTGCAATTCTCTTTGCAACTACGACTGGCGTGCACATTGCACAAGCCATCATCCACCGCAAGGCATACTGTTGGGTCATTACGATGGGAGCTCTATGGCAAACTGCCAACTACATCTTCCGCATTTTGAGCATTCAACACCCTAAAACCCAAGGATATTACATCGCTTGGTTTATTCTGATCTTGGTACACAAGTCTAATGCCAACCGCCCGAATCGGTCTTGACAAACAGCTAACGAATCCCAGCTTGCACCGTTGTGGACCAATGCTTTCGTCTACATGGTGATGGGCCGAATGGTCTGGAATTTCTCCCCAAAACCTCAGATCTGGGGCATCAAAGCATGGAGAACCAGTCTCTATTTTGTCTTACTTGACATTACGTATGCCTCTTCGCAGACGTGGCCCTGACCTGACTCACTGACATTGGGTAGAGCATTTATCATCCAAGCCGCTGGTGCTGCTAGTGCCTCTGGGACGAATACCTCCGCAAAGACTAAAAAGACGGGTTTGCAGCAACCACTTCTCCGTGTCTAAATCGTACCAACTAATTTCTTCTAGCGCTTGACATATACATGGCTGGAGTTGGATTTCAGCAATTATTTGTGCTTGTATTCATTGTTCTGGCCATTACGTTTCAGCGAAAACTGGCCAGAGAAGGCGCGGCATATAGAAAACCTGGGGTACTGCGCCTCTTGTACGTGCTGTACGCGGTCTTAGGTCTCATCACGGTAAGAGTCTCTCATGATTGTTTTTATGAGTTATACGACGCTGATCTGCTTTTTGCTCATAGATGCGTATTATCTTTCGACTTGTCGAATATTCAAGCGGCTTCAATAGCAGTATCCCCAACCACGAAGCCTACCAGTATTGTCTCGACTCGCTACCGATGTTTATTGCTCTTGTCCTTCTCAACATTTACCACCCTGGCAGGGTTATGCCTGGCAATGAGAGCGATCTACCCAGCAGGAAAGAAAGGAAGCAGCTGAACTACGCCAAGTCATCCGAAGGGGGTGATTCGGAATTTTTGTCACCAGGACAAAAGTTGTCTCAGCCATATCAATTGAGCCACTCGAACGATGCCGAATACCCTGAGCGAACCGTCTTCGCTGCCAAATCTGATTCGGAGGCAATTCCAACACATGGCTACGTTAGTTGAACGAAGAACGCCTGGATGAAAAGAAGACTCAAGTTGCCCAGCTCAAGCTCGCCGGTGTCTAGACTCGGATTTGTTTTGTGGATGTTTGGTTCAAGTAAATCGTGGGTAATTTGAGCGAGAGTGCAATACCTAGCCTGTGTCTTGTTGTTCACTTTGGTCGGTTTCATTCTGTGTGACGAAACATAGAGTAGCTTTAGGCTGTTAATGATTCATAGTTGGGTTCAGATTAGTACTTGAACGGACGAAACAGTCGTTTAACCCTAACCCTGGTCATGAAGGGCTGCTCGTACCTTAATAAGGAGTGGAGACCCCTGATCGATAGTGTCTACGCAGTTGTGCATACGGAATACCACAACCTTTGTCCCTTGTTGTGTTTGTCAGCAATGACTAAGGACCGATTTATCGATACACCAAATTTCGCAGACTTTACATAGAGTTGGACCAGGCTGGCGACCTACAAAGCTTCTCTTTGCTGCATCATGGAGTCTTCCATTAGCCCGCAGCTTACTCAGGCCGACATGATTGTCCTAAGAAACTTATTTCAGGACATCAATGGAGATAAGACTAAACCGAATGCCTCGGGCCTCGACGACCAAACCTCAATAGATCTCTTGACTTGTCTCAGCGATGAGACCGGCGACAAGTTCCAGCCTACAATCTTTACAGGGTGGGATGAGAAAGACCTGTTAGGTATACCCGACGCTTTTCACAAAAATCTACTCCAACCGTACGTGAAATGGGCTCAACATGTGGTTCGCAGGCCGACCGACGTCGTCTTCCTCACCCACACACTCTTATATCTCTCAACATCCGTTCCCAGCGCCATCTACCTATACTACAGATTCACTTGGGCCCATGGGATATGCCATTGGCTGATGCAAGCATGGTATGCCGGAGCGTTTACACTTATGCTACATAATCATATACACAACAATGGCGTGCTGTCAAAGGACTATGCCTGGTTCGATAGATGTTTCCCTTACGTGCTAGAGCCATTGATGGGCCATACGTGGGATTCATACTACTACCATCATGTCAAACACCACCATACCGAGAGCAATGGCCCGGACGATCTGTCTTCGACAATCCGATACCAGCGCGACGAGCTCAAAGACCTGCTCCAATACATCGGTCGATTTCTCATTCTAGTCTGGATCGACCTGCCCCTCTATTTCCTGCGCAAAGGAAAGCGCGCCCTAGCATTCAAATCCTTCGTCTCCGAACTCTCCTCCTACGCCTTCATCTACATCGCCGCTACGCACAACTTCCGCGCCTCGCTCTTCGTTCTCATGCTCCCACTCCTGCAAATGCGCATAGCAATGATGGTAGGCAACTGGGGCCAGCACGCCTTTGTCGACGATATCGAACCAACTTCTGACCTCCGCTCCAGCATCACCCTTATTGATGTCCCAGTAAGTCACTCCCCTCCCTCGCCTCCACACATGTCAAACATCTAACACCCACACCAGAGCAACCGTTACTGCTTCAACGACGGCTACCATACTGCCCACCACCTCAACCCCCGCCGCCACTGGCGCGACCACCCCCTCCACTTCCTCCAGCAGAAACAGCTCTACAGCTCCAACCGTGCCCTCGTCTTCCACAATATCGACTACCTTATGATCACGTACCGACTTGTGAGAAAAGACTATGAGCATTTGGCGAAGTGCCTGGTGCCGATTGGGGAGCAGAGGGGGATGAGCCGGAAGGAGGTGGTGGAGATGTTGAGGAGGAAGACGAGGAGGTTTAGTGAGGAGGAGATTGGGAGGAAGTTTGGGAGGGGGTGAGTGTATGCTGTGCGGTGGGTGGAGGGCGAATTACTACTCGATGCATAGCTTGCGAGGGTTGTTGTCTACCGATTCTGGGGGAACGACCCTTTATCCTCCTTACAATAGAAGTGTTTGTATAGATTACCAACATAGATCCCTGCTTAGCCCAGAAAAAAGATTGTTGCGGTAGGGATATCATAACATCGAGGCCTCACCGCCTTTATAGAAGAGTGCATTTATGGAGTACATATACCTCGAGACCAGGCACATGCATAGAATCGAGAGGTATTGCAAGGTACGGTATCGTATTGTCTTTTAGTCTCTCTATCAAAAAGCATGCATAATCCCGTTTCCAATCTTATGCCATCCATCAGCATTGCAGTCCCCCCCCCATCTCTTTTCTATGCAATCAAGCCTCTCCAAAACCAACATCTCATATCCATTCCATCCACCCACCCACCCCTCCATCCAACTATCGAAAACATCAGATTGTTAAAGTGTCACAAGTGTTGTGCACCCATAAGAAACGGCAGGTGGTCTTATTCTCACCAAACCATCAACAGCAGGACGAAAATCCGTGATATGGAGGATGATGAACCGTTCCTTCCGGACCGAGAGATATCTACGTTGTCAGTCTCTAGGAGCGATGATTTTACACATTCAGAGACGCAATCGTGCCTTCCCAAGTCCACCCTCATTCTTGAGAAAAATTCTCATGATATCCCACAAAAACCCTAATCACAACCTACAAGAACGCCACATCACTCTTCCCCCACCCTGACTTCATCCGCCAAAACCCCCTCCATATCCCACAAAAGCTCTACATCACCGCCCGTCTCCCCTACCCCCTCCCATACAAATATCTATAGCCCTGCCTCCCCCCCTCCCCCACGGTCCCCACCTCCTCCCTCCCCCACCCCACCATCAACGCCTTGCCCATCTTCTCCCTCTCCCTGAACAATAGATCAACGCGACGGCGCCATTCCTTCTCCCGTGCTTCGAACACTTGCGCGAAGCGGGCTTCGAGGGAGGCATTTACTGAGGCGTTGAGGGCGCGAGTTTCAGCAGCTTCATGCCTGGCTGCGGCTGCTTCTTCACGAGAGGAGTGGGCTTCTTGGCGAGCGGTTTCGGCGACGGATTCCGCGGCGGAGAGGGACTGGGATGTTGAAGCTAGGTCGGTTTTTGTCGTTGAGAGTTGTTGGGAGAGGAGGCGGATGGCTGTGCGGAGTTGTTCGATTTTTGTGGGTTCGGCTGTTGATGCTGGGGTTGGTGGAGTAGCGTTGAGACGCTGGGTTAGGGTTTTTATTTCTTCCTTTAGGGAAGTGACTTCTTCGCGGTGCAGATTCGTGAAACGGGTTTCGCGCTTGCGCATGCCTTCGGCGGCTTTGAGAAGAGTGGAGCGGAGGGTTTTGAGTTCTTGAGAGTAGTTGGATTGGATTTCGAGAACGGACTTTTGGTGCTGAGCTTGTAGTTGCTCAACCGCTGCTTGATGTTGGGAATTGAGACGTTCATGCGATATGTGGTCATCGGTTTGCTGCGGATGTCCTTCCTTTTCGATGTTTATGCGCTCGAGTTCTGCGTGTAGTTTCTCGATAGTCAATATCGCAGCTTGAAGCTCTGCGTCTTTGCGGTTTGCTACAGCTTTTAGATCGGAGACGTCTGCAGCCTGTCGGTCGTTCTCATCTTCCACCACTGTTACAATGCGCCGTGTCTCCGTGAGCTGCTCCTGTGCTTGTTCGAGCTCAATCCTTAGCATAGCAGCCTCCGACTTTGCGGCGGTAAGAGCAGCTTGGCCCTGAGATCGAATCCTTCCCACAACCGTTGCATGTTCCTCTTTTGTTGCAGCGAATCGTTTCTGCTCGAACGCAACTTCACTTCTGCACGTCTCTAGTTCTGACCTTAACTGCTTGACCGTTGTGCTGGTCGCAGCTTGGAGATCCTCCGCGGCATTCCTTCGTCTAATGTTCTCATCTTGGGAAGTTTGAAGCCCTTCCTTGAGTGCCGCAATCTTGGCATCTGCTGCTCGTTTCGAAGCCTCCGCTTCTGATTTGACAATTTCAATTTCTTTTGCAAGCGGCTCGAACTTGGCTCGTAAAGACCCGATCTTTGACCCAGCATCACGTCGTGATGCTTCCTGCAAAGCCATTACCTCTTCGTTGGCTTTAGCTTGTTTTGCTTGCCACTCTGCAGCCATCTTTTGCTCTTTCTGAAGCTGAATCTTGAGATCTTCGTAGTCTTCTTGGAGCTGTTTGTGTTCCCTTTCGTGAGCATGACTTGCAGAGCAACGAATATCATCCTCGATGCGCATTTGCTCGACTTCATCCTGCAGCGCCGATATTCGATCGAAAACTTCTTCTGCAGCCCTGTCGTGCTTTGCCTCAGTGTTCAGGCGCGATAATGGTGGTGCATGTATGTTCCCAAGCTTTTCGACTTCTTCTCGTGTTTCTTGCATATCTGCTAGGGCCCTCAGTTGTGACGGGCCCGGCGTAGATGTGCTTAGTGGCAGGAATTCGCTTTCGTCTTCAGCCTCGTATTCCGCCTCATGTTCTTCTAATGACGCTTGTCTTTTCATATGTTCTTCGCCGTTCTGGCTAGGAGCTTGGTCTTCAAGCATATCGCTCCCACGCCCTGGGCCGTCCTCATCATGTCTACTACCGTTGTCCAAATTCTCCCTAGTCTTCTTCCGATAAGAATCCTTTCCCCTCATCCACTTCTCCATGTTAAGCGTAAAATCTTCTGGTCCTTCGTCTTCACTCCCCATTCCTTCTACTACCCTCTTACCGTCGCCGATCATGAGACCACTGGCCTTCTCGCCCAGCTTCGCCAAATCAAACGAAAAGTCATCCATGCCGGAATCGCTTGCGCTATTGCTCGCAGATGAGTTCTGAGAAGACGCTGCCGAACGTGTGCGTCGACGACGAAGTGCAGCTTCGGTGCGTTTCTTGCGCGAATCAGAGAGTCTTGTGCGAAACGTGGAGTCAGAGGTACTTCGACTGATGGGAAAGGGTAGGGTGGAGCTAAAGCTTGGGGTTGGTAGGGCCGAGGAGAAGTTCTTTGACGGTATGGCTTTGGGCGCGGGTGATGGCGATTTCGGGGAGTCCATGATCACAACGTAGCGTAACCTAAAGTTGGGCAATGAGGTTGATATTGCAGATGTGAAGCGTTGTTTCAATACCTTCTCTAGTGTGATGACATACGGATGACGCGCCGCGTCTGTTTACATCTTGATTAAGCGAGCCATCAGCCTTATCTGTGGTGAGGCAAATGTCACTTTAACGTTTATTGATACCCATATTACAACTCCTACTCATGGCTTCTAATCCCCCACCACTCTCTTATCAAGGTCTTTTTAGTTAATTTAACAAGTGTGTGTGTTATTAATTTTATTGTCCTTATGCAGACCTACTCGGTTATCTTGTAGCTCTAATATTTGGAGTTGTGATGCCGCTCGTTTTGCGGCGCCACCAGGAAGGCCAATATCAGTTCGTCGGTTCGTGTTTTGTTCATGGGTTTGAGGGACGGAGAAAAATGGACGGGAATAACTCTGGAGAACTTCAATTTGATTTGAGAAGTAGGTTGCCTACTTAAAAATGTAATAACATAGATCTTAGAATTGCAATTTTTCTGGGCTCATTGGGTGGTCCGCGCCCTACTCCGTATCATTGAGCAATTTCACACTTCGTCGCTCGATCCCACATCTTATGATCTCATACTTGTGCCAAGCTGTTGCCTTCCTCCAACTTCTGAAGTCCGTATTTTTTCAGACGAATAGCGTTGATGTTGATAAAACCGGCTATGCAAAGGTTAGAATTAAAGGCTAGGCGAAAACGCACGATGCTAGAAGTTGACTCAAGAAATGTAAACCTACTCGTATCAACGGGGCTGAAATTCACTAGGGTGTCCATTGATGACTCCTCTTCGGAGTACAGTTTCTCAGTCTCAGATGATCTCCCCAGAACAAAGCAGTTACCGCGGTAGCATCGAAGACGAACCTCGCCGTTCTAGAAAAGCATTAGCTGGTGAGGCCCAAGGGCTGTAGATCAGGACATACGACGCGTTGCTGGGAGAACATGAGACTGTTTCTACAAACTCTCTCTCGGGCGAGAAGTAGCTATATCGTGAAGAGTCAGCGCTGGTAATGGAGAAAGGCGTCATGCTGTCTTACAGCCCATTATATAGAATCTCTGACCACGAATGGGTGACGAATTGGTCGCGGAGGGATCGCACCTTTCCGTCCATGACAAGACCTTCAAGGTCCAAGTGCGCTGCCCGCAGCTATAGATAGATATCAGCTCTTACATCTAGTATTGTTGAAGGAGTAAAGATAATAATAAGAGACGGAAGGGGACGATGGAGATGATTAACGCAAGGAGTACCTGGAGCCCTGCATAAGAGCTAAAAAGGATGAACTCTAGAACTCACAATTGTCATGGCAGGTGAGTCATAGCACCCTCTTGACTTGATTCCCACATAACGGTTCTTCGAAAGTCAGCACGCCACGAAACCAAGAATTTAAAGTACAAACCTCAACGATATCAATCCTGCCGATACCGTGAAGCTTGCCAATTTCGTTTAAGGCGATGAAGAGCTCTAGGCTATCCGTAAACTCTTTACCGTTGGAGCTGACCTTAACCGGAATACCCTTTCTAAACCGGATGGTAATGTCCTGTGGAGTGGACGGTGCAGTCATAGGATCACTAGTGCTGTAGCATATTAACTTTCAATAAGGGTTGTCTCTGGAAGAGAGGGGAAAAGGATTCTCACCGGGTCCACATGTCATCAGGAGGAGGTCGGGATGGGTCCTCTAATTGTCCGCTTTCATAGCTACAGTGCAAGATTATCATCCATACTGTACGACTTGGCCTTAGTAGAAGTCACGGGAATCCCCATCTGAGCTGCATATTCGAGCAGATCATTCCTCCCTTGGAAGCGGTCAAAGAATTGAGGTATTCGCCAGGGGGCAATAATCTTGATCTTCGGATCTATGGCAAGGAAGGCCAGTTCGAAGCGGACTTGATCATTCCCCTTTCCCTGTTATCACAAGTCAGCAAATGGATTCGAGGAGAAGGGCTCAATACTGTTGAAGAGGTCATCTTTATGGAGGGAGTGCGGTTATAGAAGGAAAGCATGTTATCTTTTTTTGACAGCAAAGATGGCGAAATCCTAGGGCGAGGGAATAATATACTTGCCGTACATCTAAAAACTAAGGGTTAGTGAACACATTCTCTCGTTTTTTTCAGGAGCTTGACTGAAAGGTGAATCGAAGTACTAGAAATTCCGGGAAAATTCACGGTTGCCACATACCCATGGCTAACATATTGGCCTACGAGTTTCCTTTAGCAGAATCCTTTATGAATTCAATACTAGAGTACTTACAGCCTTCTTCTAAGGCAACTTGCATCTGAGATCGTGCAATAACTGGGCGGGCAAGACTCGTTCCAAGTAACTATCTGCCTTCACATCGCGCATTGCACTGAATAGCGCGGACGCAAAAGTCCTCGACGAAGGTCCGGCGTATGTCCTTGATGACCATCTTAGATGCCCCAATCTTTGTTGCCTTGGCGCGGACTTGGTCCCAGTCTTCCTCCTGCGAACCATTCAATTGCAGGATTTTATTGTATGCAGGTGCGTCTGGACTGCCCGGAAAAGGGGCTTACAGTTGGTGGGGGGTTGGAAAAGTTGAGCCAGGGCCGGAACTTTTTTTTTTTGATTCCGGCCCGGAGTCAACTTTCTGCATATGCTAACCATGAGTTCAAAATTATTTCAACCCCGGCTCAGCTTTCTGCATATGCTAATCATGAGCTCAAGAATTGATGTTATATAGTTAAAGTAGCTAGAAGATAAACAGCAAGAGCGAAGTATTGAAGCCGTGCATATGCACAGCTTGAGCAAAGCATCGAGAAAACAACAAGACGAGCGAAGATTATTCTACATATGCTTAGCATATGCACAAAACATGCAAAATCATGAACTCAACTTGTGACATGCTCATCAACAAGCTATTGCTCACGTTATTCTCATCAGATCTTTCTCATGCATTTTTTTCTTCATTCTCATCATTCTGCTCATGATTTGCACTATCACTTTTCTCATCGTCTTAGTATATGCGCGGCATATGCGAAGTGCAACACTCATCTTCAAATCATTTAGTCAACTCGTTATCGATTTTGAGCGTTGATGCTTTCGTCGTTCATCGATGTTTCTTTGTGCTCAGTTGATGCTGCGCATATGCATCGACGAGGCTTTGATGACCAGATGTGAATTTATTTGTGATCTCGCTTAATGCTCTGAGCATATGCTTCGCATAGGAATCGAAGCTTTTCCAACTCGACGCCAGATCTTGAATGTGCGAGGCATATGCCAATTTTAAAGTTCAACCCAACGTCAAGAATTTTTTCCGACCCCGGCTCAACTTTTCCAACCCCCTGGCCAGCTGTATCCCCCCAGAAAAGAAAAAGAAGCTCGCCAAGCAGTGAATGAGTCAGCGACTTCACAGCGAGCAAAGGTCTTTGCCTCAGTTCTCAGACGTGCCAACGTCGCTAAGCCCCTTCGGGTTAGCGCCCTGCTGACTTCGCAGCATACGGGCGGCACGTCTGAGTGCAACCCGCAGTAATATTGGTTGATTGGCATTAACTTTGGAATAATACCGAACTTTGCCGATCGCCTTACCTGATGCGATAAAGTATGAGCGTATTATTGAATTAATTACATTTTGTTCGCTCTGTTTATCTATTCTACGATTTCTATCGACTCGCCTACCTATTCTACTCACCACCCTACATGCTCACCATCCTACTCACCATTCTACTCATCATTCTACTCACCATCCTATCTACTCGCCTACCTACATGTTCAGCTATCAACTCAGCTATTGACTCGATCGTCTACTCATCATTCTACTCGCTTCAAAACATGCTTTATGCGACACGTTCAAATAAGCGTTCTACGCTTCATGATCTACTTCATAGTATGCTTCATACATGCTTCATAGCATATGCTAATTAGCTCAATAGAAAGTATTCTTCATGACTCGATATCAAACGCTCTATCAAATTCTCTACCAAACGCTCTATTAAACGCTCTATTAAACGCTCTATCAAACGTTCTATCAAACGCTCTATCGAATTTTCTATCGAATTCTCTACCAAACTTTCGATCAAACTCTCGATCAAACGCTTTATCAAACTTTCTATCAAATTTTCTATCGAGCTTTCTATCGAGCTTTCTACTGAGCTTTCTACTGAGCTTTCTATTGAATTCTCTATCAAACGCTCTATTAAACGCTCTATCAAACGCTCTATTAAACGTTCTATCAAACGCTCTATCAAATTTTCTATCGAATTCTCTATCAAACTTTCGACCAAACTCTCGATCAAACGCTTTATCAAACTTTCTATCAAATTTTCTATCGAGCTTTCTATCGAGCTTTCTATCGAGCTTTCTACTGAGCTTTCTACTGAGCTTTCTATCGAGCTTTCTACCAAACGCTCTATCAAACGCTCTATCAAATTCCCTATCGAACTCTTTATCAAACGCTCTATCGAAACGACTTAGCGCGCTTTCTTGATCATCAAAAAGAACGTTCGAATCAAATCTTCATCTTTCAACACGATGCAAGCTCAATCAAGTTCAGTCGACAATATGATCATGAGATATCAAGCGACGAGAACAAAAAACAGAAGCTAGCATATTCTTGATCGCGCTGCTCGACTACTCGAATTATCGCTCGCAGTTGACTCGATGATTCAACTGCGTAATTTATCGATCTTGCAGAACTTTATTGATACTTAAATTAGACGCATCAGATAGAGCATATGTGAAAGTACAATCGCAAGTTCACATACATTATGATTTACATGTTGTGCATTGATGATCGCGTCGCAAACAAGAATGTTGTGACTTGCAAAAGTTAACGAGGCAAGTTGTGCGAGCTGTCATCAAATTAACGCAGATCAACCTATCTTACAGGGGTTTGCACTCAGACGTGCCGCCCGTATGCTGCGAAGTCAGCAGAGCGCTAACCCGAAGGGGCTTAGCGACGTTGACACGTCTGAGAACTGAGGCAAAAAGGTCTTTTCTAGGGTCAAAAGTGACTGGCAAGACTCTCATCTTCACGTGGTGCCGGCTGAGAACCTGATAACAATTGGTTATTCTTATCAGAGCTAAGAAGAGTCACGAACCCGACGACATGCAGTCGAAGACGCTTATTAACGATCTTTATCGAGCGATGTGCGACTGTTACAACGATCATCGAAGCCACCGAGCCAAGGGGCAAGATACTGCGTCCTCATCACACGGCTTATATAATCTCAATGCCGAAGTTCTATCGATAGGGACTCTCAGCGATCTTCGACGATTAAGCTCTCGAGGCTTATTCGACTGCGTTTCGTTCAAATCACTGTTCTGTTGGGAAAGAGACTTTGCCAATAAACACACTATATGGGCTATAGGGTGGCCTTCGGTAGGAGTTTGGCTCTTGGATCCAGCGCCCACTACGATGGAAGGTATACAAGTTGATTGGAAAGTTGAAATGCTCAGGACGAGGGGGAATCAAGACTTAACGACGTGTCGTTTGAGAGCCAGGGACTGTGCAGGACTGGATCCAATTGTCAGTCTCCCTCATACGCCTCTATACCTAGAGACATCGATGCATTTCTACGGTTTAGAGTTTCCACCGGGAGAAAACCGGTGGTTTTTCGTTTCCGTGGGGCTATTCTACAAAGGCCAGCTATCCTGGAGTACTGAAGGAGGGGGTACGAATAGGAGGAATCTCGTGTATTGAGGACCTGTCTTGAGGATGGTACAGTTCGGTGGCGATTGTATAATCTGTGGGTAACCAGGCCTACATATTTAGCGAGTGTCTATTGTAGCGTTATAGCTTCGCACTTGAGTCAATAAAAGAACTATCCACTAGGGTCAAAAGTCACGGTACGACACAGCATGGCGGGTACACACTTTTACCACGAGCGTTTTACGCAGAATCTTTGTTGAAACGGTATTGGCGAATTGGGCGCGTTTTCACTTGCACACAAAGTACTTGTACAGTATCATCCGCGTCTGTCTACATCTCGGTTAAGCTTAAGCGGGCCATCAGCCTTTTCTGTTAAGGTACGGAGTAGGTACGAGGCCCCGGTCAAAATTCTCCCGCACCCTTCGCAACACACCAAAATTGCATTGACTTGTAAAAATCATAACGCTTTCGAATGTTCTCTGAAAATTACAAAATTCACACCTATAATTGAGAAACTTCTTGATCGCATCACAAACTAGTTTTTGTCGAAAACAAAAATCTGTAGCGTTTGCTGTTGCGCAGGAAATCCATCGACTTTCGAGTTTTTAATGTTCGCTTACTAAGGGGTGCGGGAGAATTTTGAGAGGGGCCACTTGGAGCGGAAGTGCGGGGTACGGGTACCTCAAATGTCACTTCTTGTTTGTTTATACAACCCCTAATCATGGCCTCTAATCCCCCACCACTCGCAGGCACCCGTGTCATTGAGCTTGCCGGTCTCGCTCCAGGTAATCCACACTTGACTGCCGGTCCCACTCAAGGTCCATGTCATACTGACAACAAGCCGCGTAAAAGTCCCATTCACTTCCCTCCTCCTCGCTGATTACG
>JAABUS010004774.1_pt1 | contig 18951 bp, 19 predicted proteins | sample 5560161 | NCBI WGS metagenome assembly JAABUS01 (sample SAMN10711885, study PRJNA513376) | rock metagenome | isolation source: Antarctica rocks | place: Antarctica: Victoria Land, Trio Nunatak nord | collected 2016-01-04 | reverse complement strand
GCTCGTACGCGCTCTGGGCAGCAGATTTGGGCGCCGATGTGATCGCGATCGAGCCCGATCATGGCGCTGCGCTCCGCCTGCGTGAAAACGTGGCCCTCAATCGCTTTGCCATTGAGGTCCAGCAGTGTGCACTTGCCGGCCAGTTTGGTCGAATGCCGTTGACCTCTGGGTTGGACACGGTGAATCACTTCGTGCTGGAGCCTTCTGACACAGACCAAGAGGTAGAGGTCCGAACTCTCGATGACGTTCTGGGGGCACGCGTCGCCGCGGGGGTGAAGATTGACGTGGAGGGCGCAGAACGGCTGGTTCTTGAAGGCGCCGTGCAAGCGCTTGCCGATCATCGAATCAACATCATGCAGCTGGAATGGAATGAGATGAGCAAGCTGGTGCTGAGTGAAGACCGGGCACCTGTCGCCGAAATACTGCAGTCTCATGGCTACAGTTTCTATCGGCCGGACCTGGAGGGTGTTCTGCATCCCGCACAGGTCGCCGACTACGGTTCGGACGTCTTCGCGGTGTCGCCTAAGCAAACCCTTCGGCTAGGGGTTCGGGGCGTCAGTGCACCATGAGCTGTCGTGGCGCTCCCAGATCGAGTCGGTGACAGAGGAGAACGCATGAAGCAAGTGGTGCAGCCGCTTAGCGGTGGACCGGTCACTGTGCTCGACGTGCCCCGTCCCACGGTGGACTCGACGCAGGTCCTGGTTCGCACGCTGGCAAGCGTCATCTCGCCGGGGACGGAGCGCGCCGTCACCTCACTGGCACAGTCGTCGCTCATGAGCAAGGCGCGCGCCCGACCAGACCTCGTCGGGCAGGTGGTCAAGAAGGCGCGGGCTGAGGGGATCGCCTCGACGCTCCAGACGGTGAGGTCGCGACTGGCGTCCGACCTGCCTCTCGGATACTCCGCCGCGGGGATCGCCGTCGAGGTGGGGGAGGCGGTGCAGGGAGTGCGGCCGGGACAGTTGGTGGCCACGGGAGGGGCCGGGCATGCCAACCATGCCGAGTGGCAGGCCGTGCCCGGGTTGCTGTGCGCAAGGGTTCCGGACGGGGTGACTGCCCATGAAGCGGCCTTCACCACGGTGGCGTCCATTGCTTTGCACGGTTTGCGACTGGCTGACGTTGGACCCGGATCGAAGGTGGTCGTAGTCGGTCTTGGGTTGGTGGGTCAGCTCGTCTGCCGGCTGGCCCAAGCGGCTGGTTGCGACGTGGCAGGCATCGACCTGGAGGCCGAGCCGTTGCGGATGGCGGCCGCAGCAGGTGTGCTGGCGCTGGACGAGCAAGGTGATGCGACGACAGAGAGGGTGCTCGCGTGGTCCCGCGGACGGGGTGCCGACGCCGTACTGCTGTGCGCCTCCGGATCGTCGTCCGCACCGGCGCAGCGGAGCCCTGCCCTCTGCCGCGACCGGGCACGAGTAGTGGTGGTGGGAGACGTTGGCCTGAAGCTGTCGCGCACACCCTTCTACGAGAAGGAGCTCACGTTGCTGTTCGCCAGGTCGTACGGACCTGGCCGCCACGAGCTGGCCTATGAGGAGTACGCCGTCGACTACCCCGCGGGTCAGGTGCGGTGGAGCGAGGGCCGAAACTTCGAGGCGGTCCTCGACCTTCTTGCCGCTGGCCGACTTCGCGTAGACGACCTGGTCACTCACCGCTTTGCCATCGCTGCCGCGGCCGACGCTTACGACCTAGTCGAGTCTCGTCGAGAGCCGTACCTGGCCGTGGCGCTGACTTATCCGAGCGAGCAGCCGGAGCTCGAGCCGCCGGTCGTGGTGACCGCCACGGGCTCAGCTGCTGGTCCCGGCGTCGGATGGATCGGGGCCGGTGCCTACTCGACGGGCACCCTGCTGCCGGCATTTCGCACCGCTGGGTTCGACCGGTTCGTCTGTGTCGTCTCGGGCTCCGGAGTGTCGGCCCTCCGCGTCGCCGAGCGCCACGGTTTTCACCAAGCGGTGAGCCGTGCACAGGAGGTGATCGACGACTCAGCCGTCGATGTCGTGGTCGTCGCGACACCCCACGACACCCACGCCCAGCTGGCTGCGCAGGCGCTGCGGGCCGGCAAGCACGTCTGGTGCGAGAAACCGCTCGCACTCACGGTCGACCAGATCGACGACGTCGAAACGGCGTGGCGCTCGAGCGGCCGGGTGCTCTGGGTGGGCCACAACCGCAGGTGGTCACCACACGTGCAAAGCGTGCGTCGGCAGCTGGGGGAGGAGCCATGCGTGATCGCTTACCGGGTCAGCGCCGGGCGGCTGCCTCGCGATCACTGGTACGCCGACCGACGCCAAGGCGGCCGGCTGATCGGTGAGGTGTGCCACTTCGTCGACACCTGTGCCGCCCTGGCTGGTTCGGAGATCGTGCAGGTCCGCGCGCTCTCCGGAGGGTCGAGCGAACTGCTGGTGGCGGACGACGTCGTGCTCGCGTTGAGCCACCGCAACGGGTCGCTGTCGACGATCACCTACGCCAGCGGAGGCAGCGCCAGCACTCGTAAGGAGCGCATCGAGGTGTTGGGGGGAGGCCACACCTGGGTCATCGACGACTTTCGCAGCATCAAGCGCGATGACAAGACGGTGCCGTCCAGCGACGGGCACGACAAAGGACATGCGGCGGCGGTTGCGGCGTTCCGCGACGCGTTGAGCGGCGACGGTGAGGGCGCGCAAACGACAGCTCTGTTCGCGACGGCGAGGGCGACCTTGGATGCCGCTGCGGATCTACGGAGCTGAGGTCGAGTCCACAGGAGCGCCCTGGGGTAGGGCAACAGTCGAGTACGGGAGGTCAGCGAGCGGAGCGCAGCCCCTGTGTTGCTGGCCGTCATAGAAGCAGTAGCCGTGTGGGAGCAGCAGCTCGCGGACCGCATCGGCGTTTTCCGCATCGACCTCGCAAAGAATGACCGGTCGCTGTTCCAGCACCGCAGTTGCTTTTGACAGCGCCAGAGCCTCCGCTCCTTCGATGTCGATCTTGAGGACATCAGGCGGGGGAAGTGGTTCAGCAGATGATCCAAGGTGACCGTCGGAACCAGATGGGTCTCACGTACCCCGCCGGTCTGTGTGCTGCCGTACCCCTCGAGGTGATTCGTCGAGCGGCTTCGTACTGCGATGTTGAAGCGGGCAATACCGATGCCATCGCTGACCGCTGTAGGAACCACGTCGACCGGTGCAGCGGCGCTCGTCGACAATTCAGCGGACCGTCGTAGCAGGGCTACATTCCAGGTGTCGGCCTCCACAGCCACGACCCGACCTGTAGGGCCAGCCCTACGCGCTGCAGTGAATGCGAACAAGCCGACGTTCGCCCCGATGTCCCAGACGGTGTGCCCGGGCTGCACGAACTCTGTCACCAATCGGAGCAGGCTTGGGTCAACGTTGGTCAGGCGAGGTTTCAGGTAACGCAGCCCCGACTCAGACGAGACGAAGATCCGAAACTGCTGATAGGGCGGCGGCAGCCTGCGCCGGAAGACGAAACGGTGTGTGACGGCCTCCGCAAGACTCCTGAGGGTCATGACACGATCCTAGACTTCCTGTTACAGCTGGCCGGCCCAAAGACTCGTCGCCCAAACCCGCGTGCAGACGCCCGCGGCGCCAGCCTGCGGTTGTGCTAGCGTCTCCGCGGGTCAAACGCGGCCGACTGCTGCTGAAGTTGGCCACTGCGTCGACACCCTTGTGCCGCCGTGACTAGTTCAGGAGAACTGGAGACGCGGGTCTTCAGGGAGGATCGGGAGAACTGCGGTGGCAGACGACGGTAGTCGCCCCGAGCGCAAGCAGGGCGCCGCTGCAGCGCAGTCCCACTTCTCATCAATGGCATCTGAGTGGGCCGGCTTTTATGACTCTCGTGAGTCGTTCCGAACGCGACTGTCCATCGTCAACGAGGTGATTGCCAGTTTGCCGGGCTCCGTCGAGACAGTGCTGGACTTCGGCAGCGGGGGAGGAGTCTTCAGTGCGCTCATCTCTGAGCGGGCTTCACGGGTCCTCGCCCTAGATACGAACCTGGAGATGGCGAAATCCGCGAGAAAGAACGATGGGATGCTCACCACAGTCGTGGGTCGGCTAGGCGTGCAGTATCTGCCTGGTCGCGTCAGTCATGTGACGGGGACGCTCGACTGCCTTGCGCCCCACTACACGGTTGACCTTGCAATGGCGATAGCAGTGATCGAGTATCTGCCACATCCAGACGAAGCCCTACGCCTGCTTGGCTCTTTCCTGAAACCCGACGGAGTAATTCTTCTGACTTATCCGCATGAGAAGTCGTTTCTTCGACGAGTGGAGCGGCCAGTCAACCGGCTGGTTGCCAGATTGGGTCGTGCCATCGGGTCCTCACGTCTTTCTCGACGAGAGTATTCCGCGCTGCACCCAAGCAGCCCTGGGGACCTTCTCGACATCATCGAGTACGCGGAGCTCAGTGTAGTCTCACGTTTCGCAGTCCCATTGGGTCGTAGCGGACTACGACAGTTCCTGGTGCCAAATCGGCTCTGGGTCTTGGCTCAAAAGCAGCCCCGGCCGGAACACTGACGCCCTGGTGGGTGCGCATGAGCTGTGGATCAAAGAATCGAAGGAGGTAGTCGACATGGCCCGAGACATGTTCGCGGAGGGCCTGCCTCAATGCTTCGACGAACCGACATCTTCGCCTCGAACGGGCGCTGAGGCAACGGCGTGGCAGGACGCGAACAAGTCGTGGTGGCAGCAGCATCCCATGCGTTACGACTGGGCCGAGACGTCAAGACTGCAGCCTGGTACCCGGGAGTTCTTCGAGGAGCTGGACCGCCGGTTCCTGGCTGCTGCCGCCACCTTCTTTCCGCCGCGTCAATGACCCTTCGACGCCTTCATCCCCTATGAACAACTGCCACGTATGAATGTCCTCGAGATCGGCACCGGCAGTGGTACGCATGCGTCTCTGCTAGCGGAGCATGCGCGGTCATTCACGGGAATCGACCTGACGCCCGAGGCAATCGACACGACGGCGGCACGGTTTGAGGTCTTCGGTCTGAACGGCGAGCTACTGGTGATGGACGCCGAGCGCATGGATTTCACAGACGAGTCGTTCGACTTCGTGTGGAGCTGGGGGGTGCTGCACCACAGCTCGAACACCGGAGCGATTCTTCACGAGATACGGCGGATACTGCGGCCAGGTGGGGTCGCCGTGTGCATGGTCTACAACCGCAGTTTTTGGGGATACTACGTGACTGCTGGTGTCATCCGGGGCCTGCTGATGGGTGACCTCTGGAAGACCCGCTCCTTGCATCGCACCGTTCAACGTACGACGGATGGAGCCATGGCGCGCTATTACACCGGCGCAGAGTGGGGGCGGCTGGCGTCGTCGCAGGGCCTTCGGGTCGATTCCGTCGCGGTGTACGGCGACAAGGCCGAGATGGTGCCTCTCCCTGGGGGACAGTTGAAGGGACGCGTGCTGCGCCTCGTACCAGACGGCGTGGCGCGCTTCTTCCTGCATAGGTTGAGGCAAGGCAGCTTCTTGGTCTCCCGCTTGTCACGCTGAGCCGAGCCTGGTTGGACGTTGGCACGCCTAGGCAAGCGTGCGCATCCATTGGTCGAGGGCGACTAGTGCCCAGGCCGACGACCACGGGCTTGTCCCCGACCTCCATGCGGTGAACGCATCATCGGCGAGGCTCTTGTCAACCACGTCGTAGACAGGTGCGTCGGGTGCGCTGGCTGCCTCGACGAGAGGTCGGAGCAGGCCGTCCCGCATCCACTGGTCCATCGGCAGAGAGAACCCTTGTTTGGGCTGGCTGGCGAGCTGTTGGAGATACGGCTCACCGAGGGCAGCCGCGAAACCCTTCTTACCGAGCCCTCGGCTCGCTCCAGCAGCGAGTGCGGAGACAAGGAATGTGTTGTCCACCAGCGGCACCCGTAGTTCGACGGACGATGCCATCGAGAAGGCGTCGGCGTCCGGCAGCAGCGTGCTCTGAACGTAGACGCGGTATTCGGCGAGGCTCAAGGCTTCGGCGCTGGTGCTGCCGGCGCCGATCGGCTCTTCCTGCACGAGGTCTGCGGCTTCATCCAGTCCGGCCGCGCTGCGTGCCAGTCGGCCCGGCCACACCCGACGTTGCAGCAAGCTCAGAGCCCAAGCGTCACGGACCATAGGGTCGCCGATGAGCGCCAGTGCTTTGGGTGAGGCCAATGGTCCTCGATGCAGGAGCTTGGCACGCCGGACCGAGGCCGCGAGGGCGGGCACTCGGTCAGTGATGTCAAGCCCGCGCAGCAGTGGGAGCAGCCGGAAGTGTCGGTATCCGGCGGAGGCCTCGTCGCCTCCTAAGCCGGACAGAGCGACCTTGTAACCGCCCTGGGCGACCGCCCGGCAGACCACGAACGTGTTGAGACCATCGATGGAAGGCCTTTGCATCGCCGCGAAGAAGCTCGACAAGTCATCCGGCCCGGTAGCCCGCCGTACGACTTCATGAGTGTGTCCATAGCGGGCGGCTGTGCGAGCTGCCGTACTGGACTCGCTGCGACCTCCGCCGAGGTCAACTGTGAGGCAGTGCAGCCGCTGACCTGATCGCCCGGCGGCCCAGGCGAGCGCGCTGGAGTCCAAACCGCTCGAGAGCAGTAGCGCGGTCGGCACGTCGCTGCGCATGTGGAGATCCACCGTCTCGACCAGTGCCTGCTCCAGGGGTTGGTTCACACCCACCGCTGTGAATGGGCTTGGTCTGACGACGCCGTCGGTCGTGGCGCCTGAGCGTTCGAACCCCAGCCAACTGTTGGGTCCCAAACTATGTACGTCGGAGAAGGGAGTGCCTGCGGTGGCGATCGACCCCAGATGCAAGAAACGACCGACTGCCTCGGCGGACGGCCGCATGCCCGGTGAGAGCAACGGCTTGATGTCGGATGCGGCCAGGACACCAGAAGCGGTACGCCGCCAGTGCAGGGGCTTGATGCCCAGCGGGTCGCGGGCGAGCACTACCATGCCACGGCGGTGGTCGAGGAGAATGATCGCGAACATGCCACGCAAGAGGGCGAACGCCTCGGTGCCGTGGCGTGCATAGAGCTGAGGTATCACGGACCCGTCGCTGCCGCCGGGCTCCAGCCCATGGTCACGCACCAGCTCGCGGTAGTTGTAGATCTCGCCATTGAAGACTGCGATGACCGAACCATCCGTTGATGTCAGCGGCTGATCGCCTGCGGTGCCGGGGTTGATGATGGCCAGCCGCGTATTGCCGAGGGTGCAGTTTCCGAAGCCGACTGCCACCGCGCCATCCGGGCCACGATGGGTCTGCGCCCGGTTGATCCGGTCGACCTCGGTCGAGTCAAGTGTGCCTGACCACGAGGTCTCCCCACAGACACCACACATGTCGTTTCCTGTCAGATCAGCTCGGCAAACAGCGTCGGGCTACGCGTAGGCATGACTACGGTAAGGCACCTGGTCCCCTACGGTATGAAGGTGTCATCCATTCGCCGGCGCCGTACCTCGTCTGTGTCGACAACGACGGTGGTGGACGCCGCAGGAGCGCACATGGGTGGCGCCAGCCGGCTGTTGGCAGAGCTGCAGCGGTATCTGAGCGACTCCGACCGACAGGACGTCCTCGTGATCGGTGCCGGGCACCCGCTGACGCCGGGATGGTTGGCGAGCAGGGAGCTGCAGGCCATCACTCGACCGTCCCGTTGCGTTGTCGCCCTGAACAACGTCTCTTTTGTGGGTCCAGCTCGGCGACGTACGGTGCTCTTGCGCAACGCCCTGCATTTCCCGCTTTCGGGGGAGGAGCACCTGTTGCCCGCCGTCATGGCACGCCGCGTCGCCGCTGAGGCTCGTGTGGTGCGGGCGGCTCTGCACCGTGCGAATGTCGTGGTGGTGCCCGCGGTCAGCATGGCCGAGCGAGTCGAGCATTGGGTACCGCGTTTGCGGTCCGCGATCGTCGTGCGGCCACACCCAGTCTCCGCCAACCTGGGCGTCGCAGAGCGCGTGCCCGGCAGGATCGTCTGCCCAGTGCTCATGGCGCCGTACAAGCACATGGGCCGACGACTTCGTTTGCTTATCGACGCTTGTTCGCGTGTGCAGGCGGACGGTCCGGTCATCGAGATCGTGGTCACCGCGACAGCGGGAGAGCTGCGCGAGGAGGAAGTGCCCCTTGATGCCGTCACGGCGGTTGGCCGCCTCAGCGTCGACCAGGTGGAGAGGCTGCTTGCCAGTGCCCACGTCGTGTACTTCCCGACGGAGATCGAGTCCTTCGGCTATCCCCTTGCTGAAGCCCGAGCCAATGGCCAGCCGGTGCTGGCGGTGGACAATGCGCACAACGCCGAGGTGGCCGGGAGTGCCCTGATGGGTTACGCGCCAGACGTTGACTCCCTTGAGCTGACGCTGCGTCGAGCTCTCACGACGACGGTCACGCCCTCGACCGTGATCGACACGGCCGCATACTTCGACCGCCTGCTGGAGCACCCGTGAATGCTCTGCCCTTCGGCCCGTACGACGCCATACGCGACGTTCCAGTGCGGGGGAGCGTACCGGTCACCGCGCTTGTGCTCACGAAGGACGAGGAAGCAAATATTGCTCGGTGCTTGGCATCACTTGCGTGGTGTGACCAAGCATTGGTGATCGATAGTGGCAGCAGCGATGGCACCGTCCGGCTGGCAGAGGCAATGGGTGCGGAGGTGATCAAGCAGCCGTGGCTGGGGTTCGCCGGCCAACGCGAGTTCGCCCTTCGACATGGAGCGGTGAGGAATGACTGGGTCTATTTCGTGGACGCCGACGAGTGGGTGTCTGGCGCACTCGCGCGAGAAATAGGCCAGGCGATCGTTGCGGACGGATTGCATGCTTATCGGCAGCGATTTCGCCTCATCTTCCTGGGAAGGTGGATCGCCCACTGTGGGTGGTACGACGCCAGTCACATCGTGCGTCTCGGTCGCCGAGGAAGTATGAGTTTTCGATCCGCTTCTCAATTCGGTGAGCGTGCACAAGTCGTCGGCTCTATTGGAACCCTGAGTCATGACCTCGTGGACGAGGATCGGAAAGGTCTGGCCGCATGGCTACGCAAACACATCGTCTACGCCGAGGCGGAGGCGCAGCGGAGGCGTGAGCAGCCCCGCCAGTTCAGGCGACGGCTGCAGTTGTGGCTCACGGGGAAGCACAACGGTCGCGCCGCACTCCGGAGTTTGGCCAAGGATGTCGCTTTTCCCGCCCTGCCGGTTCGACCACTCTTGTTGGTTTGCTACATGTACATCATGCGCGGTGGTTGGCGAGATGGACGCCAAGGGCTGATTTTTTGCTTGTATCATGCCTGGTTTGAGTTGACCGTGAGTCAGCTGACTAGAGCAAGGTCGAGTGTCACGCCATAAAGAATGACTTCACTTCTTCCATCAGTCGCCTTTGGGTGAATCTTCGAGCGACGAACTCTGTCGCCGCTCGTGAGTGGTCTTCGTCCAAGAGAGAGTTGATGAGGTTGATGAGCGCGGAGGTGCTCGGCGGCCTACGCCACCCGGTGACGCCCTCGTCGATGGCATCTGAGCTCCCGCCAGACGCGGGAGCGACCACGCACGCTCCCGCCGCCTGAGCTTCGATCAGGACGATCCCGAAGCCTTCGCCGGAAGGGATAGCGCCCGTCTGCAACCTCGTCGCAAGCAGAAACACCTTGGTTCGTCCGTACAGCTCAGCGAGCTTGGCATCGGTGAGATCACATGTGATCTCAACACCGCTGCGCTCGGCTGATTCCGCCAGACCTTCCGGAATCGGTCCCTTTCCAGCGAGGACGGTGCGAAGAGGGCGGCTTGCCGCCAACGCAGCATGGGCCTCCAGCAACTCGGCCGCGCCTTTTTCCCGCCAGTCGGAGAGCCGGAACACGCTCAGGAGGTCGACGTCGCGCTGAGCATGGGGTTGTGAGGCCGCCTGGAGCATCTCCAGCCATTGTGGCTCGAGTGCAGGTCGGATCACTGCACTGTCTCGGCCCATCATGCTGACGGCGCCAGCCGAGAAGCTGCTCACGGTCACTAACTGAAGCCGCTTCCAGTGTCGAATGAGGAGGCGCCGAGAGGGCCTCATACCGCCCCAGATCTCGGCTCCGTGGAGTATCAGGACGACTCGGGCCCGAGGCGCAAGGAAAGAAGCCACAAATAAGACCGGCAACAAGCCAAGGTGCGCCGCCACCAATAGCGTGGGGCGCCGATAAAGGCTCGCTCGTAGAACGGCACAAGTGAAACGTGCCCTGCCCAACGTTATGGGTGACGGTCGAGCCAGTGGAAGGACCTGAACAGACTCGCCGCAATGGGCGAACGCTCGCTCGAGCGTAGAGGCGTAGCGTTCGATCCCGCCTCCCAGCCCCAGCGAAGGTGTCAACAGAAGAGTGGTCACTGCTGGATAGCGCTCCTGCCTGCCATGACTGAACAACTTGCCAGTCGTATGGCAAGCGCTCCCGCGACGAAGATACTCGGGAGACTCGTGAGCATAGTGGCAATGTCAGCCTCGGATCGAACGATCAGAGGCACCAGAAGTATGAGGAAGAACATTGCGCGAGGATCTCGCTCAGGCTGGATGCATCGATCCAGAAGACGGCAAGCCATGCCAAAGATGAACATTCCTATGACTGCGACGGGATATCCGCCATAACGAAACAGGTCACCCTGCGGGGCGATTGCCGAACTTGTGTACAAGCCAGCAAGTCCATAATACTCGACCGTGAAATCGTAACCAATGCTGAGGATGGGTTTGCCCGGCCACAGCGCACGGGGTACTAGTCCGACCAGTGGCGCGGCCAATAGTTCCGTAGGATTGCGGAAGGGAATAGCCGAAGGCGTACGCTGCCGAATGATTGCAACACTGTCTATCTCTCTCAGCCGTTCCGCCAAATAGGATAAACTAGCCGTGGCAGTTTTAGAAGGGGAGTCATTCTGCACGGACTCGTTCAGAATGCGCGGAGCCGCCGACGCCCCCTGCGAGGGTGTCAAGTCCTGATCTCCCCGCACGGCCGTTCGGTAGCTGGCATTGAATGGGATGACCACTAAAAGGAAGATGAGTATTCCTACGCTGACACCGCGCCTCGACAGACTTCCTCTTTGCGCCCCATAGGCAATCAACACGGCAAGAGCTGTCGTGACAAAATAACCTTTAGTGCCGGAGACTGAGCCAACGAAGAATTCAATCGCCAAGAAAAGAATCAAGCTCTTTCGGGAGCCCTGCCGGAGGGAGCAGGCGTCATAGGCAGCCATGGCCACCCCTACTGTGGACAGGCCAGAAAGGATGCTCAATAACAAGGCATATGGGGCGGCTCTCTCGATACCCGCCGACGGATCTCCAAGGTACCCGAAGCCGCCGGTCAGGGCGGCCGACAAAAGTTTCGCGAGAGTCCCTATGGCAAAGACTGTCCAAATCCGACTTCCGGTCCGTAGCGTCGGCGTCAGCCCAGTCTGAGCGAGAGCGATGGCGCGATTGGCCACCCGGACAAGCAAGGCAGGCGGCCCTACCATGTATCCGAGCACCCACACACCGAGACCCACGAGACTCAACTGAAGCGCCGCCTCGACGGCATCAAGGCGGATCTGCGAAGAGCCTGAATCGAGCCGCGGATGTAGCCATCCGAGTGAGGCTGCCCCGAAAGTTGCGCCATAGACGGCTACATACCATGGGCCAAGACGCCAATGGACGAATCCCTTCCTCAACTCCGGAACTGCCACCATGAGGAGGGCGCAAGAAACCGCAAGGACGCTTATTGCGATACTAAGTACGATGATGTGTTGTTCAGTTGACGAGGCGTGCATTTCGTTCCACATCAGAGGAGTGCTGGCGGCACCTGCCAGCAGAGCTGCAACCCCCACACGCACCTTGTCCATACCGATGGCGGTGTGATTCTCGGAGACCTTGAGCTGGTGTTGCGAACTGTGTATTGACAAGGGGCTACCTTTGGGCTCTCGTGCTACTGGCGGCGTCGATTCGGCGCCGGGGCGCCGCTACGTCAACCATTCCAGCAGCCTAGTCAGGCGGTCGACGTAACGGTGCTCGGCATGCGCGCGAGCACTCGCCCGATCGCCAAACGCCTTGGCGAGAAGATCACCTGCGACGGCAGCACGTGCCGCAGCACGCAACTCGTCGTATGAGGCAAAACTCACCACCTCGTCGTCGTCAAAGAGCGAACTCAGCGCCGGTCGTTGCTCAGTGAGTACGAGGGCGCCGCAGCCCGTGGCTTCGAAGAGCCGAGCGTTTGCCCCGTCCATCTCGGCGGGGTGCAAATTATTGAGGACGGCGGAGGCGCCGCGAAACACTTCCGCTTTGCGGAGACCGGTCACGATCTCTCCGGTGTGGAGGTCCTTGAGCGGCCCGGGATCGGACCATCGGGGGAAATCACCTCCGAACAGCTGGAGAGGAACACCGTCGTCATGGAGCCGCCGTAGCAGCATGAGACGTGAGGGGTACATGTTGCCGACGACGACGATCGGCCCCGGCTGCGGTGTGACGCCCAGGGGAGGGGAGTGAAAATCGGGCCGGCAGGCCTCGGGCAGATATCGCACGTTAGTCGCATAGGTCGCTTGAAGCCTCTGCACGAGGAGCGGATCCTTGAAAGCTAAGACGTCGTATTCCGCGGTCAGCATCTGGAAGCGCCCTAGGTTAGCCACGGCATCTGGAAACCACATCGCGACACGGACACCGGCGCTTCTCAGCCGGGCAACTGCCTCGGGTGCCATTCGCGCGTCCGTCGAGATAGCCACGTCTGGAGCAGCATTCATGACGTCGTCGGCCATGCGGATCTGCCAATGCGTGCTCAGCCAGTGGGACCGGAAGCCTGTCTCGAGCGCAAGGGCGGCGAGATGCCCGCGCGAACCAGGATGTACGCCACCGTGCGAGGTCACTACTAGGCCGAGGTCTCGCAACCCAGAGGCGATGTTGTCAGCGAAGCTGTCCGGCCAAAGCGGCCCGATGACGCTGGCCCTCATGTGTGACACGAAGACTTGTCGGGCATTCTCGTCACCTCGCCGTCGCACGGAAGGTCATGTTCTGCGTGACGATGTTTCCCCTGAGGACCCCGGTCTCGGCGGGAATTGCCAGTTTCATCCCCGCGCTTGCCACGGACCACACGATGGCACGCGCGGCGCTCTTCGCACCGCGCCAATGAGGTGTACACGTGGCGACGACGAGTTCCCTGAAACCAGTCGCGAGTGTTAACTGGCGCAGGCTCCGAACGGTAAACCAGGACTCGTGCGTCAGATCACCAAACCGGATAAGGCCGCCGAACGGACTGCCCGCGTTGGGCACTCGCGCCACAATGCATCCGGCTGGTCGCAAGGCCTGGTGGATGAGGTCCATCGTCTCCACGCATTCGTTCCGGGTGAGATGTTCAAGGACATCCGTGGCAAGCACCACGTCAATAGTCCCGGCGGCATCAGCGAGAGCCACGCGAAAATCTTCTCGCGTCACCTGCGCCTCGAGACCGCTGGCGTGCGCCAAGTCGACGTGCTCTGCACTGATGTCTATTCCATGAACGTCCCGATATCCGGCCTGCAGGACGGCTCGAACGAGGTGGCCCCGCCCACAGCCGATGTCGAGCACACGGAGATCTCGCCGGTCGGGAAGAAGCGGAGCGATGTCACGCCTAAACGCCAGGTCGGTGGCATGGTGATCATCCGCGACACCCGTATGGGTCGAGGCGTAAGCTCCGTACAGCCGCGCGCGCACAACATCGCTCAGACTGCCGCTATCCATTTGGCGACCATAACTGTTTCGCAGCGACGGTGCGACCGAGGGCGAGCGCGCGAGCAGGCGCTCAGCCTCCGCATGTCGTAGCGTGTGAAGGTGCCGGAACTCAGACCAGTGCTGCGTCGGGTTCTGCGCGGCGCCGAAAGGGTCGCCGGTCGCCGGAGCGTAGTTCGGGCCGCTCGCTTCCTTTGGTTGGAAGCACGCCTCGACGGTCCGAACTCGCTGCCGGTCAACGGAGAGTCGCTTGTTCAGGCATCCCTCAACGCTGCAGCCGGACCGATTGTGGTGCTCGATGTCGGCGCCCATTTCGGAGAGTGGACTACGTCCCTGCTCCAGCAGATCCAGCGTGACGACCTATGCGTAATATGTTTCGAGCCCTCGGCGCACACCTTCCAGCACCTGAAGGCCCACTTTGCTGGCCAGGACCGTGCCCCTCGGCTGGTGCGGAGCGCCCTCGGCGCCCAAGAGGGAACTACCCTTCTCAACGTCGTGCATGCGGGGGCGGGATCAAACTCCATCGTGACGTTTGGGGACCACAAGAGTCTTGAACAGGAAGAGGTGCCTGTCTCCACGATTGACGACTATTGCGAAAGGCAACGTCTCAAGCGCCTGGACCTCGTCAAGATCGACGCGGAAGGTGCGGACCTGGACGTGATGAGGGGAGCCGCGTCCATGCTGTCCCATCAGCGAATCGGGCTGTTGCAGTTTGAATACAATCACCGGTGGATCCACGCGCGATATTTCTTGAAGGACGCATTTGATCTTCTCGAGCCGCATGGCTACTCGCTAGGCAAGGTCACTGCGCGGGGTATCGAGGAGTACCCCTCGTGGCATGAGGAGCTGGAGTCCTTCAGAGAAGGCAACTACTTGGCGTACCTGTCGTCATGGCGACGGCAGCTGCCGATCATTTCGTGGTGGAACGCGGCGCCGTAACCACGAACGAGGCCTCCACCGCACCCGGCCACGTTGGACACCTGATAGTGAAGGGTGACCATGGCCGTTATGACAGAGCAGAGCAACGATCAGCGCCGGGAGGTGCGGTGGTCGGCGAACAGGAAGACCGATGTGGTGTTGCGGTTGCTGCGGGGTGAGCCGCTTGATGAGGTGTCGCGCCAGGTGGGTGTGGAGGCGCATCGGCTGGCGGCGTGGCGCGATGAGTTCCTGGCCGCCGGGAAGGTCGGCTTGAAGGGGCGGGTTCTGGCCGAGGAAGGGTTGAGCGCTGAGCAGCGTCGCCGGCTGCGAGAAGCGGAGCGCAAGGTTGGGGAGTTGACCTTGGACAACGACATTCTGCGCGCCGCGGCGCGAAAAAGGGGGCTCGAGATCCCGCCGGCGAAGCGTCCGAGGTGAGCACCGAGCTGGGTGCTCCGCTGGCACGGGTGTGCCGGGTGCTCGAGGCGCCGCGCTCGACTGCGCACTACCGCCGCCGCCACCTGCAGTTGGTCGCCGACGGGCAGATCGGGCAGCGGCCGGGGCCGGTCGGCGCGATCGGGGACGAGGACCTGGTCGAGTTGATCCGGACCGTGATCACCGAGTCGCCGTTCGCTGGGGAGGGGTACCGCAAGATCCGGGCGCGGCTGCGCCGCCAGCACAACGTGCGGGTCTCGGGCAAGCGGGTGCTGCGGTTGCTGCGCCGCGAAGGGCTGCTGGCTCCGCAGCGGGCGCACCGTCGCCGGTCCAAGCGGCTGCATGAGGGGTCGATCGTGCCAGCTGAGCCGAACCTGCGGTGGGGCACTGATGGCACCATGGCGTGGACCCTCGAGGACGGCTGGGTGTGGGTCTTCGATCTGGTTGACCACTACACCGCCGAGGCGTGGGCGCACGTGTCCAAGGTCGGGGACCGCTTCGCCGCCCTGCAGCCGATCTATGACGCCGTGATCGACCGTCACGGGGTGCTGGCCGCCGATGTCGCCCGCGGCGTGGAGGTCCGCCACGACTGGGGATCGCAGTACCGTTCGCATCATTTCGCCGGGTCGCTGAAGTGGCTCGGGATCGCCGACTCCCCAGCGTTCCCCGGCGAGCCGGAGACCAACGGGTGCGCCGAACGGTGGATCAAGACGCTCAAGGAGCAATGCCTGTGGGCACGGGTCTACCGCAACGTCGACGACCTGCGCCAGGCCGTCGCAGCGTTCGTCGAGCTATACAACACCCAGTGGCTGATCGAACGCCTCGGCCACCGCACACCTCGCGAGACCTACCAAGACTGGCTTGCCGACAAGGCGGCAGCCGCGTGATAGTCAACCAACCTGTCCAAGGGACCGGGTCCGGTTCAGGCCTGGGGTGTTGGCATTTCGGGTCGAGCCTCAGGCGCAGCAGGCGACTCCACCGCGGCGTCTACCGGTTGGGCTCGAAGCCGTGTACTACCGTCCCGTCAGCAGCCGCTAGCCGAAAGCTGACCCTGCACTCAAGCCGCAGAGGTTGACATTCTTGGCGCGGCCGGCTACTTACCGCCGAACCTCGGTGGGGGCAAGTGCAGGAAGCGGCTCCCATCGCGGAAGAACAGGGAAGTGACGCTCGTGGACAGTACGCCTGGCGCGTAGCCGTAAAAATCGATGCGCATCCACTGCTGCCCATCAAGCAGATCGAGAATCGGGTGGGTTCCTTCGGGGCCCCAATATCCCTCGCTGTTGTCGAAGATGATCAGCCCGTCGGGCTTGACGACCTTGAGGGCAGTCTCTGCGCATCGCCGGCGATCGCCGCCGTCAATGACCACGATGTCGAATGTGCGGTCCCAGCTGAGCGGGAGGTCGGCGTGACGCTCCAGGTCGGTTTCCAGGTGGACCTTCGCGTTCGGGTTCCCCGATAACGACCTGGTCACGTACTCGGACCACTCGGCCGAGCCTTCGACGGCGGTGACGCTCTTTGCCTTCTTCGCCCACCATAGGGTTGACTGCCCAGAACCGAACTCGAGCACCGCATCGTTAGCGAAGTCGAGCGTCGAGAGGAAGTCGACAGCCGCGAGGCAGTACCACGGGAGTGGCTCGCCGTTTGCGTCAACGGCCTTCCCGGCTAAGGCACTCCTGACGAAGCCGGTGCGCTGTGCCCACCGAACGGGGCCAGCGACCGCTGTTCCAACGGCCCTGAGTCGTTGGGGAGACATCTTAGGACTTTACATCACGAGCCCTGGAGGTGCCTGGCTGCAAGTCAGCCGGATAGCATCGCTTGGCCGGTCATCCTCGGTTGGAAACCCGTCGGCGTGATGACGGATGCTGGCCCATCACCCTGCTGGCATCTCGGGTGGGGCCACCGATGCACTTGCTGGCTCCGCAGCGGGCGATGTTGTCCTCTCGAGGCTGTGCTGCGATGCGAATCGCATGAGAAGAGCCGCAGCTAACGCGTACGAGCACGTGGAACTGATGGCCGCACCGGTGACACCCAGTGTTGGGATGAGCGTCGACATCAGCACGAGCGTCAGGACGGCGGCGATTCCCTCGGCCCGAGCCACCAGCAGCGCTTGGTCGTAGCCACGTAGCACGTCACCCAGCACCTGATTCAAGCCGAGAAGTACCGCGCCGGGCGCCAAGATGTAGATGAGCACCTCGATCCCGCCGTATCCTTCGCCAAGCAGCCGTGGGACCACGATGGGAGTCAGCGCCATGATGGCAGCCGCCCCAACGCCGCCGACCGCCAGCGAGCCCACCACTGCTTGCCGCCAGGTGTCGCGGGCAGCCGGTGGGTCGGAGTGGCTCTGCTGCGCGATGCGCGGCAAGGCCACATTGCCGAAGGCGCTCGTCAAGGGGAAGATCAGCAGCGTGATTGATACCGCGACCGCATAGCGGCCGAGGTCTCCAAGGGGAACGGTGACACTCAGCACGAGCTGGTCCACTCGGGAGTTGAGCAAAAATGGCGCCTGCGAGGCCAGCGTGCGCAGACCGTACCTGACGAGAGGTCGAGCCAGTCGACGATCGTACCTTCCCGCTCGCGGTGCGACTCGTTTCCACGCCCTCAGGCCGAACGCCGCCTGCATTGTCGCCGAAAGCGTAACTGCCGAGATGACCCAGGGGACAGTCAAGCGATCCAAGCCATACAGGACCGCGAGCAGTGCGAGGTACGTTGCCGGATGGACCAAGCGGACAATTGACCACCGGCGCAAGTCGGCGCCTTGCAAGGCAAACACCCAGGTGCCTGTCAAGAACATCACAGGGAGCGAGAGAAAGGCGATGAGGTAGGCGAGTCGCAGATCATCCTTGCCGCCAGCTAAGAACGGGGCGACCGCGAGTCCGACGACCATTGCGGCCCCAGCGAGGAGTAACAGCAGCCACTGGCCTGTCCGCAAGTAGTTGTCGCGTCGGTCTCCAATGGCCACGAAATAGCACAGGGCCGCCGTGACGCCTAGTCCTCCGACGATGCAGAGTGCCCCGGACCAAGCCATCACCGCCGCATAGGCGCCACGCCCGTCAGGTTGCAGCAAGTAGGCAAGAGCGAAGCCGGATGCGCTCCCCAAGACCTGGATCGTGAAGTTGGACGCAGCCGCCATCACGACGGACGACAGGTACCCGCCCCGTTTCACGAGGCCTTCGCTATCGCGTGGGATGCGGCCCAGGCAAATCCCGCCGCGGTGGCGCGCACCCCCCGACAGTCCAGCCGACGCGCCCCCTCGCGGCGCCAGTCATCGTCACTGAGCCGTTGGACAGCGCGGTCCAGGGCAGCGGCAAGAGCCTTGACGTCGCCGACTGGGAACGTCTCACCTACCCCCTCGACAAGGTCGGGGGCGCATCCGACGCGGTCACTGACCACCGGCAGGAGCCCGCAGGCCATTGCCTCGTTGACGACGAGGCCCCACGGTTCGACCTCTGACACCAGTGCGTGCACGTCGCCAAGTGCTAGCGCAGCCGGCATGTTCGACTGGTTCACGAAGCCCATCATGGCCACCCGTTGGCCTCGGGCTGCCGCGGCGACCGCTTGGGCTAGTTCTCCGTCCCCGACGAACACGAGGTTGGCTCGGCATTTCATCCACTTCAGAGCAGCGACAAGATCATGTGGTCGCTTGACGGGAACCAGCTTGGCAGCACTCACGATGGTGGGAAGACTCGGGTCCAAACCCAGGCCACGTAGACGGCTCTCGCGGCCGCTCCGAGCCTCTTCGGTTCCGGAACGGAACCGCTCGACGTCCACCGAGTAAGGAGCCATGACGACGTTGCGGCAGCCGAAACTCCGGTAGAAGTCGGCGTTACGGATGCCGTTCGCGAGGCCAGCTGCGCTTCGTCTGACCACTCCTCTGACCACTACCTGCCGCAACAGTTTGCGCCACCCGGTGGCCATGCCCTCGACCCAACTGTCACCTCTGAGCAGGTACGGCCTCCTTGTCAAAATGGCGACCAGCGTGGTGATGAGCATCCATGGCGC
>JAABUS010004771.1_pt1 | contig 18959 bp, 11 predicted proteins | sample 5560161 | NCBI WGS metagenome assembly JAABUS01 (sample SAMN10711885, study PRJNA513376) | rock metagenome | isolation source: Antarctica rocks | place: Antarctica: Victoria Land, Trio Nunatak nord | collected 2016-01-04 | reverse complement strand
GGGCCACGGGTGAGACCGGCTCACTCGCCACCCTGCCCCCGTTCCCGGCAACGGCGGGCTCTTCGATCGCCGTCATCGTGACGACGGACGCGCAGAGTAACCCGATGCCCCTGTATGTCGGCGTCTTCCCGGGCACTCAGGCGGATTCCGAACAGGTTGCAACCCCGACCAACTAACGTCTGACGGTTGGTTTCGATTCGACAAGGGAACGGGCAGTCACCAACTAGTGACTGCCCGTTCCCTTGTCCAGCGGGTTCCTGAATGGCGAACATCCAATGCCGGTCAGTCGGCGCTGAGGACGGCTTCCCGGTCGGAACGCATCGAGGTTGCTGAGTCGTTGACGCCGGCGACGGTCGCTACGTCCCAGAAGTCGGTGTCGGCGTCATCCGCGACGGCCTGCGGGACGACACCCTGGGCGGCGTCGGTGCAGGTCGTCATCCGGTTCGAGGCGGCGACGAACCGGGCCCGGCGGCGGATCCGGTCCATGCGCTCGGCGGCGACGTCGTCTCGCCCGGCGAGCAGGGAGTCCGGCGCGATGGCGACCGCGCCACGGGCCAGGGCGACCGGGTCGAGCAGATCGAGTCGTCGGGCCCGGAACCGGAGGTGGATCGGGTCGCCGGTCTCCAGCCGGAGGATGCCGCCGCCGAGGGCCGCCTCCGGCGTTATGTGGCCAACGGCGGCCCCGTAGCTGACGCCGGAGTAGCGGCCGTCGCTGATCAGCGTCGCGAGCTTTCGCAGGGCGCGGTTGGCGTTGATGTGCTGCATGGGCGCGAACATCTCCGGCATGCCGTAGGCAGCCGGACCCTGGGCGGAGACGACGATCGCGAGCTTGAGCGTGCCGGTCGCGACCATGTGGTCGAACAGGGCGACTGGGTCGAGGCCGTCGCCGGCGGCGACGTCGAGTCCGAGCAACGCGCCGTTGTGGCGCCAGATCCGGGACAGCAGCATGGCGTCGAAGGTCGCGTCGTCGCGGAGGTGACGAAGGAGGTGGACATCGAGCAGGCCGTTGTTGGCCTCCTCCTCGTTCTCGAACCGCACGACGAGCGCGATCTGCTCGTCGAAGTGATCGACCTGCGCCTCGGGCATCCCGCTGATCTTGACGACGGCGCTGTCGAACCAGTTGCTGGTCAGGACGTCGACACCGGAGATCGCCCGGCGCGGGGTGTGGAGGATGACCGGGTTGTCGGTCACGCCGGTCGCGCTCAGGTTGGTCTCATCGGCGAGGCGCTCCCGCCAGGTCGTTCCGGTGACCGTCATCGCGTCGAGGTCCATCGGCGCGCCGTTCCGGACGAGTTCGTAGATCAGCGTCTCCATCCCCCGGATCTCGCCGGAGCAGCACTGCTTCGCGAGGGCGAAGATGTCGCGCCCCTGGGTCAGACTGTAGTTGAAGATGTCCGGGATCGGGTGGGCGTGGTGGATGCGGTCGAGGTCCCAGATGCTGAACCGGTGACCGCTGTAGATCACGGCGCCGACGAAGTGCATCAGCAGGTTGGTGCTGCCGCCGCTGGCGCTGTGGGTGCGGATCGCGTTGCCGACGTTGTCGAGCAGGATCCGGCTGACGCCGCACTCCGGCCGGTTCGGCAGCGTCATCAGGTCCGTCACGACCCGGTCGACCTGGTCACTGGTCGGCGGGTCGGTCAGGAGCTCGACGGCCGGATGAACGAGACCCATCCCGGCGACCATGTTCCGGGACGAGTTGCCGGTCCCGTTGAAGGCGCAGATGCCGCCCTTGGAATCGCAGGTGTTGATCGCCAGGGCCCGCTCGAAGTGGGCGTGGCGCTCTACCGAGAGGATGCCGAGTTCGACCGCCCGGATGAAGACGCCCTGAAAGGCCGTGTTGGAGGAGCACTGAAGGATATAGGCCATCGTGTCCTCGAGATCCTCGGCGATCTCGGGGTGCCCGGCGATGACGGCGTCACGGGCCAACTGGGCGAGTTCCTCACGAACCTCGGTCGGGATCTCGCCGCCCTTGAGGACGTGAGCCGGAGCGAAGGCGGCGAAGACCGGCGCTTCCCCGCGCAGTCGCCGGAGCGTATCGAGGTGGGCGAGGGCGGCGACGACGGCCAGCGGCATCTTGTCGCAGCTCTGGATCACGAAGGCACCGTGGTAGCCATGCGCCTCCATCTGGTTGACGACCATCTCGGCGATGGCGTTGCGGCTCTGGAGGCTGTAGCTCATCCCCGGCGTGCTCTGCGCCGTCCCGTCGCAGAGGACCGGCACGCTGAACGAGAACGGGACGCCGCCACGATCCCAGATCGACAGGGCCGCCCGGGCGATCGTGCTCTGGTCGACGACGTGGGCGGGGTGGTCCGGCGAGCCGCCGATGATCGCGATCCGGGGGGCGTTGTCGTTGAGCCGGTCGTAGATCGCGCCGAGGGTCCAGTCCGGCTGCCGGCGCTTCTCGCCCTCGAACGTGACCTCGCGGTAGGCGCGGTCGAGGATGCCGGCGATGGTGATCGGCTCGTTGGCCTTGCCCTGAACGTTATAGCTGTATGGGTTCGCACCGATCATCCGCAGAGGGACGGCCGGGCCCAAGGGGCGAGTCCCGCGGGAAACGGAGCCGGACGGAATAGGGCGATCCGTGTCGGGAGCCACGATGTCATCCTCCTGCGGATGGAGCCCGGTCAGGGGTCACGCTGGTGCGACTGAACCTGATGGCGATCGGGCCATGATAGCACTGGGTCCAGTGTGGTCGGAGCGCCAGCCGTGAGCAGCCCGCTGGCTGGGCGTCCCTGATGCGGTCCGCAGCCAGCGGGATTTTCGTGCCCTGAATGATCGATGCCGCCGGGGACGGCCCCTGATTTGCATAGAGGACAGTCATGCGAGCGACTCGATTGGGTCGTCGATTCGGGAAGTCAAGGACAAGGAGACGAAACGATGGCTGGGGGTCTGGGGAAACTGGTCTTGCGTGGAGCCGTCGGCGGACTCATGGCCGGGCACGGAGCGCAGAAGCTGTTCGGCTCGTTCGACGGTCCCGGTCTGGATGGCGTGACCGGCATGATGGGTTCGATGAACCTGAATCCTCCCGGTGTCTGGGCGCGGGTGGCTGGGGTCAGCGAGTTCGGCGGTGGCGTACTGACGGCACTCGGGTTCATGCACCCGGCCGGGCCGCTGGGGATGATCGGCGCGATGAGCATGGCGACCCGAAAGGCCCACTGGAACAAGCCGATCTGGGCCACGGCCGGTGGAGCCGAGCTCCCTGTTCTCTATTTGGCCGTCGCGGCCAGCCAGATCATCAGCGGTCCGGGTCCACTCTCGCTCGACACCGTGCTCCGGTCACGCCTGCCGGGTTGGGTCGTTCCGGTTGGACTCGCGACCATCGCGGGAACCCTGTACTGGGCGATCTCGCAGGAGGAGGCCGCTGCCGGGACCGACCCGGCGTCCGGACACGGGGACTCGGACGAGGTGACGGCCGCCGAGGCGGGAGCGATCTAGCTCATCTCCGAACGCGACGTCAACACGCGACGTCGACGTGACGTGCGCAAACGAACGGGCGCATTGGTCAATAGCTGGCCCGCTGCAGGACCCGGGCGACCTTGTCCGGGTTTGGCAGGCCACTCCTCTTGATCTGCTCGAGTGTGTCCTCCAGCGGGTATTCCAGCCGGCGAATCTCCGCCAGCCAGCCGTCCGCGGCCTCGTCCCAGGTGATGATCCCGTAGGCGGAGCGCAGATCGCCGTCCTTGGGGTTGCCCGCCGCGGACACGTCCACCAGTTGATGACCGTCGAGCTGGCGCCGGTAACTGATGTGGACATGACCGAAGGCAAGCGTCTGGAAGACCGCATCGCCGATCACTCCGCGCAGTTCGTCGTCGCTGGCTGTCGGGTCCAGTCGACCCCGCAGATCATGTGGGTTGGCATGGACGACGAGCAGCGAGCGAGCGTCGTCCGGATGGCCCGGCTCGTGGACTCGATAGGAGAACGGGAGACTCGCCAGCCAGTCGATTCCGTCCGGGCCGATCTCGCTGGCGGCGTAGTCGGTGGCACCGTCCAGGGCCGCCGCGACGAGGTCGTCGTCGGTATTACCCTTGAGGACGATCCAGTCCGGGTGCGATCGGAGGAGATCGAGGACGCCGAGCGGGTCCGGCCCGACTTCGCAGTGGTCTCCAGCCACGACGACCGCATGGATATCCCCGATCGCGTCCATATCGGCAACGACGGTATCGAGGGCGAGCGAAAACCCATGGATGTCCGATATGACGGCGACGCGCATGAGACGGCGCTCCTGACTCTGGGGTAGGATTTCCGAATGTATCTGGCCGGAACACCATGACTGCGTCAAGCTGCCCGCTGTTCGGAATGACCGGCGTCATGGTCCCTGCCCGAGGTGACAGGCACCTCCGGCCCGATCTCACCTCGAACTCCCTCTGGACAGGCTACCACGATGCCCGCGCCGTTCTCCGAGACGATACCGGCCCCGCTTGCCTCTCTGGTTGGCCGACGATCCAATGTTCAGGCCATCCGGACATGCCTGGCGAATCTGGACGTTCGGCTCGTCGTCCTGACTGGTACGGGCGGTGTCGGCAAGACGCGCCTGGCCACCGCCGTCGCCAACGCCTGTCGGATGGAAGGCGAATCCTCAGCCTTTCCGGGCGGAATCGCCTTCGTCTCCCTGGTCGGCGTCGTCGATCCCGACCTGCTGCTGCCAACGATCGCCTCCACGCTGGGGATCGCGGTCCTCTCGGACCTCATCCCGGCCCTGACCCTGGCCCTGCAGGACCGGCGGATGCTCCTGGTCCTTGATAACTTCGAGCAGATCATCGACGCGGCGCCCCACGTCGTGACCCTCCTCCGGGCGCTGCCGCAGCTGTCGATCCTGGTTACGAGCCGGCGTGTCCTTCGCATCGCCGGGGAGATCGACTACCCGGTTCCGACGCTCGCGCTGCCGGACGAGCGGCACGATCAGCGAATGGTGGATCTCGCGGACAGTCCAGCCGTCTCGCTGTTCCTCCAGCGGGCTGGCGCGACCGGAGACGGCCAGCCCCGCTTCGGCGACCGGGATGCCTCGGCGCTGGCGGCGATCTGCCGGCGACTCGACGGTCTGCCACTGGCGATCGAACTGGCCGCCGCCAGAACGGTGATCCTCTCGCCTGCCCAGTTGCTCTCGCGGCTGGACGACCGGCTCGGTCTGCTGACCCGCGGTGGGCCGGACCTGCCCATCCGTCATCAGACGCTCCGCGCGACGATTGGCTGGAGCCACGAACTCCTCGCGGAGTCGGAGCGGATCTGGCTGCGGCGGCTCTCGGTCATTCCGGACGGGTTCAGTCTCGGCGCGGCGCTGCGGGTCGTTGGGGGTGTGGGGGTGCGGGAGGTACTCGGTGCGTCTTCGGAAGCCGCGCACCTCGCCGCGCGAGCCGAAGCGTGGGAGTCAGCCGCCGGGTCGGTCGACGTGCTGGACGAGCTGGTCGGCCAGAGTCTGATCGGCGTCGACCACAGCCAGCCGGGTAGCCCCCGGTTCACGATGCTCGATACCGTCCGGGCGTTCGCCGGCGAGCAGCTTGGGGCCGCCGGCGAAGTCGGGATCGCGCGGGCGGCCCAGGCCAGTGTCTGTCTGGAGCTCGGTCGCTCCATCACTCTGGCCCGCACTCCCGAGGATCGGGAGTGCGGGGTCGAAACGATCGGCCGGGAGTACGACAACATCCGCACGGCGTTGTCATGGTTCCTGACCGAGGGAACCGCCCAGCACGCCGTCGAGATGGCCTCGTCCCTCTGGCGTTTCTGGGAAGATCGCTCACTCGCCACGGAGGGCGTCCACTGGTTGGAGCGTGCCCTCGACCGTCCGGGAGTCGTCAAGCCGGAGATCCGGGGTGTCGCCCTCAACAACCTCGCCAACCTCCTGTCCGACCGTTCGGAGTTCGATCGGGCCCGCTTCCTGTACGGCGAGAGCCTCGACATCGTCCGGGTCAGCGGGTCGCGGCGAGACGTTGGCGATGTGCTCACCAACATTGGCCTGATGGCGATGTGGATGGGCGACTATGGGACGGCGGCGGAGCGGTTCTGCGAGGCCATCGCCATCCGCCGGGAGACGCGGGACGAGCAGGGATTGTCGAACGCGCTCCTCAACGCAGCGGATAACGCGACGCAGGCGGGGCAGCTCGAGCAGGCGCTCGGGTTTCTCGAGCCTGCCCGACGGATCCGCGAACGGTTCGACGACCGGCGTGGTCTGGCCTTCGTCGACTATCTCACCGGCCGGGTCCACATGTTCGCCGGCGTGATCGACGCCTTGCCATTCTTCGAGCGGAGTCTGGCGGTCTTCCAGTCGGTCTCCGAAACCACCGCGGCCGGCAACGTCCACCTGGCGATCTCCCGATATCACGAACGGCGACAAGACTCTGCCGCGTCCACGCCGGCGGTCATGGAAGCGCTCGCCATCTTCGTCGCGGCGAATGACTCCCGGGGGATCGCGGCCTGCCTGGAGTGCATCGCCGGGATCGCGACCGCGAATGGTCGGCCTCTCCGCGCGGCACGATTGCTGGGAGCGGCCGCCAGCGAGCGTCATCGCATCCACGTCCCGGTGTCGCGGTTGCTCCGGTCCTGGCACCTCGATCTCGTCGCCCGGACCAAGGCCGCGGCGGGTGAGGCGCTCTACACGGCGGCCTGGTGGGACGGTCACGAAGCGGGGATCGAAGGGACCGTCCCGGATGCTGAGCTGGAGCTTCAGGAGGTTCCGCGGGCGGAACTCGATCAGAGCGTCTCACGTCAACCCGCGGCGGTCCCGACACCGGAGGGATCGACGCCAGGCCGAAAGCACGGTGGGTTGACCCAGCGGGAGATCGAAGTCCTTCAGCAGGTCGCGAGAGGGCTGGGAGACCGCGAGATCGGCTACGAGCTTGGCATAGGCCAGCGGACGGTCTCGACGCACGTCGCCAATCTCCTGACGAAGCTGTCGGTTCCGAGCCGGTCGGCTGCCGCCGCCGCCGCCGTCCGAATGGGTTTTGCCTGAGCCGATCACGCCCTCGCTGGATTCCGCGAACGACTCGCTCTGAACTATCGGCTTCGATTACCGGTGCACGAACGCTGCCTCTCCGTAGGATTGCGGATGCCAAAACCCGCCGGGCTGGCCCCATGCTGGGGACGGAAGCGGTCCCCAGCATGGGGCCAGCCGGAACTCGGTGGAGGAGTACGATATGGCACGGTGGGTCAAGCTTCCGGACATCCTCGTCTGGCGGGCGCGAGGATGGACCGCGGCCGGGGTTCAGCAACCCGATGCCCAGGACAAACTGGATCACGTCACCCACGTTGCCCTCGGACAGATCTCAAGGCGCGACCGACGGGCGATGACGGCTATCAGCCCGAGCGCAGAACGCCTGTCGCACGACGGTCCCGACACGCCTTCGGTCTTGTGACCGACCTGATCGCCGCTCGGTCCTGACCAGCGCGATCAGGATGCGGCGGGCAGCCGGCCAGGTGTCAGCGGGGACCCGATCCACGTCGCGGATCGGGTCGATCCAGGCGGTTCCGCTTGCCCCGCTTCGCCCGACGGTCGCTACGGTCTCGTCCAGACTCGTCCTTCCAGCTCGATCGTTCCCGGACGGTGTCGGCGTCGGTCCACACCGGAACAGCGTCGTCCGGCCCAAAGCGGCTGTCACCGAGTAGATCGTCGAGATCGTCGGTAGGCGGGCGTGAGGACGATCGACTGGTCCGCGGCTGGCTGACCTCGTCGAGGGCGATCCGGAGCAGGCCGGGCAGGTGGCCGTTCACGACACTGCCTGGTCGCCATCGTCGGGCGTCGGGCAACTGGGCGACCGCATCGACTTCCCACCAGGCCGGTTCTTCGGGTGAGGTATCTGCGCGTGGAGTGGTCGATCGCCTGATCGGACTGGACGAGAACGTGGTGTAACCGCCGGCTGGCCGGGCCGGGCCAACGTCGGGTAGCCGGTCCGGCGCGAAGGCACCCCGTTCGGTCGAATCGCTCATCTCCGCGGCACTCCTTCTCCGTCACGATCAGTGTTGAACGGCCATCACGGCACCGTGTTGCGTGCGCAGAAGCGCGGCCACCGTCCGCGAGGGCGATGCCTGAGGTGGTTCCTGACACGGGCGCGATGGTTCCGTCATAGACCGACGACATTCGCGGGACAGTTCATCGCTATCCTTGATTCAGGAGCCGCGAGTGGTCGCTCATTCGGCCAGCCACCGATGAGCCGACGGTCAGGTCCAGCCATGGCCTGACGCACTCACCCTCCATCCCCCAACCCGTTCGGCCCGCAACGCCGGTCCGGACGATCCCCCATTCCCCCACGTCCCCGCGAGCCGGGTGACGGTCCCAGCCAGGCCGTTCACCTGTCTCGCGGTTCGTCTTTTCAGGACGCGGGCAGGGTCACATGATCCACACGGCGTGCTGAATCAGCTGCCTGGGGCGCTCAGGTAGGAGAGGAGCGTGCGGACGCCGAAGCCGGTCGCACCCCTGGGCAGATAGCCCTTTGCGCTTTTGGTGTTGGCCGGGCCAGCAATGTCGAGGTGCGCCCAGGGGAGCCCCTCGCGGAACCGCTCCAGGAACAGGGCCGCCGAGATCGCCCCACCCGGACGACCGCCAGTATTCTTGATATCGGCGACGTCACCCCGGATCTGCTCGCTCATCGATGTGGTCAGCGGCATCCGCCAGAGGTCCTCGCCGGTCGCCTGACCAGCGGCGTCGATCCGACCCCAGAGGGCGTCGTCCGAGGAGAAGACGGCGGCAGTGGTGTTGCCGAGCGCCACCACGGCTGCTCCAGTCAGCGTTGCCAGGTCGATCATCTCCTCGACACCCTGCCGGGACGTGTAGACGAGCCCATCGGCCAGGACGAGGCGCCCTTCGGCATCGGTCGAGAGGACCTCGATCGTGACGCCGTTCATCGCTGTCAGGACGTCGCCGGGCCGGAAGGCATCGCCGGAGATCATGTTCTCGGCGGCGCAGATGACGCCATGGACCTCATGCGGGCAGCCGATCGCCGTCAGGGCCGACATGGTCCCCAGGACGGCGGCGCCACCGGCCATGTCGATCTTCATGTCGAGCATGCCTTCGCCGGTCTTGATCGAGTAGCCGCCCGTGTCGAAGGTGATCGTCTTGCCGACGAGGCCGATCCGGCGACCAGAGGCGATCTCCGCTGGCGGGCGGTAGACCAGATGGATCAGCCGGGGCTCGGACCGGCTGCCGCGGCCGACGGCGAGGATCGCTCCGGCGCCGAGCTCCGCCAGCTGCGTGACCCCGACCTCTATGTACTCCAGCCCGGACGCCTCCGCGACCTGGGCGGCGCGAACGGCCATCGCGCCGGGGTCGAGGACGTTGGCCGGCTCGTTGACGAGGTCACGGGCGAGGGTCGTGCCGGTCACGATAGCGGCGGCGAGATCGAGCGCGGCCTGCCCGGCTGCCGGGTCGAGTGCCGGGTCGGCGACGGTGATCGTCTCCGGGTCGGCGGCGTCGGGACCCTGGTGGGCCGTGCCGTAGTAGGTGGTGAATCGGTAGAGGGCCAGGCACGACGCCTCGATCGCCGCGGCCGCGGCCGCCGGGGAGCCGTTGCCGTCCGGGAGGGCGACGGCGATGCTGACGGCGCCGGCCTCGCGGGCGGCGCTGGCCGCGGCGGCGTACCCGAGCCGGAGCGATTCGTCGCTGTCCCCAGCCCCGATGCCGGTCAGGATCAGCCGGCGGGCAGGCAGCCGGCCCAGGGTCGCGACGACGAGTGGGCGTCCGGGAGCGCCAGTGAAACGGGCATCCGAGAGGAGCCCGGCCAGAACGCCGTCGAGCTGCCCGTCGAGCTCGGCGAGCAGCGGACTGGATGGGGTAGCGCCGTCCGTCCCGCTGACGATCGGCACGATCAGGGCGTCCACCGAAAGGGTGCCGGGATGCGTGGGCTGAAACGTGATCTGCATCGAGTAGTCTCTCTCTGCGTAGCGCCGGTTGGGCAGAAGTGCCGACCCAGCGGGAAAGGCTGTCGCCGCTGGGGCGACCCATCTCCGCATCTTATCGCACGCGCCCGCCTCGACCATCATCCCATCTCCGCCGCCTCTCCAGTTGACATTCTGGTCGATTTGGCATCTGATCGATCCGCGCTATCATCGCCGCAGAGATCGACCGCGACGCCGGGGGATGGGCGATGCCACAGGGAACCGTCACGCTTGAGCATCTGATCGACGCGACGACCGCGTTCGTCGACCCGTGGGCGATCCCCGACCTCGCGCCCACCGGCCTCCAGGTCCGCGGTCTACCCGAGGGCGTCAGGGTCGACGTCAGCCGGGTCGCCCTGGCCGTCAGCACGACGGCGGCGGTCATCGATGCGGCGGCCGAGTGGGGTGCCCAGCTTCTGGTGGCGCACCATGGCATGTTCTGGGGAACGACGAGACCCACGTACGACCCGGCGACCGATCCGGCGCGGCCCTGGGACCTGCGTCGCGTCGAGCGACTGCTGTCGCATGGGCTCAGTCTCGCGGCCTATCATCTCCCGCTCGATGCGCATGCCGAGCTCGGCAACAACGCCGAGCTGGCCCGGCTGCTGGGATTGACCGTCGTGGCGAGCGACCTCGGCGGCTGGCCGGGAACGACCGCGCCGCTCGGACTCCGGGCCACATCGGCAGAGCCACTGAGCGCGGACGAACTGGGACGGCGGGTGGCCCGGGCGTTTGGCTGCGAGCCGATCGTGATCCCCGGCAAACCCGACGGGATCCAGCGGATCGGGATCATGTCGGGCGGCGCGACGAAGGAGATCTACGAGATCATCGATCTTGGGCTCGACGCCTATCTGAGCGGCGAGGGTGAGGTCTGGTCGTACGACCTCGCCCTCGAGGCCGGCGTCACCATCGTCGTGATGGGCCACCACCGCAGCGAGCGCTACGGCGTTCAGGCGCTCGGTGGCTGGCTCGGTCGCCGGTTCGGGCTGGAGACACGATTCTTCGACGAGCCCAACCCCTTCTGACGATCGTGTCCGGCGATCACCCGAACCGTATGCGCAGATGACCGGCGCGTGACGAGTCGTCCCGCCGGACAGGGAAGGAACCGCGAATGCTGGTCACGACGACATCAAACCTCGAAGGGCGCCGGATCGTGCGCTACCTGGGCCTCGTCACTGGTGAGGCCATCTTCGGGATCAACATCGCCAAGGACCTCTTCGCCGGGATCCGCGACATCGTCGGCGGCCGGTCCAACACCTACGAGCAGGAACTGAACCGGGCCAGGGAGGTCGCTATCAACGAGATGGTCAGCCAGGCCCAGTCGTTCGGCGCCAATGCGGTCATCGCGGTCGACCTCGACTACGAGACCGTCGGTGGCAACGGCAGCATGTTGATGGTCGCGGTCTCTGGCACGGCCATCGTCTACGAGGACCACTAGCCTCGGTCGAAAGGCGGCAGACAGGTGGCTCGCCTGGATGAGTCCGCTTGCGGCTCCCGGCTGCCGCGGCATTCGGTAACGACGGATCACATCCAAACACGCCGGTCGCGAACAGTCCCCTCCCCCAGCGAAGCGTGACCCCTCCCGGCTCGGTTTCGGCACTGCGCTGCCTCACCGTCCGGAGAGGGGCTTTCTGGTCGGCATCGCCGTCCTGCAACCGTTCCGCTTCGGGGACGAGGAGCGTCCGGGCACAGTAGCGGCCCGTCTCGTAGGGTCATCCGCTCTCGCTTCGCTGGCGGTGACCGGCCGCCGCAGCGGCCTTCGCCGCCAGGCGAGATTGTCTTCGCAACCGACCTTTCTCCTCGAAACACGTCGCTTCCGGCCTCAGGGACCGCTGCGCGGTATGGCGCCTGCGGCGCGGCAGCGCAGCGAGCAAGGCCAGCGCAGCGAGAGCCATGTCCCTACGACGACGACGTCTACGGCGTGGAAATGAACCGTGGAGCGAAGCTCACGTCCCTCAAATTACTGGAAGACATAGACGGTGACGACGGGGTCGCTGTTGTCGGCCGCGACCGAGACGTTGACGCGGGCGGCGCTAGCGTCCGAGGTGTCGTAGCCCGGCGCGACCGCCGAGGAGTAGCCGGCAGGGAGACCAGTCAGGCCGAGTGAGTACGTTCCGTAGTCAAGGCCATCGACGACGTAGGCGCCGCCCGCACCTCCACCGGACAGCGTCTGCCCGCCGGGAGTTACGACGACGGCCGAAGCTCCGCCAGCCAGCGAGGTGCATTGTCCGTAGGATTCGTTCTGCCCACGCTGGACACCCGCCGGGCAGGCGATTACCTGGAGGGTGATGCTGCCCGTGCCGTCACCGCTGCCGTCGTTACTCGGCAAGGCCGAGGCGCTCGGCCGTGGGCTGGTCGCCTGCTCGGGACGGAAGTTGAAGATCGTCACATCAACAACTGCATTGGCCGATGTCAGCGCGATCCCGGCTGGCGAGTCGATCGCACCGGAACCGTCGCTGACGATGAGGTAGCTGTCGTAGCCGTTCGGCAGGCGCGGCTGATCGACGACGTAGAGGTCTCCGCTCCCGTTGCTGACCGGCAGCCCGTCGAACTGGTAGTCGCCGCCACCGGCTGTCGCGTCGCTTGCGTCCAGGGTCTCGCCGTCGGGTGTCGTCAGCGTTACGCTGCTGGACGTATTGACCGGCTCACCACAGGTCGCGTCCGCTAGCGTGTCGGCCGTCACGCCGGCCGGGCAGTTGGCGATCGTGACGCTTATCGAACCGGTGGTGACGGGGAAGACGTAGAGGATCGTCGTCACGTCGGGCGTGGCGGCGCTGATCTCGGCCTGGGCGACGTCGAGCGGGACGGAATCGGTATCGGTCCACAGCGTTCCGACATAGGGGGACGGCAGTGACGGGGCGCCCCACGGGTAGATGCCGAACTCGAGGTCGTTCCAGGACTGCTCCCCATCGCTGAAGGCGTCGTCGGTGGCCACCGGGTTGTGGTCGGTATCCAGGAGGCTGACCGCGAAGCCATCACTCTTGTCGACAGGGGTGCAGGTGCCTGGGACGAAGGAGGATCCCGACGAACCATCGGGACAGGCCCGGACCTGGAGCGTGGCCGAGCCGGCGAACGCTGGCAGCGGCGGGACGACGGCGCCAATCGATCCGATCATGACCACGGCGGTGTCGTCGGATGCATTGGTCAGGGTGATGTCATTGTCGTAGGACTGGGCGTCGCCGGTCGCGAGGTCGCCGCCCGTCGAGACGGCGACCATCCCGCTGGCGACGAATACGACCGACTCGCCATCGACGACCTCAAGCTCGACCGTCTGATCAGCGCCCAGCGTCGCCTCGCGAAGACTGATCTTGCGCGACCCATCGGGCGCGTTGAACGCGTCGCCAGCGAAGATCAGGTCGCCATCACCCGCCTCCTCGGCGTCGTCTCCGGCAACGAGGCTGATCTCGGTGTAGATCACCGTGCCGTCGGTGAGCGACGCTCGCTGCTGTTCCGTCCCACCCGCGACCCAGGCCGCCTCGCCGGGATCGAGCAGGGTCTGCGCCGACGTGTCCAGATCGCTCATGAGCAGGGAGTCCGTGCCGGATAGGACGAAGCCGCGGTCGGTCGCCATCGGCTGCTGATCGTCCCGTATGGCTGCATCCGAACGTACCACGCGCCAGGAGATGTCGTCGTTGGGGAGCGTCGCGACGCCCTGGGCAACGGTAACCTTCTGCGCCTCAGTGTCGCCGCCAAGCGGGACGACCTGGGCCGAGACCGGGGCGGATGGCCGGATCGAGCCGGCCAGACTCGTGAGCAGGACCATGACGATCGTGACGTGAAGGGCCAGCCGTCTCGTGTGGAGCATCCCGTCCCCTGTCCTTCCCCGAACACGCGAACGAGCCGAACACCAGAACGACCGTAGAGCTGCGCCGTCCCGTGTCGTCTCGATGTGCTTCTCCGCGGTGAGGCGATGGTACCCCAGGGTGAACGTGACTCGCGGGCACGATTGCGCGGGAGTTGTCCGATGAGGAGTTGGTCATCGCCAGTCCGGCTCCGGAACCGTCAACTCGGGCGGCGGGTGGCCGGGTGCAGGATGTCCCTGAGTTCCTCCTCCTCGACAAGCGGGAAGGTGACGCGGGCGATGGTCCCGCTCTCACCCGGCGACGCCAGCGTGAACTCGCCGTGCAGGTCGCTCTGGACCAGCCGGCCGATGATGCGCATGCCAAGTCCGGTGCTGTGTGATGGATCGAAGTTCCGGGGCACGCTGCGACCGTTGTTGGCGACTTCCAGCGTGACGAATCCGGCGTGCTTCCAGGTCCGGATCGAGACGCGGCCAGTCGAGCGCCCCTTGAAGCCGTGGCTGACGGCATTGGTGATCAACTCGTTGATGATGAGCGCGACGATGGTCGCCTGCCGCGACGGGACCGTCACGTTGCCAGGGAGGATCTCGAAATCAACGGTCATGCCCGGCGGGATCATCGTCACATGGGCCTCGTCGGCGACGTGCTTGGCGATGACGTCGACGGTCGTCCCGCTGAGGCGTTGCTCGTCGCTGAGGAGGTCGTGGACCCCGGCGATCGCCTGGACCCGGCTGATCGCCTCACGGATGATCCCGGCCCACGGCGCGTCGACATTGGCCCGGAGCTGGAGCGAGAGCAGGGCGGCCACGGTCTGGAGGTTGTTCCGGACGCGGTGATGCATCTCCTGCAGCAGCGCGGAGACCGTGTCCAGGCTGCGGCGGGTCTGCTGGAAGAGCTGCGCGTTCTCGATCGCGAGAGACGCCGAGTCAGTGAAAGCCTGAAGGACTCCGAGCTGATCCTCGGTGATCTCGGCGTCGGGCTTCATCCGAATGCAGAGAGCGCCGTACATCTCCCGCGCCGATCTCAGCGGCAGGCAGAAGAGCGTGCCCTGACCGTCGGTATATTCGATGTCCGTCGTCTGGGCACTTCCCGAAGCGACGACCTCCCGGACCAGCAGGTCACGGCGGTCATTGATGACGGTGCGCTGGTCGCCGGCGAAGTACTCGAGCCGCGTATCGGTGGCGTCCACGTCACTCGCCGCCGGCCGCACGCGAAAGATCGCCGCGGCCTCGGCGCCGACGAGGACGACCGACTGCTCGGCGATCAGACGCAGGACGTCGCCGAGGTCCAGCGACGACGCGACCGTCCGCGAGACTCGCTGCAGGGTGCCGAGCTCCTCGATCTTGCGACGCAGCCGGCCATCGGTCTGGCCGTAGAGGCGGCCGTTCTCGACGCTGATCGCGAGTTCGCTGGCAACGCTCTGGAGGAACGTGATCTCCTCGGGCTCGAAGCGGCGCCGGGCGACGTCGAAGATCGTCAGGACGCCGACCAGTTCCTGCTTGCCATGCAGGATCAACGGCACGGCGAGCTGCGACGCATACATGGCATCGCCAAGGTGAGAACCATCCGGCAGCCCGGAGGTCTCGCCATCGGCCACGGCCACGACTGGCCGGAGCTCCGACGCCGCCCGGCCGGTGATGCCGTCACCGGGCCGGATCGTGTGGGCGCCGACCGAGGCCGGGTGCAACCCGACGGCCGCGCGCAGCGCGAGCGACGCCGTCGCCTCGTCGTAGAGGAAGACGGCGGCGCCGTCGCTGCCCATCGTCTCGGTCACGATCCGGACCGTCGTCTCGAGCATGTCGCTCAGCTCGAGATGCGCGGTGATCGCCCGGTTGACCCGGTGGAGCGCCGCCAGCCGGGACAGCTGGGTCGGCATCGGCGGGTTCCCGTTCACTCCTGCGGGAGATTCGGAGGTCGCGCGGTAGCCCCGGCTGACGGCGGCGAGCGCGATTCCAGCCGCCCGCATGGTCATCGGGTCGCCCATGTGGCCGCCGAGACGCTCGAACAGGCCCTGGAGCGTATCGATGCTCGCGGCCATCGCGTCCTCGAGCGAGATCCCGGCGACGACGGACTCACGGCCGAAGCGTCCGAAGGCGTCCCGGATCGCGGACGCGGTCTGCTCATTGCTCCCGGCGTCCGCATCGGGCCCGGCCGGGTAGGCCAGGACCAGCTCGGCGTCGAGTTGCTGGGCGAGTGCGCCGATGGACGTGCTGTTGGTCATTCTGCTCATGGTCCCAGGCTCCGACAACGATGTCGCATCTACACCCCACCATCGCCAGCATCGCGGCGCGGGGCTTTTCCATTTGGATAGCTTAGCCGGTTCCCCATGCCGGGTGTGCCGGCCTGACGGTACGGGACCGATCGCCGGAGCCCCGATTCGCCAGGTGGGCACCGACCGGGCATCGCGAGCGGGGGACCAGCTGGCAATCGACGCCGCCACCATTGGCGAACTGACCGGTGCGTACTCTTCGCCGATCCAGACCTGCCGCGGGTCAACGCCTACTCGTAGACGAGATCCCGGGCACGCGCTTCTATCGTGGCCGGGTCGACCGTCAGCCGGGCGACACCGGTCTCGATCCCGGCCCGGGCGACGGCGGCGGCGACCCTGGGCGGCACCCGGAGGTCGAGGCTGTCCGGAATCAGATAGTCCGGCGAGAGCTCCTGGTCGGTGACGAGCGTCGCGATCGCCTGGGCGGCGGCGATCTTCATCTCGTCGTTGACGGCGCGGGCCTCGATGTCGAGCGCGCCCCGGAAGACGCCGGGGAAGGCCAGCGAGTTGTTGATCTGGTTGGGGAAGTCGCTCCGGCCCGTCGCCACCGCGAGCGCCCCGGCCGCCCGGGCCTCGTCCGGATGGATCTCCGGGGTCGGGTTGGCCAGGGCGAAGACGATCGGACTGGCGGCCATCCCGCGGATCATCTCCGTTGTCAGCACGCCGGGTGCGGACAGCCCGATGAAGATCTCGGCGTCCCTGAGCGCATCGCCGAGCGAGCCCTGGCGGCCGTCACGGTTCGTGAGCCGGGCGATCTCGCGCTTGGAGTCGTCCATGTTGGCGATCCGGCCGTCGTAGATCGCGCCGGCCCGGTCGCAGAGGATCACGTCGCCGGCGCCGAACGCGAGCAGCAGCTTGGCGACCGCGACCCCGGCCGCGCCGGCCCCGTTGATCGTGATCCGGGCCTCGGCGATCGGTGTCTTTCGCAGCTTGAGCGCATTGAGGACGCCGGCCGAGACGACGATCGCCGTGCCGTGCTGGTCGTCATGGAAGACCGGCATCGCCAGCCGCTCCCGGAGCTTGCGCTCGATCTCGAAGCAGCGCGGCGCGGCGATGTCCTCCAGGTTGATCCCGCCGAAGGAGGGTGAGATCGACGCCACGATGTCGACGATCTCGTCGACGTCCCGCGCCATCAGGCAGATCGGGAAGGCCTCGACCCCGGCCAGCGACCGGAACAGGACGGCCTTGCCCTCCATGACCGGGAGGGAGGCCTGCGGGCCGATATCGCCGAGCCCGAGGACCGCCGAGCCGTCGGTCACGATCGCGACGAGGTTACCCTTGCTGGTCAGGTTAGTCACTTCGCTCGGGTTGTCCCGGATGATCTGGGCCGGGATGTAGGCGGCCGGCGGGACATAGACCATGTTGAGGATGTGGTGGTCCCGGATCGGGAGCTTGCTCTCGATCTCGAGGACACCGCCGTGGCGCCGTCGGAGGTCGATCGCCTCCTCCTCGAAGGTGCGCTGGTCGCCGTTCGCTCTCGGGGTGGCGGGTTGGAAGCGCCCCTCGTAGACGAAGCGGCGGGTGCGGGCGGCGACCTCGGCCGGGTCGATCTCGCGGCCAGCCTCGCCGGTCTCGATCGCCGCCCGGGCGACCGCCTCGGCGATGGCCGGGGCGACGCGGAAATCGAAGATCCGGGGGACGATGAACTCGGCGTGAAGCTCGTCCGGGTGGACCATCCCGGCCAGCGCCTCGGCGGCGTAGCGGAGGGTCCGGAGCCGGATGTTGCGGGCCCGGCTGTCGAGCAGACCACGGAAGACGCCGGGGAAGACCAGCGAGACGTCCATCTGGTTGGCGAAGTCGGATCGGCCAGTCGCGATCACCCGCGCTCCGGCGGCCCGGGCGACGGCGGGCGTCACCTCGGGGTCGGGCACGGCCAGCGCGAAGACGATCGGGTCAGGGGCCATGCTGGCGATCATCGCCTCGTCGACGATCCCGCCGGTGCTGAGGCCGATGAAGGCGTCGGCCCCCTTGAGCATCTCGGCCAGGTTGCCGCGCCGGTCGCCCTGGTTGGTCTCCTTGGCGACGTAGGCCTTGGCCCAGTGCATCCGCTCGGACCGGTAGCGGTGGATCGCGCCGGCCCGGTCGCAGACGATCACGTCGGTGAATCCGGAGCGGACGAGCAGCCGGGCGACGCCGATCCCGGCGACGCCCGCGCCGCTGATAACGATCCGCGTGGTCCCGGCGGACCGGTTGGTGACTCTGAGCGCGTTGAGGAGCGCTCCGAGGACGAGGACGGCGGTGCCGTGGTGCTGGTTGGAGAAGACCGGGATGTCGGCCGCCTTCTCCAATTGGTCGGCGATGGTGAAGGCGGCCGGCGCGGCGATGTCGTCCAGGCAGAGAGCGCCGAAGGTCGGGGCGATCGCGACGCCGGCCCGAACTGCCCGGGCGACGTCATGGCTCTCCAGGCAGATGGGGAAGGCGTCGATCCCGGCGAACGTCTTGAAGATGACGCTCTTGCCCTCCTCGATCGGAAGGGCTTCCATCCCGGTGCCGCCCTGCCGGCCGAACAGGTCGGAGCCGTCGGTCAGGATCGCGACGGTGTTGCCCCGGCAGGTCAGATCGTAGGACGAGATCGGGTCCTGCTCGATCGCCAGGCAGGCCTCGGCGACGCCGGGCGTGTAGACCAGTGACAGGATGGAGCGGTCGCGGATCGGGACCTTGCTCCGGACGCCGATCAGGCCCCGGAAGCGCCGCCGGTAGGCGAGCCCCTCGGCGGCGGGGTCGTCGTCGGCAACGGCCTGGTCGACGGCGTCCTGGGCGGTGTCGATCGTCGGGACGGCTGGGACGTCTCCCGCGTCCTCTTCCAGCGCCCCGACTGCTTCGAGAGCGTCCAGCTCGGCGTCGATCACCGGGATCATCGGAGAATCATCCGCCGTCGTCCCGGCCAGACCGGCGCCGCTCGGCTGGTTGTCCTGATCAGCTTGCACGTGGGAAATCCTTGCTCGGTACTCGGCTCATTACTGGACCGTAGCCTAGCAGGTCGGCGAAATGACGAGGCCTGGGTAGGGATTCTCGTGCGATCCGAATCTGGC
>JAABUS010004769.1_pt1 | contig 18959 bp, 15 predicted proteins | sample 5560161 | NCBI WGS metagenome assembly JAABUS01 (sample SAMN10711885, study PRJNA513376) | rock metagenome | isolation source: Antarctica rocks | place: Antarctica: Victoria Land, Trio Nunatak nord | collected 2016-01-04 | reverse complement strand
CGAGAAGCTGCACGGCCTGATCGCCGAGAAGCCGCGCAGCATCTATGAGCTGGCGCAGATCCTATGGGGCAACATCGCCGTCACCCAGGCCTATCTCACGCTCAGCGAGGTGCTCGGCCACACCGACCTCCTGCTCGACGAGGGACGGGTCGCCGAGGTCGAGGACGCCGGGGTGGTGCGCTTCGTGGCGGTGGAGTAGTCCCGCCGGGCGCTCCATGTTTTCCTGCCCCTCAACCCGCTCCACACCGCGACCGCCAAGCGCGAGCGGGCCACCTCCGGTCCTGGTCCGCCCTCATGTCCGTCAGCGCAGGAGGCGGACGCGGGGTCGCTGATAGCCGTAGTACGCGTCGTCGCGGTCTGGTTCCCAATAGTTGGCGACCGCACCGATGAGGCTCGCCCCGGCCACCGACAACCGTTTTGCGCTGTCGGCCGCCTGCTGTGTTCTGGTCTCTCCGAGCCCGGTCACGACAAGCGTGGCCGAGGCATAGGTGACCAGCGTAAGCGCGTCGCTGAAGGCGAGCAGAGCGGGACTGTCGATGATGACCGTTTCGAAGCGACGCTCGAGCTCGTCCATGACCGCTCCCATCCGGTCGCTTTCGAGCAACTCGAGCGCGCGTTCACGCTCGGGCCCGCTCGCCAGCTCGACCAGGCTGCGTGACTCTCCGGTCACGGGATCGGTTGACACCGGCACCTCGGTGAGGGCCTCGGTGAGATCGAGACCGCCTTCGAGGACCGTCGACAGGCCGCCCACCTCGTCCGGGGGCACTCCCGGAAGGCTGTGCGGGTCCGGCTTGCGGAGATCCGCGTCGATCAGGACCACGCTGTCTCCCATGGAGGCCATGGTGACGGCGAGCGCACGCGCCACGGTGGACTTGCCGTCTCCGGAGCTCGGGCTCACGACGAGCAGGGAGCTCAGCTCCTCGCCGTCTCGTGCGAAGCGAAGGTTGGACCGAAGTGTCCGGAAAGGCTCAGCCTCTTCGCCGAGGGCGGCGCTGTAGAACTTCCGGGGATCGCTCCGGCGCCCTCGCCTCAATCCGCGCCTGCGCGGAATCGAGGCGAGTATCGGTACTCCGTAGATCTCCTCCAGATCCTCAGGTTCCTTGATCCGGCGGTCCAACCTCTCGAGCAGAGAGGCAAGGAAGAACCCGAACATGGTCCCGACCACCAGGGCGAGGGCAATGTTGCGCTTCCAGCTCGGTGCTGACGGATCGGTGGGAACGCTCGCCCGACTCACGACCTCGGCTCGGCCCGTCTGGAGCTTCTCCGCCACGCGCAGCCGTTCGATGCGTGGCTTGAGATCTGCACCGGTGGTGCCCCGGCGGTCGGCCGGCGACAGCGCTGCAAGGCTCTGCTTGAGGAGGCGGAGGGACTTGCGTATCTGCTGCTGGTCCGATCTCCGGCGAGCGGCGATGTAGGCCTCGCCGTAGGCGTCGGCGATGGAAGCGGCCAGCTTCGGCGATGTGAAGGTGGCCTCGATCGTGACGAGGTCGGAATCGCCCTCCGACTCCACGTTGACCGCATCCTGCACCTCCAGCCCCGCCACACCCTGCCCAACACGGCTGGCCGCGCGGTCGGCCACCTCGGGGAGCGTCGCCAGCGCCTCATTGGTCGCGGCTGCGCGATCCACGCTGCGCGCGTCGAGGGGGGCGCCGGCCGCTGTCTCGAGCAGCGGCGACTGATCCTGGAAGAGAAGCTTCGCGCTGGCGGTGTACTCGGTGTCCTGCCGCGAAGTGAGCACAACCGCCAGGAGAGTGACGACGGCCACGGCTTGTAGGACCGCCCACTTCCGCTTCGTGAGGAGGGCGAGACCCTGCTCGATGACGCCGGGCGCCGCCTGGCTGTTGGCTCGCTCCCGGCGCGAGCCGGCCCCGTTGTCAAGCGTCGATGAGCGAGCCCTTTGTTGTTCTTCCGGAAACTGGGTCACTGGCGTGGGGCGCGAGGCGATTCGGCCAGAGACCTAACGGGTTCTCGCGAGCCCGTGAGCATAACGACTGAGTGAAGGCGTCTCCTTCGCTCAGCGCGCAACGGCCGGTAGCGTTTCCGGCGGTCTGCGCTCGATCATTGCGTCGAACAGCTCGGAGTACCGGTCGATCATCGCCTCAACGGTGAAGTTCTGCGCGGAGAGGAGCGCTCGGCTGGCTAGTCCATCCCGGAGAGTGGAGTCGGTGAGCACTCGACGGCAGGCCTCGAAGAAGGCGTCGCTGTCGCCGGGCGGTACGTGTAGGCCGGCGCCCGTGGAGTCCAAGGTCAGGCCGATGTCCCCTACAGCGGTTGCGACTACAGGCACGCCGACTGCCATCGCCTCGACGATGGCCATCGGCATGGCCTCCGAAAGTGACGGCAGCACAGCGAGCTCAGAGAGTCCCAATAGACGGGCCACGTCCGTGCGGTGCCCCAGGAAGTGGGCCCAGTGGGCACCCGTGGCCCTCGCCTGGTGCTCCAGAGCGGGTCTCTCGTCTCCGTCACCGACGAAGATCACGTGCACGTCGCCCAGTTCGGCGCGGAGCCTCGCCGTCGTCTTCAGGGTCAGGCGCTGGTTCTTCAAAGGATGGAAGCGCGCCACGTGGATGATGGTGCGGGCTTCTTCCGGGATGCCGAGCTGCTCGCGGGAGGTACCGCTCGCAGTGGCCTCGCCCAGCGCCTCCAGCGAAACGCCGTTCGGGATATGAACGACGCGCCGCACACCCTCCGAGTGCAATAGGGGCACCTGCGCGTACGCGCAGGCCACCGTTGCGTAGGTCGCGGGCTCGAGGACCCGGTTGTGCAGCGCGATCAGGCGCCTCCGCGGCGCTCCAGAGTGAGAGATCTGGTGACTGCGATCCGCAGAGTGGTCGCTCACGATCACCGGTCGCCCGGCGGCGATGCCGGCCAGCCGCCCCCACAGGCTGGCGTCCCACATCGTGCAGTGCACGAGGTCGTGGCGGCGCGCTACGCGTGCCAGCGAGGGAAGAACAGCTGCTCGTCGCACTCCCGCCGAGCTGTCGAACTGCAGCAGCTTGACTCCGGATTCATGCAGTGGGCCTACGTTCGGGACGCCCCGCGTCAGATCCGCGACGGTCACTCGATCGCCCCTTTCGGCGAGACCGCTCGCGAGCGCGACGAGCTGGTTCTCAGCGCCGGCACGTCCCAGCTTGCCAATCACCATCAGAAGCCGACGGCGGCTGCTTGGGCCGCTCATCGAGATGCGAGTATAAGCGTGAGGTGGACGATTTCAAGGAGGGCGCCCAGGAGCCCCGTACGGCGGGCCAGGTGCGCTCCCGCGCGGTGGCCAGCGCCGCTGTCGTCGCCGCCCGCGGCATCGCCGTACGTGCTCTGGGCCTGATAGGCAACATCGTGATCGCGAGGCTCCTCGTACCCGAGGAGTTCGGGACCGCGGCGTTCGGGCTCGCCTTCGTGACCTTTGCCAAGTACCTCTCCGAGGGAGGGCTTGCCGCGGGGCTGATACGCCGGGAAAGCCCCGCGACCACCGAGGACCTTCGGTCCATGGTCGCCGTCCAGCTTACGCTGACCTGCCTGATCACAGGGCTCGTGGCCCTCGCGTCGGTTCCGTTCGGAAGGGTGGGCGCGGTGACCGCCGTCATGGTCGCGGCTCTGCCGGTCGTGTCGTTGCGGACGCCCGGCGTCGTGGTCCTCGAGCGGGCACTCAACTATCGCCCGCTGGCGACCGCGGAGGTGGCGGAAACCGTGGTCTACAACGTCTGGGCCATCGTCGCCGTGGCTGCGGGCTTCGGTGTGTGGGGCCTCGCCACGGCTACCGTCGCGCGCCTGCTGATCGGCTCTGCGATCGTCGTTCGCTACGGGCCCGCAGGCGCTCTTCGCCCGCTGTTCTCGTGGCAGAGGATTCGTCCTCTGCTGGCGTTCGGTGTGCGCTTCCAGGCCGTGGCGATGACGAATCTGGTCCGCGACCAGGGGCTCAACATCGGAATCGCGGCCGTCGCGGGCCTGGGGGTGCTGGGAGTCTGGTCGCTCGCGCGCCGGATCCTGGAAGTGCCCTTCCTGCTCTTCGACTCGATGCTTCGCGTCTCGTTTCCCGCGATGTCGCGCCTGCTGGCAGCCGGCGAGCCGCCACGACCGCTCATCGAGCGCGGCGTCTCCGTGGGGGCTGTGGCCACCGGGCTGATAGTGACGCCTCTGGTCGCCTCGACCCCCGCGCTGGTCCCCGCGGTCTTCGGAGCCCGCTGGGACGAAGTCGTCGGGGTCATCCCGGCAGCGGGTCTCGCCTTGATGATCGGCGGCCCCGTGTCGGTGGCGACGGCCGGATACCTCTACGCGGTCGGGGACGCCTCGCGTGTTCTGAGAAGCACGATCGCCCACACCATGGCCTGGTTCACCGTCGGGCTCTCCCTCTTGCCCGTCCTCGGAGCGCCCGCCATCGGGCTCGGATGGGTGGCCTCCTCGCTGGTGGACGCGACGGTGCTCGGCCGGGGAGCGGCTCAAAGGACCGGCGCTCGTCTCCTACCGGGCCTCGCGTGGCCGATGGCCGGCGCGCTTGCAGGAGCCGGAACAGGATGGCTCATCGCCTCGCGCGGGACGACCCTCCTCGACGTGGCACTCGGCGCGGGCGCCGGCATCGGGGTGTTCCTCGCCATCCTTGCCGGCGGTAGCCGTTCTCAACTCCTCGATACCCTCCGCCTTGGCCGGAAGGGACTACTCGAGGGCTTCACCCGGCGAAGGCAACGGGCCGAAGGTGAGCTCGCTGAGTCTGCCCTCGCGCCCTGACCCTCTTAGGGGCCGGCCATCGCGCGCCCTGTGGGCTTGCTTCGCCGGCTCGGGTGTCGTTCGATCACCTTGGCCTGGCTCCGGGCGACGCTGACCCCCGGTATCGGGTTGAGGCCGTTTGCCGGAGCCTCGTATGCAGCCTGATGTTCGTCATAGGCAGAGGTAGCAGGGAAATAGGTGACCCACAACCCAGCTTGGTCCGCGATTTGGAACCACTCCTCCGCCAGCTCGTTCCACTGCTCCCAGCTGTCGCTTCGCTGCGAGCTCGGCCATCCGATCTCCCCGATCGAGCCCCGCGCCCCGTTGTCTCGCAGCCAGCCGGTGAACCACTGCAGTTCCTCGATCACGGTACTGGTGTCATACGAGTCGAACTCAAAGCCCCTCGAGTAGCCCCCGCTTCTTTCGAAGTACTGGTGAGCGGAGTACATCACCTTGCCCGCCGGATCGTCGATCCAGGCCCGAGGATGGCGTTGAACGAAGTCCTTCGGGGCCGAATAGCCGCTTGGCTCGATCCACACCAGCTTGGTGTCCCCCCTCTTGCGCACCCCGTCGACGACCGCCTGGGAGTAGGACTCCCACACTGGAGGCTCGATCGCGTAGGGCTCGTTCATGATGTCGTATGCGATCACGCCTCGGTCCTCGCCGAAGCGCCTCGAAAGCTTGACCCAGACATCTGTCAGCTGCCGTCGGCTGATGCCGTCTCCGCATCTCGCTCGCGAGTCCGGCATGGGAAACCGGCAGCTGTTGTGCATTGAGATGACCACTTTCAGCCCCGCCGCGGTGGCGCGATTCACCTCGTTCGCCAGGGCCTCGATACCAGTGGGGTCGAGTGGGCCGCCCAGAGAGCGCTGGACCTGGCTCCAGTAGAAGGGAAGACGAACCAATTCGTGTCCCCGGCGGGCGAGGAACCGGTACGTGCTCGCCGGCTCCCCGGGGTACCGGGGGTCGCTCGAGGCGTAGGCCATAGTGAAGACGTTGACGCCGCGCAGATAGTCAGGGTGGGCCGGCGATTCGCCGTCGTCGCGAGGGATCGCGATCACTGCGCCGGCCACGAGCAGCAATCCGAACGCCAGAACGAGACCGGTCCTGGAGCGGTTCGAGGAAATCAAGGCTGGCTCATTCTACGCCGCGCCCCCGGCAAGCTGGCACTAGGCGATACGCGCGCCCACGCGGCTTGCACAAGCGATGCCTCTAGCGAGAAGGGTGCGCCTCGATCACGCTCGCCTGGCTCTGGGCGTCGGAGATGCCGGGAAACGCGTTGAAGGCGTTGTGGGGTGCTTCGTAGGCGGCGTTCTTCTCGTCATAGGCGGAAGTGACGCTGAAGTAGGCGACGGACAGCCCCGCCTTGTCAGCTGCGGAGTACCATCTCTCACCGATCGCGTTCCAACGCCTCCAGGTCGTCGTGCTGTCGGCCGACGGCCAACCGACCTCCCCGATGGAGCCCCGCACTTCGTTGGCCGCAAGCCAGTTCGTGAAGGATCTGAGGCGCGGGATGACGGACCTCATCTCCGCAGAGTAGGAGTCATAGTCGAACCCGCGCTCGTACCGGCCGGCGTACTCGAAGTACTGATGGGCGGAGTAGACGAGGTTGTCCGCGGGGTCGCGGATCCACGCGCGTGGGTGGCGCTCTGCGAACGCCTCGACCGCCGACCAGGCGCTGCCCTCGATCCAGAGCGTCTTCGCGTCACCGTTGCTCCGCACGGCGCTCACCATCGCCTGTGAGAAAGACTCCCATGTGGAGGCAGGCATCTCGTAGGGCTCGTTCATCAGGTCGTAGGCGACGACGGCCTGCTCATCCTTGAAAGCGTCCGACAGGCGCCTCCATACGTCCGCCGCCTGGTTGCGCGTAATGCCGTTGCCACAGACGGCCTTCGAGTCGTACATCGGCCATCGGCAGGAGTTGTGGAGGTCGAGGACGACGCTCATTCCCGCGGACTTGATCCGGTTCACCTCTTGTCGGAGGGCCGTCAGATAACGCGCGTCGAGCGGCCCACCAAGGGTGGGTTGGAGCATGCCCCAGTAGAACGGAAGGCGCACCATCTTCACGCCGCGAGACGCAAGGAAGACGTAAGAGGAAGACGGCTCACCCCGGTAGGCCGGATCGCTCGAGGCGTAGGCAAACGTGTAGCTGTTCACCCCGCGGAGGTAATCCCCCGTTGCCGGCGGGAAGGAGCGGCTGGGACGGCACGGGCCACCGCGCTTGCGCCGCGCCTGGTGGCGCCTCCTAGCGGCGCCGCGCAGGCTCCGCTGGGTGCGGTGCCGCGACCGGGGCCCAGTGCGGGCCCGGCTCGAGCAGGTGGCGCCGCGGGCGTCCGAGGCGCTCGCGGAAACCGTCGCGTCTCGACCGTCTGCGCTCTGCGCGTCCGTTGGCAGACCTAGACCCACCGACACCAAGACGAGGGCCACGCCCACCGCCCGCACGCACATTGAGCCCCAAGCCCGCATGCCGTGCGCCATCGGCGTGCTGGCGTTGGGCCCGAGGCCGTGGCGCCAGGACTGGACGCATACCCGATGTGTTCATGGCTCTAGCGCTCCAGCAGGGCTTTCCGCGACCGTAGGCCCGTGCGGTGAACGCGGATACCGAGACGCGCCTCCTGCTGGCGCTCCGGCCATCGCCCGCCGCGGCTCACGAACGGCGTACACAGCGCGTATCGCAGGAGAGCGCCGATCCAGTTGACCGCCGCGACCACCCAGGCTGGGCCAACACCTCGCCGACGCGCGATCCACGAGTACTTCGCGCCGATCGATCTGATTTCCATCTGGTCACCAAAGGCGACGGTGGCCGCCGCGCTCAGAGCGTGGAGCACCTTCGCCCTGGGCTCATAACGGGTCCCCCACCCCGCGCCCCGGAGGCGCCAGCATAGGTCGATGTCCTCCGCGTACATCCACTGGGCCCCGTCGAACCCGCCCGCCTGAGCGAAAGCTTCGCGGCGGAACAGGAGGAAGGCGCCGGTCGCCCAGTCGACCCGGCGGGGAGCGCTCGTATCCAGGTAGCCCGCGGCGTTCAGTTTCCTGCCAAGGCTGGGCAGCAGCTTTGGCAGGCGCAGGTTGGTGGCTATGGCTGTCGTCGCCGTCGGGAACGAGTGGACGGAGTGCTGACTGGTCCCGTCAGGAAGAATGAGCTGGGGAGCAAGCCCCCCGGCGCCGTGGTCGGTCTCCCCAGCCTCGAGGAGCGTCCCGAGAGCTCCAGGGGTCAGTTCGATGTCGGCGTTGGCGGCCGCGAGCCAGGGGGTCGACGTACGTTGGGCCACCACATTGACGGCGGGGCCGAACCCCAGGTTGCCATCGGCGACGATCACGTGCGCCCAGGGAAAGCGCTCTCTCACCATGTCGACCGATCCATCGCTCGATCCGTTGTCGATCACCCAGACCTCCGCCCTCGCGGCCTCCACGTCCGTCCTCATCGACTCGAGGCACGCGGCCAGCAGTCCTCGCGTATTCCAGGAGACGACGGCGATGGTCACGGGGATGCTCACGACGATCCGGCGGTAATCAGGCGCGCAGTGCGTGAGGCGCTTCGCAACCCTCCGCGCGGTGCTCTTGACCGAGCAGCGCGGCCCGAACCGCCTTCTGCAACGGCCCTCCGTGGGCCACAGCCGGTAGCCGCCGGGCAGGGACCGCCTTCAGCGCCTCGGAGAGGTCGTCCCCGTCAGCAACCACGATGACCTTTCCCTCGTCCGCCAGCGCGCCGGCGAGCTCGAGCTGGTGATCGTCGACGTGCTCCCCGTAACGCTTGAGCCGCGGGACCACCACGGGCGTGTGCCCTGCCCGGGTGGCCACGGCGATCGTCCCACATCCGGCATGGGTAACCACGACCTCGGCGTCCGCGATGGCCTGTTTGAGCTCGTCGAACGGCATGAACGCCTCAGCCCGTGCCACACCGGGCGGCGGGTCCGCCGGCCCGTGCTGCACGATGATCTGCTCGGCCGGCAGGGCCCGGGCCGAACGCATCAGCCGCTCGAATGGGTAGTGCAGCGTGCCCACGGTTACGAAGATCACAGCACGCTTCCCTCATAGCGAGCCCGCCTGTAGCGGGCGAGCGCGGGCCACTGCACGAAGAAGCAATCGGCGAGCCAGTAGACGGCCCGGCCGCTCGCGGACAGCGAGTCGACACGCGCGAGGCACTCGACATAGACGAGACGCCGCCGCGAGAGCTTGCCGAGCAGGAAGAACGGAATAGCTATCGCGGCGCCGGTGGAGAGAATCACGTCGGGTTTGCGGTCGCGAAGGACCTTGAAGGCCACCACGAAGTTGCGCAGCAGCTTGATGGCGTTGCGGTTGGTTGGGCCGTGCGCCAAGTCATACCGCTCACCACGGAGGGCATGCTCCACGTCGGGTGCCGGGGTCGTGACCCAGGTGCGATCGAAGTCGCCCCATGCCGGCTCAAGGGAGAGGAGATCTTGGATGTGGCCGCCAGGCGAGCAGACGAGAAGCAGCTTGGGCCGCTGCGAAGCGCCGACGACCGAGCGGGAGGGCGTTGGTGTGGTTGTCGTCGTGTCCATCGTCCAAGGTCAGGAAGGAGGGGCGTTCGATCGGTCCGCCGTCGTCGTGGATCCTACGCAGCGCAGCCAGGTTGCCCGACCGCTACCATGTCATCGCGCTGCCACCTCTCGGTACAGGGCCTCGAGCCGCGGGTAGACATTGTCGTGGCTGAGTGCTCCCGCTCGTGCGCGGGCTGCCCTACCGAGCCTCGAACGCAGCGCGGCGTCCTGAGCCAGCCGCCGCACCGACTCCGCAAGGGCCGCCGGGTCGCCCGGCGCCACGAGCAGGGCGTCTTCCCCCGCCATCAGGGTCGCCGGGACGGCGCCTACCGTGGTCGCGACGATCGCTGCCCCGTGGGCCATTGCCTCGAGGAGTGCCACCGGCAGTCCCTCCGACAGCGATGGCAACACGAAGACGTCGCAGCGCCGGAGCTCCCGATCCATCGCCGCCGCGTCGAGCCAACCGAGCCATCTCACTTCGGATCGGTCGACTACTCCCTGCGCGCTCGGCGGGGGCTCGCCCGGCCCGGCCAGGGCGACTCGCACTCGGGGGTGGCCGGCGAGGATCTCGGGAAGCGCGCCGAGCAGAGTGTCTCCTCCCTTCTCCGGAACCCGGAAACCACCCACGTACAGCACCCGGACGAGATCCGAGACCTCTCTGGGCGCCCGCGCGCCCACGAACGCCGCGGCCGGGACGGCGTTCGGGAGGACGACGATGTCATCGATCCCGAAGCACCGCTTCACCGCCTCCGCTCCCGCACTGGACACGCTGAGGACCTGGTGAGGCAGTCGGAAGGCCCACCGGACGAGTCGCGCTCGTGTGGGTCCCAATGTCTCGGCGAAATCCTGGATCTCGTCAGGACCGACGTGCAGTTGGAGGATCACCGGCCGACCCAGCAGGCGAGCGACAGCGACGAGGATCGCCTTCCGATACACGCTGCCTCGCGCCGCCACGTGTATGTGGACGAGGCGCCGTCCTGGTCGAATGCACCAACGCACCAGCCCAGACATGGCGCGTAGGAAGACGAGCAGCCGGTCGAGCGGCTCAGATCCACGCCAGGTGGGTATGAACGCCAGCGCATGCCGCTCCGCGAGAGGGGACGCCAGGATCTCTCTCACGACAGAGGCCATGCCCCCCCCGACGTTTATGTCCGGGCCCATATGGAGGATCTTGAGCCTCGCCCCGTCTGCGGCGCCCTGGGCCTCCTCGGCGTTCTCGGTGGCGCTCACGCTCGCGCGCTCGAGGGTCGAGGACCCGCTGCTCGGCTCGGCATGTGGCGCGCGTAGGACTCGATCGTGCGCGCGGCGACCTGGTCCCAGCCCACGCTCTCCGCCGCGGCGCCCCGGCCGAGCCGCTCCGCAAGCCCGGGGGTACCGACCACCTCCAGCAGGGCGTTCGCGAGCCCGGACGGGTCGCCCGGCGCCACGACCCGCCCGACGCGTTCGGTGACCAGCTCGGGCAAGCCGCCGACAGACGTCGCCACTATGGCGCGCCCGTACTGCAACGCGAGTGCGCCGACTCCGCTCTGGCTTGCCTGTCTATAAGGAAGGACGACGCACGTCGCACGGGCGAACAGCTCCGGCACGTCCGCGTCGGGAATGTGGCCCGAGGCGACCTCGACCCGGCTGTCCTCGAGCGCCTCGTGGCGCGGAAGCTCGCCCCGTCCGGCGATCGTGAGCCGCAGGCCGGGCAGCCGCTGCCAGACGCTAGGCATCGCCTCGAGCAGCAAGTCGAGGCCCTTGTAGGGCGAGAGACGACCGAAGAAGAGCAGGGAGGGTTTGTCTGGCAGCGGCGTGAACCGGCCTGGCCGCGACCCAATGGGCACAGCGACTACGGGGCCCGGCGGCGACTGCAAGCGAGCCAGCTCGGCACGCATGGCCTCGCCGTGCACGAAGATCAGGGCGGCGTTACGAATCAACCGGCGCCGTAGCCACCGTTGGGCTCGGGATGGCGCGCGATCGCCGGGATGGAAGCGCGGATCGTGGACGGTGAGGGCGTAACCCCGGTGACCCGCGCCGGCGACCCAGCTCAGGCGCGGATCGGTGACGACCGAGTCCTGCATGTGAACGACGTCGAAGCCGGGCTCAGCCAGCGTGCGCCGGGCGGCTAGTACGCCCTGCCAGGCGGCCAGGTCGCGAACTCGGCCCCCAACCGTCATCCGTTCGACCCGTTCGTCCAGAGAGCAGTCAAGGTAGCGCTCCATCGCCCCGGGGTCGCCGCCGAAGTCGTAAGCATGGTCGCGAGCAAGCAGCCCGACACCACAGCCCCGTTGCGCCAGACCGTTCGCGAGCCCGGCCGTGTAGCGCAAGAGGTGGTCGCATGCCAGCAGCACGCGCGGTGGCGGGTCTTTCGCCATGGCCAGCGTTCTCCGCCGTCGCCCCCCGGGTCACCGGGCGGGCTCGTACCCCGGCGATGACCCGCGTGTCTCGCCGGCGATTACGACGATACATCCGCACAGGAGGGCGACGGCGGTGAGCATGTTGTAGGCGCTGAAGCTAAGCATCACCAAAGCGCTGATGGCAAACATCGTGACCCCCACACCGCACGCTACGAGGTCGGGAGGGCGATGTTCGGCTCCGAAGGCCTTTCGCAGGACGACGAACAGGAAGAAGAGAAAGCAGAGGACCCCCGGGATGCCCGCCACCAGACCGAGGTACAGGTACTGGTTGTGCACGAACAGGCGGGGGGCGCGCTCGAACGTGCCAGATTCCGTCGGGGCGCTCGTGAACGAGCCGTATGCGGTGCCGGCGCCGATCCCGATGAACGGCGTCTCCCCCAGTCTCTGCCATGCCTCTCGGGTCTCGCGCTCGCGGTCTCGCAGGGAGCTCTCCGAGCGCAACCCGGAACCGACCGACAATCCACGCTCTCCGAAGGGCTCCAGGATCGAGCTGAGCCCGCCGGCCTGCCCAAGCGAAAGGAGGCAGGTCAGAGCAACTGCGGTGACGGCGAGGCCCATCCCCAGCTGACCTCGCGCCTTTGGGCTCCACAGCGCGAGAACGATCGCGGTCCCGGCCGCGACGCCGACCCACATGTTTCGGTTGAGGCTCAGAGCCAGTTGGATGACGAACGCCGTCACACTCAGAGCCCAGCCGACCAGCGCGATGCCTCTCGATCGCAGCAGAGCACCGACCGCATAGAAGAGGAGCCCGTAGGCCAGTGCGACCGCGGGAAGTCGCACGCGATCGAAGCCCTGTATGCCTTCCTCCTGGCGGATGTACTGGAACCCTGGGTCCTGGAACGTCTCGTCCAGGCCGTCTCCGTAGGCCAACACGATGGCGAGCACTACGCTCAGCCCGGCGACGGCTGTGGCGGCGGTGAGCAGGCGTCGGGCGGCCGCCGCATCCGCACAGAGCCGTACTACCACGAAGAAGACAGTCAGGAGAAAGAAGGGCCGAAACCATTGGTACGCCTTGTTCAGCTCGACCTCTCCGGCCGAGACCGCCAACAGCGTGCAACCGACCCCGAGCACGAGAAAGAGGGCGAGCGCCATGCCCGCGGCGCCGCCCCAGGTGCGGCGTTTCGGGCGGGCCAGCGCGACGAAGAGGAGGGCGCCCAGCAGGAGCTCGTGCGGGCGAAGCCCTCCCGGCCCCAAGCCCTGGCCGAAGAACTGCTCGTGAAATACCGAAGCGGTAAGCACCACGACGCACGCGAGCGCCGGCAAGGGAAACCGAAAGACGAGCGCGAGGGCGCCCGCGCCGATCGCGGCCAGCAACAGCGCTTCGAAGCGAGGGTCGGCGATCGAGACCGCGAGGAGGGCCTCGACGCCGAGCACCGCGAGGGTAAGGGCCACCGGGGCAGTCCAAGACGTCTTCCTCCCGGGAGCTCGCCGCCACAGCTGCGAAGGGAGGGCCTGATCGAGCGCGCTCACGGCCCTACCCTAGCGGCCGGTCTGGGACGACTTCGCGAGACGTGAGCGCACGATACGCGCCCCAAGGGCCAGCGCCGGAGCGGGATCGCGGGGGTCGAGCACTCCAACTTCCCTCACGCCCCGATAGCTTGTCAGTGCTTGCCTGAAGGTCAAGTCGCCTCGGCGCACCCGGGCGGTCACGGCCAGCGCGTCTATGTGCGGGATCACGGCCTTGACGCCTTCGCGCGGTTCTGGTTGAGGGGAAAGCGCCAGACCCGCCAAGGCCGCGTAAAGCCGCCATGACGCGTCCACGCCGGCCGCGTCCCCGAGCCCGAACCCCATTGGAATTCGCACATTGGCTTCAATCAGGACGAGCTCGCCGGTGGCGGCATGGCGCTTCATCTCAACGATGGAAACACCCCTGAAGCGGGCGTGGTCGAGAAGACGCTGAGCCGAGGCGATGACCTCCTCGCCGCGCGTCGAGCAATGCATGGAGCCAACCCCGACGTCAAGTGGCCACTGGCGGAGCTTGCGCCGCCCGTATACGAGCGGATAGGTGCCGTCCCCGGCCCGCACGGTGACCGCCGCCTCGAGCGCATCCTCACCACCCGGCACGTGCTCGGTCACCAGCATCGGGACTTCGTCGCGAAGCGCAGCCGAGCAGCGTTCGCGCAGGTCGTCGGAGCTCTTGACCACCTTTGTCCTGTGGTCGCCGGCCGCCTTTCCCACGTGAGAAAGGACTGGCTTGACCACGCACGGGTAGGTGCCTCGCGCCAGCGTCGCCTCGAGATCCTCGAAGGATGAGACCCGCTCGACCCGCGGGGCTCTCACGCCGGCGTCGCGGGCCAACGCGTAGGTGCTCTCCTTGTCCATGAGCGCGATGTGGCTGCTCTCGCTCGATTCGAACGAAAGCAGTGAGTGAGGAATTCGCTCCCGTCGGGTGACCAGAAACTCCGACGCCGCATCGGAGCCGGCGAGCAGGACCGCGTCCGGACCGTGGGCGAGGGCAGTCAGCTCGCGCAGCCACGCTTCTGAGCCCTGAGGCAGATCAGGGAGAACTACTCCGCGCACAAACCGGCTCTTGACGAGGTAGGCCCCCGGAGAGCTCACCTGCGCCAGAGAGTGAACCTCCACGCCGCGACGACCGAGGACCCGTCCTATACGCAGCGAGCCCTCGTTCGGATCTACCAGGATTGCTCGGGGAAGGGGCTCGGCCATGTCTACAGACGCGAGCTAGGGCAAGTACCCGGACGGCCCCGGCACTGCCGCGTACCGGACTTCACGCAGGTGGATCGCCGGAGAAGCGCAGGATCACGGCGTCGATGACGAGCGTGGGGCGCCACCGCGGCGGTAGGGCAGCACGGCCCCCTCCGGTAGCTGCCACCCGTCGGCCTGATCTTCAGGGCAGAGGCCGACATCCCCGGTCACCTTCCAGCCGCTCGCACGCAGCTCTTCCTCACTGCCAGCCATAAAGGTGTTATGGCAGACGGCGCAGTGGCCGGGCGTGGTGACGAACAAACCCTTCTTGCCGCGCCTGCCCATCCGCGAGAGCAACCCGGGTTCTGACTTCTCCGTTCCAAACTCGGGGACGCGCTGCTCGGCGTCAGGGCGCAAGTCAGCGCTGTCTGCCGAAGGGGGTCCCGCCTCGGAGTCAGCTTGCTTGCCCGTATCGAGCGCCCCGGCGCGCGCCTCACGCAAAGCGTTGAGGACTCTCGTCCTCTGTTTCTTGCCGCGCCGGCCTCCAGCCCGCTCGTTTGGACCCGGAACTCCGAACTTCGGGCGAGCAGCTGCCTCCTCTACGCAGGTCCAAACCACACCCCGCCAGTACTCGGCTTCTTCATCGTCCTCGGCGCCCACAGCCCTCGCGCTTGCAAGATTGTGCAGTGCTGCGAGATCGAGATCCGTCTTGTCAGACACGCTCGCCTCGGCTTCGGTGAGCCGGACAGCGGGTCCTGCCCGGTCGTCCCCGACCGTGTCCGCTGACGCCGTATCCGTGTTCACGGCCTCGGGCGGCTGCTCCTCCTCGAAACTGGGCGGCTCCTCGAAGGAGGCCTCGGGCGGGTTCTCCCCGGCCTCAGGTTCCCCGTCCCCGGAGTAGTTCGAACTGGTGTCATCCTCTGGGGGCTCCTCCTCATACTCTGGCGCGTCCTCCAGGGCGTTCGGGTCCTCCTCCTCCACCTCATCGGCCTGGATCTCCTCCCCCTCCTCTGGCGCACCCTTCAGGGCGTCCAGGTCCTCCTCCCCCTCCACCTCATCGGCCTGGAGCTCCTCCCCCTCCTCTGGCGCACCCTTCAGGGCGTTCGGGTCCTCCCCCTCCACCTCATCGGCCTGGAGCTCCTCCCCCTCCTCTGGCGCACCCTTCAGGGCGTTCGGGTCCTCCCCCTCCACCTCATCGGCCTGGAGCTCCTCCCCCTCCTCTGGCGCACCCTTCAGGGCGTTCGGGTCCTCCCCCTCATCGGCCTGGAGCTCCTCCACACCCTCCGGTGAGCCCTCTACGGCCTGCGTGGCCTCCCCGTCAGGGTCAACGCTCTCCTGAGCCTCGAATGGCTCCGTGTCGGTCTGAGGCGATCCATCCTCAGCTTCCGGCGGCGCCTCCTCCATGAGAGGAGCCGGCTTCGGCGCCTCCTCAGTCTCAGGCGGCTCCTCTCTTCCCTCGACTTCGCCGGCAACCCGCTCGGCTTGCACCTCGGGGGGGACCGGCGACAGCTCGGACGCCGTAGTAGTGGTCCCGCTCAAGGCAGCATCAAGCGCAACCGCCTCGCCCTGGATCGCTTCGCGACCGGAGGGCAAGCGGAAGGCAGACCCCAGCTTCGCCCGGTCGAGCTGGGCACGCAGTCCGTCCGCCTCTTGAGCCACGTTTCGAAGGAGGGATGAAAGTTCGCGCTCCAGCCCGTCTATCTGTTCGACCATCCCTGATGCCGCCTCGGCGCCGGCAGCGAGGGTGTCCTCGCGGGCACTTCGCGCGGCGCGCTCGATTTCGGCGGCATTGTCCCGGGCCGCCTCGATCATCGCGGCGATCTGATCGCGGACTACCGTCCCCGCTCGGTCGGGGACGCCCGCGAGGTCCGAAGCGGTCGGCTGCGCCCTGCTCAGAGATCCACCGCGCGAACGCTTGATGATCTACCCCTGCGGATCGCGATCGCCCGACAGCTTGCTGCTCTCTTCACGGAGCCCGGTTACGAGAGCACCCAGTCGCGCTTCCGTCGAGTCGATCCGTTCGAGCACGCGGATCGCTGCCTCGTACGCCTGCGTACGGATCGCCTCTGCTTCTTCCTGAGCGTTCCGCTCGATCTCGCCGGCCCGAGCCTGCGCCGCGTCGATTATCGACCGGACATGGTCGGTGACTATCGAGCCGGCCCGGTCAGCGGCCTCGACCGCCCGAGATAGCTCCTCTTGTTGTGCGCCGTGGGAATTCACTCAAGCCACCTTCGTTGACCATCTACCCTGTACCGCTTAGAGGGGTTGCAAACTGAGCGCACTGTACCTGTTTGGACGGCCGCCTGAGCTCTATGGCGTGCGCCGGAGTTGTCCGAACGTCTCGCGTCCTGACCGGATCCTGCCCCCTCCTGTACCTCTTCCTCTTGCTCGACCTCCGCGAGCTCCCGCCAGCGCCGCGGGCTCGTCGAGGGCCGAGGACCGACGGAGCCTTGGGTTTCCACGGCCTTTGGGGAGTCCCTACAGGCCACGGCGGCCGAGCACGAAAGGGATCGTCCTGAGCAGGATCTTGACGTCCGCCCAGAGTGACCAGTTGGCGGCGTACAGATAGTCAAGTTGAGTCATCTCGTCGAGGGGTATGCGCGCGCTGCCGAGGACCTGCCACGGACCCGTCATACCCGGGACAAGCTCGAGCCGTCGGCGATGCCAGCCTCCGATGCGTTCGGTCTCCTCAGCGATCAGGGGCCGCGGGCCGACGAGGCTCATCCGGCCGCAGAAGACATCCCACAGCTGCGGCAGCTCATCTACCGACGCCCGTCGCAAGAATCGCCCGACCCGAGTCACGCGAGGGTCGTCGGCGATCTTGAACAACCCAACCGCCTCATTGTCGCCGACAAGGGCCGCCTTCAGGTCTTCCGCGTTGGTGACCATGGTGCGGAACTTGTGCATCTGGAATGTCTCCCCGTTACGGCCGATTCGGTTTTGCCTGAAGAGCACCGAGCCTCGGGTGTCCAACTTCACGGCGAGGGCGACGAAAGCCAACGTCGGCGCGAGAAAGAGCAGCCCGAACCCCGACCCCGCGACGTCAAAGCCACGCTTGAGCATCCTCGAGGACCGCGTGAGGCCGAACCTGCGCACCCCCAGCATCACGGCCCCGTCCACATCGTCGAAGACGATGGAAGAGCCGACCGCCTCCACCATCCGCGGGACCATCGTCACGCGCAGCCCGTGGAGCTTTGCCGCTCGCACCACATCCAGCACGCCCTCGTTGTCGAACTCGCGCGCGGCGATCACGACTCGTTCAGCCCCATGATGCGCAGCTACAGCTGCCAAAGCGTCGGAGACCCGCCCGGGAACCGTGACGATCTCATCGATCTTGAGGCTCGCCACGCAAACGGCGGAGATGCTCGGGCTGGTCTCGATCTTGTGGGCCGCAGCGCGGGCGGCCGCGGGCGAACCGACCATCAAGCATCGTTCCGGAGTCGAAAAGCGGCGCGCTAGGCGACGTGCGATCAGGCGCATCACGGCAAGCAGCGCAAACAGGCTCAACCACAACGCCACGACCTGGTCTCGTCCGACTGGGTCGGCGACGAGCGTCGGGTGTACCAGCCAGAAGCCGAAAGCCGTCAGCAGCGCCACATTGAAGAGCGCGGGGACCTCATCCAGCGTCGACTTCTTGAGCTTGAGCTCATCCTGGTCATACAAACCCACAACCTTTGCCGCCACCACGACCAACAATGGGGTAACGAAAGCGAGGGGCTGCAAAGAGTCGCCGACGGCCGGCCCCGCAACAGCCAAGGCGAAGCAGCCAGCCAGAAGGTCGCCCAACGCCAGCAGGCGCCGGTAGCGGCGCTCGCGTCGACGTGAGGCGGCCGGCTGACGCTCATCCGACTCGAAGAACCCACGCCGCCTGAAAGGCTGAGGCTCATCGGGCACGCCGACACGAGCGGCGCGGGCCAGCCGTCCCGGGCCAGGCTTGGGTTGTGCGGTCTTGGAAGTCATTTCCCCTGTCTGGCCCAAATCGTGTTGGGCCCTGAGTGCGAGTTCGTCGTGCCTCCCATAGCCACGAAACGCCAGTCATCGCCAAAGTAGCGGCGATCCTACGGTTACGCAAAGAAATCAGCCAGAACCGCTGCCCCCTGGCAACACCTCGGACACACCGTCACGCACCCTCTATTCAACCTCTGTTCACCCTTTGAAGATCGAGTCGGCCACCGAACGCCAAGCCTGGGAGCCGATCTCCCCGGCGTGCGCTTCAGCCTCCGCCTCGATCGCTCCCGCCCTTGCTCGAGCCCCATCCACGGTCTGCTTTGCCTTCTCCCGCGCCCCGGCGAGGACCCTTTCCGCGTCGGCCTCGGCATCGCTCTTCAAAGACTCGGCTAGATTCTCGGCCTCGCGCAGACGCTTCTCCGCGTTCACAAGGTGTCGCTTGGCCACCTTCTCGAGCGACTCCGCCTCTTGGCGCTCTCGAGCCCGGGCGGCTTCCGTTTCCTGTTCGACCTCCCGGGCGGCCCTCCGAGAGGCTTCGGCCTCGGCCACGATCTCGTGCGCCTGCGCTTGGGCTATTGCGAGCATCTCGGCAGCCTCATCCTGCGCGCTTCGGCGAGCTTCGGCGATGATCCTCCCCGCATCGCTCGCTGCGGCTGCGGCGTCGGCATCAGCCGCGCGCAGGGCTTCGGCGGCCCTCTCACGATCGCTCCGTGCCTCCTCTTCGAAGCGCTCAGCCGCCGTGCGCAGGGCATCAGCCTCCTCCCGA
>JAABUS010004766.1_pt1 | contig 18972 bp, 17 predicted proteins | sample 5560161 | NCBI WGS metagenome assembly JAABUS01 (sample SAMN10711885, study PRJNA513376) | rock metagenome | isolation source: Antarctica rocks | place: Antarctica: Victoria Land, Trio Nunatak nord | collected 2016-01-04 | reverse complement strand
CCCTGTCGGGTCAGCGCGCAGACGGAGGTGGCTGGCTCGAGCGTGCGGTCGCTCGGTTCACGGCGGCAGGGATCAGCTCCCAGCTCGTCAGCGAAGCGGTTCAACGGCTCGCCGTACGCCCGGTGCTGACCGCGCATCCAACCGAGGCGGCGCGCCGGTCGATCCTGGACAAGCTGCGCCGGATAGCCGATCTGCTCGAACTTCCCGACACCGCACCCCGCCGACGCCGGCTCGCCGAGGCGGTCGAATTGCTGTGGCACACAGACGAACTCCGGATCGGCCGGCCAGATCCGCTCGACGAGGCGCGTAACGGGATCTATTACCTGGAGGGTCTCGGCAACGCCGCTGTTGCTGATGTCCTCGACGAGTTGCGTGAGCAGCTGGCCAGCATCGGCGTACGGCTGCCTCCGGAAGCCCGGCCGCTGACATTCGGGACCTGGATCGGCGGGGACCGGGACGGCAACCCGAGCGTGACGCCAGAGACCACGCTGCAGGTGCTCGAACTTCAGGCGACACACGGAATTTCGCTGTTGCTGGGTCTGGTGGACAACCTGCGCCGTGAGCTGTCGGTCTCCCAACGGGTCTCCGGTGCCTCACCTCAACTGCTGGCCCGGTTGACCGAATCACTGGACCAGTTGCCCGAGGTCGAAGCGCGTTATCGACGGCTGAATGCCGAGGAGTCCTACCGCCTGTTCCTCACCTGCGTCGGCACCCGGCTGCAACTGACCCTGCGCCGGCTGCAGCATGGTGTCGAACACGTAGCCGGGCGGGACTACCGGGATGGCACGCAGCTGCAGGAGGATCTACTGCTGCTGCACGAGTCGGTTCGCGAACATCAGGGCAAGTTGCTGGCCACCGGGTCAGTGGACCGGCTGCTGCGCACGGTGGCGAGCACCGGCCTCCTGCTGGCGACGATGGACGTCCGGGAGCACGCAGCAAAGCACCACCACGCGGTCGGCCAGCTACTGGACGCCGCCGGCGACCAAGCAGGGCGGTACGCAGACCTCACCCGGCCCGGCCGCCTTGCGACACTGTCGGCGGAACTAGCCAAAGAGGCCGCGACCCCGGCCGAGGACCGCCGCTCATTGCTCGATGCAGAAGGCGCGCGGACGGCCGCGGTCTTCGACACCATCGCCCAGGCGCTGGACACTCTCGGACCGCAGTCGGTCGAGAGCTACATCGTGTCCATGACGCAGGGCGCTGACGACGTCCTCGCCGCGGTCGTCCTCGCCCGCGCGGCCGGGCTGGTCGACCTCCCAACGGGAGTGGCGCGGATCGGGTTCGTACCACTGTTGGAGACCTCCGACGAACTCGAGAGCGCTGACGCGATCCTCGAGACGCTGCTCACCGATCCCGCCTATCGCCGGCTGGTGTGCATGCGTGGGGATGTGCAGGAGGTGATGCTCGGCTACTCCGACTCCAACAAAGCCGCCGGGATCACCACGTCGCAGTGGCAGATCCACCGCGCCCAGCGACGGGCAGGCGAGCTGGCGGCGCGGTACGGCGTACGGCTGCGCTTCTTCCACGGTCGCGGCGGATCGGTCGGGCGCGGCGGCGGCCCGACGTACGAGGCAGTCATGGCACTGCCCCGCGGCTCGGTCGACGGACAGCTGAAGCTGACCGAGCAGGGCGAGGTGATCAGCGACAAGTACGCGCTACCGGTACTCGCCCGGGACAATCTGGAATTGCTGCTGGCCGCCGCCCTCGAAGCGACCGTGCTGCGCCAGCGCACCGGTCCGCTGGACGAGCAGGGCCGGCACTGGGCTGCGGTGCTGGACACGATGTCCGAGGCCGCGAAGGTCGGCTATCGCACCTTCGTCGAAGATCCGGATCTGCCGGCCTACTTCGTCGCCTCGACACCGGTCGAGATGCTCGCGGACCTGCACATCGGCTCGCGGCCGTCCCGGCGCCCGGACAGCAGCGCCAGCCTCGACGGGCTGCGCGCGATCCCCTGGGTGTTCGGTTGGACCCAGTCCCGGCAGATCATTCCCGGCTGGTTCGGTGTGGGCACCGGGCTGGCTGCCGTCGGGTCGCATCGGGACACGATGCGTCAGATGTATGCCGACTGGCCGTTCTTCCGGGCTTTTCTCAGCAACGTCTCGATGACCCTGGTCAAGACCGACCTGCTGATCGCTGCGCGTTACGTCGAGCGACTGGTGGACCCCTCGCTGCACCGGCTCTTCGACATCATCCGCGCCGAACACGAGCTGACGGTCTCGGAGGTGCTCGACGTGACGGGCGAGTCCGAACTCCTGGGCAGCAACCCCGTCCTGGCCCAGACCCTGCAGATCCGCGAGACCTATCTCGAGCCGCTGCACCACCTGCAGATCGAGCTGCTGGACCGGCAACGCGCTGCCGAGCAGGACCCGCTGCTGGCCAGGGCGCTGCTGCTGACCGTGAACGGCATCGCTGCCGGTCTGCGCAACACCGGCTGAGCGTGGTAGGAGCCGAAGGCGGCCGACCCGCATGATCATGAGCGCCCTGGGTGCAGCCGCACTTCACCTCTGGCGCTCATGATCTTATGTTCGGACCCGAAGGTCGGTGAAATCGCGGAGCCACTGCGTGATCTGCGCCATGGTTGGCGCTCCGGCCGTCCCGGCGTGACCGGTGATCCGCGACCGGGCGACCGTGCGCGGTTGCTCGGTCATGGCGAAACTCGGCCGATCCAGATCGACATCAGAGCCGACGACGGGAACGTGGTACTCGTCCGGGCCATCGGAGGACGTCTGATCCCAGGCCGGGATCTCCTCGACGTAGCCGACGTCGCGGGCTCCGAGGTAGACCCTCCCGACTGCAGCCAGGCGCTGCTCGCGCTCATAGTTATCCAAGAGCTCGCTGACGAGCACAGCCGCAGTCACGGACCGGGTCGCTGTGATGTACCTCGGCAGGATCGCGGAGACCGGCACGGAGGCAGACGTCTTCACCCGGCCGGCGCACCCGTACATCCAGGCATTGTTGGGCGCAGTGCCCGTACCCGCCGAGCAGGAGCCCGCCCTGGCCGAACGCGGTCAAGGACACCCGGCCGCCTGCTACTTCGCCCAGGTCGATCCGGCACCGTGATTCCGCGCGCAAGAGTCCGGCCGATAAGGGAAGATCCAACCGGGACTACGCGGTCCGCACTTACCCACCGAAAGGGATCAGCTGCCGCGTCCGTCGAGCACTGCCGGTGGGAGGGCTTCGGCGAGTTTGTCGCGCAGCGTCCGCGTCTGTTCCTCGGTCAGATGGGCCAGCGGCCCTGGATCGCTGTTCAGGGCCGTCCAGAACGCCTGCTGGATCTTGGCTCCAGCCGCGGTCAGGAGCAGCATCTTCACCCGCCGGTCGCGGTCATCGGGCCGTCGATCGAGCGCTCCGAGCGCTTCGAGCTTGTCGATCAGGCCAGTTAGGTTCGAGGGGTCGTAGTCCAGTTGATCGGCCACCGTCCGCTGCGAGACCGGCTCTCCACGCCGTAGCACGAGCAGGACCTTTGCCTGGGCGGCGGTCAATCCAAGCGCTGCCGCGTGGCCGGCGTAGTTGTCCTGCAGGCGTTCGGCGAGAGCAAGCGTCAATAGCGCCGTCTCGCGAGCAAGTGCGAGCGCATCGCCGGTCGGCACCTTCTGCAGTGCACGGGGAGCCATCCGCAGCACTTTAGGGGATAGCGTTTGACACCGTGATGGTGTTACACCATTGTGGTGCTTGACCATCAATCTGAAGGAGCATGATGAGTACTGATCTCATGAGGAACCTCGTCGCGGAAGGCCGCACCCTTGCGACGGTGGCGGACTGGATCAACGGGCAACTCGACCGCCGCTGGGAGGCGACTTGGCGTGAGCATCTTCCCCGGATCCGGGAGGTGTACGAGCGGATGGGTGAGCCGGCGTACGGCGTCTACAACCGGGAACTCTTCGCACCCCTCCAGCGGGATCTGGCCGCGACCGGATTGAGATGCGCGCCACCGTTGCCCGGCACCTTGCCGCTGTCTGAAGAGGAATGGGGCTCCGAAGACCATCGCGAGCGGCGAATGTGGACGCTCGTGACCGACGGGGCAGGTGGCCCGCTCGGCGCCATCGTGACCCGGTTCTTTCACGATCACACCGAGCTGCGCCTGCCTGAGCCGCCGACCGCGGTCGGCTTGTCCGAAGTCGAGCATGACCGGATCCGCGAGATCGTGCTGCAGGATCCATCGAGCTGGCCGTCCTGCCGGCCAGCGACGCCATCCGGCTCGACTGATGGGCCGACCAGGTGACCGGCACTTCCGATCGGCCGTGGACGGTCGACGGAAAGCTCTGCCTGATCACCGGGGCCACCAGCGGAATCGGCGCGGCAACGGCAGCCGAGCTGGCCGGCCGCGGTGCCAGAGTCCTGCTAGTCGCTCGGACGCACGATCGTGGACGAGCGGCGGCAGATGCGATCCGCGTCAAGCAGCCCGGCGCCGAGCTCGAGGTCTTGACCTGCGACCTGGCCCGGATGGCCGACGTCCGAGGCTTGGCCCGAAGCGTCGAGGACGGCTACGGCCACCTCGACGTGTTGGTCAACAACGCTGGGGTCGCCAACTTCACCCGCCGTACGACCTCCGACGGTTTCGAGCACACCTTGGCGGTCAATCACCTGGCGCCGTTCCTGCTCACGCACCTGCTCCGTGATGTGATGAGCGTTCCGGGCCAAGCCCGAGTGCTGACCGTCTCCTCGGACAATCACCGGACGGTGAAGAGCGTGCCGTTCGACGACCTGCAGAGCGAGCGCCGTTACAAGCCGCTCGAGGTCTACAACCGGACGAAGCTGATGAATGTCTGGTTCACCCAGGTTCTAGCGACGAAACTCACCGGGACGGGAATCACGGCGAACTGCCTGTCGCCGGGTTTCGTCCGTACCAATCTTGCCCGTGACGCCACGGGCGTCTTCGCGGTGTTCATCCGGCTGGTCGCACCGTTCCAGACCTCTCCGGACAAGGGCGCGCAGACCACGGTTCATCTGGCCAGTTCACCCGAACTGTCCGGGAAATCCGGTGGCTACTACCGCAAGTCAGCCCTGAGCGAGCCTCGCGGTTTGGCGCACGACCAGGAGTCCGCGCGTCGGCTCTGGCAGCGCAGCGCCGAACTGACCGGGGTCAGGACCATCATCGATTGACGCCTATGCAACGTTTCTCTACAAGGCCGCGGAGTCAGTCAAGCTAAAGCGCCTCTCATGACCGCGGCATCGGCGAGGTCGGCGAAGGTCTCGGCAAACAGGCTGAGGTCTGCGACGGTGACCGGCTGCCCCGTGGTGGAACGTCGCGGACAAGAACGTCGGTCACGCTGCGCACCTCCTGGTGCTAGCACGTGATAGCCGCTGGGATTGACGACCTGCGAATCAGCCGGCCGGACGACGTCCGAGTGCCAGCGGGACGTTGCCGGCCAGCCGGGACTCGAAGCACGGCAGGCACAGTTCAGCGCCCTCGAAGCGCCGGATGCGGGTCTCCATCGTCGGCTCCTTGCAGTCGGCGCAGTCGACCGAGGCGAGGATGCGGGCCGGGCGCGGTGCCGGCACGTCGACCTCGCGCACGTCGTACAGCTCACTGAGGGCGGCCTCGAGCACCGCTTGGGACCGCTCCTGCTGGATCTCCCCGAACCGGCGCCGGTCTTCGGGACTTGCCACCCCGGCCCGTACGGCGGCGAACAGGTCGTACCAGCCCGGATCCCGTACGCCCCAGCTGCCCGGCTTCGGGCTGATCCGTACGGCCTTGCCGTCCCGGCGCCGGATGAAGGTGTAGGCATTCTTGCCGTGGTCGCGGTGCACCAGGTTGCCCTTGCCGAAGGTGCAGCCGGTGAGGAACTGGATAGCGTCCACGCCGCACATGTCGGTCTCCACCACCGCAACGACTTCTTCGTCGGAGGAGTGCGGCCCGATCTCGGCCAAGGCGACCTCAGCGGCGCGCATGCCCATGGCCAGGCCCGGGCACATGTGGCCGTGGAACCCGATCACCTGTTGCATGATCTCCGGATCGATCACTGCCGTCGCACTCTCCTTCGCTCGGTTGCGGACACTGTCTGAATTTGCCCAGACTACGGACAGCGATGCTTCTGACGAACGCCGCACGAGCCATGCGTAATCTCGCACCGGCCGAAAGCCAGACGGGGCACGACCGGGCTTGACTTCATCCGAGGTTGAGCTTGCACCCTTGAGCCATGACCTCGACCCGGTACGCCACAGATCCGCCCCCCACTGACGAAGTCCTCACGACGCAACGCGCCGTTGCCTTTTCCGAGTACGGCGACCCGTCGGTCCTTCAGTTGATGGACTTCCCCGAGCCGCACGCCGGGGCCGGTCAGGTGCGGGTCCGGATGCGGGCGGCCGGCGTGCAGCCCTTCGACTGCGCGTTTCGCCGCGGTGATCTGCACGGCTTCATGCACGCGACGTTCCCGCAGGTGCTGGGCAACGACTTCGCTGGCGTCGTCGACGAGATCGGGGAAGAGGTCGGCAACGTCCGGGTTGGCGACGAGGTGCTCGGATATTGCACCCTGGCGGCTCACGCGGAGTTGATCGTCGTGAACGCGGACGCGGTCGTTCCGCGGCCACCGACGCTGCCGTGGGAGGTCGCCGGCGGGCTATCGGCTTCCGGCCAGACCGCCCTCAATGCGCTGCGCGACCTCGGCGTGTCAGCCGGCGAGACCCTGCTGGTCCATGCGGCTGCGGGCGGGGTCGGCACGGTCGCCGTACAGCTGGCCCGGGAGTGGGGCGCGACGGTCATCGGCACGGCCAGCCCGGGAAACCACAGCTGGCTCGAATCCCTGGGCATCACGCCGGTGACGTACGGTCCGGGGCTCGTCGACCGGGTCCGTGCGCTGGCTCCGCAGGGCGTTGATGTCGCCCTCGACTGCATCGGCGGGGAGGCCGTCCCGGTCTCCCTCGAACTGGTGAGCGACCGGAATCGGATCGGGACGATCGCCGACTACTCCGCCGTCGAGAAGTACGGGGTTCGGCGCCCCGGCGGGGATCGGAGTGCTGAGAACCTCACCGAACTCGTCGAGCTGCACACGGCCGGCCGGCTTCAGCTCCCGATTCATCTCGCTGTGCCGCTGGACGATGCTTCCTCAGCCCATGCCGAAGTGGAAACCGGTCACGTGCGCGGAAAGGTGGTCCTCACCGCGTCGTAGCGCTCTCGGGGTCGTTGCGCCCCGGCGCCACTCCAGCCCCGGCTCCAGGCACGGCTCCTGGGTGTACGGCGTCGCGGAGCTGTCGTGATGCCGCCAGGAACGCCTCGAGTTGGTCTGGTTCCAGGACACCGGTGAAGCACTGCTCGATGGCCGCGGCGAGGTCAGGTACGTCGGGCGCTACGACGTCACCTCACCGGGCTGGGTGACATGGGCTTATCTTCTCCGCGCCACCGACATCAGGCACCATCAGCTGCGGCTGAGGAACTCCAGGATGGGTTTGCGGCAGGCTCGCGAATGGGTGAACAGGCCTGCGTGCGCCGCTCCGGCAACTTCGGCGAATTCCGCCGAGGGCAGGACCGCCACGGCCTGTCTCCCGCATCGGGGTGGGAACAGCAGGTCGTGTTCGAAGGACACCACGAGGCAGGGAACGGTGATCTGCCCGAGCTGGTCCATCCGGTGGTCGTCCTCCAGCCACGCCCAAGCCGCCGCGTGCTGACCCTCGCGGCCCGCCGGACTGGTCCAGGTGTCGAAGGCCAGCATCTGCGCCCACGCCTGGACCTGTGCGTCGTCATCTCGGAGCACGTCGGGCGGGAGAGCAGCGCGTACGTCGTCGTACACGACGGAACTCGTCGGTACGGTCCCCACCGCGGCGGCGTCGCGCTGCGCTGCCAGCATCAAGCGGGTCAGTGCGGTCAACGGCCCAGCGCCGGCGATGAACACCGCCGACCGGACCAGGTCCGGTCGGGTCCGGGCGAGCACTTCGGTGACGAAGCCACCCAGCGACAGGCCCACCACCCTGCACTGGGCCAGACCCAGATGATCGAGCAGCTCAGCCAGATCGCCGCTCAGGTCCGTGACGCTGTACGGCGGCGGCGGCGCCGCCGAGGGGGCGACACCACGGGAGGCGAAAGTCAGGACCTGGTAGCCGGCTTCGACCAGCGCCGGACGCAGGCCGGCTGCGTCCCAGCCGACCGGCGGCATACCGGTACCGCCGACCAACACCACCGGCTCTCCGGCACCGCTGACCTCATAGCTGAGTTGACCAATGGACGAGAGGAACGGATGCATCGCCATCCGTCCATTATGACCTATGTCAGACTGGACGTATGTACCTCGACATCCTGATCCTGGGCCATCTCAGTCCCGGGCCTCTGCACGGTTATGAGTTGAAGCGCAAGGTGCAGACCACTACAGCCTTCCGGCTGCACAACAACACCCTCTACCCGGCGTTGCGGCGCTTCGAGGAAGCCGGGGCGGTGACCAAGGTCGCCGAGCAGCAAGAGGGAAAGCCGCCCCGCCATGTCTTCACCCTGACCGAATTGGGGCGAGAACTCCTGCACGACATGATCGCCGAACTGCCCCCTGACTTGGCTGACAACGAAGCCGAATTCCTCACCCGCCTGGGGATGTTCGCCGAACTCTCAGCCGCGGAGCGGAGGGCAGTCCTGGCGACCCGGGACGAGGCGCTGCTTCGTCAATTGACGCATCTGAGGCTTCTGGCCGATCTGGCGAGGGGCAGTGCCGCTCATCATGATTGGGGCAGCGTAGTTACCGGCTTCCTCATCGAGCAGATCGAGCGAGAGCGGGCGTTGCTCGGCGGACTGACCGCACGCGCCGAGCAGGGGCCATCGTGAGAGACGACCCGGTCGGCCAGGCCGGTCTTGGAGCGCTCGGCCAACTGGGGCTACTCGTCGGCCCGCTCCTATCCATGATCGACTCCAGTGTCGTGAACGTAGCCGTCTCCGATATCGGCCGCGACCTGCATGCCGGACTCCGTTCCGTTTCATGGGTGGTGTCGGGCTATTTACTGGCCCTGGCCGGCGGACTGGCTGCCACGTCGTACTTGGCGAAGCGGTTCGGCACGCTGCGGATCTACCGGTTGAGTCTCATCGGTTTCCTGGTCGCCTCGGCGGCATGCGCCCTAGCCCCCACCATCGGCATTCTCATCCTGGCTCGCTGCGCTCAGGGCCTGTTCGGCGCGCCACTGGTCCCCCTGGCGATGAACATGTTGCTCGGCAGGGGCAACGGTGACCGGCAGCTGCCGGCCGCAGCGGCGATGCTGTTCTTCCTCGCTCCTGCCCTCGGCCCATCCCTGGGAGGCGGCTTGATCGCGACAGGTGGCTGGCGCCTGATCTTCCTGATCAATGTCCCGATCGGTCTGCTCGGCCTGGCGGGGATGAGGCGGATCTGCCCAGCGAGCGTTCTAGCACCAGAGGCGCGCACTCGACTCGATCCGGTCGGCCTGATCCTCCTCGCCGGAGGCATGGTCTGCGCGCTCTACGCGGCGACGCAGGGCAGCGAATTGGGCTCGGCCAGCGTAGGAACGATCCTGCCGCTGACTGCGGGCCTCGCCTTGCTTCTGGGCTATGTCGGCTGGGAGCGCTATCACGATCAGCCCGCCGTCGGCCTGGCGCTGCTGCGCCATCCCCAGTCCCGTGTCGCTCTCGGGCTGGCCGTGCTCTCCGCCGTGGTCACGTTCGCCACGATCTTCTTGCTGCCGGTGTTCGCCCAGTCGGTGCAGCGGCACAGCGCGCTGGCAACCGGACTGGCACTGCTGCCACAGGGGGTGCTCACCGGACTCGGGACGGCACTCGGGCAGCACCTGCACAACCGGGTCGCGACTCGCACGATGGTCGTCGCCGGATTCCTCGTCCTCACGGTGAGCAGCGCCTGCTTGCTGCTGCTGACGGCGCAGACCCCCCTCTGGTTGACCGCGCTGATCCTGTCCGGGCGGGGCTTGGCGATCGGCCTGGTGATCTCACCCCTGCTATCGGCGATGCTGCAACCGTTGACCGACGCCCAACTCGCCGACGCGAACACCCTGTTCAACATCGTGCAGCGGCTAGGCGGCTCCATCGGGGTCGGCTTGATCGGGTCCTTGCTCGCCAGTCGCGCCATGATCGCGGGGGGTCTGCGCGCCTTCCACGAGGTCGCAGTCGTGTTGGCCGGACTAGCTGCCCTTGCCGCCGTGCTGTCCCTGAAGCTTGCTCCGACCCGTCAGCCGGCCTCCCGATCGTGAAGTGACAGTTACCTGCCGCTACCGCTGCGCTGGTAGGTCAGTGGGGGAGCGCCGCTCCGTTTCGGTGGCGAACGACGGCGGATCGGCACCGAGTTGGGTGGTCGAGTTCCACACCGGCAGCCGGTCACCGACCTGCCCGACCGGAGCGATGACGTGTACGGGTCGCGCGGCGCCAGGCAGGGTGACGAGGTGGTCATCCGGGCTCGCTGCACGCGGGTCCTCCGGCTGACCCAGCCCGCCACCCATGAGCCAGTGCGCGGTCTGGGCGAGCGACAGCCAGATGCAGCGGGGTGGTTCGCCGCGTTGCACGGCTGCTAGCGCCAGAAGGCTCGCTGCGGCGGCAAGGTAGCCGGTGGCATGGTCGAGTACCTGCGCCGGTAGGGCTCCCGGCTTCTCCGCACTGCCTTCGGCGTCGGCTATGCCCGTCGAGCACTGGACCAGCGAGTCGAAGCCCCGCCGCCCAGACCATGGCCCCTCGCGACCCCAGGCTGACAGCATGACCACCGACAGGTGCGGATGACGCTCGCTGAGTTCCTCCGACGCCAGGCCGTACCGGGCGAGTGCTCCGGGCCGGTAGCCCTGCACCAGCACGTCGGCAGCAGCGAGTAACTCCTCGAGCCGCGCGCGCCCATGCGGCCCGGACACGTCCAGCAGGGCGCTTCGCTTGCCCGGCAACATGTCCAGGGCTTGCGACTCGATCTCCGGTAGGTGCGGGCTGTCCAACCGCAAGACGTCGGCGCCCCAAGCCGCCAGGGTTCGGGTGGCAACTGGTCCGGCGATGACCCGGGTGAGGTCGAGGACGCGCAATCCGTCCGCGCAACGGCCGCCGGCCGCTGCTGTCCTGCCTCGCTCCGCGCCCGCGATGGTGTCGACGAGCGGCTGCGCAGCGACGGCCCTGCCCTGTGGGTGCGCTTGCCACTCCTGCCGGGTGCGGACCGCGCTGCCAAGTGCGTCCACCTCGGCCAAAGCGTCTTCGAGTGCCTGACCCTGCCACGAGCGGATCGCATCCCCGACCGCGTCGGGCCGGTTCTCGCAGCCGAGCAGTCTTAGGGCACGCTCCCGGTGCCACGGATAGTTGGCGTGCAGGCGCAGCCAACCGTCGGCGGTGGGCCAGAAGCGCGACAGCGGAGCGAACAGATCGGCCTGATGGCGACCGTCCATGAGCGCGTACCGCTCACTACCCGCCGCCACCGCCACATGCTCTACGTCAATGACTACGGACTCGGGCGAACTGGCCTGTCTGGTGGCGTCCAGGACGGCTGCGCCCAACGTGGCGGCCGAGACCGAGGCGATCATGGCCGGCAAGGCCGCCAGTCTGGAAGGCAGCAGACCGACGCCGTTGCCAACCACCTCGACCAGATCCAGCAGACCTGACTCACCATCCAGCGCCGACCAGGCTTGGCGGAGGAGGGGGTCGGTCATGCGCGATGATCGCCGGCGAGCAGCTGGGCGATTCGGTCGCGGTCGGCCTCGCTGGGGGCGAAGGTGACGATCTTCTGCTCCGGCGCGTCGGCCACCTGAAGGACAATGTGGTGCAGTCCGATGTCACCGAGGGCAGGGTGGCGGATCCACTTGGTGCCCGAGCTGAGCGGTGCGACCTCGTGGCGGGGCCACCATGTCCTGAACTCGGGACTGGCATCGTGCAGGCGATCGATCAGCTCGAGGAAGGCGCGGTCGTCGGGATGGCTGGCAGCGGCAGCCCGGAAGCGGGCGAGTTGAGCTGCGGCCTCGGATTCCCACTCGACGAGGACGGTACGAGCCGCCGGGTCGGTGAAGGTCCACCACAGGATGTTGCGCTCCTCGGGCGGCAGCGCCGACCAGTCGGTCCATAGGGCCCTGGCCGCGCGGTTGGCGGCGAGTACGTCCCAGGATCGGCCGGTGACATAGGTCGGATGTGGATCGAGGTGTTCGACGAGCGCGGCGACGGCGGGAGCCAGCGTCTCGACCGTACGGCGGTCTGTGGGTGCCGGGGTGTCGCGGACAAGCGTGTGCAGGTGGGCACGTTCGGTAGTTCCGAGCTGCAGCGCCCGGGCGAGTGCCTCCAGCACCTGCGTGGACGGGTGGAGGTCGCGCCCTTGCTCGAGAAAGGTGTAGTACGTCGTGGAGATCCCGGCCAGCTGGGCAACTTCCTCACGCCGGAGCCCGGGGGTACGACGCCGTGCGCCGGCGGGCAGCCCGACCTCGACCGGTTGTAACCGATCGCGGCGGGAGCGCAGCAGATCGGCCAGCTCATCCGGGTTGCTCATCGTGGTACCTGCCTTACCAGCATCAGCCGAGTATGGATAGCGGCCTCATGTGCACCTAACGTCGGCCCCATGAGAACTCGAAGCCTCGGCTCGGCCGGCCTGACCGTCTCCTCGCTCGGGTTGGGTTGCATGGGCTTCTCGCAGGCCTACGGCCCGGCCGATGACGATGAATCGGTGGCCACGATCAGAGCTGCCCTCGACCTCGGGGTGACCATGCTGGACACCGCGATGAGCTATGGCCGCGGACACAACGAAGAGCTGGTCGGCCGGGCGATCGCCGGGCGCCGGGAGCAGGTGGTCCTGGCGACGAAGTTCGGGATCGTACGCGGCGAGGACGGCAGTGTCCGCGTCGACGGCCGGCCCGAGAACGTACGTGGGTACTGCGAGGCAACGCTGGCCAGGCTCGGCGTCGACCACATCGATCTGTACTACCAGCACCGGATCGACCCGGATGTCCCGATCGAGGACACCGTCGGGGCGATGGCTGACCTGGTCGACGAGGGCAAGGTCGGCTATCTCGGACTGTCCGAGGCCAACGTCGAGGAACTCGATCGCGCGGTCGCCGTGCATCCGATCAGCGCGTTGCAATGCGAGTGGTCGCTGTGGTGGCGCGAGGTCGAGGACGATGTGGTTCCCGCGGCGCGTCGCCTGGGCATCGGGCTGGTCGCCTACAGCCCGCTCGGCCGCGGCTTCCTCACCGGCGCGGTTACCACCGGTGACTTCGGCGCGGACGACTTCCGCCGTAACGACCCTCGCTTCGCCGGATCCGAGCTGGCCCGTAACCAGGCAATCGTGGAGGAGGTGGGCCGGCTGGCCTCGGCCCGCGGCGTGACCTCCGCGCAGCTCACGCTGGCCTGGCTGCTCGCCCAGGGCGAAGATGTCGTGCCCATTCCCGGTACCCGGCGGCGAGCGCGACTCGAGGAGAACGCCGCAGCCGCGGCCATCGAACTGACCCCGCAGGATCTGGAGCAGTTGCAGGCGATCGCGCCCCGTACTGCCTGGGCCGGTGACCGACAGTCCTTCGCCGCGCGCGGGACCACCCGTACCCCACCTGACCGGAGCCCGCATGAGTGAGATCACCAGTGACTGGGTGGACGTCCCGATGTCCGGCGGCGGGTCCTCGGCGATGCCGGTCTATCTGGCCCGGCCAGCGGTACCTGGTTCGTACCCGAACGTCGTCGTCGGCTTCGAGATGTTCGGGGTCACCGGCTACGTCAAGTCCGTCACCGACCGGATCGCCGGATTGGGCTACACCGCAGCCGCTCCAGACTTCTACCATCGGCGCGGGGACCGCATCGATCTGCCCGCCACCGACCAGGGGCGCGAACGCGGCCTCGAGTTGCTGCAGGGACTGGATCGCGACGGGGTAGGCCAGGACATGCGGGCGGTGCTGGCCCACCTCCGTGACCGAGACGACGGTCATGAACTGACCGCGATGGTCGGCCTTAGCGTCGGCGGTCATCTCGCCTACTACGCCGCCACACAGTTTCGGCTGGCTGCGCTTGCGGTGTTCTACCCCGGCTGGCTCACCGACACCGGTATCGCACTGAGCCGCCCCGAGCCGACCCTGACCCTCACCCCAGGTATCGCTACCTTCGGCACCCGCGTCCTGGTCCTGGTCGGCGAGGACGATCACCTGGTCACCGAGCCCCAGCGCGCCGAGATCGCCGAGCGGCTGCGCCAGGACGGGGTCGACCACGAAATGGTGGTCTACCCCAACACCCCGCACGGCTTCTTCTGCCACGAACGCGACACCTATCGGCCCGCTGCCGCCGACGACGCCTTCACCCGGATCACCGCGCTGCTCGCCGCCGTACTCTCAGCCCGAGCCTGACCGTGCCCGCCGCGATGCAGAGCGAGCGTGCGGTCACGGTGCTCGCCACCCGACGGGTGCGTGACGGAGCGCAGCCCCAGTTCGAGGACTTCCTGCAGCGGCTACCGGACGTCTTCGCATCCGTAACCGGGTTCCTCGGCCTCACCGTGTTACCCCCGGGAGCGCCGAGCCGGGAGTATGTGCTGATCTACCGCTTCGACAGCCCGCGGTCACTGCGGGACTGGCGCAACTCCGCGCAGCGCCGGGCCGTTATCGCCGAGTCCTCGCACCTGGCCGAGGCGCCACCAGAGGAACGCTCCCTCACCGGGATGGAGACCTGGTTCGCCAGCCCCGGTGAGGGCGTCGTCGGTCCACCGGCCCGCTGGAAGATGTGGCTGCTCTCGACGTGCGGCATCTACCCGATCATCACCGCGATCTCTCTGGTGGCCGGGCCACTGCTGGACCGGCTGCCGCTGCTCGCTGGATTCGCGATCGTGGTCCCGCTGCTGAGCGCCATCATGACCTGGCTGGTGATGCCAGGGCTGAGCAAGCTCCTCGCGCCGTTGCTGTACCGCCGCTGATCAGCGGGACTAACTGGTCAGTTGGTCCATGGGGCGGTTCAGGGCCGCGGTGGTCGCGCCGTCGTGAATGGAGAGCTCAGCATCTCGCGGGCGCGGGCCACCGTCTCCGGTGTCGAGGATGCGTACACGCCGCCGTCGGAAGGCGCCGCGGGCTCGTACTCGATGATGAGTTGGATCACCCGGGCGACATCTTCCCCCGCAACGATGGCGGCGAGCTCCAGCCCCAGGTCGATGCCCGCCGAGACACCCGCGGCAGTCAGCACCTTTCCCGCTCGTACGATCCTGGACCGGGTCGGCTCGGCGCCGTAATCAGCGAGCCGTTCCAGCGCCGCCCAGTGCGTGGTGGCACCGTGTCCCTTCAGTACGCCGGCCGCGCCGAGGATGAGCGCTCCGGTGCACACCGACGTGGTCCACTGCGAGGTGCGGTGCACCGTACGGACCCAATCGAGTACGGCGGTGTTGGTCACGAGGTCACGGCTGCCCGGCCCTCCAGGCACCACGACGATGTCCGGAGCGAGAACCTCGTCCAAGCCGTAGTCGGCCGTTAGGGTCAGGAACCCGGTATCCGCGCGTTGCGGGCCAGGTTCGAGTGCCACGAAACGAACGACGGCGCCCGGCAGCCGGCTCAAGACCTCGTACGGTCCGATCGCGTCCAGCGCCGTGATCCGGTCGAAGAGCAGTACGGCGATCTCCGGACCGGCTTCGGTTTCCCGGTCGCCGGGCGCCGGCTCGGGCCCGGAGACGGGGTAGGACACGTCAGGCCGCCGCGGTCGAAGCACCCCGCTGGGATCGGGCCAGCAGCCGCTCGTCGGTGTGATCGGTGTCGATGTCGTGCAGGTTAGCCCGCGGCGCGAAGTAAGTGGCCACCACAGCCAGCGCGGATACAGCGGCTACGTAGGCCGCTACCAGTGCCGGGTTGCCGTCGTTGGCCACCAGCAGGCTGGTCGCGATCAAAGGCGCCAACCCCCCGGCGATGACCGAGGTGATCTGGTAAACGATCGAGACGCCGCTGTAGCGCACCTTGGTGCCGAACAGCTCGGCAAACAGGGTCGCCTGCGGGCCGTACATCAGGTTGTGCCCGACGTTGATGCCCAGCACGATCGCTAGCCAGATCAGGATGGGCGTTCCGCTGCCCACCAGCCAGAAGAACGGGAAGGCGAACAACATGGAGAACACCGCCCCGGCCAGGTAGACCGACCGCCGGCTGTACCGGTCGGACAGGGCGGCCCACGCGGGGATACTGATCAAGCCGATTGCTGAGGAGATGATCACTCCGGTGAGCAGGGTGCCCTCGGCTATTCCCTCGCCTTCGCCGTAGCTCAGCACGAAAACGGTGAAGACCGGGAAGATGACGCTCTCGGCCGCCCGCATTCCCGCCCCGACCAGCAACTGGCGGGGGTAGGCCTTGACTACATCGACCAGCGGCATCCGCGACTCGGCCTTCTCGGTCTTCACGGTCTGGAACGCCGGAGACTCGAGCACCTTCTGCCGTACGAAATAGCCGACGACAACAAGGATCCCGCTGAGCAGGAACGGGATGCGCCAGCCATAGGACAGGAAGGCCTCGTCGGTGGTCAACCAGCGGGTCAGTCCGAACGCGGCAGTCGACAGGAGCAGGCCGGCCGGCACGCCCATCTGGGGGAAGCTGCCATAGAAGCCCCGCCTGGCCCGCGGCGAATGCTCCACGGTCAACAGGACCGCGCCGCCCCATTCCCCGCCTATCCCGATGCCCTGCGCAATGCGCATCAGTACGAGCAGGATGGGCGCCATGACGCCGATGGAATCGAAGGTCGGCAGCAGCCCGATCGCGAAGGTGCCCAGGCCCATGATCAGCAGGGAGATCACCAGCATCTTCTTCCGGCCGACTCGATCGCCGAAGTGTCCGAAGAGCAGGCCCCCGATCGGCCGGGCGGCATATCCGACGGCGAAGGTCGCGAAGGCCGCGAGCAGACCGGCAGCGGGTTCGAAGGACGGGAAGAAGAGCTTGTTGAACACCAGCGCGGCGGCGGTCCCGTACAGGAAGAAGTCGTACCACTCGATAGCGGTTCCGACGAAGCTGGCCAGCACCACCGTCCTCATCGAGCTGCGCGGCGGCGTGTCCTCCCCGGTGGTAGAGATGTCGGATGCGGCCATGCTCTTCTCCAAGTCGTCGTCGATGGTGCTCGGCTGTCAGATGTGGCGGCCCGGTCCCTTGCGTTCGTGTTACATACCAGTACAAACTGACTTATGAGTAGTACAGAACCTTACCGCGATCGGGGGGCAGGTCAAGGTTCCAGCCAGATTGCGGCCGGCATCGAGGCCCGGGTACGGGAGGGCGAGTTGCGCCCAGGCCAGGGGTTGCCGCCCATCCGCGACCTGGCAGCCCAACTTGGAGTCAGCCCGGCCACGGTCGCGACGGCCTACCGGACCCTGCGCCATCGTGGACTGGTCACCACTCGGGGACGAGGCGGAACCCGGATCAGCCTCGGACCCGCGCTGCCCGTTCGCGGATCGGTGCGGATCCCCGCCGGGGTGCGAAACCTGGCCGACGGCAACCCCGATCCCCGATTGCTGCCAGAGCTTGCCCCGGCGTTGGCGCAGTGGTCCGGCGCGCCCCGGTTGTACGGCGAAGAGCCCAACCTGCCGGCGCTGATCGAGCTCGCCGCAGCTCGGTTCGCCGTGGACGGCGTTCCGACCGACGCCTTAACAGTGGTCGGTGGTGCAATGGAGGCATTCGAGCGCATCCTGGAGGCCTATCTCGACCGCGGCGACCGGATCGCCATCGAGGACCCGGGCCACGCGAGCCTGATCGATCTGGTCCGCAGCCTCGGACTCGAGATCGAACCGGTCGCCGTCGACAGCCAGGGAATGACCCCGGACGATCTGGAGCGGGCACTGCGGCGCGGGGTCCGCGCGGTCGCCATCACGCCGAGGGCCCAGAACCCCACCGGTGCGGTTCTGAGCCCCGAGCGCCTGACCGACCTTGCCGAGATCCTGCGCCGGTTTCCAGACGTGGTGGTGATCGAGGATGACCATTCGGCGTGGACGTCCGGCGCACCGGCTCGAACCCTGGCAGACCGTGACCTGGCGCGGTGGACGGTCATCCGATCGGTCTCCAAGAGCATCGGCCCTGATCTCCGCTTGGCCGTCGTGGCCGGCGACAGCACCACGATCGGCAGGGTCGAGGGGCGGCGCCTGCTCGGCACCGGCTGGGTGAGCAGCCTGCTCCAGCAACTCGTCGTGGTCCTGTGGTCCGATCCGAAGATCGATGCGCTGTTCAGCACAGCCGAGCACACCTACGCCGGCCGGCGTCACGCCCTCATCGACGCGTTGCAAGAGCGCGGTATCAACGCCGCCGGTGACTCGGGCATCAACGTGTGGATACCGGTCGCCGAGGAGCTAGCCCCGGCCCGGCAGCTGATCGACCGCGGCTGGGCTGTGAGCCTGGGGCAGCGTTTCCGGCTGAACAGCCCACCGGCACTCCGGGTCACCGCCGCGACGCTGGAACCCGACGAGGCCGCCCGCTTCGCCGCTGACCTCGTGCTCGCCCTGCGCCCGAACCGCCGTACCCGTCAGGCCTGACCAGCCGGTTATCGGCACTAACTGGTCAACTGCCGCATGTCCGTCATGCGGCAACTGACCAGTTGGTTCGATGCCACGGCGGTTACTCGGTGGGCAAGATCTCGGTTCCGGTCTTCTGGCCGGTGATGAAGGCCTGCTTGTTGTAGGAGGCCGCAGACGGGAAGTCGGTCGGGGTGTAGTACCAGGCGTCGAAGACGTTCTTCTGGAAGATGAAGTACTGATCGGCGTAGTAGAGCGGCAGGACGACCAGCTGCTCGGCGATGATGTCCTGCATCTGCCCGAGCAGGTCGCCGCGCTCGCCCTCGTCCAGGGCCACCAGCTGTGCCTCGGCCAGCGGCATGAGCTCGGAGCTGTCGAACCCGTCCGGGGTGAAGAACGTCGGCATCGGACCACCGGCGTAGATGAGCCGCAGATAGTCGGCATCGCCCTTGGGACCCGGCCCGACCGGCCCGGGGTAGAACAGCAGGATCGTGTCGTAGGCGCCCATGAACTTGCGCGGGAACAGCCCGCCGGGACCCTCGGCGGATTCCGGCACCAGCTCCACCCCGACGTCGGCCAACGCGGGGACGAGCAGGTCGATCAGCGACGAGGCCTCGGCCTGGAACAGGATGCCGATCGACAGCGGACCGTCCGGTCCCTGCCG
>JAABUS010004764.1_pt1 | contig 18978 bp, 17 predicted proteins | sample 5560161 | NCBI WGS metagenome assembly JAABUS01 (sample SAMN10711885, study PRJNA513376) | rock metagenome | isolation source: Antarctica rocks | place: Antarctica: Victoria Land, Trio Nunatak nord | collected 2016-01-04 | reverse complement strand
AGAAGAGAAAGAGTAAACATCTGTGAAGCTTTTATTATCATGCAAGTTCTGCTGAAACAAGTCAGATGAAATTTAAAAATATTGATTTGACATGTTTATCATGTTTAAATAATTCATGAGTATGATAAATGACTTGCTGAATGACTTTTTGAGACTTTCTGCTGATTCTTGAAAGAACTGACTGAGCTTCAGAAATTCAATGACATTTTAATAAATATTTACATCATTCAATAATGATGAATCATTTCAGCAAATTTCAATTCTTTTAAATATGATGCTTTGTATTAAATTTGATCACTCTCTATTTCAAATTTTGACTCATGTTATGTTGCTGATATATATTGTTACAAGCGTATCAAGATTGATAAGACTGAACAAGACTGAAGCTCTAATCAATTCGCAGTGCACGCTAGTGAGTACTCTGTGTAATGATTAAAGCTAGTCAATGATCTAGTCAAGATCTGACTCAGATTTGACTCAGATAAAACTCAACACTCTTTTTCTTTCTTAACATTCTTTTTCTTTCTCAACATTCTTTTCTTTCATCAACATCTTGTTCATTTACATCATCTTCTTTTCATGTCACAAACACATCTCTTTCAAGTCTAGCGCAGTCTCTGAACATTACATAAATAGAAGCTTTTGTATCAATCTTCTTCTGTATTCTTAATATTCAGTTATAGCTATCTTTAAAGATCAAGCACTATCAATTCTGATCTTCATTGATTGTATCATCTAGACATGATTCTGACATTTTACTTTGTTGAATCAGCTTGTAACTGATTTAATCAGCTAACGACTGACTGATGATTGATTTAATCAGCTAACGACTGACTGATGATTGATTTATGTTGCTAAATCAGCTAATTACTGAATTATGAAAAGTGTCTGTTTTAGTAGCTAGCATATGCGTTTCAAGCGCATTAAGATTCAGATGTCGTTGCTCACTAGTTTACAAGCTACTTAAGTTTAGACTGATCACGTCAAGTCAAGTACTCAAGTTCAAGTCAAGTACTCAATTCATTAAGACTTGATTCAAGTCAGAATTCTTGACTTGAGTATTCAAGTTGAGTTGAGATGTTCAACTCAAGTATTCAAGTCGAATCAGAGAATTGAAATTGAGTATCAACTTGAAATTTTCGATTTGACTCGTCAAGACATGAAGATAGATAGATAAATAGATGTTTTATTATGACTCTTTATTATGACTTTCTATCATGACTTTCTATCAAATAGTCTTCATGTTTTTCTATCATAACTTCTCTTCATGACTTCTCTTCATGACTTTCTATCAAACAGTCTTCATAGTTTCTCATCATGACTTTCTATCATAGTTCTCTATCAAAGTTTTCTATCAAATGATCTTTATGTTTCTCTTCATGTTTTTCTTCATGTTTTTCTTCATGTTCTTCTTTATGACTTTCTATCAAAAAGATAATGCAAAAAGATAATGCAAAGGTGAAAAATCGGAAAAATTTCTATATTTAGCTTTCTTGATGTCATTTTCGATTTCTTGATGAGTCAAGTCGAGAACTTGAATCGAGTATTGACTTGAGATTGATATCAGATCGAGTCAGAATGTTGAAATCGAGTATTCAAGTCAAGTCAGAAGATTGATATCAAGTACTTGAGTTGAGTCAGAAGATTGATATTGAAACTTGACTTAATGATCAGTCTACTTAAGTTCTTTGTCAAAACGTCGATGATCATTGATTTAAAAACACTCGATTTCTAAGATATGAATATTAAAAGAATTAAAAATATTACTTGATTTCTTAATTTTAAATATTACTTTTCAGATTTCATGTGTCAATTTGTGTGAAATATTTGATGTTCATTCATACTTGTTGAAGTTAAAATTTGTCAATCAATTCTCAGTTTGATCTGATAGCACAATTCACTTGCATGACTTGTTTTTAATCATCTTTCTTTTCAATCATACTACACGTCATAAAGTTTTCTCAAATGTAATGAATGATTCTTGAAAGCACTTTGATATCAATTTGCAATCTCAAGAAATATGATAATTTCTGAAGAAGACTTGATGATATTGATTGCTCTCTGCTTTTCTATATGTTACAATGTTAGTATAAATATTGAAATACAAGTCGCGAAATTAATTGCAAAATTAATTACAACATCAAGAGCAAAATCAAGAGCAACATCAAGAGCAAAATTCAAATAGTAAAAGAAATAATAATCATGTTGTAAATAAGATTATAAAAAGAACTGTCAAAAACTTACACAATGAGACAATATGCTACATCTTTTCAGAAATTCTGAAACTGTCAAAGAATCTTTATTATCAATGCTTCTCTGATAACATTTGAATTATTCATCATCTTTTCATTCATCATTATCTTAAGCTTTTCATTCAGAAGCAAGTCATTCATTTAATATCATTCTTTCATCTGAATGTCATTGATATCAGAGAGTTTCTCTTATTGAGAATTCTTCACACTCATATTGAAACAAGCACTTAGTATTAAAGAATCTTGATTGAAACTTGTGATATTGAGACATGCTTTTACATGATTCATCATATTTTCTTTTGCAATTCTATGAATTTATTAATATTTGATTGCAAAAAGAATTGCAAAAAATATCATTGATTTCATTTGCTATTTACATGCGCAGTTAACAAAAACTCATGATCATTATTTGATGCTTGTAGATAGACATTCAATTTTTTGAATTGCTTGATTCAATAAAAACAAATGTTTTTATCTTTATTCTTAACATCTTTTATTTCTTTTTCATCACTCGTCATTCTTTCAATTCAACTTCTAGTCTTTTTAAAATGAGAATTATTGAAATAATTATCATTTATCTTGCGCTTGTTAATTGACATCATTGCAATGATGATATAAAGTAGTAGTAAAAGTGTAAATGTAATATTTTAGTAATTTAAATGATGATTGTGAATTAAAATAGTGAAATTCAATTGCAATAATGAGATATGAACTTTAAACTTTGATATCTTGATTTAAGATTTTAAGATTTAGATCATCAACATTAATTTAATTATGTAATCATTAACTTTTTTCTTCTTTGTAACAATCATCTTCAAACAACAACATACTGCAATCATGATTGCAACAGCTCAGTAAATTATTGTTACGAGCGTGCTCAGTCTTCTACTGAGATGCGTGTTCTTTGAGTGAGTCTAGACTCTATCGAGTTTAGCGCTCATCTTATCTCTGTACATATAGTTTTCGCATCTCATAAATCTCGCTCTTTAGCTTTGAATTCTGATTTACCTAATTTACTCTTCGTTTACCTGTATTTCTATGACTTGCTCTAGACATGATTTTAACATTATTCAAAGCTTCGTACATATCACACAACAGTGATTCGCTTTTCTAGTTTGATCGAACTTGCAACTCTACGTTTGAAAGACACGAAAGCAATGCTCTGTGACGCGTTGCAGACATGAATCAATTTCTCGATCAATCTCTTGACTGAGCTCGTCATCGAATAGAACAAGCTCTGCAACGCGTGCAAACATGAATTGATCTCTCGACTAATCTCTTGACTGAACTCATCATCGAATGAACAGAACAAGTTCTATCAAACGCGATAGACATGAACGAAACAAGCTCTATCAAATGCAATAAACATGAACAGAGAAAGCTCTATTGAATGCAATAGACGCAATCAGAACAAGCTCTGCTACATGCGTGTAGTAGGCAAGAACTTGAAGTGAGTCTGCTACAATGATAGACAAGAATTGATCTTGTCATTGAGTCAGTCACTCGATAGCTAGTCTGCTTGAAAGGCACGAATCAACAGTGAGTCTGCTTTAAAGACGCGTTCAATATTGATCTCTTGATCGAGTCAGTCACTTGATAGCTAGTTTGCTTGAACGACACGTTCGATAGTGAGTCTGCTACAATGACAAGTCAATAGTTGATCTCTTGATTGAGTTGATCAACGAACGAAACAAGCTCTACTACATGCATGTAGTAGACACGAACGAAACAATGTCTATCGAACGCGATAGATACGAACGAAACAACTCTGCTACATGCGTGTAGTAGACGCGAATCAAAAGACACGAGTTGATTTCTTAATTGAGTCAATCAACGAACAGAACAAGTCTTGTTACACATGTGTAGTAGACAGAAATCAGAACAGTGAGTCTGCTTCAATGACACGTTCGATAGTGAGTCTGCTGCAAAGACATGAATCGACTCTCGATCAATCAGACTCGATTGATCAGAAAAAGTCTGCTACAAGAGCAGATAATGATTGATCTCGTCATTGAGCTCGTCACTCGATAGTGAGTCTGCTTGAACAACATTTGAAATTGAATTCAGTCACGAATCTTTCTTTATTCGCATCTTCTACGATTTATCTCTATTCACAACATTGATGACAACAGCAAGATGATATGTACTGCAGACAGAATAAAACATATACTATATATCTCAAGAGAATTGAACATATACTACACGTCTGAAATCACGAAGATATGAGCTGAAACTCGTTCATTGTTGAATATTTGAAGCTGAATAGAAAGAGTCTGCTTGAATGACAAGAATAGTGAGTTTGCTTCAAAGACAAATAACGATTGATCTTGTCATCAAGCTCGTCATTCGAAGTGAGTCTGTTACAATGACAAGTCAATAGTTGATCTCTTGATTGAGTCAGTTATTGAACAGAAGACAAGCTCTATCGAATGCAATAGACATGAATGAAACAAGTTCTACTACATGCGTGTAGTAGACACAAACGAAACAGACTCTGCAATGCGTTGCAGACATGAATCAAAAGACAACGATTGATCTCATTGACTGAGTTCGTCACTCGATAGTGAGTCTGCTTGAAAGACATTCGAAGTGAGTCTGCTTCAATGACATCAAAATCTGATTCAGCAACGAATCTCTTACTCGTATCTTCTATGATTTATCTCTGTTCACGACATTGATGACAACAGCAAAGATAATATGTACTGCAGACAGAGTAGCATATACTATATGTCTCGAAAGAATAGAACATATACTATATGTTTGAAAACACAAAGATATGAGCTGAAACTCGTTCATCATTGAATATTTGAAGCTGAATAGAAAGAGTCTGCTTGAATGACAAAAATAATGAATCTGCTACAATGACACGAAACGACACGAAGTGATCTCTTGATTGAACTCATCATCAGAAGACATGCTCTACTACATGCATGTAGTAGACATGAACGAAACAAGCTCTGCTACATGCGTGTAGCAAACATGAATCAGAAGACAACAGTTGATCTTTTGATTAAGCTTGTCAATGAACAGAACAAGCTCTACTATGTAGTAGACATGAATCGATAGTGAGTCTGCTTCAATGACATCAGATATCAAGAAGAAATAGACTTGAAACGTCTGATAAAATGAGCTTGAAACACTCTTTGATATGTCAAGAAGAAATAGACTTGAAACGTCTGATGAAATGAGCTTGAAACGCTCAAATAGAACGATAACAAAACAAACAAGAAAGAAAGAAGCTGATTGAAGTAATGAAATCATTGCTTGACTGAAGAAGAGAAAGATAATGTTACGAGCGTGCTCAGTCTTCTACTGAAATGCATGTTCTTTGAGCGAGTCTAAACTCTATCGAGTCTAGCGCTCATCTTATCTCTGTACATATAGTCTTTGCATCTCATAGATCTTGCTCTTTAGCTTTGAATTCTGATTTACCTGATTTATTCTTCGTTTATCTGTATTTCTATGACTTGCTTTAGACATGATTCTAACAGTTATGTATCAGCTTCATGAGTTTATAGAAGATTGCAAAACTGATTGCAATACAGAAATAATGAGCTTAACATTAATAATAAAATGCTACTCAGCATCTTTGATTCTACAACTGATGAGATTTTGAACTCAATTTTAAATTAAAATGAACTCTTCAACTTGCATGAATTTATGTACATGTTTCATTTCTTATTACTCTTGAATCGATTGCAAAACTAATTGCAAAGTAGAAATAATATTGCAGTGAATTTTAAATTCAAGCTTACTGTTATGATCATGCACTTCGAATTAGTCTAACATAGATCATGTCAGACTATCATAAACTAGTATAGAGCTGATGTTGACACGCTAGCGATTTAGCGTGTCTTCATGAATAAAACTCATGACGTGTTGCATCTTCTTTCTTCTTCAGCTTTGAACTTTTAGTTAAAATACACTCATATGATTCGCTCTATGCAGACTCATAACATTAGTTCAAAACTCATTAATCTTGCTATCAACATGTAGACGATATAAAAACAAGCTACATCATTCAAACTTGAATCAGAATTGAAATCAGAAAATCGAGCTCAGAAGACTCATTAGAAATCAAGAAATTTCTAGAACAGAACAGAAGAACATGAACACATTACTCTAGATTAACTCTTTACTGAGCTCGTTGTCAGAACAGAAGAACAGAAGAACATGAACGTGTTGTTTTAGAACTGAAATCAGAAATTTCAGTCAAATTTTGATCAGCAATTTTCTACTCACACAATGACTAGAAGCACAGAATTAGAATCAGAATCAGTGAGCACGACTCACTATGAAACTTGAAATGCTGAAAGAGAATCACTTCTATCACAGAATTGAACAGCATCAGAAGAAGAAGACACGAATGCATCATTGAATATCAAAGAAGAGAACATAAACGCGTTGCTCTTCAATCACGAAATGATCAAGATTAGCATCAGTACTGAACTGAATGCTTGAATAAGCATTCATGAAGCAGACGATCTCGTTGCGTTTATCAAGTACATATGTCAATAGCATGACATCGAAATCAAGATTCACAATGATATGATTCAGATGTTGAATGACATCAACAAGATCAACATCAAATTGAAAGTTATCAACATCGAGTTGAAAGTTACACAGACAACGTTGAATGTTGTTCAAACGCGTTTACAGAAAGAGATGAAGAAAAAGAACGTGATTATACATCATTTAGAAGCAACATCAAGTTGACTAAGCACTTTGATTTCAAAAGATTGATTCTTGAAGTCAATCAAGCTATTTGACTCATCTTTGTTTGAAGATTCAAGACAGAATGTGAATAATTGATTGTTTTAAATGCAAAACAAGCTGAAGATGAACAAGAATTATTTTTCTATTGAAGAAATGAAGATTGCATATGTGAAAAGTTGAGTCAGTGAAACGATGATCAAACACATAGCATTCAGAATGAAAGACATGATCACGAACTCATTTCTTGAAGCAGAAGAGATACTGTCGATCATAAATAAAATGTATGATGATTTCAATCAACATCACACAACTCAACGACAGTTTTTGAAGCTGTATCAAAACAAGATCTTCTTTCATGAATTTTGAATCAAATTTCAGAGACTTAGTGTGAAACTAGAATACAATAATGAAACTTTACTAAATGATCTTTAGCATAAGATTAGCTCAGATCTTCAGCGAGTCATGATCAACGAACAAACTATGAATTTGAATGAATTCGTTGACATCTGCATGCAAGTCAACGTTCGATTGACAAAATTGAATGCTTGATCAGCTCTCAAGACATCAACGATTCAAGTCACTCGCTTTATCGCTAGCATCTTGATGATGATCACTACTGCAATCTCAGCTTCAATCTCTGCATGAAAGAAACTCAGAATATCAAACGTTGATTCTGCTAAAGAGAAGTTGTTTAAAAAAGAACTCTGCTTCAAATGCAAGAAGTCAGAATATAAAGCATGTGACTGTCTTGAATCAGTTTAAATGCATGAAATTGCAGCGAATTTGAAAAACAACTTGTCTTCATCAAAGTAGTAACTGAGAGCAATATACTCATATTCTGCTTCATCAGCATGTCTGATGATTCATTTAATTTCAAGTCGTTCATTGTTGATGTCATCTTGAATAGTCTAGAAAAGATATTCAGATTCTTCATTCTGATAAATACTGAAGTCACTGACATGACTTTCATTGATGAATCTTTGATGTCAGAGTTATGTGAACGCTTTGATATTCAGTCAATATTGCTGTTAAAATCAAAGTCAATTCAATCATATGATGAAATCTCTGATTGAAAGTCGATTACACACGCTCTGTATACATCAATCATGATACAAGAACACAAGAATGAAATGATGTTTCTATTAATAACTTGTCTAGATCAATACAAGATAATCATTGAAAATCTTTGATTGAAAAGAAATCAAATGTTGATAGATTCTGCAAATGATTGATTAATATCATCATTGAAGATTCAAACATCAAAATCTATCATTTTGAAAGCAAGCAGTCAATCAGCATTTCACAGATCTGAATCAAATGAAATCTGCAAAATGAAATGAAAGAACTTAAACTCAATTGTTATATCAACGATCATCTTAAAGAGATTCATGAATCAGAAATCAGTGAATAAATTCATTAAATCTGCTTGATTCATTGAATCTGCTCTCATAGCAAAGCAAAGCACTCAAGTTGATCTTGATCAACTTCGCTCATTTCAGTCAACTGAGACAAAGAAACTCGTCAATATTATCATGATCAAAGTCGCTGTATATTGAACTTTAGTCAAGAATAAGAAGATCAAGATCTTCTTCTTAATCATTAGTGAAATCAACAAAGCGCTTAGCTCAGTCAAAGATTTCGCGAAACTGAATGAAATGATCTCTGTTATGTCATTAAATGAACTGAAGAAGAAGCTTTCAATAGTTTATCACGACTTTCTGAATGTTTTTGATAGAGAAAAGACAACGCAGTTGTCTTCACATTGATCATACGATCATAAGATTGAATTAGAAAAAGAGAGTCAATTTTCTAGAAGTTGATTGTATCTCATGTCGAGCTACAAGTTGCAGAAGATCAAAGAGTATTTAGAAGAGAATTTGAAGAAGAAGTTTATCATACTCAGCAAAGCTTCTTTTGCTTCATCAATACTGTTTATTGAAAAGAAAGATGACAGTCTTTGCTTTTGCATGAACTATCGAAAACTGAATGCTCTGATTAAAATAAATCGTTATTCAATACTCTTGATAAACGAAGTACTAGCTTGAATTCAAGACAGTAAGTATCTGACTTGATTCAACATTATCATCACGTTCAATAAACTGTGCATGAGTTCAGAAAGCGAGAATTTAACTACTTTTGTTACTTTCTTCAACGTTTACAAGTATAGAGTAATGCTCTTTGAATTGATTAATGAACTTGCGTCTTTTCAGCACTATATCAACGATGTATTGTTCAACTGTCTGCATAAATTCTGTCAGACATACTTGAATGATATTCTCATCTACAGTAAGACATTGAAAGAACATAGAACTCATGTGAAAGAAGTGCTAGAGAAGCTTCGTGAAGTCGATTTACAGATAAACATTGACAAGTGCAAATTCAAGATTCAGAAAATCTCATTTCTTGAACTACTGATATTCATCAATGATCTGCGAATGAATTCTTGAAAAGTAGATGTGATTCGAGACTGAGAAGTGTCTCGATCATTGACTCATGTGCAGATTTTCATTGATTTCTGCAATTTCTATTAATGATTCATAAAGAACTTTTCAAAGATTGCTTGATTCATGATAAAGCTGACTTGAAAAGATTATTTCTTTGAATGAACAAAGATCTGTCAGATGATCTTTGAAGAATTGAAGCAACAAGTAATGACAGTTCTTGTTCTGAAGCATTTCAACTTAATCAGAGAAGCTATTCTGAAAACTGACTTCTTGAACTATGTCAACGACAAAGTATTGTCTCAATATGATGATGAAGACATTCTACATTCAATGATCTTTTATAGCAAGAACATGATTCTTGCAAAATGTAACTACAAGATTTATGACAAGAAACTGCTGATCATCATTCGCTACTTGAAGCATTGACGCTTCAAATTGAAATGTATGAATATTTTGATCAAGATCTTCATCGATCATCTGAATTTGAAGTACTTCATGATCATCAAAGAACTGATCAGATGACAAGCTAAATGAGCTGAAAGTTATCTGAATATAACTTCAAGATCATATATCAGTCGAAAAAACAGAATCTGAAAGTCGACGTGCTGATCAGAATGTCAGACGTCAAGTCAGTTGAAGCAAATGATGATCATAAGCTATATCAGCATCAGATGCTACTGTCAAAAGACAGATTTGAACTTCAATCAATAGAAGATGATCAGAAAGCTGATCAAGATCTGACTCAGATCTTGCTCAGATCTGACTCAGAATCTGACTCAGATTCGAAACTTGAATTGAAAGTTAATCAAAATTTGATTGAAGAGATGATTTCTATTCAGAATCAGATTATAGTTGAAAATCGAACGAATCAACTGTGCTTCAATATTCAAATAATCATGAAACAGAACAGAAAGACTTGTCAAGATATTGATTTAGACAATTGCAAGATACTTGATGAGATACTCTGAAAAGATGATAGACTATGAATTTCTCAGTCAATGATCATTCTATTGATAAGAAAAGCACATGATCTTTTGATCAATGATCACTCTGACATGAATCAAACGTTGAACTTGCTGAGATGATCATATTGCTGATCGAAGATGAGAATGATGATCAAGCGCTACATTCAAAACTGTTACGTTTGTTGTAGATCAAAAGCATCAAGAGATCGAATCAATGAACTGCTGAAGTCATTGCTCATACTCGAGCAGTAATGACAGAACATATCATTAGACTTCATTATCAATCTATCAGAAAGTGATGAAAGCAACGCGATTCTGACAGTCATAGATCGATTGTTTAAGAAGCGACACTATATATTGTGTTGATCAGATGACGAAGAAATCTTCGCAGAATAAACAGTCAAGCTACTGTTGATATGAGTCTTTAGAACTCATGAATTATCAAGATCAATAGTGTTTGATCGTGATTCATAATTCATATTGATTGTTTGAAAGTCTCTATGTCTGAGATTAAACATCAAGATGAAACTATTCATTGATTATCATTCTTAGATTAATGATCAGACAGAAAGAGCGAATCAGAATGTAGAATGATATCTACGAAGCTACTGCTTGTATATGCAAGATGATTGATTCATCTGATTATTCATGATTGAATTCATTGATAACAATGCTATTTCGTCATCAATTGAACAGTTGACGTTCTTTCTGAATAAGAACTTTCACTCTCATATGAGCTTCAATTCGAACTCAATTGAATATGAGATCTGTTAGAGATCAGCATAGAGCGAGTCATATGAGTGTAATGTAACGAGTATATAAATGCTAAGAAAGAAAAGTATCTAGAAGAAAAGAATCGACTATCTATATGACTCAGAAGAACATAAGCTAACTCTGAATAGAGTTGACTTCGAAACAACTCGATAGTCTAGTGACGAGCGATCGACGATAGTCAGAAACATAGTCATCAACATAGTCATCAACATAGCTATCAACATAGATGCGTAGCTAGAATCGTAACAAGATCACTCAAGCTAAAATCGAAGCAGACAAAGCAAAGAATATATTTGAACACATGAAATGATCACTAGCATTGATCAAGCAAGTCTTGACAAGAGTCAAAGTCATAATGAAGAAATAGATTGACAAGCATTGAAAGAAAATGATTTATCAGATAAATGACATGATGTTTCTGAATTCTAGAAACATAATGATCTTACAATCGTCAAAGAAGCTAAACGATAAAATGCTAGAATTCTTCAAGATTCTGATCAAGATTGAACATGTTTATTGATTGAAACTATCATCGACTATGAAGATACATTTGAAGTTTGTGTTATGATTTTAATCTTCATCTATTCTTCATCTAGTCTTCATCTGATTTCATTCTAATCAAGTTTAGCGAGAATCTGATCTAGAAGTGATATCATTGAAACTCTGCATCATATGTGTAAGACATCAACTCAATCGAGTCTAGCACAGAACTGAGAAACACATATATAAGAATTGAGTTCTTTTCTGTAGATACTTTTCTTTCTTAGCATTTATCTATTAGTTAAATGACACTTCTATGACTCGCTCTAGATCGATTTCTAACAGTAGATAAATGCTAATCAACTACTCTGCTATCGATGTGTAGATGATACGAAATAATCTACTTCTATTCAGAAAATTCGCAAGAGATTCTTTGAATTACTTTCATCAAAACACACATTCAAATTTACTCAAATTTATCAAATCAATCACTCAATCAAATCTATTTATCTATCTTTCTCACAATGACACACGACTTCAAATCAGTCGAGTCACGAACAGCTCATCTGCTTAAAAGCACTGCTAGCAGACGTGTTTTCATTATTTCTTTCAATGCTTCAGCTGAATCTCAGAATGTCACTACTTCATGAGACATCAACACAAGTCAACAACTTCGTCAATGAGCTCATGATCAGTCGAATGAAATCATCAAGATGTTGATCAAGCTAAGAGATCAACGAGACATGACTTTGAAACTGAATGAGCAGTGAATCGTTGTTCAAGTTGAACATAACAAGAGATTGAATCAACTAGAGATCAAACAGATAATCATAGACACTCTAGAAGAGACAAACAAACGCTATCAAGAGAAGATGTTGAATCTTAAGAATAAACTCAAAGAAGTATTGCATTCAGCAAATCAGTCATGATCTCATCAGTCTACTGAATCTCGAGTTTCTACGAAATCTCTATCTTGAGCTTCTATCAAGAACTATACTCGACGAGAATCATCTACTTTATTCAACAACGATCATCACAAGTCTTTCAAGTTTTCAAACTCATTTATATTCACTGACGAAGATGAATCAACATGAGATAGCTGAAGAATCAAGATGAACGACAAGCTTCAGACAAATGTCGATCACTTTGTCGATGAAACTATCTGCATTGTCTATGTGATATCTAGACTAGAAGATGATGCTGCTGAGCATATCTTTGTTCAACGTTTTCATGATGCTTTGCATTCTTACATCTCGATCTACGAGCTATTTGAGCATCTGAAAGAAATATACAATGAACTGAATAGAAATCGAAAGTATCATCACAAGTACAACACTCTGAAACAAGCAGACAAGTCTTTCAATGTCTTCTACTTCAACTTTATGAAGCTATTCAGCTATCTTGATTATGACAATTGCATTCTGATGAATGATCTTCAGAATAAAATCAATAATCGCTTGCAGAACACTCTATCAATCTGTTCAAAGAACTTTACTTCGCTCACTCGCTTAAGAATCTTTCTTCAGAATGTGAATAATAAACAGTGAGTCAACTATCAGCTACGCAGCAAACGTTGCACTGTCATCATCACTGTCATCATCAAAGTCACGATCGTATCTGATAAACGCGCTGCTACTTCATTGTCAGTAACGACTTCGATAATCAATTATGCCAAGTCGACTATCTTTTCTACTTCTGAGTCAGTCAGATCGTCTATCATCTGCTATATTTGCAAGATCTCAGATCACTTATTCAAGAACTGTTTTCAAAACAAGATCAACATCTCAACATTTTGTGCATTCATCTTTCATCTACATGAAATCATCATTTCGAAGAATAAAGAGAATGAGAAAATGAATTCTTCTTCAAAGAATAGCGAGGCAAAAAACTAGAGACTTTCATCAAAGACGCGATGAAAGATGTGTTAATTTCTTCAATGATGAGCATGTCAGATGACTCTTTTGCTTCTGAATCTTTGATTACTGAATGTGTACTTTCTAGCAATGAAATTAGTTACTCATTGAAGTCATTGATAAACATCGAAGCTGCTGACTATTCGTTCATTAATGAAGTGATCGCGCAGATTTTTTGTGATCAGTTGCAAATCGAGTCTCTGACTTTGATCAAAGCGAAGTCAATTCGAGAATTTGACAATCATTATGCTAAGAAACACATTATTCATGTCATTTATTTGAATCTAACTGTTCAAGATCATACGATTGACACAGCTTCTAGATTGATCACTCAATTAGATTAACATCAAATGATTCTTGAAAAAACATGAATGAACAAAATTAATCTAGTAATAAATATGCAAATCGATTCTCTTCGATTTTCGAATTTCATCTCTAGTCAGAAATTGATTGTTCTATTCTCAAGTCATAAAACAATCACGAAACAGAAGAGCTTGACTTCAACTCATATACTGAGAAGTCTCTTCACTTTCGTTATCTCTTAACTTAGTCAGAAATCACTCTCTTTCGATCAGTCAAAAGAGAAGTTCATTAAAACGATCAAACAGTCAAAATCATTCAAAGCAGTTTTGTCTAGTGTCAATTCTAAATCGACGTTCAGTTTGAAATCAGCTTTCAGTTCAATCAACATATTCATGATAGAGACAGTTGCATATAGAATGTTAGTCAAACAATCAGACATCAAGATCTTTGCTGTTATCATCTTGAAAATCGATCGACTCATAACTACAGTTGAAAACAAGTCTGAAGAAGTGAATCTGTATGAGCTTTTTCACGCTGAAGTTCTTGAGCAAGTCAAGATCAAGCTTTTCTCTGAATATCACGACTATTTAGATGTCTTCAATCGAGCAATGATCAATCAGCTATCATTGCATCGTTTCTATGATCACAAAATTGAGTTGATTGATGAAGAAACACTCTCGCGAAGCAGACTATATCAGACGTTCAATCACAAGCTTCAGAAGATAAAGAAGTATCTGATCAAACATCTGAACAAAGAATTCATTTTCTTCAGCTTCGCATCATACGTCTCGCTCATCTTGTTCATTGAAAAGAAAGACGAAAGTCTGCGTTTCTGCATTGATTACAGAAAGCTCAATGCTTTGATCAAATGAAATCGCTACTCTTTGTCATTGATAGACGAGACTTTCGCTCGTATACAAGAAAGCAAGTATCTGATTCAATTGAACATCATTGTTGCATTCAACAAGCTACGCATGCACTCAGATAGTGAAGATTTGACTATCTTCATTATCTTCTTCAACTCATACAAATATCATGTAATGTTCTTTGAATTAATCAACGAATCAACGTTCTATCAACATTATATGAACGACGTGTTGTTTGAATATCTACATCAGTTTTGTCAGATTTATCTAGATGACATTATCATCTACAGCAAGATCTTGAAGAAACACAAGCGACATGTACGATTGATTCTGAATAGACTACAAGAAGCTGATCTACAGATAGACATCAATAAATGCAAGTTTCATGTTCAAGAAATCATCTTTTTAGAACTTTTAATGTCAATCGAAAGACTTAAGATGAATTCACGAAAGATGCAAGCAATCGTTGATTGATCTACACTCAATAATCTCACTCAGATGCAGTTCTTCATTGACTTCTGCAACTTTTATCAACGCTTCATCAAGAACTTTTCGAAGATTGTTCATTCAATGATTCAACTCACTCAAAAGAAGATCATATTTGAATGAAATGAAGTCTGTCAGATCATCTTCGATCATATGAAGAGACATATGATCGAGACTTCTATACTACGTCACTTTGATCAAACTCGTGAGACTATTCTTGAAATCAACTCATTCAACTACGTCAACGATGAAGTTCTGTTTCAATATGATGACAAAGATGTTCTACATTCAATTGTCTTCTATAGCAAGAACATGTCTTCTGCTGAATGCAACTACGAAATATATGATAAAGAACTTCTGATCATCATTTGAGCATTTGAACACTGACGACTCAAACTGAAGCTAACTGACATTTCTATCAAGATGTTCATCGATCATCAAGCGCTCATCTCATTGATAAAAGATAAAGAGCTGAGCAAACATCAGATGCATTGAGTTCAGAAGCTAGCTGACTTCAACTTCAAGATAATGTATTGATCTGACAAACAAAACATTAAGATCGATGTATTAACTCGTCGAGCTGACTTCGTGTCTAGAGATCTCGACGATGAACGTGTTTAATATCAAAAAACTACTATTCTGACATTGAATTGAATGAAGATTGTTAATCTAAAGAAGAATAATGATCAATCAATCTATAAACAGATTCTTGAAACTAATGAGATCGACGAGAATTGTACGCTACTTCGCGAAGCAATAGCAAGAGATAAAACACAATATGAAGATATTAAATTGAAGAATTGTTGAACTCAGAATGAAATCTTGTATCATGATAGTCAGCTATGAGTCTCGTTCAATGAGCTTCTACAAATGAATCTGATTCGTGAGATACATAATCAATCATCGATTGATTATTCTGAAATTCTTAGAACAGTGAAGATTATAAAGCGAAATTACTATTGATCTTCTATGCGAAAAACGATAGATCGATATATTCAAAACTGCTACGTATGTCAACGTTCAAAGACATCAAGAAATAAATCAAATGACTTGCTTCAATCTTTATCTATATTTGAACAGCGATGACAAGACATAGCAATGAACTTCATTATTGATCTATCTGATTTGTACGATTACAACGCTATTCTGACTGTCATCTGCAGATTGTCAAAAGAAAGACATTATATCTCTTGCATCATTGATGATAAAGATATCACAGCTGAAAAGACAGCTGAAATGCTGATTCAATGAATATATTGAACTCATGATCTATCAAGCTTCATAGTATCTGATCGAAATTCGCAATTCATCTCTATACTATGAAAGTTTCTTTGCAAACGACTGAACATTTTTCTTTGATTGTTCATCATCTATCATTCTCAGATCAACGATCAAAGCAAACGAGTCAATCATGTTAGAGATCGATCTAGAGCGAGTCATAGAAATGTCATTTAACTAATAGATAAATGCTAAGAAAGAAAAGTATCTACAGAAAAGAACTCGATTCTTATATGTGTGTTTCTCAGTTCTGTGCTAGACTTGATTAGAATGAAATCAGACAAAGACTGATTGAAGAATAGACGAAGACTAGAATCGTGACATTATTTCTCTCTCTTGACTATTCATGTTCGCATGAATGTTGTTTCTTAGTGCGCTTTTCTTGAATATTTGATATAAAAGTCATCAATCATCTCTTGAGCGTTCATAAATTCGTCGTCGTCAGCGTTATATCAGTTGAGATCGTTGTCATAGCTCTTTCATTTGACTCGATATTGAAGTCGTCTTCTATAGCGTCAAGAGTTCAGTATATCATCGATTTTTCATTCATCTTCATCGTTTATCACTATTAATCTCGAAGATTCATTCTTTTGATCAGACAGAGAGTCATCAACGACAGAACGAAGAAGCTCTGAATGAAATACGTCATGTATATGCATAGTCTCTGATAGTTTCAACTTATAGAATGAGTCAACAGACTCAGTGATCTGAAATGAGTCAAGCATCTTGTCATTCAATTTTTTGAAAGATCTCGCTGTAACGATGTTTCATTCGTTCAGAAACATCTTTGATTTGATCTTGTAATTGATCTTCTTTCTATGCTTATTAGCTTGATTCATCATTTGTTTTCGTGTTTTGATCAGAGCTTCACGAGCGAAGATCAAAGTCTTGTTCATTTGTTCAGATATATTCTTGACTCGATTGATCTGCAAGCGTTCGCGAGTGCTTTCATACTCGATGATGTCAGAGTCGAAGCTCATACGAGAATGAAAGTTCTTGTTCATGAAGAAGAAGATCAAGAAGATGACTGATGACAAGACGTTATTGTCAACAAACTCGATCATGAATAGTCACTTAGATCAGTCGTTCTGCATATACGAACAGAAGAATCGAAGATATCGCTTGACGTTCTGATTGACTCGTTCGCTTTGATCATCGATCTGAGAATGATAGATGATGAACAATCGAAGGAAAATGCTCAGTCGTTTGCAAAGAAACTTTCATAGTATAGAGGTGAATTGCGAACTTCGATCAGATACTATGAAGCTTGATAGATCATGAGTTTGATATACTCATTGAATCAGCATTTCAGCTGTCTTTTCAGCTGTGATATCTTCATCATCAGTGATGCAAGAAATATAATGCCTTTCTTTTGACAATCTGCAGATGACAGTCAGAATAGCGTTGTAATTGTACGAATCAGATAGATCAATAATGAAGTTCATTGCTATGTCTTGTCATCGCTGTTCAGATATAAATAGAGATTGAAGCAAGTCATTTGATTTATTTCTTGATGTCTTTGAACATTGACATACGTAGCAGTTTTGAATATATCGATCTATCGTTTTTCGCATAGAAGATCAATAGTAATTTCGCTTTATGATCTTCACTGTTCTAAGAATTTCAGAATGATCGATCGACGACTGATCATGTATCTCACGAATCAGATTCATTTGCAGAAGTTCATTGAACGAAACTCATAGCTGACTGTCTTTGTATAAGATTTCATTCTGAATTCAACAATTCTTCAGCTTGATGTCTTTGCATTGTGCTTCGTCTCTTGCTATTGCTTCGCGAAGTAGCGTACAATTCTCGTCGATCTCATTAGTCTCAAGAACCTGTTTATAAATTGATTGATCATTATTCTTCTTTAGATCAGCGATCTTCATTCGATTCGATGTCAAAATAGTAGTTCTTTGATATTGAATGCGTTCATCATCAAGATCTCTAGGCACGAAGTCAGCTTGACGAGTTAATGCATCGATCTTAATGTTCTGTTTGTCAGATCAATATATTATCTTGAAGTTGAAGTCAGCTAGCTTCTGAACTCAGCGCATCTGTCATTGACTCAGCTTCTTGTCTTTCATCAATGAAATGAGTGCTTGATGATCGATGAACATCTTGATAGAAATGTCAGTCAACTTCAGTTCGAATCATCAATGCTCAAATGCTTGAATGATGATCAGCAGTTTCTTATCGTATATTTCGTAGTTGCACTCAGCAGAAGACATGTTCTTGCTATAGAAAGCAATCGAATGTAGTACTTTTTCATCATCACATTGAGAGAGAACTTCGTCGTTTACGTAGTCGAATGAGTCAGTTTTCAGAATAATCTCACAAGTCTGATCAAAGTGACGAAGTATAAAAGTCTCAGTCATACATCTCTTCATGTGATTGAATGCAGTCTGACAAGTCTCATTTCATTCAAATATGATCTTCTTTTGAGTGAGTTGAATCATTGAACGAACAATCTTCGAAAAGTTCTTGATGAAGCGTCGATA
>JAABUS010004762.1_pt1 | contig 18983 bp, 20 predicted proteins | sample 5560161 | NCBI WGS metagenome assembly JAABUS01 (sample SAMN10711885, study PRJNA513376) | rock metagenome | isolation source: Antarctica rocks | place: Antarctica: Victoria Land, Trio Nunatak nord | collected 2016-01-04 | reverse complement strand
CCACGCCGCGCCTGGCTCGATCCCCGCCGGCCGCACCGGCACGTGCCGCTGCACGCCGGCGGTCTGGTGTGGGTCGGTGACCTGCTGCTGGTGGCAGACACCCGCCGCGGCATGCGGGCCTTTGACCTGCGCGACGTCACCGCGCTGGACCGGCCGGTGGCCGGGTGCCGGTTCCTGCTGCCCGAGCGTGGCCGCTGGGTGGCCTCCACGTCGGGGCCGACGCATCGACTGCGGTGGTCGTTTGCCGCCGTCGACGCCTCCGCTCCCGACGCGCCCCAGCTGCTGGCCGGGGAGTACGCCCGCGAAGGAACCCCGCGGCTCGTCCGGCTGCCCCTGGCGCCGCTGCTGGCCGGGCGACCGGCGGAAGCCGTCGAGGTGGTCGCCGCGGGTGTGCGCAGCATGCAGGGCGTGGCCCGGGTGGACGAGACCTACTGGGTCAGCGCCAGTCGCGGTGAGGCCACCCGTGGCCGCCTGTGGCACGGCACCGCTGGCACGACGTTCGAGGGGATCGACGACGCGCTGCCGGCCGGGTGCGAGGACCTGTCGTACGAGGCGGCGGGTGACCGGCTGTGGACCCAGTCCGAGTACCCCGGCCAACGCCTGGTGATTGCGGTGCCCTTACCTCGCGGCTGACAGCCCTCGGGTCGCGTCTGCCCCGTGCAAGCGGCAGGCTGCCGCCATGGTGCACTTCGGATACACCCTGATGACCGAGCAGACCGGGCCGCGCGAGCTGGTCCGCGACGCAGCGGCGGCAGAGTCGGCCGGCTTCGACTTCGCGGCCTGCAGTGACCACTACTTCCCCTGGCTGACGTCGCAGGGCCATGCGCCGTACGCCTGGAGCGTGCTCGGCGCGGTCACGCAGGTCACCGAACGCATGGAGCTGATGACGTACGTGACTTGCGACGATCCGCTACCACCCTGCCGTGGTGGCGCAGAAGGCCGCCACGTTGGGCATTGGTGGAGGCCGTCTCGGCGTTCTGGGAGGCCGGCTTCACCGACGTGGCGCTCGTGCAGATCGGTGGGGAGCACCAGGCGCCGTTCCTGCGGGCGGCGCAGACCGAGCTGCTGCCCGCGTTGCGGGAGGCATCGGCGTAACGCCCTGCGGTGCTGGGCCGGTGATCAGCGGGAAGACCCACGTCGGCGTTGGACACGACGGGCGACGGCGCGCAGGATCCGCACGCGCCAGCTCCACTGCCGGGGCTCGGGGGACTTGAGCCCCACGCGTCGGCTGGCCTTGTCGAGGCTGTCCTCGATCAGCGCGTCGTGGAGCGGACGGAAGACCAACGGCCAGCTCAACCGGGCGGGTCCGGTGGTCCGCATGACGAGGCAATGACGCAGGACCGTGCTCCCTGGGGACGAACGAACGGCGACGTACTCGTGGTAGCCGTCGAAGCCGGCCGGTGCCTCGAACCGGAACCGGATGAGCTCACCCGGGGTGTACGTATCGACGTGGTAGCGGATCGGTCCGTTCCCGCCGCGAGCACCGACGCTCAGGGGTCGGTCGAAGGACATCGCGGGCCACTGTTCGGTGGGCCACAGCCGGTCCCCAGGACCGGCGAGGGTGTCGATCAGCTGGCCCACGACCGCCGCGGGGACGGGCAGCTGCCGCTGGTGCTGATTGGTGACCGCGCCGGCTCCCGGAAAGCGTACGTTCCTCGTCATCGTGGCTGGTGGCACACGGCCTCGAGATTGTGCCCGTCCGGGTCGGCGACGAAGGCGCCGTAGTAATTCGCGTGGTACTCCGGACGTACCCGCGGGCCGTCGACGTCTTCGGCGCCGGGCTGCAGCGCTGCGGTGTGAAAGGCGTCGACCGCGCTTCGGTCTGCAGCGGCGATGGCCACGTGCGTCTGGACGTCCTGGGGATCACCCGGATAGAGCCACAGGCCCGGCTTGCCGTTGCGGCCGAGCCCCACGCCGAAGTCGAAATCCCTCAGGATCTCGCCCCTTTCGCCGAAGGACTCACGGTGCCACACCCGGTACGCGAGTGGCGGCGACCTCGCGTCGCGCCGCCGGTCAACCCGCCGAGTGGTGCCATCTGGGGCGTCCTCGCCGGCCAACAGCCCCGGTTGGCACCACTCGGCGGTGGTGCAGCCCCGGTTGGCACCACTCGGCGGTGGTGCAGCCCCGGTTGGCACCACTCGGCGGTGGTGCAGCCCCGGTTGGCACCACTCGGCGGTGGTGCAGCCCCGGTTGGCACCACTCGTGGCACGCGCCGCCCGGTGAGCGGTCACCTCGATCAACGGCGTGGCGACGACCGCAGGCAGGAGCCATGAAACCGGGCCGCCCCAGCTCACCACGAGCGCCGCCGTGACGAACGAGACATACGAGCCGCACATCAGCCGGATGTGACGTGGCAACCAGCCGGGCCGGCGCCCGCGCCGGACCCACCACCCGCCCAGCGCAGCGGCCTCGGTCGCCGCAGCGATCAGTCCGAGCCACCACAAGCGCGCCGGCGCCAGGGCCACCAGCCCCAGCGCGCTGGTCGTCGTCGTCGCGACGGCTGCCTGGTAGCCCACCCCGAGATGCGTGTACCAGCCGGGCCGCTTGCGTGCGGCCATGGTCAGGGGGCCCAGGATCAGCCCGGCCGCTCCCGCGGTGATGTGGATGGCCGACAAGCTTGAATGGAACATGCGAAGGCCTTCCACAAAGGAATATCCGGTGGAGGCGACCCTGTACCGTCCACAGTGGCATGTCAAGGACGTTCGGAGGCACCGATGGACTCTCGGCCGATCAACGCCACGGTGGGTTCGCTGCTCGGGTTCCTGCACGAGGGTCCGCAGTCGGGGTGGGACCTCGTCACCACCGCGCAGCAGACGATCGGTGACTTCTGGAGCCTGACCCGCAGTCAGGTGTATCGGGAGCTCGCCACCATGGCCGCTCAGGGGTTGATCGAGGCCGACGAGATCGGACCCCGTGATCGGCGGGCCTACCAGCTCACCGACGCCGGCCGCCAGACGTTCCGGGACTGGCTCGGTCAACAACCCGGACCCGAGCAGATCCGCTATCCCCTGCTGCTCACCCTCGCCTTCGGTCGCCACCTTCCCGCCGATCGGCTCACTGCGTTCGTCACCTCCCACCGAGCCGTGCACGCGCAGCGCCTGCGCCAGTACCTCGAGGAGCGCACCGCCGCCGAGGATGCTGGAGCGCAAGCCCGCGACCTCGTCACCCTCGACTTCGGCATCCGGTACGAGACCGCCGTGCTCGACTGGTTCGACCACCTGCCCGACGACCTCGCGGCCTCGGGGACCTCAGCCGGATGACTGCGACGCTACGTACGCCGCGGGGGTCTGCCCGATCGCGAACCGGAAGTCACGGACCAGATGCGCCTGGTCGGCATACCCGCGGCCGGTGGTCACTTTGCCGACAGTCGAGTGCTCGGCCGGCCAAAGCCGCTCGATGAACCCCTCGACGAGCCCGACCCGCAGGCCGCTCAGTGCTCCGCTTCGGCGCGGATCACGTACCGCAGGGTCGAGGGGACGCAGGTTCCGTACGGGGTGCGGACGGCGATGTCGGCGTCGTGGAGCCCCGGGCTGTTCGACAGCGCCCACCTCGGGTCGTCGAGATCGACGTCGTCGACGATGCCGTCCTGCCGCACCGAGAAACCGCGGGCGTACGGATGAGGCGTAGCGAGCCGAACCATCGGTTGCGCCACCGTGCCGCTGAGTCCGATGGACGTGGCGGACAGCGTCGGGTAGGCAGCGCGCCCGTCGTGGACGAGGAGCTCGGCCTTGGTGACGCCCATCCCCTGGAAGATCGGCGAATACCCGGCGCCGGCCCAGGCGCAGCCCGTCGTCGAAGCACTCGCGAAGTACCTGAACCAGGACCGGGCCTCGTCGGCTGTCATCTCGCTCACGAGGCCGACCATGGTGGGGACCTCGTCGCCGGCAGCGGCCAGGCGTTGGAGCTCGAGCAGCCCCAGCGGCGGCGTGTCGTCGGCGGAGGTCCAGTAGCTGCCGTTCTGCCCGTCGAGGACCACCCACGCGTCGAGGTCGTCGATCCATGCCTCGGCGACGACGTGGCCACGCCCCACGCCGACGTGATGGTTGCGCTGGCGCAGGTCCACCCGCCGCGCCGGGATGCCGACGGCGTTCAACGCCTGGCTCAAGACGATGGAGTACTCCACGCAGGCGAAGCGCTGGCCGGCTTCCACGCGGTGGAGGACGTCGAGGGCGTCGGGATCGTCGACGTGGTCGTTGGCGTGCTCCCAGCAGCGCCGCACCCAGGCCAGCAGCATCTGGGCGGTGTCCCACGCGCCGCCGGCCGGCGCCGGGAGCCGGGCCCGGAGCGCGGAGACACGGTCGGTGTCGATCGCATAGAGAGTCAACGGAAGCGACGGCTCGGGATCCGGCCACTCGAGCAGCTCGACGGTCGGGGGTGGGACGTTGTCGGCCATGGCCGCCAGCAGCTCCACCCACTCCGGGCCGGAGCCGAACTGTCGCTCGAGCGCGTCACCGAAGAGCTCGGGCTGGCTGAACCCGTTCGCGACCGCGTCGCGCAGCAGGTCGACCGCGTCGGCCCGCCCCGTCCGCCCGCAGCGCCGGGACCAGCGCGAGCAGCTCGGCGTCCTGCTCGTCCCGCGCCAGCCGCTCCGCCCGCAACCGCAGCGCGATGGTCTCCGCGGTCGGGCGAGTGTCACCGTACGGCGTGTACTCCTGAGTGGTCACGAGGCCATCCTGCCTTCGACGAGACGCATCCGGCCGGCATCCTCGAGTGCCTCCTCGGCGTGAATCCTCTGCTGGCATGCTGGCCGAGTGGGGGTCGACCGAACGGTGCTGTTCCGGCTGGCGACGAGTGAGCGGTTCGAGCGGGCTGTCAAGGGGCTGCCGGGTGGCGAGGCGAATGCCTGGCGGTCCGCATCGCGTTACGTGGCTGGTCGTACCCGTGCTGAGGCGTTGCCCACCACCGCTGATCTGCTCGACCGCGGCCACGGGGTCAGCATCGACCTGTTCGGTGAGCTGGTGCGCGACTCGGCGACCGCGGCTCGGGTCGCCGAGGACTACCTCTCGCTGGCAGCGGTACTGCCGGCTCCGCCGGCGGACGTCTGGTTGTCGGTCGACCTGTCACACCTGGCACTGGACACGGACCCGGAGGGCACGGCCGACCGGCTCTCGGCCGTGGTGGCGGCGCTGCCGGCGGGACGACTGGTGCAGGTGGGGGCCGAGGACGCCACCCGCACCGACAGCGTCCAGCGCTGCATCCTCGACGTCGCCGGGCGCGGCCTCGCCGACCGGCTCGGCGCGACGGTGCAGGCCAACCTGCTGCGCTCCCCCGAGGACGCCGACGCCCTGACGGCCGCTGGAGTGCATGTGCGGCTGGTCAAGGGTGCCTACCTCGAGTCGGCCGGCACGCATCCGTACGGCGAGGCGACCGACATCGCCTGCTTACAGCTGGCCTTCCGCCTGGCCGCCACCGGTTCGCCGTGGTCGTTGGCTACGCACGACGGCCGACTGCGCGAGGCCATCCTCCTGGCGCTGGGGCCGGTACCGGTCGAGCAGCTGCTCGGCGTCCGGCCCGAGGTGCTTCCCCAGCTGCGCGAGCGAGGCGTACCGACACGCGTCTACGTCCCGTACGGCCCGGACTGGTTCCGCTACTGGCTGCGTCGCGTCGCGGAGTCCCGCGGTGGCTGACCCTCTCGGTCTCCGACGCCCTGCGGGTTTGCCCGATGAGGTGTCTGCGGGGATCGGCGTCGGAGTGGTCGGTGGCTCGAGCGAGCAAGGCCCGCTTCTCCAGCGCGCGAACGACCTGGCTGGTCATCATCACGTCGACTCCGGCATGGGTGGCGACCTGGCGTTGCTTCGGCAGCCCGCTGGGTGTGTCGGCCCGGTCGGACAGCCACCAGACGGTGGCGAGAAGGACGAACTGCACGTGCGTCAGATCGAGCGGCCGCAGCGCGGTGGTGATGCTGCGCTGCCAGCGCAGCGTGGTGCGCCACAGCAGGTAGCCGGGGCTTGGCCTGGTGTCGAGTGTGGAAGAAGTGACCAGCGCCAGCGGCGCCCGTGGTTATTTCTCCCGCAGTCGAGGAGCGTCACGCAGCCTCGGGTCGCCCTTGTCGGCGAAGTACTCGCCGTGCTGGGTCTGGTCGACACCGTCGGGCACCTTGGCCGCGCGGAAGGCCAGGGTGCCGAGGATGCACACCAGGAGGTTGGCGAGGATGGCGAGGATCCCGACGTAGATCGTGGTCGTCGTGTTGAAGCCCAACTCTGAGAGCGGGAACCCCGAGCCGCCGAAGTGGGCGCGCAGGATCGTCACCGACCCGTCCTCGTTGAACAGCTTCTGCGGGATCTGGTACAGCGCCCAGAAGCCGACCGCCATGCCGGTGGCCCACCCCGCGATGAGACTCCAGCGGTGGAACCAGCGGGTGTAGAGGCCGATTGCGACGGCCGGCAGCGTCTGCAAGATGAGCACGCCGCCGATGAGCTGCAGGTCGATCGAGAACTGTGGGTCGAGGGAGAGGATGGCCACGAGCGCGCCGAGCTTGACGACCAGGGAGGCCAGCTTGCTGCTCTTGGCCTCCTGTGCCGGGGTGGCGTCCTTGTTGATGTACTCCTTGTAGATGTTGCGGGTCCACAGGTTCGCCGCGGCGATGGACATGATGGCCGCGGGGACCAGCGCGCCGATACCGATGGCGGCGAAGGCCACACCGGCGAACCAGTCGGGGAACATCTGCTCGAACAGCAGGGGCACGATCGTGTTGGTGTCGGGCTTGCCGCTGTCGCTGACCACCGGGGTCACGCCGGCGGCGATCGCCATGTAGCCGAGCAGCGCCAGCAGTCCGAGGATGAAGCTGTACGCAGGCAGGGCGGCCATGTTGCGTTTGACGACGTTGCGGTCGTTGGACGCGAGCACGGCGGTGATGGAGTGCGGGTAGAGGAACAGCGCCAGCGCGGAGCCGAACGCCAGCGTTGCGTACTGCAGCTGAGCCGGACCAGCGAGCAACACCCCGTCCCCGGGGTTGGGTGAGGCGGCGAACTTGGCCTCGGCCGCACCGAAGATGACGTCCCAGCCGCCGAGCTTGATGGGGATGACGATGACCGCGACGATCACGACGAGGTAGATCAGCGTGTCCTTGACGAACGCGATCAGCGCGGGCGCCCGCAGGCCGGAGTTGTAGGTGTAGGCCGCCAGGATGAGGAAGGCCACGATGATCGGCACGTGCCCGGCGACGCCCATCGCCTTGAGCACGGCCTCGATCCCTACCAGCTGCAGCGCGATGTAGGGCATCGTGGCGACGATCCCGGTGATGGCGACCAGCAGCGCGAGAGTCGAGGACCCATGACGGGCCCGGACGAAGTCGGCCGGCGTGACGAAGCCGTGCACGTGCGACACCGACCACAGCCTGGTCAGCACCAAGAACACCATCGGGTAGACGACGATCGTGTAGGGGACGGCGAAGAAGCCGATCGCGCCCGCGCCGAACATCAGCGCTGGCACGGCGACGAACGTGTAGGCGGTGTACAGGTCACCGCCGATGAGGAACCAGGTGATCCAGGAGCCGAAGCTGCGACCACCCAGGCCCCATTCGTCGAGGTCGTCGAGCGTCTGGGCCCTGCGCCAGTTGGCCGCGACGAAGCCGAGCACGCTCACGGCGAGGAAGAGGAAGCCGAAGACGGCTAGCTCGACTCCGTTGACGTTGTCGAACATCGCGCTACCTCCGAGTCCTGCGAAAGACCAGGAAGGTGACCGAGACACCGATCGCGATGGCCGCCAGCTGGTACCAGTAGAAGAACGGGATGTTGAACAGCTGCGGCTCGCTCCGGTTGTACAGCAGGGGGACCAGCGTGGCGATCAGGGGCAGCACGAGCAGCCAGTTCCACGGGCTGTGGTCGGATCGCTCCTGACGCTCGGTCACGTCGGGTTCGGTCATCTGGCACCTCCAAGACGCGCGTGGTTGTCGCGGAGGCTACTCCCTGGCAGGTCGTCAGCACCCCATCGGTGAGCACGCATCGGGTGAGAGCACGCATCGGGGTGAGAACGCATCGGTGACAACAAGGTAGGCGTCCGGGCCGATCCGGGTACGTGACGCCACAAGGTGTCGCCGGTCAAGCAGCCGGGCGACGACACCGCCGACAGCCGATGGCCGGACCACAGGTGGTCCGGCCATCGGTGGATCGGTGGATCGATGGATCGCTGGATCGGTGGTGTCAGTGGTGTCAGCGGGCGGTGGCGGTGCGTGAGCTGGTCGAACGCGAGAGCAGCAGGCCGAGCGCGATCATGCCGATGCCGAGCCCGAGGTGCAGCCAGTTGTCGGCGCTGTTGAGCGGGACGAAGTTGGCCGCGCTGCTCTTGTCGATCACCAGGCCGTAGACCCACAACCCGAGGTAGATGATCCCGCCACCGACGAGGTAGTTGCGGGCGGTGTCTGCTCTCTTGGCCATTGCGAGTCCGGCGATGCCGTAGAGCAGGTGAACGAGGTTGTGCAGCACGGACACCTCGAAGATGCCCAACAAGCGGGCCTCGGTCTTCAGCCCTCCGTACAGCTCGAGGTTGTCGTACAGACCCGACGTGATCCCGGGGACGAACCCGAGGACCCCCCCAGGAGGAAGACGGCGCCGACCACCGTGGCGGCTGTCCGCAGGAGCTTGTTGTCGTCGGTGGTGTTTGGTTGTGTTACATCGCCTGTCGACGGGGTACCAGCTCCGGTGTCCCTGGTTTCCACGAATTTCCCACGAAAGGAGCACCTCATGGCCACCGGTGAGACCGGCTTCGATGACGTGTCGTTCGACCTCATCTCCGTGCAGTACCACTCACTCAAGGCCGGCCACGACTACGGCCAGTACGTCCGAGACGCCGAGAACGCCGGCCTCGACGACGTGGCGGCCTTCTTCCGCGAGGTGATGGAACAGGACTCGGAACGGGGTCACCGCTGCCACGAGTTCTTGCGGCAGATCCAGTCCGGCAGCTGAACAGCGCCGCAGCCACCCCGGCCATGCCGCCACAGCTCACCGAGGACGAGCTGCGCTTCCTGATCAGCGTCACCGACCTGGCCCGCGACGGGGAGACCCGGGAGCTCGCGGCGGTGATCGCTGCGGGGGTACCGGTGAACCTGACCACCGCCGAGGGTGACTCGCTGCTCGTCCTGGCGTGCTACCACACCCACCTGGACACGGTCCGGGCGCTGCTGGACCGGGGCGCGGACACCGCCCGGGTCAACGACCGGGGCCAGACTGCGATCGGTGCTGCGGTGTTTCGCCGGGCCGAGCCGATCGTCCGTACGCTGCTGGAGGCGGGAGCCGACCCGTACCTCGGGCGGCAGTCGGCGTACGCGGTGGCCACCGTCTTCGAGCTCGACGACATGCGGTTGGTGCTGGACTCGTACCGCGGAGGCGGCCCGCGGGGTCTGGACGGCACGGGATAGGTAAGGCTAGCCTTACCTACGTCCCTGCCGGTCCGGCCCTGGAGCGCTCGTGTTCGCCAACTACCTCATCGGTCTGCGGGAGGGCCTCGAGGCCGCGCTCGTCGTCAGCATTCTGGTCGCCTACCTGACCAAGACCGGCAACCGGGACCGACTGCCACCGGTCTGGGCTGGTGTGCTCATCGCCTTGGGCGTGAGCCTGGCCTTCGGTGCGCTGCTCACGTTCACCTCCAACAGGTTGAGCTTCGAGGCACAGGAGGCCTTCGGCGGCACCCTGTCGATCGTCGCGGTCGGGTTCGTGACGTGGATGATCTTCTGGATGCGTCGCACCGCCCGGCACCTGTCCACAGACCTGCGCGGCCGGCTGGATCAGGCGTTGGCGATGGGCACCGCAGCGCTGGTCGCGACGGCGTTCATCGCAGTCGGCCGGGAAGGGCTGGAGACCTCGCTGTTCATCTGGTCAGCGGTGCAGGCCACCGGCCAGAGCACTGCGCCGGTGCTCGGTGCCACCGCCGGGCTGCTCACCGCCGTCGTCATGGGCTACCTGTTCTACCGGGGGGCGCTGGCGATCAACCTCGCGAAGTTCTTCACCTGGACCGGCGCCGCGCTGATCGTCGTCGCCGCCGGAGTGCTCGCCTACGGCGTGCACGACCTGCAGGAGGCGGGCCTCCTGCCCGGACTGAACGCGATCGCGTTCGACATCTCCGGCGCCCTGCCGCCGGGTAGCTGGTACGCCACCCTGCTGCGGGGCACCATCAACCTCACGCCGGTGACTACGTGGCTGCAGGCCATCGCGTGGGTGGCCTACATCGTGCCGGTGACCGTGCTCTTCTTCCGCCCGGCCGCCGTGGCTCCGGCGCCGCGGCGTACCGACACGCATTCACCGAGCGCAGCCCGCTGACGGCGCGAAACCGGCCCTCGCCGAGGACCAGCGCCGCCATACCGCCAACCTTTGAATCGGAGTTCCCTCATGTCCTGGCGCCCTTCCACCTGGGTCACGCTGACCTCGCTGGCCGCTTCACCGCTGCTCGTCGCTTGCGGTGAGAGCGTCACGTCGAGTTCCGCGTCGGCGACTCCGGCGGTGACGGTGGCGGCCGGCGACGACGCGTGCGAGGTATCGAGCACCGAGCTCCAAGCCGGTCAGACGACGTTCGCGGTCACCAACGAGGGCTCGGAGGTGACTGAGGTGTACGTCTACGGCGAGGACGCCGGGGAGTTCACCCGGGTCATCAGCGAGGTCGAGAACATCGGGCCGGGCACCTCACGCGACATGTCCGTTGACCTGCCCGCCGGGCGCTACGAGGTGGCCTGCAAACCCGGTCAGACCGGTGACGGCATCCGCACGCCGGTGACGGTGAGCGGAGAATCCGGCCGGGACGGCGAGGAGGCCGAGCCCGCGTACGACCGTGAGGTCGAGCTCGGCACCGACGGCCAGCAGGTCACGGGCGTGCCCCAGGACGCCACGGCCGGCGAGGCGATCGAGTTCAAGTTCACGAACGAGTCCGACGGCACGCGCACCCTGGAGCTGAAGGACCCGCACGGCACCGTCGCCGGCGAGGTCGAGGACATCGCCCCAGGCGAGACCGGCGAGCTGGTCGTCGACCTCGACGAAGCCGGTACGTGGCAGGTCGTCGTCGAGGGTGACGGGGTCGACGACGTGATCGCGGAGCTGCCCGTCTCCTGAGGCAGGCGTTGCCTGGTGAGACGCTGTCCTGGTGCTGCGCCCGTACCGCGACGTCCTGGCGGTGTCGGGGGCGAGGTTCTTCGTGCTCGCCGGAGCGGTGGCGCGGCTGCCGATGTCAATGCTGGGGATCGGCATCGTGCTGCTCGTCGAGCAGGCGACGGGTTCCTACGGGATGGCGGGCGCGGTGGCGGCCACCTACGGGGTGGCCCAGTCGGTGGCGACGCCGCCACTCGCGTGCGCCGTCGACCGGCACGGGCAGGCCCGGACCATGCGCCCCGCCATCACCGTGCACGTGGCGGGGCTGCTGCTGCTCGTCGGCCTCGGCCTGTGGTCCGCACCGACATGGACCTTCTTCGTCGCCGCCGTCGTCATGGGCAGCACGATCGGGTCAGTGGGCAGCCTCGTGCGCGCCCGCTGGTCCTACGCGCTGGAGGGTGACGAACGCCGCCTGCACACCGCGTACTCGCTGGAGTCGGTGCTCGACGAGGCGGTATTCATCACCGGACCGCTGGTGATCACCGTGCTCGCAGTGCACTTCTCGCCCGCGTTGGGCCTGCTCGTCGCCGTCGCCGTCGCCGTCGCTGCCGCCGGGGGCGGTGGCGCCGCCCTGCTCTCCCAGCACAGCACCGAGCCGCCGTCCTCGGGGGCGCGGCCCACCGTCGGTACGGGGGTGCTCCGGGCGCCGGGCATGGTCGTGCTGATCCTCACGTTCGCCTGCGTAGGGGCCGTTTTCGGGTCGGTCGAGGTGGTGACGGTCGCCTTCACCGACGAGCGTGGCCTGCCGGGCGCAGCAGGGTGGGTGCTCGCCGCCTTTGCCCTGGGCAGCCTGCTCGCCGGAGTGGCGTACGGAGCCGTGCACTGGCGGTCACCGGCGGGGCGGCGATTCGTCATCGGTGTGCTTCTGCTCGCGATCGGGGTCGCACCGGTGGCAATGGTCGTGCGGATCGACCTGCTGGTCGTCGTGGTGTTCGTCGCCGGCTTCGCGATCTCACCCATGCTGATCAGCGGCAACCAGCTGGTCCAGGACCTGGTGTCGCCCAGCCGGCTCACGGAGGGGTTGTCGTGGGTGTCGACCGCGATCGGGGTCGGCGTCTCCGCGGGTTCGGCGCTGTCGGGGACAGTTGTCGACGCGGCCGGTGCGCACGCCGCGTACCTCGTGCCCGGCGGGGCTGGTGCCGTGGCTGCCGTGGTGGTGCTGGGGGGCCAGCGCTGGTTGCGCCCGCGGCGTGCTGAGTGGCCGGCCGGTCGGTCGGTGCGCTTAGGTGCTGGCTGGCTGCCACGAAGCCGTCGGCTGGGCCAGGCGCTGAGGGGCCGACGGTGGTGAGCAGGGCGGGCATCAACAGCGAACGTACGACCCGGACGTCCAGCGCGATGCCGACGGCCATGGCGAACGCCAGCTGACGGAGCGGGACCAGCGCCAGCATGCCGAGGCTGGCGGCCAGCGCGAGACCGGCCGTCGCCATCCAACGGGTTGTCCGCCGATCGCGACGGCGATGGCCTTGGGTGTCGGGCCTGCTCCCCAGACGTGGCCCACCCCGAAGACGTTGTAGCCGGAGCCGAACGCGAGCAGCACCTGGGTTCCCTGGTCCGGCACGGGCTCGCATTGGGGTTCGCCGAGACGTGACAGGTCGCCGGCCACGAAGGCGGCTGATGGCTCTGCGATGACACCTGCGGCGTTGGGGTTCTGCTGGGCCGGCCAACGGACGAATTGCCGAGGGCAAGGCGATATGGGAAAGCCCTGCGAAATCCAACCAGGCCAGCCATCATCGTGACGTTGCGTGGCGAGCCTATGACCTACCGTGCGTGGAGGACAGAGATGGAGCAGAGCGTCTGGCATGTCGTGGAGACGACGTGCGCGATCGTGGGCGCATGGGTGCTCCTTGCCGCACTTGTCGCCACCGTGTGGACCGTCGTCGTCGGCCGCGACCGCGGCATGCGTCTCGAGCGGGCCGCTCTTCCCGTCGAGGAGGTGTCCGTCGCCTCGCAGGGAGCCGACCAGCCAGGGGAGCGGCGCGCGCAGACGTGGGCCGACGTACCAGGCTGGGTCGCCCGGGACCGGGAGTGGGCAGTCGCTGTCGTGCTGCTCGGTGCACCCACGGTGGCTGATGGCACGCACCCCTTCGTCGACTTCCCCAGCCGCACGATCGACTGGCCCGGCCTGCTCGTCGAGGCCAGCTCATGGGCGGAGGAGGATCGACTGCTGGTCTACACCGCGTACGACCTGGCGAGCGACAGCCGAGACGCCAAGGGTGACCGGCTCGGCGGCGACCACGTCACGCTGGCGCAGATGGTGGGGCTGGACCACGACGTGGCCGACCGGTTGCAGGCCGCCGTGGACGTGCGACGTGGCAGGTGCGACTACCTGACCGCGGTCGTGCGCGCTGGCGGCCTCGGTTGAGCGCTCCCGCCGCGCAATGCCAGACGTGGCCGGGCCATCGCCAAGAGACGTAGCCGTGCCACCACAGACGCGCCGCAAGAGCCCGGCAGCCATTGTCGATCAAGCAGAGCTGCGGTGCGTCGGCGTACGGTGAGGGTCAGCCCCGGCCCGCTCGGGCGCGGGGCGGCGGTGAAGGAGAGGAGCGGATGAGCGACCCCAGCGGTGCATCGGCGTGGGTGGGGGAGCGGCGGATCGCCACCTCTGACGACGTCGTCAACGTGGAAGGCAACGCGTACTTCCCGTTGTCGGACGTCGACCCAGCCGTGCTCACACCCAGCCGAACCCGAACGCTTTGCTTGTGGAAGGGCATCGCGGGTTACTACACCCTGGACGTAGACGGGGCGGTGTTGCGCAACGCTGCCTGGACCTACCGGAAGCCTTCGCCGCTGGCGCGTCGGATCAAGGACAGGGTGGCCTTCACTGGCGTGGTCGACGTACGCCGAGGCGTCGACTCGTGAGCGGGTCCCACGTCGAGATCGAGCGCAAATTCGAGCTGCCTCAGGGAGCGGCCCTCCCGGGGCTCGCCCTCGACGGGGCGGTGCGGGCGGCGCCGCGCACCCTGGCCTTGCACGCGACGTACCACGACACCGATGACCTCGCGCTGGTCCGCGCCCGGGTGACGCTGCGGCGCCGTGAGGGTGGTGACGACGCCGGCTGGCACCTGAAGCTGCCGGCCGGTGACGACCGTCGGCGAGAGGTGCAGCGCCCCCTGGGGCGGACGGCGGTGCCGGTGGCGCTGCGCCGGGCTCTGATGCCACTGACGCTCGGGGCGACGCTGCGGCCGGTGGTCGAAGTACGAACGAGCCGCACGGTCCACCTGCTCAGCGATCCCGACGGCAACCCCCTCGCCGAGGTCGCCGAGGACGACGTCACCGTGCTGCGCAGCGATGACCCGGATTCGCTGGCCGGCTGGCAGGAGGTGGAGGTAGAGCTCCTCGGCGGCGACCTCGATCTGCTCGACGCGCTGACCGGGCAGCTGCTGAGCGCAGGCGCCCGGGAGTCCGACTCCCCCTCGAAGCTGCGCCGGGCCCTTGGCGACTCCGTGCCCCCACGTCATCGTCGCCCAGAGGGGCTGCGGATGGGCAGCGCCGGCAGCGCGCTGTGGGACTACCTCGCCACCCACGCCGAGCGCCTCGTTGACCGCGAGGTCGAGGTCCGCCTCGGCCTGCACGACGGTGTGCACCAGATGCGGATCAGCGCGCGCCGGCTCCGCAGCGCCCTCGCGGTGGGCCGCCCGCTGCTCGATGAGCAGACCGCCCGGCACCTCGAGGCCGAGCTGCGCTGGCTCGGCCAGCAGCTCGGCGACGTGCGCGACATCGAGGTGATGCGGGCACGGCTCCTGGCCGCCATCGCAGCGCAGCCGTCGCTGCCACGACGGACGATGACGACCGCCGTTCGCTCGACCCTGCGCGCCGAGGAACGCGCGGCCCGGGCCAGAGCACGTGAGGCGCTCGACTCACCCCGCCGCGGCGCGCTGCACAGCGCCATCGAGGCGCTGCTGGACGACCCTGCCTTCACCAAGAAGGCCTCGAAGAAGGCCACCAAGGTGCTCGACCGGCGCATCCGCAAGACCTGCAACCGCCTCGGTTCCCGGATCAAGGCTGCCGACGAGGCCGAGGATGCGACCCACGACGAGGCGCTGCACGACGTACGCAAGGCCGCCAAGCGGGTGCGCTACGCCGCCGAGCTGGCCGAGCCGACGTTCGGCGAACCCGCGCACCGGCTGCGCAGGCAGGCCCAGGCCGTTCAGCAGGCCCTGGGCGAGCACCAGGACAGCGTCGTGGCCCGCGCGTGGTACGAGCGACTCGGCCGCGACAGCGACTCCGCCGGGGCAGCGTTCGGCTTCGGCCGCCTGCACGCCCTCGAGCAGGCCCACGCAGTTGACGACGAGGCGTACGGCGACGCCGTGGAGCCGCTGCGTACGGTCACCCGGCTGCGCTGAGCGAGTCGATCGTGACGGCGGCAGCACTGAGCGACGACGACCCCGCCGCGCGGCTGACCGCGGCACGCGAGCAGTTCCACGCCGAGGTCACCTATCTCAACACCGCCACGCTGGGGTTGCCGCCGCTGGCCAGCCTCGAGGCGCTGGACGCAGCGCAGCGCAGCAGCAGTGGCGCACGGGCACCGCGGACGCGGCCGCGTACGACGCTTCGCTGGAGGCGGCGCGCGCCACGTACGCCGGGCTGGTGGGGGTGGACCCGGGCTCGGTTGCGGTGGGCAGCCAGGTGTCGGTGTTCGCCGGGCTGGTCGCCGCCTCCCTGCCCGACGGCAGCGAGGTGCTGACCGCGACCGGTGACTTCACCAGCATCCTGTTCCCCTTCCACGCCCAGGCGAGTCGCCGCGTCACGGTGCGCGAGGTGCCGCTCGAGCGCATCGCAGCTGCCGTGACCGCGCGGACCCGGCTGGTGTCGGTCTCCGCAGTGCAGTCCCGCGACGGCCGCCTCGTCGACCTCGACGCGCTGGAGCAGGCGTGTGCCGCCACCGGCACCAGAGTGCTGTTGGACACCACGCAGGCGGTCGGCTGGCTGCCGGTGGATGCGAGCCGCTTCGCCTACACCGTCGGCGGCGGCTACAAGTGGCTGCTCGCGCCGCGCGGCGCTGCGTACTTCACGATCGCTCCCGACCTGTTCGACGCGGTCGTGCCGCACACGGCCGGCTGGTACGCGGGCGAAGACCGCTGGTCGAGCATCTACGGCGGGCCGCTCCGGCTGGCAGCTGACGCCCGCCGGTTCGACGTGTCTCCCGCCTGGCAGTCGTGGGTGGGCGCGGCTCCGGCGCTCGCCCTGCTCGCCGGCATCGGTTCCGGCGTGCTGCACGAGCACGGCGTCGGGCTCGCGAACCGATTCCGTCGGGGAGCCGCCCGGCGCCTCGGCAATTGTCACCGTGGCCGTCGGTGACGGTGCCGCAGACGCGATGCGTGCGGCGGAGGTGGTGGGCGCGATGCGCGCTGGGCGACTCCGGTTGTCGTTCCACCTGTACACCAGCGAGGAGGACGTCGACTTCGCGGTCGAGGTCCTGCGTCGGCACGTGCTACCCGACGTACCCGCCCCTGGCAGGTGAGCAGACTCTGCGTACCGATCAGTCGGTGACCGCGCCCGCGCGCATGCCGGCCGTCCACTTCTCCTCGATGCGCCCGAACTTCCAGACCGCCAGGGCCACTGCCCAGGTGAGGACAAACAGGGCGGCGATGGCGTAGCCGACGTGGTTGAGGTCGAGCGAGCCGACAGTGGCCAACGGACCGGTGGTGATCGCGAGCTCGTCGGTGAGGATCGAGATCAGTTCGATTCCGCCGATGATCAGCGCGACCGCGACCGACAACGCGGTGATGATGATGTTGTAGAAGACCTTGCGTACCGGCTTGGAGAATGCCCAGCCGTACGCGAAGTTCATGAAGCAGCCGTCGATGGTGTCGAGCAGGCTCATCCCGGCCGCGAACAAGATCGGCAGCGTCAGCACGGCGTACCAGGGCAGGCTGAACGCGGCCGCTCCGCCGGCGAGGACGAGCAGGCCGACCTCGGTCGCGGTGTCGAACCCCAGGCCGAACAACAACCCGACGGGGTACATGTGCCACGGCTTGGTCACCGCTCGGGTGATCCTGCCCAGGAACCTGTTCATCAGGCCGCGGTTGTTGAGTTGGTCCTCGAGTGCGGCTTCGTCGAACTCGCCGTGGCGCATGCGGCGGAACACCTGCACGATGCCGACCAGCACGACGAGGTTGATGATCCCGATGAGCATCAAGAAGGTGCCCGAGACAGATACCCCGATCAGGCCCGTGGTCTGCTGCAGGGCCGATGACTCGTTGCCCACCTGGCCGGCCAGGGCCTTGACCCCTAGCGCCAGCAGGACCACCAAGCCGAACACGATCGAGGAGTGGCCCAGGGAGAACCAGAAACCGACCGACACCGGCCGCTGGCCCTCGGTCATGAGCTTGCGGGTCGTGTTGTCGATCGCGGCGATGTGGTCGGCGTCGAACGCGTGGCGCATGCCCAGCGTGTAGGCCGTCAACCCGAGTCCGACCCCGAAGACTCCACCGGCGCCGACCTGGTAGTTGGCCGGGGCGACGATCCCGGCCAGCACGCCCCACCCCACCACGTGCAGAGCCAGGATGAACGCCGCCATTCCCGCGATCGAGGTCCACTCACCCCGGGTAAGGGAACCCCGCACCCTGGTCATGCGAGAGTCCGCGGCCGGCCGGCCGGCCGGGTCGTCGTCATGTCGCTCCGTTGCGTCAGGGGCTCCGAGACGGCGCGGAGCCAACGAGGCAAGGCTAGATCGATGGTCGAACTATTGCAACAACCTCGCAATAGCAACATGGTCGCGTCGATTCGCCGGCTTTCGCATCGTGGCCGCGGCCGATGAGCTGGAGCCGTTCCTGGACGACGCGGACGGGTCGCGGCCTCGCTGCTGGACGCGCCAGTGCCACCCTCTGCTGGCTGGATCAGATGCCGCCAACGTTCTCGCTGCCCGCCAGGCTGTGTCCCTCGAAGGCTCAGCGTGGCCCAGCGACTGATCCTCGACACCGGGGTGCTGATCGCGTCCGAACGAAGTCGCCGTACCCTCGCGGCCGCAATCGCCGAGGACGACGACCTCGTCATCGCGGCCGTCACCGTGGCCGAGCTGCGCACCGGAGTCGAGCTCGCGACAGAGCGTCATCATGCTGCCCGTTCACGCGAGATCACGCCACCCGGGCGCGGCAAGGCCCCCGGCGCGGGGAGCGCCGGGGGCCTGCCACTCGTTATTACGTGTTGTTGATGCTGGCGAAGCTCACCTGGCTGTGTTGGTGAAGCTCACCACGGTGTAGTTCTTCCCGACCCGAACGGTCGCGGTGCGGTTCGCCTCGTTCGACGAGACCTTGCGGTCGTTCGGCCGGACCGTGATCTTCGAGACCCGGGTGCCGCTGCTGGCCGCCTCGGTCACCTTGACCTTGGTGCCTCGGACGAAGCCGCCGGCGACCTTGCAGTAGCCGCCCTGCCTGGCCGGGCCGGCCGGCACCCGCAGGGTCCTTCCGCCAACACTGAAGGTGAACGTGCGGCCCACCTTCACTCCCTCACCGGCGATCTTGCAGACCTTGATCGCACCGTTGCGCTCGTGGTCCCGCTTCCGGTTGGTGATGTTCAGCACGGTCTCGTTCGCGACACCGCCCCTGGCGATCCGGACGATCGCCAGTCGCTTCGCCGGGACGCACTTGACCAGCCGGTTGGTGGGCCGGGTCGAGCACGCGCTGATGCGGGTGTCGTCCTGTGCCACCTCCCGCACCCGAAGGTTGCCGGCCGGAACCCGGATGGGGCCCGAGCACCCACCGACCGGGACCCGGACCTGGCGGCCGTCGAAGCGGAAGGTGAACCTGCCGGTCACCTTGCCGTTGGAGTTGTCCGCCTTCTTGCAGATCTCCAGGAAGCCGGTGCCCGCCGGCGGGGGTGCAGCGGCCGGGTGGAACGAGCACTGCGACGACGCGATGATGATCTCCGTCGTCGTCCCTAGGACCGGGTCGACGAATGTGATGTGCACCG
>JAABUS010004760.1_pt1 | contig 18990 bp, 20 predicted proteins | sample 5560161 | NCBI WGS metagenome assembly JAABUS01 (sample SAMN10711885, study PRJNA513376) | rock metagenome | isolation source: Antarctica rocks | place: Antarctica: Victoria Land, Trio Nunatak nord | collected 2016-01-04 | reverse complement strand
AACCCGCGCATATCAGTCTGACCGCGCGTCGCCCTGACACGCACGTCGACATGGTGCCGGCCGACCCCTGATCACAACGTCGATGAAGAAAAGATCATGCGACGAAATTAGCGCTGCCCCTTGACAAACAGCACCTCCATATCAGCTAGGGAGCTCAATCGACGATTGCCCGCGCCGACGTCGTGGTGCTCTCCGCGTGCCCAATCCTTCACGTCGCCGCCAACAACACACATGGTGGTTTGCGTCCTTCACCAGATCAGATCAGTGACGGGGACGGTTCAAGGGGCCGGTGCCCTGTCTCAGTCGGGGCGACGCCACCCTGCTACCAAGGAACGCCGGCCGGTCCCTCACAGCCCGGCTTCAACACAATCGTGACGCAGACCCGACCCGCTTCGCATGAGCCGGCGCGACCACCGCCACGGGCACTCCTCACCAAGGACGACCCGGCCACTTCCAACCTGGTGTTGGTGCTCGCCGCGTTCGCCGACGGTCCAGTCGTCTTCAGCTGGACACCGGCCGCGCCCGCGTTGATCGCCGCCGCGACCTCCTTGAGCTTCTCGTAGTACTGGGCGCGGTCAGCGTGCTGATGTTGTCGAACTCGTTCCCCAACTCGACGGGCAGCAGGTCGTCGCCCACGGGTATGCCGCATTGTCCGACCCGCTGCACCGCGGGGTCACTGCTGGTGTTGCCTTGAACGACCTCGTGGCGGTCGGCGCGCTCGCCCGCCTGCGCGAGCCGGACGTCGGCGTCCCGCGGGATCTGTCGGTTGTCGGCTTCGACGACATCCCGGTCGCTGCCTTCCTCGGTCCACCGCTGACCACCGTCAACGTCGCCAAGGAGGTGCTCGGCCGGCGGGCTTGGGCCATGCTTCACCGGCAGATGCAGGACGTCGAGATCCCGTGCATTGGCTGCCGTCCTCGCTGGCGGTCCGACGTTCGACCGCCGCTCCGCGAGCCTGACGGGCGGCGGCCGCTCCCCGGCATACGAGACGGTGGAGGCGCTGTCAGATGCGGATCACCTGGGATCCGCCGAGGGACTCGAGTGCGTCGTAGTCCGAGTCCTGGGTGACCACCGGAAGGTCGGTGGCCAGTGCCATTGCGGCAACCCACAGGTCGTTGACGTTGACCCGGCGACCATGCTCGGCCAGACGCACCCTCAGGGTGGCCCAGTGCCGGGCGGCGATAACGTCAATCGGCAACGCCGCCAGCCCCCAACTGCGTCAAGGGTCGCCAACCTGCGCGCGCGGGTGACCGTGTCGGCGGCAGCAAGGACTCCGGCCTGCAGCTCGGCGATGGTGACCACGCTGACGAACACCTCAGCGGGCAGCGCGTCAGTGTCCAAGCGCCGCCCGGTCTCGCTGGCGATGAGAACGCTCGTGTCCAGGAGTCCTCGCGCCGAGGAGCTCACCGGATCGGGCCCAGGTCGTCCGTGGTCTCCCCAGCGAGTAGGGCCAGCTCATCACGCAGGCCGGGGTCGGTCTGATGGTGCTCGAGCAGGACGATCAGGTCGCGCTCGGACATCGACGCGCGACGCATCGCGCGAACGGGGCTGATCTCGGCGACAGCTACCCCGTTGACGGTCACCGTGGCGTGCGCGCCCTCGGACACCTGGGGCAACACGTCGGCCGTGTGGTTTCGCAAGTCTTTCGAGGCAACCGTGGCCATGTGCGCGACGGTAGCACTCCTGCCACGGGCACTCTGCCACGCTGGGAGCACCGCACAACGTCAGCGCAGCGCGGCAACGATGCGCGCGATGCTCGGCCCTCGGCACACGTGTCGAGTCGCGGGATCGGTCAGCCGGGACCAGAGTGGTGCCGCCAGCAGCACCATTCGACAGGGGGACGGACACATGCGCAGGCACCGACTGGTCAGATCGATCCTGGCTCTGCTTCTCTCGATCACCGGACTCACCATCGCCTCGACGGTCACCGCGTCGAGCGCCCAGGCGGACGAGTGCTACACGTGGAGCCGCACGCTCGGCAGCGGCACCAGCGGCTCCGACGTCGCCCAGCTCCAGATCCGCGTCGCCGGATGGGCGGGCTACGAGGTCAACATGGCCATCGACGGTGACTACGGTGCGCAGACCGCGGCCGCCGTCACCGGCTGCCAACGGGCCTACGGCCTCGTCGCCGACGGCGTCGCCGGCCCGGCCACCTACTCCACGATCTACGCGCTGCAGGACCCGGCCTGCACGCCGATCCACTTCTCCTACGCCGAGGCCAGAGGCAACTGCGGCCGTGGCCTCAACTCGAGCGGCTCGGTGTCGCTGGCCACGGTCAAGGAGAACCTCAAGCGGGTCATGTGGCGGGCCGAGGCGCTGCGCCACCAGCTCGGCAATCGCCCGCTCCGGGTCACCTCCGGGTTCCGAGACAAGGCCTGCGACGGCTCACCGTACGGGCAGCACACCTACAGCACGGCCCTCGACCTGGTCCCGGCAGACGGTGGCACCACGTTCTGCTCGATCAGCCGGCCATCACTGCGCCGCTGGCCGGCCGCGGACGGACGGTCGTGCTGCGCCGTGTCAGCGCGTCGAGGCCGATCACGGATCCATGGGCGCTGAGCCGGGCACCCCGTAGCATCGTCGTGTGAAGAACAAGCCCGGTCTCGGGTGACCAGTCCATTGATGGGACATGGCGTTCTCGCCGCGCCAGATGAGCGAGCCGCAGCGGCGGGCGCGAGCATGCTTCAGAGTGGTGGCAACGCAGTCGACGCTGCCGTTGCGGCTGCCTTCGCGATCGGGGTTGTCGAACCGTACATGAGCGGCCTCGGCGGAGGGGCATGGCTGGTGGCGTCCCTACGCGATGTCGAGGAGCACATCCTCGTCGAGGGCCCCATCACCAGTCCGCTAGCGGCGACGCCCGACATGTTCAGACTCGTGGTCCCTGAGCAGACGACGGGGCTCTACGGTTGGCCCGCGGTTGAGGACGACGCCAACTTGTGGGGTCCTCGTTCAGTGGGGGTGCCGGGGGCTGTCGCGGCTCTCTGTCTGGCTCAGCGAAGGCTTGGGCTGCTGAGCTTGAAGCAGGTGCTGGCGCCCGCGGTCGCCCTCGCAGATGGCGGCATCGACGTCAACTGGTTCACCTCCTCGGCGATCGTCCAGGAGGCTCGTCAGCTGGCTCGCGACCCTGGTTGCGCCGACATGTTCCTCCCCGACGGTTTCGCTTTGCGCCCACCGGGGTTCGCGCCCGGGGACAGGCTGCACCAGCCCGCACTGGCCCGGACATTGGACGCGGTCGCCCACATGGGACACCAAGGGTTCTACGAGGGCCCTACCGCCGAGAGGTTGGTCGAGCATGTGCGGGCCGGTGGCGGGTTGCTCAGCCTCGCTGATCTGGCCAACTACCGTGCGCGGATCAGCCGGGCGCCAGTAGTCGGCACGTTTCGTGGTGCGAACATTCTCGGCACGCAGTTCACCGGTACCCCCACGGTCGTCCAGGCGCTCAACGTGTTCGAGATCGCTTCGACCGCGGTGGGCGAGGCAGGCGCCGCGGACGACGTCGCACTGGCGTGGGCAGAAGCCCTGCGGCTCGCTCACCTCGACCGGATGACCTGGATGACCGCGAATCCCGATGTCCCGGTCCCGTGGCAGACCCTCATGTCACGCCAGTACGCGCACGAGCTGTGGCGGTCACGCACCACGCACTCGGCACCGCCCGACCCCTCCTCGTCGGATGGCCACGTGTCGGGTGGCTCGGCGCCGACGACGCCGAGCGAACCTTCGCGGTGGGGCTGTACCTCCCACATCAGCGTGGTGGACCGCTTCGGCAACATGGTGGCGTTGACCCAGACCATCCTCGACCACTTCGGCGCACGGCTGCTGGAACCCGAGACCGGTGTGCTGTTGAACGATGGCATGACGTACTTCGACCCACGCCCTGGACACCGCAACAGCATCCATCCGGGCGTGCCGGGACTGCCTGCCGTCAGTCCCGTGATCGTGGAGGTCCCCGGCCAAGGACCGATCGCCGCTGTAGGGGGCGCCGGCGGGCGCAAGATCATCTCCTCGACGGCTCAGGTGCTATCGCACATCGTGCAGCGGATGGCCCCTCAAGAGGCGATCGATGAGCCCCGGGTGCACGCCGACGGTGACACGGCGCTCGTGGACGCACGATGGCCGGCCGCTGCCGCTGAGCGGATCCGCCAGGCCGGCTTGCGGACAGAGGTCGTTACCGAGGAGCCAACGACCTGGCACTTTGCCCGGATGGGCGCGGTCACTGTAGGAGCAGACGGGATCCCCCGGGGCGGCGTCGACCGCAGCAAGCCGGGAGCAGTCACCGAAGCGTGAGTCACCGCTGACCGTCGTACCCCTGGAGGATGACCTCTTGACGGATTAGATTTTATATCCAATAGTAGCGGGCGTGACCCTAAAGGACCGCCCGATGCCGCCCGAACGCCGATACAGCTATCTGACGCACCTGGAGTGCTCGCGCTGTCTGGCCCGCCACGACGCGGACGTGCTGCAGAACCTCTCCAACTGCTGTTCCGCCCCACTCCTGGCGAGGTACGACCTGGAGGCCGTGAGGGCCGACGTGAGCATCGCACGCATCGCCGAGCGTCCGGGCACGCTGTGGCGCTATCACGAGCTGCTACCGGTGCGTGATCCGCGATTCGTTCGCGGCTTCGATGAGGGCATGACGCCGCTGATGCCGCTGGAGCGGCTCGGGGGGCAAGTCGGCGTGCCACGTCTGGTCGTCAAGGACGAGGCTCCGCTTCCCACCGGCTCCTTCAAGGCCCGAGGCGCGGCCGTAGGCGTCGCCCGTGCCGCTGAGCTGGGCGTGCAGCGGCTCGCCATGCCGACGAACGGCAACGCGGGCGCCGCCTGGGCGGCATACACGGCGAGGAACGGTATCGGGGCGACGGTCGTCATGCCTGAGGACGCGCCCTCGATCACTCGCTCGGAGTCGGTCTTCGCCGGTGCGGACGTCACGCTGGTCAACGGCTTGATCTCGGACGCCGGGCGAATGGTCACCGAGCTCGTCGCCCGAGGGGGCGTCTTCGATGCCTCCACGCTGAAGGAGCCCTACCGCATCGAGGGCAAGAAGACCATGGGCCTCGAGATCGTGGAGCAGCTCGGATGGAGGGTGCCCGACGTCATCGTCTACCCCACCGGGGGTGGGGTAGGACTCATCGGTATCTACAAGGCACTCCGGGAGCTGCAGGCCATCGGGTGGATCGGGGCGGCGATGCCGCGGTTGGTCAGCGTGCAGGCGGAGGGCTGTGACCCCATTGTCCAGGCCTACGACCGCGGTGAGGACGACGTCCAAGCCCAGCGCGACACACACACGCTTGCCTTCGGCATCAACGTGCCGTCGCCACTCGGAGGTCGCCTGGTGCTCGAAGCAGTGCGTGCCACCGACGGAGTCGCCGTATCGGTCTCGGACGAGGACCTCTTGAGCTACATCCGACGCTGCGCCACCACCGAGGGCCTTCTCCCGTGCCCAGAAGGCGCAGCGACGCTGGCCGCTGTCGCTGCCCTTCGCCGACACAACTGGATCGCCGAGGACGAGGAGGTCGTCGTGCTCAACACCGGCGCCGGCAACAAGTATGCCGAGGCCATCGCGGTCGACCTGCCCACCCACGAGCGGGACGCAAGCCTGCTGATGAACCGCTGACCCTTTCTGCATCACTCATTTGGAGGACACCTTGTCGCATCACCTCGCCCGGCGCTCCGTGCGGATCGGCTCGACCTTCATGGCTGGGACGGTTCTTCTGTCCGCCTGCAGTATGGGGCCGCCCAGCGGTGGCGGTACGGCCGCGTCCACGGACCGCACGGTCACCATTGACCTGACGGACTATCCGAGCACCCTGGACCCCGGCCTGCAGTACGACGGCTCCACCTACCCCGTCTACCGCAACATCTACGACCAGCTGCTGCGGCGTGACAGCGCGAGCTTGAAGCCGGTGCCGTGGATCGCCACAGCCTGGGAGCAGGCCGGCCCAACCACCTGGCGGTTCACCATCCGCGACGACGTGAAGTTCTCCGACGGGACGCCACTCACGGCGAAGGACGCGGCGTTCAGCCTCAACCGCATCGTGGACAAGACGTTCAACTCCCCCCAGTACTCGAACTTCAGCGCCGTCAAGGAAGCCACCGCACCGGACGCGACCCACCTGGTGATCGAGACGAAGGAGCCCTCGCCGACACTGCTGACCTACCTCACCACGCTCAGCATCGTGTCCCAGGCCTACGTCGAGAAGGTCGGCAAGGCGAAGGTCAATGAGCAGCCGATGGGATCCGGTCCCTACACCATGGAGTCGGCTCAGGCCGGCTCGCAGATCACCTTGGCACGCAACGACTCGTACTGGAAAGGCAAACCGGCGCTCGCCAAGGCGGTGTTCCGGGCCGTGCCCAACATTGCCACCCGAGTCGCCGACCTTCAGTCCGGCCGAGCCCAGCTCGCCGTCACCCTCGCCGCCGACCAGGCCGCTCAGCTGAAGTCCAGCCCCTCCACCCAGGTCCTGGCGGTGCCGACCGAGCGCGTGGCGTACCTGGGTCTGAACGTCCTGGGCGACGTCCCGACCAAGGATCTCAAGGTCCGTCAGGCCATCGCAGCCGCAATCAACTACGACTCGCTGATCAAGAACCTCGGTGGCGGCTACGCCAAGCCCGTCGGTGCCGTCCTCACCCCCTTGGCCTTCGGCTATCCCCAGAACGCCACGAACTTCACCTATGAGCCCGAGCGGGCAAAGGCGTTGCTCGCCGAGTCGGGCAACCCGAACCCCGTGCTGGACTTCCCGGCATCACCGGCCTATAGCCCGCAGCTGCTGCAGGCCATCCAGTCCGACCTCGAGGCCGTCGGGTTCACGGTGAAGATCTCCAACACCGACCAGGCGACCTATCTGAAGAAGGTGCAGAGCCCGGCTCACGACTGGGGGAGCGTCCGGTTCGGCCGCTGGTCGTGCTCGTGCCTTGATGCCGACGGGGTGATCTACCCCTTGTTCCGCACCGGCACCATCTGGGCCAGCTACGCCAACGCCGAGTTCGACAAGGCGGTGGACCAGGGGCGTACCAGCACGGACCCGGCCACCCGGACCAAGGCGTACGACACGGCGCTGTCCATCCTGCGCCGCGACCTGCCCGGGATCGGCCTGTACCAGGAGTACGCCATCTACGGCGCCAGCAGCGAACTGAAGTGGACCCCTGACGCCGTGGAGAGCATGTATCTCGACCAGATGAGCCTCTCCGGCAAGGGCTGACGTGTCACGCCTGCGACAGGTGGCCGTGTCCGGTTCGACCCGCTACATCGCGGGTCGAGCCGGGCAGGCTGCACTCCAGCTGTTCGGCGTGATCACCATCGTCTTCGTCATTCTCCGGCTTTCCGGCGACCCGGCCAGACTGCTGGTCCCGGAGCAGGCAACGGCCGAGGACATCGCCCGAATACGGACGTCCCTCGGACTTGATGCGCCGATCTGGGTCCAGTACCTGAACTACCTCGGTCAACTGATGCGGTTCGACTTCGGCTTCTCCTACGTCCAGGGCCGAAGCGCGTTGGAGCTCATCTTTGAGCGCCTGCCCTATACGGTTAACCTCGCTCTCGCTGCCCTCCTGCTCTCGATGGCGGTTGGCATCCCGGTGGGAATGGCCAGCGCCTACTACCGTCGCAAGTTCCTCGGCCGCGCGCTCATGCCATTTGTGCTGATCGGCCAGTCGATGCCCGCGTTCTGGCTGGGGCTGCTGTTGATCCTCGTCTTCAGCGTCAAGTTCCGGCTCCTGCCGTCGACCGGTTTCGAGGGAGCATCCTCGTTGATCATGCCAGCGGTCACGCTGGCGTCGCTGTCCATGGCGACGTTGGCACGAATCACCCGGTCGAGCTTTCTCGAGCAGCTCAACGCGGACTACGTGCGGACGACCCGCTCACGCGGCGCCGGGACCGCACGGGTGCTCCTGGGACACGTGCTTCGCAACGCCGCCATCCCGATCGTCACACTTCTCGGCCTCGAGGTGGCCGCCCTGTTGGGTGGAGCCGTGATCACCGAGACGATCTTCGCGTGGCCGGGGCTCGGCCAGCTGACCGTCCAAGCGATCCAGGCGCGTGACTTTCCCGTCGTGCAGGCGATCGTCATCTTCGCCGCAGTCATCTACATCGGAGTCAACCTCATGACCGACCTGCTGTACGCGGTGATCGACCCCCGGGTGCGCCTGACCGACTCCGGGGAGGCGTCGTGACGACATCCGACGCGTCACAGCGGAAGACGCACAGTTCAGGTGCAGAGGTGACAGCGGCTGACCCACCGTCGCCACCACCGGCCGAGTCGCCCACCGCGCAGCTCTGGGCACGGTTGCGCCGATCCCGCCGCGTCTGGGGGTTCATCGTCATCCTCACGGGCTACGTTGCGTTCGCCCTCATCCCCGGGGTCTTCGCCACTACGGAACCCCTGCGTGCCGACCTCGCGAACCGGTTGCTGTCCCCCGGAACTGCCGCCGGGGGGGAATCACACTGGTTGGGGACCGACCAGCTGGGCCGGGACGTGTGGAGCCGACTCGTCTATGGCACGAGAGCGTCGCTGCTCATCGCCTTTGCAGCAGTGCTCGGCGCCGGACTGGTCGGATCCCTTCTGGGGATCACCGCGGGTACGCTGCGCGGCCCCGTCGGCGCCATCATCATGCGGGTCGCCGACATGGTGCTGTCGGTGCCGTTCTTCCTCCTGGCCATCCTGACCGTGGTGGTGCTGGGCCCCAGCCTCGCCAATGTCGTCATCTGCCTGGCGATGGTGCGGTGGCCTCGATATACGCGGGTGGCCTACGGTCAGACGCTGGAGGCCCAAGGGCGCGAGTTTGTGCGATCGGCTGTTGCCGTCGGTTCGCCCCCGCTGTGGATCATCCGCAAACACATCGTCCCCGAGGTCATCCCGGCAGTGGTCGTCGTCGCCACTCTCGAGCTGGGACTGATGGTGCTCTACGAAGCGTCACTGTCGTTCATCGGCCTGGGCGTGCAGCCGCCGACGCCGAGCTGGGGCTCGATGCTGTCCGACGGTCAGCAATACATCGGGACGGCATGGTGGCTGGCCACCTTCCCCGGCCTGGCCCTCTTCCTCCTCGTCCTGTCCGTCAACATGCTCGGCGACTTCGTCCGCGACCAGCTCGACCCGTCCGAGCGAGCGCTTCGGTCATGAGCCCACGAACATGAGCCCACCAACAGGAGTGCGACCAATGAACAGCCACCAGAACCAACGCGTCGTGGTCACCGGTGCTGCCGGCGTCATGGGCCGGTGGATCAGCGACGCGTTCGCCCGAGAAGGTGCATCTCTGCTGCTCACCGACCGACGCGTGGAGGACCTCGAGAAGCACGCCGCCGAGCTGCGTGAACACGCGGAGCAGGTAGAGATCCTGTCGGCAGACCTCACTAGCGAGGTCGGGATCACGGAACTGCTGGCGTCGGTCGGTCGACTATGGGAAAGCCCGGACGTGCTGGTGAACAACGCCGGCGTGTATCCGCACAGCCCCATTCTGGAAACGGACGTCAGCGACGTGCGCGGGATCTTTGAGGTCAACGTCATGGCCCCCTTCGCGCTCAGCCGCGGCGTTGCCGAAATGATGGTTACCAAGGCCGTCAAGGGCTCCATCGTCAATATCGGATCCGGTGCCGGGCACGCGCCCGCCACGGGCGGCGCCCCGTACGCGGCAAGCAAGGCGGCACTGCACATGCTCACCCGCGCCTTCGCCATAGAGCTGGCCGAGTTCGGCATCCGGGTCAACACGGTCGAGCCCGGCTTCGCTCCTGGCAGCGAGGTCAGCCATCTGGAGGACGACTACGTGACAAGCATGACCGACACGATCCCTCTCGGGCGAACGTCGGGCCCCGGTGACGCACCAGAGGCGGTGCTGTTCCTCTGCTCCTCAAAGGCGTCCTTCATCACGGGAGCGAGCCTGGCGGTCGACGGCGGCCGCACGGCGGGCACGATGCGGCCAATGCCGGCACGGACGCTGGGATCCTGAGGTGGCGCAGCCATATCCATGGCCCGACGGCCACTCAGGCGCCTGCGTCATGTCCGTCGACGTCGACGGTGACGTTCCGCTGCTGTGGCGCTCGCGCGGCGCGTCGGTGCGCCTCGCCGAGCTGGAGCAGCGTCGCTTCGGACCACGCGTTGGCCTCCAACGCCTGCTCGACCTCTTCAGCCGGGCACACGTCACCGCCTCCTTCTACGTGCCCGGCGACTACGCACATCGCTACCCCGGTCACGTCGCCGCGATCGCCGAGGCCGGACATGAGATCGGTTTACACGGCTACCTTCACGAGCCCCCCACCGAACAGTCCAAGAGCGAGTTCGCCGCCGCACTGGAGCGCAGTAGGGGTGCGCTGCTTCAGGCCGGGGGCGGGCACCCGTGCGGATTCCGATCTCCCAGCTGGGACATGACGACGGACGCATTCGACGTGCTGGCCAGCTCCGGGCTGCGCTACGACAGCTCGATGATGGGATCCGATACGCCGTACCGCCTCGGAGGGATGGTCGAGGTCCCGGTGCAGTGGACGCTGGACGACGCTCCGTTCCACCGCTACGTCGGAGGCAGTACCCCCGGACACCCGCCGGTGCGGCCCTCCGACCTGGCTGCTCGGTGGCGCGATGAGCTCGATGCGGCGAGCAGCTACGGGACCCTGGCGATGATCACCGTCCACGACTGGCTGTCTGGTCGGGCAACCGCCGCGGCCGCCCTCGAGCAGGTGCTGGAGCACATCGACCAGAGCGACCTGTGGTGTACCACTGCCGAGCAGGTCGCGACGTGGCACGCCGCCCTCCCGGATGGCCTCGAGGGCTCGTGGGAGCTACCGAAAGGGCAGGTTGCAGATGGCGGATGAAACCGCTCTACTGACCGACGCGGAGCCAGGAGCAGCGGGGCTCGGCGAGGAGGTGCTTCGAGTCGAGAACCTCTCCGTCGCCTTCGGCACCAAGGGGGAGCGCGCCGCGTTGAACGGCGTCTCCCTGAGCCTGCGTTCTGGCGAGGTGGTGGCACTTGTCGGCGAGTCTGGCTGCGGCAAGAGCCTGACTGCACTGTCGATCATGGGCCTCTTGCCCCCGGAGGCACGGATCATGGGTGGGTCGGTCCGGGTCTGCGGTAACGAGATCATCGGCACCTCAGAACGCCAGCTGCGCCGTTATCGCGGTGCGGTGATGGGCATGGTCTTCCAGGACGCGATGGTTGCGCTCAACCCCCTGCAGGCGGTCGGTCGCCAGATCGACGAAGCACTGCGGATCCACACGGATCTCGGCCGTTCTGAGCGAACGGCGAAAGTCACCGCACTCCTGCAAGCGGTCGGCGTGCCTGACCCGGCCAACCGGCTGCGGCAGCTACCTCACCAGTTCTCTGGCGGTCTGCGGCAGCGGATCATGATCGCCATGGCCCTCATCGCCGAGCCACAGCTGATCATCGCCGACGAGCCCACCACCGCTCTGGACGTCACCATCCAGGCGCAGATCCTCGAGGTGCTGAAGGACATCACCCAGTCTCGCGGGACGGCCGTGCTGTTCATCACCCATGACATGGGAGTGGTCGCCGAGATCGCCGACCGGGTGGTCGTGATGTACGGCGGCCGGGTGATCGAGTCCGCGCACGTCGTCGACACGTTCGCCTCCCCCGCGCACCCCTACACAGACGCGCTGCTGCACAGCGTCCCGCGGGTGGACAGCGCACGTGACGTCGACCTCCCCGCCATCCCGGGCAGCGTCCCAGCGCCCGGCGCCGCACCACCTGGGTGCCCCTTCCGACCCCGATGCCCCGACGCAACCGAGGAGTGCCACACCATGCCGCCACTCGCACCAGTCCTGCCGGGCCACCTCGTGGCCTGCTGGCACCCTCACGCCGGTCCAGAGGACAGCCGGTGAGCACGAAGGAGAGCGCTCAGGAGAGCGCCACGATCATGCAGGCACGTTCGATCAGCAAGACCTACCCGGTCCGCACGCCAGATGGCCTGAAAGACCTGGTAGCCGTCAACGGCGTCGACCTCGTGCTGCACCGCGGTAAGACCTACGGTCTGGTCGGAGAGTCCGGCTGCGGCAAGTCGACCATGGCCCGGTTACTCCTCAACCTCGAGCAGCCGACGTCCGGCGACGTCACGTTCGAGGGCCGGGTGATCACCTCGCTGCACGGCAAGCAGATGCGCCAAGTGCGTGAAGACATCCAGGTCGTCTTCCAGGACCCGTTTGCGTCGCTGAACGGACGGATGTCGGTGTATGACCTTGTCGCCGAGCCGCTTCGAGTCCACCACCGAGCTAGCCGAGCTGGCATGCGCCTGGAGGTGGAAGATCTGCTGCGCCTTGTCGGTCTGCCTATTGAGCTGGCACAACGTTACCCCCGCCAGCTGTCCGGCGGACAGCGGCAACGTATCGCCATCGCCCGAGCCATCGCCCTTCGCCCGAGCATCGTGATCTGCGACGAGCCGGTCTCCGCGCTCGATGTCTCCGTTCAGGCGCAGATCATCAACCTGCTGAAGCGCCTACAGCGCGAGCTGAACCTGACCTATCTGTTTATCTCCCACGACCTGTCGCTCGTGCGCTACATGTGCGAGCGCACCTCGGTGATGTACCTCGGTGACATCGTCGAGGAGGGAAGCACCACCCGGCTGTTCGACAACCCTCGACACCCATACACGCAGGTGCTTCTCTCCGCAGCTCCAGTGCCGGTGCCGCGGTCGCAACGCCCGCGGCGGGTCAAGCCGGTGGGTGAGGTGCCCAGTCCTCTAGCCCGACCCAGCGGATGCCCCTTCAGAACCCGCTGCCCACTCGCACAACAGATCTGCGCCGACGAGGTCCCTCCGTTGCGCACGATCGAGGACAACCATCGAGCGGCCTGCCACTTTGCGGAGACAGCCGACGTCAGGAAGCTCGCATGACGCTCTCCTCACCCGGTCTCCCAGATATTCGGAGCGGCCTCCGATGCCCGAAGTGAGCGATCGCACCCAAGAGCTGCGCGGACTGACAGGTGGACGGGTCACGATCCGACGTGACGGCCACGGCATACCGACAATCACCGCAGACACGACCGACGACGGATGGTGGGGCCTGGGCTACGCCGCTGCCCAGGATCGCCTGTGGCAGATGGAGTATGACCGTCGCCGCGCGGCAGGGCGTTGGTCCGAGGTTGTGGGGACCCCAGGAGTGGCCGCCGACACACTGGCCCGCAGACTGCAGCTCGTCGAGGCCGCGCAGCGGGACCTCAAGGCCATGGATGGCAGGACCCGAACGACGTTCGAGTGTTACGCACGAGGCGTCGACGCGGGAGCCGCCAGCGTCGAGCTCCCACCCGAGTATGCCGTTGCCGGTATCGGGTTGGAGCCATGGCGGGCCTGGCAGTCCATCGCCGCGTTCAAGGTCCGCCACGTGCTCATGGGCGCATGGCAGTACAAGCTGACTCGGGCCCTGATGCACACGAGGCACGGCCACGCGGTGTTCGAAGCGTTTGACCCCGTCGCCCGTGCGGGGATGCGGCTGACGAGCCCTGCGGGGAGCAGGCAGCGCGCGATCGGACCTGAGGACGAGGCCTTGCTCAGCCGCGCGCGTCAGGACGTCGCCGCGGCTGCCGCTGAACTGGGGTTCCTGGCCGAGGTCGAAGCGGGTTCCAACGCCTGGGTCCTCGCCGGTTCCCGGACGAGCACAGGCGCCCCGCTGCTCGCCAATGACTCCCACCGTGCGGCTGACGTCCCCAACGTGTACTGGCAGGCTCGTCTCGAAGCGCCAGGTCTGAGCGTCAGCGGCGGCACCTTCCCGGGCATTCCTGGCTTTCCCCACTTTGGCCACAACGGCCACGTCGGGTGGGCTATCACCAATGCGGCCGCAGACGCCCAGGATCTGATCAACGAGACGTTCCGTCATGAGGGCGACAGCCTGCAGGTGCGGACCCCGACTGGATGGACCGGCGTGCAGATGGCCGATGAGACCATCCAGGTCAGAGGAAGCGACCCCGTCTCGATCCGATGCGTGAGCACCCCGAACGGGCCAGTCGTCCACGGTGATCCGCGTGAGGGCAACGCGCTGTCGCTCCGGTGGACAGCAACTGACGGTCCGTGCGAGCAGTTCGGTGTCCTGGCGAAGATGCTGCACGCCAGAAACGTCGACGAGCTACTGGACGCCCAGCGTGGCTGGGTGGATCCAGTCAACAACCTCCTGAGCGCTGACATCGCCGGAAACATCGGCTACCTCCTGCGCGGCTCACTCCCGCAGCGTCGCGGACGAGCGGCTACCCAGCTCCCTGTGCCGGGATGGCAGGAAGACTCCCAGTGGGTGGGTCGCGTAGCCTTCGAGGACATGCCGCGGGAGGTGAACCCCCCTAGCGGCTTCATCGCCAGCGGAAACAACGCCGTCGCCGACTCGCTAGGAGAAGTCGCGGTGGCACACGCGATCAACGACTTCTACCGGATCGAGCGGATCCATGAGCTCTTGGAGGGCTCGACCAAGCATGATGTGGCATCCATGCGCCAGGTGCAGTCCGACACCGTCTCGATCGCTGCTCGTCTTTGGTCGGAGCACCTACTCGGCCGAGGGGCGTTCAATGGCGACGCTGAGCAGGCGCGGCAGGCCTTACAGGACTGGGACGGCGATCTCTCCAGCGGCAGGCCAGCAGGTCTCCTCTACGCCTGCTTCCGCCGCGTGCTGGCGCAGCAGCAGGTCGCCGTCCATCTGGACGCTCGCGGGCAACGGCTGCTGTCGGGTAGCGAGATCCCGGCAGGCGGCGTGCTCCTCAAGCGCTGGTTCGCTCAGCTGATCTGGCCAGGCGACAATGGCACCCCTCCGGCGGCGGCCCTTCCCGACACCGATCTCGAGAGCGCTCTAGCCAGAGCGTGGCGAGACGCATCAGCTCTGGCCGGCCCCATACCCGCCATGTGGCGATGGCGCGAGCATCATTGGCTCGAACCCCGTCACACGCTCTCCGGAAGCGGGATCGGCCACCTGCCGAGCCCAACCCCGGTCAGCGCAGCCGGCGACGCTGAGACGATCCAGGCAGCGGCATACGACTGGCCCCGCGGAAACCCGTTCACCGTCACGAACACCGCGGTCTACCGTCAGATCCTCGACTTTCGTGCCCTGGAGGAATCGCTCTGGGTCATTCCCGGTGGCGCCAGCGGACGTCCGGGGGCGCCCCACTACGAAGACCAGCTCCAGCTCTGGGAGCAAGACGAGCTGCTGCCCATGGCAGGCACCCCTCGGGAACGATGAGCGACATGGCACGAGGGTCCGAAGAAAGAAGGGGGTGAAGGGTCATCGCCAACGAGCTGACCAGCACAACCGAGGTGCACCGGCCAAGCCTGGTCGACGAGGCTTACACGGCAATCCGGGCGATGATCATCGACGGAGACATTCCGCCCGGGTCGCGGATGACGGTGCGCCCGATCGCCGATCAGCTGTCCCTCTCGGCGACCCCCGTCAAGGCAGCGCTGGTCACCCTGCAGCGCGAAGGGGTGCTCGTCTCCAAGCTCCACCGGGGTTTCTTCGTGCCCCAGCTGAGCACCGGGGACATGCTCGAGATCTACGAGATGCGGGGGGCGCTCGACCGCCTCGCCAGCCGACGTGCGGCGACATCGCCGAGTCACGCGGCCATCGGATCCCAGCTCAGAAGGGATTGCGATGAGCAGAGCGCGTTTCTGGATGCCGACGACGTCGACGGATATCGGCGAAGCGACCTCGAGTTCCACCGCAACCTCTGGATCCTCTGTGGCAACAACCGGCTCCGCCGCACGGCCGAAGAGCTCATGGGTCAGATGAAGCTCGGGAACAGCCTCTCCGCGCGGCTTCCCGGACGCGTGGCCCTGTCGCTGAGAGAGCACCTCGCCATCGTGACTGCCGTGGAGCAGGGGGATGGCGAGGGCGCCGAATCGGCGGCCCGTGATCACATCAACAGTGTGCAGAAGACCTTCCTGGAGTCAATGGACGGGCCGAAGTCCACCGGCGAGCCTCTCTAGGAAAGGCGGTCCGGGACGGCATACGGAAGTGCCGAACGACGACTGAGGAGGAGAGGCGCCAGTGCAACTAGCGGGATCGAGCACAGACGGCCCGGAACCCGTCCGGCACTGGCGGAGAAGCCAGTGCCGGCCGGGATGCGACCTGGCCCCGCTGGATATGCGTCACCTCGGTCCCCGTCTTTGCCGCCTGCAGCAGGTAGTCCGGCGAGCACGGGGCGATCACCGGTAACGGCCCGGTCACCTGCGGCGAGGAGCACGTGCGCAGGCCCTGCAGGTACGCGGCATACCGGCTCGTGCCGTCCTCGTGGCGACCGGCTGGCGGCACGTCGGCTACATCATGCTGCTCCATCTCGCCGGCCTGAAGTCCGTGGACCCGTCGTTGCGCGAGGCAGCGGCGATCGACGGCTCGAGTGACGTGTCCACCTTCTTCCGGATCATCGTGCCCGTCCTGTGACCGATCAACCTCATCGTGCTGGTGGTCACCGTCGTCGACTCGCTGCGCGCCTTCGACCTGGTCTGGGTCGTCAACAAGGGGCGCAACGGCCTCGAGATCATCGCCGCGCTCGTGACGCAGAACGTCGTGGGCGAGGCCAGCCGGATCGGGTTCGGGTCAGCGCTCACGACGATCATGCTGCTGATCTCCTCGGTCTTCATCGTCATCTACCTGAACGTCGTGATGCGGGACCCGGAGTGAGCACGGCCGAGGCCGCGCGCCAGACGCCCACCGCCGAAGCGCAGCAGGGCGCCAACACGCTGCGCAAGGGGCGGCCACTCACGCCTCGACGTCTGGCGCTGCACGTGTTCCTCGGCGCCACCGCGCTGATCTGGTTCTTCCCGTTGCTCTGGGCCCTGCTCAACTCGTTCAGGGACTACAGCGACACGGCGACCCATGGCTACGCCTCGCTGGGCGGCTTCACGCTGGATAACTACACCAACGCCTGGGCCCGCGGCAACTTCACGCGGACCTTCGTCAACTGATCGACAACGAGTTCTTCTGGGCCACGGTGCTGCCCCAGACGGGTGACAAGTTCCGGTCACCAGCTCGCTCAACAACCTCAAAGGCCAGTTCTTCGTCGACTACAACCTGCTGTCGGCCGGGTCGATCATCGTGGCGCCGCCTCCGGTCATCGTCTTCTTCGTGCTGCAGAAGCAGTTCGTGTCGGGCCTGACCCTTGGCGCCACCAAGGGCTGACCGAGCATATCGGACTCGTGGCGGACTTGAATCCGGACTAGTATGGCCGTCATGAAGACGGTGACGGTGACCGAGGCGAAGGCCCGGCTGAACGAGCTCGTGGACGACGCCGCCCGGATGCACGAGCAGGTGGTCATCACCAAACACGGGCACCCATCGGTCGTGTTGGTGGCAGCCGACGACCTGGAGTCGTTGAAGGAGACTGTCTACTGGCTGTCCAGGCCGGACATCCACGCGACGGTGGCCGAGGCGCGCGACGACATTGCGGCTCGACGGACGATCAGCACGGGCGAGCTCTCGGCCGAGCTGGGCCTCGCGAGCGACTGAGCCGCGTGGGCAAGCAACTCACGCCAGCTCGCGGTGCTCATGCCCCCTCCGGCTGAGGGCGGCGTGGCGTTCAGAGCCGGGTGGACCGGTCCCGCCCGACGGGACATGGCCCGTCTGCCACCGCGGGTGGCCACCGCGGTGTTGGTCTACGTCGAGGAGCGGCTGCTGGAGAATCCGTGGCGCCGGACGAAGGCACTCGGGGGTGACCTGGAGGGCACTCGAGGGGCCCGCAACGGGGACTACCGGATCTTGGTCCAGATCGACGACGACGCCGAGGTCGTCTGGGTGCTGCACGTCGACCACCGCGCCCACGCCTACCGCCCCAGCTGACCGCGGCGCAACCCTACCCGGCTTGGCTGACGCGCCCACCGAGGCGAGCCAACGCCGCGGATTGACGGGGCCCACGGCAAGCCCGAGACTGACCGCGTGCGATCCTGGCCTCGCGACGTGGTCGCCCTCGGCGGGGACTACAACCCCGAGCAGTGGCCGCGCGAGGTGTGGGACGAGGACATCGCGCTCATGCGCCGAGCGGGCGTCACCTTGGTCAGCGTCGCGATCTTCTCCTGGTCCCGGCTGGAACCCAAGGACGGCTCGTTCGAGTTCGACTGGCTGGACGACATCCTCCGGCGTCTCGAGCGGGCCGGCATCGCCGTCGATCTCGCGACGGGGACGGCATCCCCTCCGGGTTGGTTCAGCCATGCGCATCCCGAGACGCTGCCGGTGGACCGCGAGGGTCACCGGTTGTGGCCGGGATCGCGGCAGGCGTGGTGTCCCAGCTCGACGGTCTTCACCCGTTACGCGACCCGGCTGACGGCAGAGATGGCGACCCGCTACCACGACCACCCGGCCTGGCCATGTGGCACGTCTCGAACGAGTACGGCTGTCACAACACACCCTGCTACCGCGACACCTGCGCCCATGCGTTCCGCGACTGGCTGGTGCACCGCTACCGCGACCTCGAGACCCTCAACGAGTTGGGGCACGGCGTTCTGGAGCCAGCGCTACGTCGACTGGGAGCACATCCTGCCGCCCCGGCATACCCCGACCTTCAGCAACCCCACGCAGGTGCTGGACTACCGGCGTTTCCAGTCCGACGCGCTCCTTTCCCAGTACGTCGCCGAGCGGGATGTCCTGCACCGGCTCTCTCCCGGTGTGCCCGTCACCACGAACTTCATGACCTTGACCGACTTCCGCCGGCTCGACTATCACAGGTGGGCCCCCGAGCAGGATGTCGTGAGCACGGACCACTACCGCGTCACCCGGCACCAGGATGTCGCCGCCGAGCTCTCCTTCTGCGGGGACCTGACGAGCGGCCTCGCCGGGGGGCGGCCCTGGATGCTCATGGAGCACTCCACGAGCGCCGTGAACTGGCAGCCGGTGAACCCCGCCAAGGGAGCGGGCCAGCTGGTGCGCGACAGCCTCACGCATGTCGCCCACGGCGCGGACACGATCGGGTTCTTCCAGTGGCGTGCCTCCCGCGCCGGGTCGGAGAAGTACCACTCGGCGATGGTCCCGCACGCCGGTCCCGACACCGAGGTCTTCCGCGAGGTATGCCGGCTGGGCCAGATCGCGGCCCGGCTCG
>JAABUS010004759.1_pt1 | contig 18998 bp, 21 predicted proteins | sample 5560161 | NCBI WGS metagenome assembly JAABUS01 (sample SAMN10711885, study PRJNA513376) | rock metagenome | isolation source: Antarctica rocks | place: Antarctica: Victoria Land, Trio Nunatak nord | collected 2016-01-04 | reverse complement strand
CCTATCTCGTCTTCCCAGACTGGAAGACGCTCATGCAGACCCTGATCGACTCAAAACCGCCGCCCCACGTCGAGGCCCAACTCGCACGGTGAGGCTGATGCAGCCAAACAGCCAGTTAGAATCGCTGTCAACGCACGAGCTCGCTTGACAGTGTAACACCTGGTGTAACACGATGGCCGTCCCGAGCCGGGCTAAGCACCCGCAAACGGTTGACATTGCTGCGTGGCTCCTAGGTAGGGGAGTGTCCAACCCCCTCCACCACCATGCCGTCCCGCCGCGTCGCTTTCCGATACTGGCCCTGCACTTCGTTCGGTATCGAATTCATTTTTGTGGTTTCCGCATGCCTACCGGCTTGCTTTGGTGCTATCTCAAGACTGCATGGGATGAAGGATGGCATGGCGGTAAAGGCTCGGAACGCGCCGCAAGACGAGTTCGCCGCCCGGCTCCGGCAACAGGAGATGGTCGCCGGTTTCGGCACGTTCGCGCTCAGGGCGACGGAACTGGCGCCCGTCCTGACGGAGGCTTGCCGCGTCGCGTCGCTCGGCTTGCAGACCAGGTTCGCCAAGGTGCTGCGCTTCCGGCCAGAGTCCGACGACCTCCTGATCGTCGCCGGGGTCGGCTGGCGGCCCGGTGTGGTCGGCCACATGACTCTGGGCGCCGGGCTGGGCAGCCCAGCCGGCTACGCCCTGCACACGGGGGAGCCGGTCCTGTCGAACAACCTCGGCAAGGAGGACCGTTTCCAAACGCCTGAATTGCTGGTGGAGCATGGGGTGCACAGCGCCATCAACGTGGCGATCGACGCGGCCGACGCCTCGCTCCCGTTCGGCGTGCTGGAGGTGGACGGCACGGCTCGCGGCGAGTTCGTCGCAGCCGACACGGCGTTCCTGCAATCCCTGTCAAGCGTGCTCGCGGCGGCGCAGGTCCGGCACGCGACGGAGCAGGCCAAGGACGCCCTGCTGCGCGAGAAGGACCTGCTGATGCTGGAGGTGCATCACCGGGTCAAGAACAGCCTGCAGCTGGTGCGCGCCTTGCTGCAACTGCAAGCGCGGTCTGCAAGCGACGAGACGCGGGCGCAGCTTGAAGCCGCGGCCGGACGGATCATGACGATCAGCGCGGTGCACCGGCACCTTTACGAAGGGAACTCGACGGCGCAGACCGACGCGGCCGCCTATCTGCGCGCGCTGGTCGGCGACATCCAGGCGATGGTCGATACGCCCGAGAACCACCGCGAGATCACGGTGCAAGGCGATCCCCTGCGCCTGTCGGCCGACCAGACCACGCCGCTGGGCCTGGTCACGTCGGAGCTTGTGGCCAATGCCTTAAAGCACGGCGCCGGCCGCGTTCTGGTCAGCCTTCGCGGCGTGCCCGGCGGTTTGCAGGTCCGGGTCGAGGATGAGGGACCGGGCTTCCCCCCGGACTTTGCGCCGCGCCTTTCCGGGAGCTTGGGCATGCGGCTGGTCACGGCGCTCGCCAAAGGGGACCCGGCGCAAGCCTTGGTCATCGACCCATCGGCCGGGCACGGCTGCGTGGTCGCAACGTTGAAGCTCTGAGCCTCACGCAAGCTCGATGACGACCGGCACGTGGTCGGACGGCTGCGGCTGGCCCCGCTCGGCCCGGTCGGGCTTTGCCGTTGTCAGCCGTTCCGCGAGGTCCGGGGACAGCAGCACGTGGTCGATGCGCAGCCCGCGGTCCTGCGGCCAAGCGCCGTGCTGGTAATCCCAGAAGGTGTAGGCCGGCCCGGACGGCTGCAATGCCCGCACGGCGTCCGTCAAGCCAAGCCATTGCAGGGCGCGGAACCGGGCGCGGGTTTCGGGCCGTACCAGGGCGTCGGACGGGGACAGCGTGCGTGGGGCGAAGTCCTCATCGGCCGGGCACACGTTGTAGTCGCCGGCGAACAGCACTGCCTGATCGTCAGCCAGCAAAGCCGCAGCCCGGTCGGCCAGCAGTTCCATCCAGCGCAGCTTGTATTCGTATCCCGCGTCGCCGCCGGAGTTGCCGTTCGGCAGATACAGGTTGCCAACGGCAATCGGCCCGGAAGCGTCCTGGACCCGGGTTTCGATATAGCGGGCCTGGCCGTCGTCGTCGGGCAGGCCCGGCAGACTCCGGCAGGTCACCTCGACCGGCACGCGTGACAACACGGCGACGCCGTTATAGGACTTCTGGCCGACGACGTTGGCCGCGTAGCCAGCAGCCTCGAACGCGGTGCTCGGAAAGCTCGCCGCCTCGCACTTGATCTCCTGCAGCAGCAGCAGGTCAGGCTGCATCCGGTGCAGCCAATCCGCCACAAGCTGCTCGCGCATGCGAATGGAATTGACGTTCCAGGTTGCGATCCGCATCGGTGCGGCCAGCTTGGCCTCAGTCGATGGCGAAGCTGGCGCCGCAGCCGCAGCCCGACGTGGCGTTCGGGTTGCGGACGGTGAAATGCGCGCCCATCAGCTCGTCGGTGTAGTCAAGCTGCGACCCGGCCAGCAAATCCAGGCTCACGGGGTCCACCAGCACCCGGGCGCCCGGCGCTTCCACGACGAAGTCATCCGGCTGCACCGCCTCGTCCAGCTCGAACTTGTATTGGAACCCGCTGCACCCGCCGGCCAGCACAGCCACCCGGAGCGCCGCAGGGCGGGACTGCGCAGCCACGATCTCCGCCACCCGCTCGGCGGCGCGGTCGGACACAGAAAAGCTGGTGATGTCGCTGATGCTGTTCATGGTGGAGACATAGCGCGTGCCGTGCTCATATTGAAGATGCCGATGCGGCATCAGGCGCGCGATCCTTTATAGTCACCCCATGTCCCACGCCCCCTACGCCGTCCGGCCCGAAACCTCCCGCGGGCGCCTGCATCCGGAACCGGAAAGCCTGGGCCGCAGCCCGTGGCAGCGGGACCGCGACCGGGTGATCCACAGCGCCGCCTTCCGCAAGCTGCAATACAAGACCCAGGTCTTCGTCAACCACGAGGGCGACTACTTCCGCACCCGGCTGACCCACAGCATCGAGGTCGCGCAGATCGCCCGCTCCGTGTCCCGGGAGCTTGGCCTGGATGAGGACCTGACGGAAGCATTGGCGCTGGCGCACGACCTGGGCCACACGCCGTTCGGCCATGCCGGGGAGGAGGGGCTGAACACCCGCATGAAGCCGTATGGCGGCTTCGACCACAACGCGCAAAGCCTGCGCATCGTGACCAAGCTGGAGGACCGCTACGCCGCGTTCGACGGCCTGAACCTGACGTGGGAGACGCTGGAGGGCCTGGCCAAGCACAACGGCCCGCTGCGCCACCCGCCGCCCTACATCGCCGAATACAACGCACGCCACGCGCTCGACCTGCATACTCAGGCGGGGGGCGAGGCGCAGGTCGCGGCGATGGCGGACGACATCGCGTATCACAGCCACGACTTGGACGACGGGATGCGCGCCGGGCTGTTCGGGCCGGACGACATCGCGCATCTGCCGGTCGTCGGCGCGTCCTTGACGCTGGCCCGGCGCTCCAGCCTCGACGTGCCGCCGGCGCGGCTGCGGCACGAGACGATCCGCCGGGTGATCAACAGCTTCGTCACGGACCTGACGACGGAAAGCCGGCGGCGCATCAAGGCCCTCGATCCCGGCGACGCCGCCGCGATTCGCCACGCGAAGAAGCCGGTGATCGCGTTCAGCCCGGCGATGGCGGAGGCGAACCGGGCGGTGAAGGAATTCCTGTTTGCCCACATGTACCGCCACTGGCGGGTGAACCGCATGAGCAACAAGGCACGCCGGGTGACGGAGGCCCTGTTCACCTTGCTGCATGAGGACACCAGCATGCTCCCGGACGGCTGGCGGGCGCGCGCCGGGGATGCGGACGGGCCGCGTGCGGCGCTGACGGTTGCGGACTATATTGCCGGGATGACGGACCGGTTCGCCTTGGACGAGCACCGCCGCCTGACCGACCCTTTCACCATCGGCTGACAGGACCCTCGATTTGCCAGAGAACATCTTACCAGAGAACATCTTGCCGGAGAACATCTTCGCCCGCGTGCGCTCCGACGTGGTGGCCGCGCTTCGCCGGGTCGTGCCGGACCTGCCGGACGCCGCCGCCGCCCGGGTGGAAGTCACCCCGGCGCGGGACGCCGCGCACGGCGACATGGCGACCAACGCCGCCATGGTCAGCGCCAAGGCCGCCCGCATGCCTCCGGCCCGGATCGCCCAGGCGCTCGCGGCGGCCTTGGCGGACGGCGCGGACGTGCTACGGGCGGAGCCGGCCGGGCCGGGCTTCGTGAACCTGCATCTGCGCCCGGACAGCCTGCGCGCGACGCTCCCGGCCATCCTGCGGGAAAGCGAGGCGTTCGGATCGGGCGCCGCCGGGCAGGGGGTGCGGGTGAACGTCGAGTACGTGTCCGCCAACCCGACGGGCCCCATGCACATCGGCCATTGCCGGGGCGCCGTGGTGGGCGACGCGCTGGCGAACCTGCTGGCCAAGGCCGGGTTCGCGGTGACGAAGGAATACTACATCAACGACGCCGGGGCGCAGGTGGCGGCGCTCGCCTGGGCGGCATACTGGCGCTACCTCCAGGCGGTCGGCACGGCGATGACGGAGGAGCAGTTCGCCGCCGCGGTGCCGGGCGGCCTGCAATACCGCGGCGATTACCTGGTTCCAGTGGGGGAGGCGCTGCGGGCGGAGCACGGCGGCGCGCTGGCCGGACCCGGCGGCACCGTGGCCGACCCCGCGCTGTGGTTCGACCGGGTGCGCGCCTTCACGGTCGCCGCGATGATGGGGTCGATCCGGGCGGACCTCCAGCAGTTGGGCGTCGAGTTCGACGTGTTCACCTCGGAGCGGGCGCTGGTGGAGGCGGGCGCGCCGGACCGGGTGATCGAGCAGTTGCGTACGCAGGGCCTGATCTACGAAGGCACGCTGGAGCTCCCGAAGGGCAAGACGCCGGAGGATTGGGAGCCGCGGGAGCAGACCCTGTTCCGCGCCACCCAATTTGGCGACGACGTGGACCGTCCGTTGCGCAAGTCGGACGGCTCCAACACCTACTTCGCCAACGACATCGCCTACCACGCCGACAAGATCGGGCGCGGCGCGGAGCTGATGATCGACGTGTGGGGCGCCGACCACGGCGGCTATGTCTCGCGGATGAAGGCGGCAACCCGGGCGGTGGCCGGCAACCGCCCGGCGCGGCTGGAGATCGTGCTGTGCCAGATCGTGCGGGTGATGCGCGGCGGCGAGCCGGTCCGCATGTCCAAGCGCGCCGGCACCTACGTGACGCTCGCCGACCTGATCGAGGAGGTCGGGCGGGACGCGGTGCGCTTCACCATGCTGACGCGCAAATCCGACGCGCAGATGGACTTTGACCTCGATGCCGTCGTGGCGCAGACGCGGGAGAACCCCGTGTTCTACGTGCAGTACGCCCACGCCCGCTGCCGGTCGGTGCTGCGGGCGGCGGTCGAGACGTACGGCGCGTCCGCCACCGCCCCGGACGCCTTGGCCGCCGTGCCGCTGGACAGCTTGCAGAACGAGGCGGAGTCGGCGCTGATCCGCCGGCTTGCCTCCTGGCCCCGCACGGTGGAAAGCGCGGCTTTGGCACAGGAACCCCATCGAATCGCGTTTTTTCTCTATGACTTGGCAGGCGACTTTCATATGCTTTGGAACCGCGGGCGGGATGAGGCAACGTTACGATTCCTGCAAGCGGACCGGCCGGCCGCGACGATGGCCCGGCTGGCCCTGGTGGCTGCGACGGCAACCGTGCTGCGCTCCGGCTTGGCGGTGCTTGGGGTGGAGCCTATGGAGGAGATGCGCTGAACCGTGTCCGATGACCTGCACATCCCCGCCGCCGGGCGCGGCTCGGCCCCGGTCCGCTCGTACTATCAGCCGCGCCGTCCTGGGATGGACCGCGGCACCAAGGTCCTGCTGTCCGCGGCTGCGGGGCTGAGCGGGCTGCTACTGGCCGGCGTAGCGGGCTGGGCGCTGTCCGGACGCCACGTCGCGGCCGTCCCGGTCATCGAGGCCGACAGCCGCCCGGTGCGCGTTAAGCCGGAGAACCCCGGCGGATTGCAGGTCGCCGGGGCCGATGAGCAGGTGATGGGCGGTCACGGCTCCAAGGTGCAGGCCATGGCTCCGCCCGCCGAAACCCCGGCGGCGCAGGCGCTGCGGGCGCAGATGCCGCCCCAGGCCGCCGTGCCGCCGCCCGCCCCGGCGCCGCTGCCGATATTGCCTGCCGCCCCGCCTGCGGCCGTCGTGCTTCAGCCGGCTGTCCCAGCGCCCGCGGCTCGCCAGGCCCCGGCGCCCGCGGCAGCCGGCACGCTGGTGCAATTGGCCGCGGTGGACAGCGAGGGCGCGGCGCAGACGGAGTGGCAGCGGCTCGCCAAGCGCATGCCGGATCTGCTGGGCGACCGTCGCCCGGTCATGCAGCGGGCGGATCGCGACGGACGCGCGGTGTGGCGCGTGCGGACCGGCGGCTTTACCGATATCGCCGACGCGGCCGCCTTCTGCGCCCGGGTGCGCGCCAAGGGCGGGGCTTGCTCCATCGCCGGCTCCTGACGGGTCCGGCATGAGGGCGGCCATCGTCGGCATCGCCGGGCCGGCGCTCGACCCGGCGGAGGCCGCGCTGCTGCGGCAATATCGGCCCGCCGGCGCCATCCTGTTCGCCCGCAACGTCAGCGATCCCGGGCAGCTTCTGGCGCTCACGGTGTCGCTGCGCGAGGTGCTGCCGCCGCATGCGGTGCTCGCAATTGACCAAGAGGGCGGCCGGGTCGCCCGGCTGCGTCCGCCGCATTGGCGCGCACACCCATCGGCCGCCCGGATCGGCGCGGTGTTCGAGCGGGAGGAGGGCGCCGGCCTGCGCGCCGCCTGGCTGAGCGGGGCTTTGATTGGGCTGGACTGCGCGGGGGCCGGGCTGAACGTGGTATGCGCCCCGACGCTCGACCTGCGGGTGCCCGGCGCACACGAGGTGGTCGGCGACCGCGCCTATTCGCACGACCCGGACGCCGTGGCCCGGATGGGCCAGGCGGTGGCGGACGGGCTGCTGGCGGCCGGGATGCAGCCGGTAGCAAAGCACGCACCGGGGCATGGCCGGGCCACCGTCGATAGCCATCTCGACCTGCCGCGGGTGCGCGCGGACCAGGATTTGACCGATGACCTGCGCCCGTTCGCCGCCTGCGCCGGGCTGCCATGGATGATGACGGCGCACCTCCTATATGAAGGGCTTGACCCCAATTGGCCGGCTACGTTGTCGGCGGTCGTGATCCGGCAGGCCATCCGCGGCCGGATTGGCTTCGGAGGAGTTCTCGTGTCCGACGATCTCGCCATGAACGCCCTGTCCGGCACGCCGGGGGAGCGGGCTGCCCGCGCCGTCGCGGCCGGCTGCGACATCGCCCTGCATTGCAGCGGGGTCTTGCCGGATACCGCCGACGTGCTGGCGAGCACCCCGGACATAACGGACGCGGCGCTGGTGCGGCTGGCGTCGGCGCGGGGCATGGCCGGCGCCGCCCGGCAAGCATTGGACGGCGACGCGCTGGCGGCCGAACGGGACGCGCTGCTGGCGGCGGGGGCGGCAGCGTGACCGACCTGCTGCTGTCCATTGTCATCGCCGCCATCCCGGTGATCCTGGCCATCACCTTGCATGAGGCCGCGCATGGCTACGCCGCCCTCGCCCTCGGCGACGACACGGCGCGGAGCATGGGGCGGCTGTCGCTCAACCCGCTGCGGCACGTGGACCGGGTCGGCACGCTGCTGCTGCCAGGCTTCCTGCTGCTGAGCCAACTGCTGACGATTGGGCGGGTGGTGTTCATGTTCGGCTGGGCCAAGCCGGTGCCGGTGTCCGCCTGGCGCTTCGCCAACCCCCGCCGCGGCATGGCGCTGGTGGCGGTGGCTGGCCCGCTCGCGAACTTCTTCCTCGCCTGGCTCGCCGCCCTGCTGACGCATGGGACCGCGCTGCTGCCGGAGGCTGCGGGCGATGTCGCGGACACGATGCTGCAGACCTTCATCCTCGCCAACCTGGTGCTCGGCCTGTTCAACCTCCTGCCGATCCCGCCGCTGGACGGGGGGCGCATCATGGTCGGCATCCTGCCGGAGCGGCTCGCCTTCGCCTGGGCGCGGCTGGAGCGGGCGGGCCTGGTGATCGTCCTGCTGCTGGTGTTCCTGCTGCCCCGGCTGCTGGCGGAGTTCGGCATCCGGTTCGACCCAGTGGGCAACGCTTTGAACACCGGCCTGCCCTGGGCGTTCGACCTCATCTACCGGCTGGCGTTCCATGATGCCTGACCTCGCCCAGCCGGATGCGGAGCCGGGTCCGCTCCTGCAGCTTGACGGTTTCGAGGGGCCGCTGGACCTGCTGCTCGACCTCGCCCGGCGGCAGAAGGTGGACCTGGCCCGCATCTCGATCCTGTCGCTCGTTGAGCAGTACCTGGCCGTCGTGGAGGGCGTGCGCCGCGTGCGGCTGGAGCTTGCGGCGGATTGGCTGGTGATGGCGGCATGGCTGGCCTGGCTGAAATCCCGCCTGCTGCTGCCACCGGGCACGGACGAGGCGGCGGAGGCCGGGTTGGCCGCCGATGTCCTCGCCAGCCGGCTGCGCGACCTGCAAGCCATCCGCGCCGGCGCGGCCTGGCTGGCGGCCCGGCCGCAGCTCGGCCATGACGTGTTCGCCCGCGGGATGCCGGAGCGCCTGCGGGAGTTCGACCGGTCCCGTTTGGCGGCCGACATGCCTGGCCTGATGCGCGGCTACCTGGCCGCGATGCGCCGGGCGGGGGCGCGGCAGCGGTATCGGCCACGACAACTGACGCTTTGGAGCGTGCAGGACGCGCTGGCGCGGCTGGAGGCGCTGCTGGGCGGACGGCCTGGCTGGACCGCGCTGGAGCAGGCCTTGCCGCAGGCCGGCACCCCCTTGCAGCACCGCGCGGCGTTGGCCAGCGCCTTTCTGGCCGGGCTGGAGCTGGCGCGGGGCGGCCTGGCCGACATCCGGCAGGATCAGCAGTTCGGCCCCATCCTGCTGCGGGCCGGCGCGTGACGGAAAGCGTGGACACGGCCCGCCTGGTCGAGGCGCTGGTGTTCGCCAGCGCGGAGCCGGTCAGTACCGCCTCCGTCGCGCGCCTGCTGCCGCCGCCCGCGGAGGCAGAGGCAGTGCTGCGCGCCCTGCAATCGCACTATGCCGGACGCGGCGTCGAGCTGGCGGAGGTCGCCGGCGGCTGGCAGTTCCGCACCGCCGCGGACCTGGCGCCGCGCCTCACGCAGATCGTGCCGCAGCCCCGCCGCCTGCCGCGCGCCGCGATGGAGGCGCTGGCCGTCATCGCCTATCACCAGCCGGCCACGCGGGCGGATGTCGAGGCGGTGCGCGGCGCCAGCCTGGGGCAGGCCACCATCGACGCGCTGCTGGAATCCGGGCTGATCGAGCCGAAGGGGCGCAAGGAAGCGCCGGGCCGCCCGACGCTCTGGGGCACGACGCCGGCGTTCCTGGCGCAGTTCGGCCTGCGCGGCATCGGCGACCTGCCCAGGCGGGACGACATGCTTCGCGAGGACACGCTGCGGGAGGAGGGCGGCCAAGAAGCGTCCGGCGCGCGATAACGCGCGACCCCGATGCGCGGTGACCCGCGGTTCCCCATATACTGGTCCCGTGCTACCAATGCGCCAAAGGGACGCAGCCTGCCATGTTTGATCTCGCCTGGTCTGAAATCGCCTTGATCGGTGTGGTCGCCCTCATCGCGATCGGACCGAAGGATATGCCTGTCGCCATCAAGGCCGTTGCCGAGATGGTCAAGAAGGCCCGGCGCATGGCGTCTGAGTTCCAGACCCACGTGGACGAGATGGTGCGCGAGGCGAACCTGCATGAGGTGCGCGACCACATCAACGACATCCGCAGCATGGACATCAAGGGCAAGATCCTGAACGCCGTGGACAACGACGGCTCGCTCCGCCGCACCATCAATGAGCGTCCGTATAACGCGTCGCCGCCCCCCGTGACGCCCGTGATCCCGGTGGACGCCTCGACGCCGCCGCACGAGCCACCCGCCATCGCCGCGTCCGACCCGGCGGCGGCCGCCGTCGCTAGCGAAGCGGTCCCGGCCGAGGCCGCAGCGCCCGCCTACATCGATCCCCGCGGCGCCCCGCCCGCCTCGCCCGCCCAGCATGAGCCTGCGACCCATCCGACGCCGCACGCCTAAGCGCCGACCGGAATAGCATCGTGGATACGCAGCAGATACCGGCCGAAGACCCGATCAACGACAAGCCCATGCCGCTGCTCGATCACCTGATCGAGCTGCGCACCCGGCTGCTATGGTCCATGGGCGCGTTCCTGATCTGCTTCGCCGTCTGCTACTATTTCAGCCGGGGCATCTACTCTTTCCTGGCACAGCCGCTGGCGGACATCCTGGTCACCAAGACCGGGCAGAACCGCCGGCTGATCTTCACGGCGCTGTACGAGGCGTTCTTCACCTACTTGAAGGTGGCCTTCTTCGGCGCGGCGTTCATCTCCTTTCCTGTCGTCGCGTCGCAGGTCTGGCTGTTCGTGGCGCCGGGCCTGTACCGCAGCGAGAAAAAGGCGTTCCTGCCATTCCTGATCGCGACGCCGGTGCTGTTCTTGGCGGGCGCCGCGCTCGCCTACTACTTCGTGTTCCCTGCCGCTTGGACATTCTTTCTCAGCTTCGAATCGCCCGATGGCGGCGGAGGCCTGCCGGTGCAGTTGGAGGCGAAGGTCAGCGAGTACCTCGGCCTCGTCATGCGGCTGATCTTCGCCTTTGGCCTGGCGTTCCAGTTGCCGGTGCTGCTGACGCTGCTGGCCAAGGTCGGCATCATCTCGTCACGCGGCTTGAAGAAACACCGGCGCTACGCCTATGTCGGCATGTTCGTCGTGGCTGCCGTCATCACGCCGCCCGACGTGATCACGCAGACCGGCCTGGCGCTGCCGCTGATCGCGCTTTACGAGATCTCCATCCTCACAGCCGGTTGGGTCGAGACGAAGCCGGTCGATGTCTGATGCATGACATCCGCGCGCTCCGCGCCGATCCCGCCGCCTTCGACGCCGCCATGGCCCGGCGCGGCCTGCCGCGGATGGCGGACCGCTTGACGCAGGTCGATGCCGAGCGCCGCGCCGCCCTCGCAGCCGTGCAGGACAAGCAGTCCCGGCGCAACGCGCTCGCCAAGCAGATCGGCCAAGACCGCCGCGCCGGCGCGGACACGGCGGCGATGGAGGCCGAAGCCACGGCGCTGCGCGACGAGATGGCGGCGCTGGAACAGCGCGCCGACGCGCTCGACGGAGCGATCCGGCGCGAGCTGGAATCGCTGCCCAACCTGCTCGACCCCGACGTGCCGGACGGCGCCGACGAGGCCGCCAACGTGGTGGTCAAGCAGGTGGGCCACCCCCCCGAGTTCGACTTCCCGCCGCTGGAGCATTTCCAGCTCGGCGAGGCGCTGGGCCTCATGGAGTTCGAGCGGGCGGCGCGCATGTCCGGCAGCCGGTTCACCATCCTGCGCGGCGGCCTGGCCCGGCTGGAGCGCGCGCTCGGACAGTTCATGCTGGACCTGCACACGACGCGGCACGGCTACATCGAGACCCAGGTGCCGCTGCTGGTCAACGACGCCGCCGCCTACGGCACCGACAAGCTGCCGAAGTTCGCCGACGACCTGTTCCGCACCACGGACGGACGCTGGCTGATCCCGACCGCCGAGGTGCCGCTGAGCAGCCTGGTGATGGACGAGATCGTGCCGGCGGACCGCCTGCCGATGCGGGTCACGGCGCTGTCGGAATGTTTTCGAAGTGAAGCCGGCTCCGCCGGGCGAGACACCCGCGGCATGCTGCGCCAGCATCAGTTCCGGAAAGTGGAGCTGGTCAGCATCACCCGGCCCGACGCCAGCGACGCTGAGCACGAGCGCATGACCGCGTGTGCCGAGGCGGTGCTGGACGCGCTCGGCCTGCCCTATCGCCGGATGCTGCTTTGCGCCGGGGACACCGGGTTCGGCGCCGCCAAGACCTATGACCTAGAGGTTTGGCTGCCGGGGCAGGGAGCGTGGCGGGAGATCAGCTCCTGCTCCAACACCCGCGCCTTCCAGGCCCGGCGCATGAACGCCCGGTTCCGGGGCGCGGACGGCAAGGCGGCCGGGTTCGTCCACACGCTGAACGGGTCCGGCGTCGCGGTCGGGCGGGCGCTGATCGCCGTCATGGAGAACTGCCAGCAGCCGGACGGCACGATCCGCGTGCCGCCGGCGCTCTTGCCCTACATGGCCGGGACGGCGGTGCTACACGATGCCTGACCAGGCGTCGGGCACCAGGGCGTAGCCCTCCGCCAGCTTCTGCACATGGGAAAAGGCCGGGAAGTGCAGGTGCATGCCGGCCACCATCAGGCGGTCCCGTGCGGCCATGTCGAGCACGCGGAGACGGCTCCGCGTGGCCTCCTCGGGGTCCGCGTCGAAGACCATGCCCACCTCCGGCCGATGCGATTGCACGTCCTGCACATGCAGCACGTCGCCCCAGATCAGCAACGTCGCGTTGGCGGAGGTCACGAGATACCCCGTGTGCCCCGGCGTATGGCCCGGCAGCGGATGCGCCTGGATGCCGGGCGCCACGTCGTCAGTACCAGTGAACAGGCGCAACCGAGACCGATAAGGCGCGACCGCGGCCTGCGCCCCGGCGAAATACGCCTTCCTTTCTTCGGGGGCTGCGGCGGCCACGGCCTCGTTCAGCCAGAAGTCAGCCTCTGGCTGGGCGATGACAAGCTCGGCATTTAGGAAGACCGCTTCGCCTGCTGGGTTGGTCAGGCCGCCGGTGTGGTCGGGGTGCAGGTGAGTCATCACGACCGTGTCCACGTCGCCCGGCGCAACCCCGGCCGCCGCCAAGCCGTCCTGAAGGCGGCCCAGCGTCGGCGCCATCATGTTGCCGCCCGTGTCGATCAGGACCGTGGCCCCATTGCCCTGGATCAGGAAGGCGTTGACGCTCGGCCGCGGCGCGGGCGCGCGGAACGCATCCTGCAGCAGCGCTGAGGCGGCCTCCGCCTCGATGCCGAACATCGCGCCGAGCGGCAAGTCGAGCATCCCGTCATTGATAGCCGTCACCACCACATCGCCGATGCGGCGGCGGTAAAAGCCGGAACCCTGCGCGATCGCGCTCATGCTGCATCCTCCTGCGGGCGGGCCACGCCGAGGCGGCCGGCCAGGTCCTCGATGAATTGCCAGGCGACCCGGCCGGACCGGGCGCCGCGCGTGACCGACCACTCGACGGCCTGAACATGCAGCGCCTCGCGCCCGATGGGCAAGGCGAGCTGGTCGGCATACCCGTCGACCATGGCGAAGAACGCGTCCTGGTCGCAGTTGTGGAAGCCGATCCACAGGCCGAAGCGGTCGGACAGCGAAACCTTCTCCTCGATCGCCTCGCCCGGGTTGATCGCCGTGGAACGCTCGTTGTCGATCATGTCGCGCGGCATCAGGTGGCGGCGGTTGCTGGTGGCGTAGAACAACACGTTGGAGGGACGCCCCTCAATGCCGCCGTCCAGCACGGATTTCAACGCCTTGTAGTCGGCGTCCTCCCGCTCGAACGACAGGTCATCGCACAAGATCAGGCAGCGGCGCGAGCGGCCGCGCAGCAGGTTCAGCAGGTCGGGCAGGGTACGAATATCCTCCCGGTGGATTTCGATGAGCGCCAGGATGCTGGGCGTGTCCTGGTTGGCGGCGGCGTGCGCGGCCTTGACCAGCGACGACTTGCCCATGCCGCGGGCGCCCCACAGCATGGCGTTGTTGGCCGGCAGCCCGCGGGCGAAGCGCATGGTGTTGTCGAGCACCTGGCGCTTCTGCCGCTCGACGCCTTGCAGCAGGCCGATATCGACCCGGGACACCCGGAGCACGGGGACCAGGTGCGCCGGCGACGGCTCCCACACATAGGCGTCGGCGTCGCGGAGGTCCGGCGCGGGCGGCGGCGGCGGCGCCAGACGGTCCAGCGCGTCGGCGATGCGGGTCAGCAATGCTGTGTCCAACGGAAGTCCCTTAATGGATGGGCGGGGAACGTGGTGGCTTGACGGGGCCGGGCCTGAAACTATGGTCCCGGCGCAACCACGGCAACCCAGGATGACTATGTTGATCTCTCCCGCCTACGCCCAGGACGCCGCCGGCCTGCTGGGCGGCGTGACCCCGTTCTTGCCGCTGGTGCTGATCTTCGGCGTGTTCTACTTCCTGCTGATCCGGCCGCAGCAGACGCGGGCCAAGGAGATGAAGGCGATGCTCGCGGCACTCCGCCGGGGCGACCGCGTGGTGACGGCGGGCGGCATTCTCGGCACGGTGCAGCGGGTGAAGGAGGGCAGCGACGAGATCGAGGTCGATATCGCCCCGAACGTCCGCGTGACCGTGGTGCGCGACACCATCACGACGGTGCTGAAGCCGGTCGCCGCGAACGACGCGAAGCCCGGCTGAACGCGCTCCCTCCCCCCGTGTGGGGAGGAGGGAACTCGGGTGCTCAGCCCATTTGGCTCGCGGCGAACTCGTAGTTGGCGATCTTGTCCAGCCAGTTGCTCACGTAGTCCGGGCGGCGGTTACGGAAGTCCAGGTAGTAGCTGTGCTCCCACACGTCGCAGCCGAGCAGCGCACGGCCTTCGCCGGTCGCCAGCGGGTTGGAGCCGTTCGGCGTCTTCGTGACCTTGAGCTTGCCGTCGGTGCCCAGCACCAGCCAGGCCCAGCCGGAGCCGAACTGGCCGACAGCGGCCGTCTTGAACGCGTCCTTGAAGGCCTGGACGCTGCCGAAGTCGCTGGTGATCTTGCTTTCCAGCGCGCCGGGCATCGCGCCGCCCTGCGGCGACATGTTCTGCCAGAACAGGATATGGTTCCAGTGCTGCCCGGCGTTGTTGAACACCGGCGCCATGTCGGCCTTGCCGTTGCTCATCTGGATGATCTCGTCCAGCGACTTGCCGGCCAGTGCCGGGTTCTTCTCGACGAAACCGTTCAGCGCCGTGACGTAGGCCTGGTGGTGCTTGTCGTGGTGCAGCTCCATCGTCTCCTGGCACATGCCGCGCTCCGCGAGGGCGTTGTGCGAGTAGGGAAGGGGGGGAAGTTCGAATGCCATAGGTCGGTCTCCATAGTGACGCGGCGCAGATTGGGACGCGGCGCAGAGTGATCGCGACGCGCCCGGCGCGTCAAGGTTGCGCGGCGTGACGGTTGGGGCCACGTCCGCCGTCATGCCGCCCCAACTGTCTCCGTGTGCCGAGATCGTCCGCCGCCACGACCCCGACCGCTTCCTCACCGCCCTGTTTGCTCCGCCCGCCCTGCGGGACACGCTGTTTGTGCTGTATGCCGTGAACCACGAGCTGGCCCGGGCGCGGGAGGTCGTCACCAACCCGATGGCGGCCTTGATCCGCCTGCAATGGTGGCGGGAGGTGGCGGAGGGCGCCCGGCGGCGTCACGAAGTCGCCGGGCCGCTCGGGGAGGCGCTGGACGGGGGCGGGCTCGACGCGGCAGACCTGCTGGCCATGATCGACGGGCGGGAAGCGGAAATCGAGCCGATGGAGACCGAGGCCGCATTCCGCGATTACCTGCTGGCGGCCGCGGGCGGCGTAGCAGTCGCGGCGGGACGCGCGCTCGGCGCCGCCGGCCCGGCGCTCGATGCGCTGCGGGACCTGGGCGCCGCCTACGGCGCGGCAGGGGTGCTGCGCAGCGTTCCCGCCTTGGCCCGGCAGTCCCGCTGCGTGCTGCCGGAGGACGTGTTGGCGCAGCACGGCCTCAGTCCCGAGGACGTGATCGCCGACCCGGAGCGCGCCGGCATGGAAGGGGTGCGGACGCACATCGCCGCGATGGCGTCCGAGTGGCTGGCGGCCGGCCGGGCTTGCGGTTTGCCAAAGCAGGCCATCGCCGCGGCGCTGCCGGCCGTGCTCGCCGCGCGGGACCTGGCGCGGACCCGCTACGAGGCGCGCGGCCTGGCCGACCGCCTGGCAGTGGCGGCGGCCGCTCTGCGGGGCCGGGTCTGACGGGAGAAGGCCGGATGGCCCGGGCACCGCCGCTCAATCGGCCTGGCCGACCGCGCCGGCGCTCGACTGCGCCTTCTTCTCATGGCGCGGCCCGATGAGGCGGCCCGGCTTCGGGATCGCGGCCCAGGCGCGGTCAACGGCGGCCAAAATCGGCTTTTTCCGGATAAGGATCGGCTTCTCGACCAAGGTCCAGGACAGCCAGGCGCAGGCCGCCGTCGAGGGCAGCGAGATCAGCGTGATCAGCAAACCCGAATGAATGCTTGGAACCGCGTGCAAGATCGACTGCTGGATCGGCCAGTGGAACAGGTACACGCCATAGGACAGGTCGCCGAACGGGATGGCCGGCGGGCGCATCAGCCCGAGCCAGACCGTCAGGTAAGCGACAGGAAAGGCAGCCAGGTACGAGGCGTTGGGTATTTGCAGGAACACCGCCGTCGCAAGCGCCGAGACGACGCCGAGGACGTTGGAATAAGGGATGCGGTCGCGATACAGATACAGGCTGACCGCGGCCAGGAAGCAAACGACCAACACGCGGCCCGGCGCGTGGGTGACGGGGCTGATGGGAGGGCCGGTCAAAGCCCGCACAGTGAACCCAAGCGAAAGCACGGCGACGATGGCCACGAAGGCGAACCGCCGCTTGATCAGCGTCGAAACGGCCAGCAGCACCAGTGCCAAGTAGCACTCAAGCTCGAACGGAATGGTCCATAGCTGCCCGTTCACCAGGCCCTGGGAAGGCTCTTCGTCGAACACGCCTGGAAGGTAGAAATGAATGTCGCCGACGATGTTGAGGAAGTAGGTCCAAAACCCACTGCTGCTGAGATATTGCGGCGCCGGCAGGGTCGTGAAGGCCAGCCCGATGATCACGGCGGACAGCGTGATCTCAACCGCCAAGGCGGGGATCAGCCGGATGCAGCGCAACGTGACGAACTGGTGCAGCCGGGTTCGACCCAGGCTCCCGGTCACCAAGAACCCTGACAAGGCGAAGAAGAGGGGTATGATTGCGGCAGGAAGGAACCGGAACGGTCCCGACCACCATTCCGCGTCAAGCTCAGGTGAATTCGCGGTGAGCGAGAAGGCATGCCAGCCGAGGACGGCGACGGACAGCCCGATCCGAAGGTAGTCGAACCCGGTGGTGGCACCCCCCGCGCTCTGCATCTTGTCTTGGAATGTTGGAAGCCTGGCCATGCCGACCTCTCGCGTTGAAGCGAGGGGTAATATTGAAGACCTGGGCCACGTGCGCCTCCATTTGTTAGACGCCTGGCATCACGGTTCCGCTACTTCGATCAGCCTGGCCGCCTGGCCAGCAAACGGGTCACGCGTATGTAATTGCGTCACTCTTCCGGCTCGGTGGTGAACAGCAGCGGATAGCCCTTGGCCCGCCCCGCGTCGGTCGCGTTGGTCGCCTTGGCCTCGGCAACGTCCTTGGTATAAACGGATACGACGCAGACGCCCCGCTTGTGCGCGGTGATCATCACTCGCTGCGCCTGATCCTCGGTCACGCGGAACTCCGCTTTCAGAACCCTCACGACGAACTCGCGGGGGGTGAAGTCGTCGTTGACCAGGATGACCTTGTGCATCTTCGGCCGCTCGACTTTGACTTCGAGCTTGATCTTTGGCGTTGTGACGGTTTCGTTCATTGGACAAGCTGCTCCAGCTAGCGGCCTAACCCTTGCCGCCGTTTACCGCATCGCCCCGCTGCCGTCACGTCCCGCCGCCGTCACGCCCGGACCAGGGCCAGGACGATCTCGACCGCGATCAGCACCAGGATCAGGAACTCCATCAGCCCGGCCCGGCTGCTGTTCGCCTCGTCATACAGCGCCGTGTAGGTGTCGCGGATGATCGAGAGCTTGCGGTCCACCGCAGCGCTCACCGTGGGCACGCGGAACAGGCCGAGCGCGGAAGCGTAGATGCGGGCGAGGTACACGTCCTCCGTCACCTGCAGCGCGTTGTCGGCCTTTTCGGTCAGTTCCGTGACCTCGGCGACCAGGGTGTAGAGCCGCCGGGCCAGGGTGGCGAAGCGGCGGGGCGCCAGGATGTTGGTGGCCGTGCGGCGCGTGGTCTGCACCAGGCTATACATCCGCGGCAGCTCGTCGTCGAGCAGCTCGTCGTAGTAGCGCATCTCCAGGAGCTGCGCGTTGGCGACCTCCAGCACGTCCGCCACGTCGGAGTCGCCGCGCGGCTCATAGATGAAGGCGCGGTCCCAGGTCAGCACCACCAGGTCGTCGGCGTAGTAGGAGAAGCTCTGCCGCAGCAGGTCGCGCCGGGCGCCGTCGGACAGGGCGCGCTGCTCGCCGGACAGCAGCGGCACCAGGTCCACGCGGTCCCGCAAGGCGGCGGCAGTCAGCGTCTCGCTGAACGCGTGCACGGTGCCGATCAGGTAGTCCTCCTCGATGGCCGAGCCGGTCGGGCGCACCAGCGCCTCCGCCAGCAGGGTGCGGACCCGGGCCAGCAGGCCCTCCCACAGCCGGGCGTCGCCGCCGTCGCCGACATGCGTGTCCATCGCGTTCAGCAGCGCCGTGTAGTCGGGCCAGCTCAGGTCCACCGTCGCCACCCGCAGCGCCAGCGCCACCACGCCGAAGTCGTAGATGCGCGCCGTCACCGCCGCGGTCGCCGCGATGGGGCCGAGGTTCAGCGGGATGGCGTCAAGCGACAGCGCGACCGGCGGCACGCCGAACGCCACCGCCTTGGCCGGCGTGGCGCTCAGCCGGCTGCGGCTGCTCGCCGTGCCGGCGTGGCGTGCCCAGATGTCCTCCACGCGGCCGAGGTCGATGGCGTAGGCGACGTCGAACAGGCGCAGGGCGATGACGTGGCCGGAGCGGACATGAAGCTCCGCCACACTCAGGCGGTCTTGCGCAGCTTGGACGGCGCCTCCGGCAGCAGGGGGCGGAGGAAGCGGCCGGTGTGGCTGGCCGGGCTGGCCGCGATGTCCTCGGGCGTGCCTTCCGCCACCACGCGCCCGCCGCCCTCGCCGCCTTCGGGTCCCAGGTCCAGCACCCAGTCGGCCGTCTTGATGACCTCCAGGTTGTGCTCGATCACCACGACGGTGTTGCCCTGGGCGACCAGCGCGTGCAGCACTTCCAGAAGCTTGCGCACGTCTTCGAAGTGCAGC
>JAABUS010004758.1_pt1 | contig 19002 bp, 24 predicted proteins | sample 5560161 | NCBI WGS metagenome assembly JAABUS01 (sample SAMN10711885, study PRJNA513376) | rock metagenome | isolation source: Antarctica rocks | place: Antarctica: Victoria Land, Trio Nunatak nord | collected 2016-01-04 | reverse complement strand
GGGATGGGGGGGTTTTGTGTGTTAGGGGGGAAGGGGAAGGGGTATGGAGGCTGGGAGTGGGCTGGGGGGTGGGGGGTGAGGGGTGAGGGAGGGGTGGGGTTATTAGCAAGGGGTGGGGGATGGGGGATGGGGAATGGAGGGGGATGGATGGGGTTTTGTTGGTAAGAATCTGCACGATATGACGGAGAAGGGAAGAAGTAGAAAGATACCGAAAAAGCGATTACCCTACCGCATGAACCCGCGTCGATGGATGGGGCGTTTCATCGACGGCTAAGACTGTGATGGAGAACAGAGCATAATGCCGCATTCAGTGGTCGGTCACAACGCCAAGATCGACCCGAAGATGAGCTGCTGCATGCATGCTTGATTGATTCTAAACCATCTCTCCCTGAACAGCAAGAAAGCAAACCCGAGAGACCTTTTTTCCACTCCAATTTTCGTTTATTCGTGAGCCATACATGCTCTACCATTTCCCACCGCCCCAGCTGCTGCCTCCGTGCTGGCTACCATGGTGACTACCCTGATGACCCCCTTGCGACGGCCTCTCCTTGAACTTATCCTCCAACTTACTGCCCGCGATCGCTCCCCCGATCATGCCCAAGAACCCATGGTTCCCATACTTATTTCCCGCCATACGTCCCGTCAGCCCACCTGCAAGAGCGCCAGCTAGACCTCGCTCACCTTCCGGGGCGTTGGGGTCGTAGGGAGCGTTAGGGTCGTGGTATGGCTGTTGCTGTTGCTGGTGAGGAGGGTAGTTTGGGTCGTTGGGGTAGGACTGCTGGTGTTGAGGGTAGTTTGCTTCGTTGGGGTATGGTGGCTGCTGCTGGTGGTGGTCGTAACTACCTTGCTGCTGCTGCTGGTAGGGATGCTGGGGGGCACCTCCGTAGCCGCGGGGATCTTGTGGTGGAGGGGCGCCATAGTAGCCGCCGTGGCCTTGGGGGTTGCTGTTTTCGTAGGCGCCGTATTGGTTGCCGGACTGGCCGTGCTAGAAAAACGTTAGAGGGAGGGGTACAGGAAGGTGGGGAGCTATTACCTGGAAACCACCAGCCTGGGGGGGACCGAAGGAGTCGGCACGGTGGGGAGGTCCGTAGCCTGCTGGTGCCCCACCGTACTGCGGTGCTTGGGGAGGATAGCCCTGCTGTTGGGGGTAGCCTTGAGGTGGGTAGCCGCCCTGAGAGGGGTAGCCGTAATTCTGAGAGTACTGGTTGTATGGGTCAGACATGGTGTTTGAGGGTGGGCTTGAGTGTGGAAGTCGAGGATAATGAGGCGGCTTATGCTGTTATCACTGCAGTAGACTTGAAGAAGGTATTGGAATGGAAAGTTGAAGGATGGCAGCGCTTGCTTCGACACACTCTTATTGCCCCCGACAGACCCCGCTTATATGTACGCTGATTGTGTCGTGGGGCTGAGTCCGGATGAGGTAAGCGGCGACAGCACAGCCACGCGCAGCAACGACTACTGCAGCTCTAAATCGTCATTTTCAATGCAATATTCTTTCGAAGAATGACAACCGCTTCTTGTAGCCTCTTCTACGATCGATTGAGCCTGAAGGAGACATGTCTGGTAGAGACGGCTTCGTGCGTGTGTGCAGTCTATGAAGATCTGATCGTTGACACGTGGAGTCGTCGAATAGTCATCTCGTGAATCCGTTGAAGTTGTGAATGAAGGCCTTTGACCTTCATGATCATCCTTTCACTGCTGAGAGACGATTCAGTGGCAAGTGCCATACTTAACCCTGGGAGGATGCGAAGGGTAACTCGCAGGTCACATCAAACCGGCTACTAGAGCAGAATGTCGTACCAGCTGTTTACAACTTATAGAGGAGGAAGGTTCTCTCGACAGATGGGGCACTGGAGTCTATATCGGAGCCATCCTTCGAGGCATGCGCTGTGGAAGATATGCCTATTGCCAAAGATTGTTAGCAGATGTATCCATGTCATTACACCGCAGCCATCAACTCATACCGGCAAGGGGTGACCATATAGTTCCGCCGACTGAAAATCGAAGCCGCTGCAGCTGTGCTGCCCTCACTCCGATTGCCGCCAGCTGGCACAACTGGGACCTCGAGGTTCTGCATGCAGATGGCACAGTCGAAGATTCTCCTGCCACGCTCGCTGCTTTCTCCCGGCTTAGAGGTTGGCGAGGAGGGGTCCGCAGTAGCTTGTGTAAAGCCAATGGGCATACTCGCTCCAGACTCTTCGTCGTCTTCCCGAAGGACAGGATGGTAATCGTATGCTGGCGGCGCCCAGGCGCTTCGTATGAAGAACCGTGGGCCCAGGATCTCTTGGCTCACCAAAACCCATACCTGGATCCATACCCACGCTATCAGGACGTAGGCCGCATTGCGGTCAACGGTCACGGAGAGAAAATTATCAGATACTGTGTAGAAGTACACAAAAGGGGCCAAACGTAGGCAGCTTTGACCGATTACAAATTCGAATCGTAGGGCTCGGCGTGAATTTCTCATCGTATTCCGGTAGATCTGAGGGACCCAGAATGAGAGGTAAACGAAGGAGAGAGCATTAGTATAGAACGAGCGAAGTGCGGTGGGCCAGGTTGTGGCATGGAGCGACAAGATCACGACGACAGCTAGAGCGAGGTAAAGACGTATAAAGACCGCTTTCATATCCCCCGAGGCGCTACCTTGTGTAGTCTGGTTCGTCGGCTGGACAGCATTTCCTGCCTCCGCCGCCTCCAAATCCTGATCCGGCGGGAGTATGACTAGGGTAGCACCAGTGTCTGTCGGTCTCCGAGCAGTAACAGGCAGAGGGAGGCCAGGAAGATCGTTTGGACCTCCTGATACTGCCACAGGTGGCTCAGTGCGTGCCTCACCTGTGGGGTTGGCCGGTCTCTGTCGGGCTGCTTCCAATCGTTCTGGAGCTTGGATAGTCCATATGTCCATGAGGAATTTCATGCCAAAGAAGCCGACGGACAAAAACGCTAGAAAGGCCACCGATAAAGACATTAAGTGGATGGCGTCAACCATGAGAGCTATTGTTCTTTTGAGTCAGCCCTGTCCCTACAACGAGTTGCCTTCTCGAAGTACAACTTCGAAATTCATTATACAATTGACTTCTACCAAAGACTTGGATCTCTGAACATAAGGTATATTCCAGGAGACGCACTCACCTGCTGTTAGGAATGCTATCCAAGTAAATCCATCACCCATGGCCAGCATGGCAATAGTGTAGAAGCTGATTCTGCTCCTGGTAGATGGTGTGGAAGCCTCCCGCATCTGCCTCAACAGAAGAAATATTTCTGCACACAAAGTCAAAAGGAAAGCAAGGATTGTATGTTTGGCGAGGCGTAGCTCTGATTCGAATTTGAGTCCAGTCAAGTGGTTCCCCTCTTGTGGTGCAAAGTTTGGAGGCCCTTTGGACTCCAGCACAAACCCACAATCAGGGGAGAATACCATAGCAGACATGGTCAGAGGCTGCACAGACGGCAACGGGGCCCCTGACGGAAACCGGAATTCTTCTTCGATGAGCCCTAGCTCGGCTTCGGAATGGTGGAGAGGGTGTTGTTGCAAGTATACAATATATTCGCAACGAGGTGTCTGTGCGAACAGCTCAGTAGGCCTGTGTGGCGAAGTAGACCATGGGTTCAAGCTGCCGCCGTTCTGTTCTTGCTGATCAATCGTCCTTGTGAGAGTCCGAACAAGTAGATCCTTGGCGGGAATGAAATCACGCTGCCATATTGCGAGATGAGGCAAAGCAAATATCCCAGCATACCTGTAGTCTGTTAACTACGATTACAACTCTGTGGTGGTTGAGACCTACTTTGACGACGTTGAAGTCAAGACTATTGTACCGTGCTGCGGATAATGCACCCCATGCAAAACTATCGCCCAGCCATCGCCAGTCGAACTTTCGTCTTTTAGCGTCAGCTCTGCGTTAATCTCTCTGGCGTAGCCATGAGTCGAATTGAGAGATTCGCTTCGCTGCTCCTCCAGCCTAATCCGCATGTCTCCCTCTCGACCAGTTACATTATGGCCAAAGCTCTCCTTCGAATAGAGTATCAAAGGTGCCAACAAAGACAGATTTAGCGTTGGAACCTGATATCCAACAACAGGGTCCCAGCGAACCCACTTTCCCCGGATAAAACCCGTCACATTTCGGTACACATCTTCTTCGTACTCACTATGAGCAATTGCCGCGGACGAATTTTGGATGCCGGGGTCAGAATTACTCCCGGTGTTTCTGACATGGTCAACTTCCGGAGACTGAAAAGCAGTAGGATAGGCATAGAAAATCCTCTGTCGTTGCTCCCTTGCTTTTGACTTGACGTGCGGTAACAGATCCCACGCATAGCTGTCATTATGCCGAAACCCAGTGAGGTTCAGCCAGCGATGGACCGAAGGATCGAAGTCTCCATGACTAGAGCTATTCAACAAGCCGACAGAATATCTTTCTTCTTCAATAATCTGGTCAAGCTGATACTGCTGAGCTAGCGATGGAGGACTTGTGTTGGGCGAAGCGAAGAATAGGAACAGCAGGACTAGGAACAAGAACACCCGAGGGCCTTCCATGGACGGGCCCTCACCTTATTTCACCCATCGGTTCGTGTCTGCCGCATCTGCGACGTTCAAGCAGAGGTGGCAATATCGCAACGAGCTATTCAACCGAGATTTAACCGAGCCAGCCCTGCAAGGCTGCACTGATAACGCGCCTTTAACGCCATAAGGTAGGCTCGTCAGGAAGAATGTTCGTACCAAGTTTGTCTTCATCAACAAAGCAATATTCCTACAAGGAGGCTGGATGCACAGCACATCAATTCATCGCCAATCGGCTTAGGCCTGCATGTCTGCTTATCTGCATGTCGACACCCACGTCCTGGACACCCCCACCTCATATATCTCCTTCACAGTTCAAAACCCATAGCCACCTTGCAGAGTATCAGTCCTGTATGCTGATACTGTCGATCTCCTTCTTCTTCTGCGTAATTTGACTCGCACGTTCGAGATGGAGGTCCTTGCTCGGAATCTTCCTTCCGGCATGACTGAGCGCTCTGTCAAAGAGTTCTTCACGCCTTACCTAGCAGGAATTGGGATTCATACCTATTCTTGCCACAAACTACGTGGTAAAACGTTTGCCAAGTTAACTTTTACAGACAGCGTAGCCGGAAAGCTCTTCCTCCAACTACATGGCCAGCTGGAGCCTGGTCGCCAGGGGTTCGCCGCAGTCAAAGTCAAGCTCTTTTACCTCCGAAACCCTGTAAATGTCAGCGAAAGTCGTTATGTGCCAGACAGATTCTTGCTATCGAGCCTGGATTCAGAGGAAACCAAGCGAGCTGCCATTCATTCGAATTGGAATCCCCATCGGACTACGACGAAACCTGCAAGGTTACAGCGAGTTTTTGACATACGCCAAATCTTTTGTGGACAATGGGGTTACACCAAAGAGCGTCTTGTGTTCTTCTCCCACTACCAAGAGGACCGCGTAGGGCGCATGGTGTTCGGCCGACGCTCTATCCTGATTACCATCAGCCCACAAGCTTACAATATGCCTCATCATCAAATAGATATACCGTACGCGAGCATTGAGTCGTTCACGACCGGCACTCGTGACAGTCCTAGCGTAACCTTTTGCCTCGCTGAAGTAGGTTATTAACCCCAGGGATTTCTTCCCCTGATTTGGGCGGAACGAAAACCCTGAGATATATCTAAGCAGTATACTCTCCTCAAGACATGCATCTTAGCCTAATCCACCTGCTTGAAAACGCAATGCTGACTCCGGAAACTTATAGGCTCCCAAGCTATATGAATGCTTTGAGGAGGATCACGAAGACAAGGCCTTAGCCAGTGCTCTGCAGGGCTTTAGCCTGCAGCCTCAGAAGCCTCATGACCGCCGCTCTGCGCCGCAACGCAACAGGATCACGGCACTAAACAGATCTCACGAAATAGTGGTTTCGAGCTGCTTTTGCTATAGACTCGCACTCACCCACTTCGAAGACATGGAGGCCGTGCATGCTCTCAAACGCGCTCGAGAGGTACCCCCCAGCACTTCCTCGAACGCGTCTGTCGTGGCCGGCTTGTCGTTCCCACTACAGATGACTCAGCTCAACAATGCACTCGCCGGGAAGAAGTTTGAGCGCTTCTCGTTCGGGCTGAAATTTCAGTTACAAATGCTAGCCCAGAACGGGTTTCTTTCCCCGACGACAGTTGTAGCATTCATGGATGTGGTTGCAAGCCAATCTGAGGGCATCAGTGAAGCTACCACAATTAGAGCAATCCGAAGACTGCAAGGACAAATTCCCTTTGCAGGACCTAATACAGAAGCAGTCGAGTTGAGCCTAAAGACGTTGTCAGATCTCCTGGTCCAGAGTCAGCATGCTGTAGCTCGGGAAAGCACTTCCTCCTCAGCCTATATCGTACAACCTGAGCATATCTGTGACATATACAAGGCTACTGTCACTCCAACCGGTATCTATCTCTACGGTCCGGAGCCTGAGATCAAGAATCGCATTCTAAGGAAGCACAATGATCACACAAGTTACTTTCTCCAGGTCAGTTTCTTGGATGAGAACGGAGAACCGATACGATACGAGCGCAACACTTCGAATGACTCAATCTTCCTTGGCCGGTTCCAAAAGATACTAGAAGGCAACATCAACATAGCGGGCAGAGGGTATGAGTTTCTTGGCTTTAGCCATAGCTCTCTTCGGGCACAGACGTGCTATTTCATGGCACCTTTCGCGCAGGGGCCCCAACTACTACATTCTAGGGCTGTGATCGCCGGTCTGGGTGATTTCAGCCTGATCAGATCTCCCGCAAAATGCGCAGCACGCAGTAAGTGGCAGTACAAAGCTGCGCGTCTATCAACAGCTCCCCTGAATCTTATGACATCTTTTGAGATGACAGATTTAGGAATTTCGTGTCTGTTGCTGTTTCTATCATCACTAAGAATATCAGCTCTTCGTCACTTTTTTCTGCAGGGTGCACTTCTCGGCGCGAAGTTTTGGCAGACACCTCATCCTCCTTGAACTTTCGTCCTGTCTCTTCATTAATGCATTGAAGAGTGATCTTACTGACAACTGTACTTCTAGTTGGCCAAGCCTTCTCACAGACTTTCAGCTCGGTAACATTGCCTGCCGGGTCAATTAAGCAGCTAGATGACATCAAACGCAACAATCGAGTGTTCAGTGACGGGGTAGGTACCTGCTCACAATCGGTTTTGCAATCCATACATGAGGCCTACGGCCAGTCTCGAGCCTTGAAACCAACTTTGCTGCAAATCCGTCTTCAAGGTATTACATGTCAACGAGATGCCGTTTTTCATTGATGTGTTCACTAATGCTGAACAAGGCGCAAAGGGCATGATTTCGCTTGACAATCGTATTGAGGGTCATGCTTTGTATCTGCGACCATCCATGATCAAATTCATTGGATCTCCCTCTAGCGATATCGAGATCTGCGGTGCGAATTTCAAGCCTCTGCCGATGTACCTCAATCGTCAGACAATCAAAATCCTTGAAGATCTCGGAGTCGGTGATGCAGCGTTTTTGCAGCTACAGGCGGACGCAGTGGAGAAGCTTCGTCAAACAACGGAATCACCAATCAACGCCGCCAACTTCTTGAAACGCCAGCTCGTTGGACAGGCCGCCAAATTGCCATGGCTCATCCGCGAGCTGTGGGACATCGGTCTTTCTTACGAAAAAGACGATTTCCTCCGAAACACTCTTGAGATGTGCGTGCTGGCAGAGCTCAGAGAACTCAAGCATAGATCACGCATACGTGTGGAGCAAGGCGTAACTCTTTACGGGATCATGGACGAGACCGATTATCTTGTAGAAGGCCAGATTTACTGCTCCGTCTACAACGAGGACGGACTCTCGATTCTTACAGGCAGCGTCGTAATCACCAGATGCCCAGCTTTACACCCAGGAGACGTGCAATGTGTTCAGGCAGTGGATGTTCCTCTGGAATCGCCCCTCCGAGCGCTGCACAATTGTGTCGTATTCAGCCAACAGGGGGCTCGAGGTACATAGCTACACTACCGATGAGTCGTTACAAAGGATCGTATTGACTAATTCACGGCTTATAGACCTCCCATCTCAGCTGAGTGGTGGCGATCTCGACGGTGAGTGGACTAGTCAAAGGGTCTTTGATCGACATGGTTAATGACATTACAGGCGACCTTTACAACATTATCCACGACAACTCACTATGGCCTCTCAGAACGGCCGAACCTGCGGACTACCCAATTCAACCGCCAATTGACATTGGCGAGGTCGTTACTCGACGGCACATTACCGACTTCTTCATTGATTTCATGAAGAATGATGCGCTAGGTCGTATTGCCACGCTCCATATGACGCTTGCAGATCAGAGAGAGCTTGGCACTTTTGATCCCGACTGTATCACTCTTGCGAGTCTTCATTCTACAGCAGTCGACTTTTCTAAGACTGGTATCCCCGTAAGTGCTGTTCCTATCACATCCCTTTACATCGTGCACTCCTCGGAGCTCATCGAATTCATTTGTTCTCGCCGCCTGCTCCGGGCTCTCCTTGCTAGGCGCTTTGGTCGAGCAAGATAGATGCTTTTACGGTCTGCATTTTCCGCTATAGGTCTCCATTGGCCATCCAGCCCATCAACAAGCGATCAACATGCTCTCCGAGAACTGTCGAGCACTGGTGCACCTTCCTTGGCACTGCATCGGATAAATTTCTCAGGAGGTAACTGTTTACAGGCTAATCTCATGACTCTAGGTCGATCTGTCCAGAATGCCCAGATACTCCTCCGTAAAGCCTGACTTTCAGGCCCCAGGGCCCCGTGTGCTCATTAATAACACTATTCAATTGAGCGAGGGTCAACTTCCTGAAGACATCTCCGATGATGAAGAAATGGAAGAAATGACCGGTATGAGTCAGCAGCGTATAAGATACTATGAGAGCCAGAAGATCCTTGGGAAATTGTACAGAGCAATTGACGAGCAAAAGTTCTTCGAGCAAATCCAAAGCCAGTCTCGAATCCCTCGGGGCGCCTTGGGTGGCGTACGTAGCCACCTCGATGCTGTGTGGAGCTACGTGCAGGAGAAGACGGCTTTGATCCAGTGGCAGCATTTCACTGAATGGGCAAAAGATATCAAGGAGGAGTAAGTGTGTACCGGCGAATGACGGACCGCGCTGACAACCACCGCATAGCTACGAGGAAAACCTACAAGATACAATGTTCAACTATTCAACAAGCCATTCGCACTACATTTCCGAAGTCGAAGTCTTTAGCGGCATTATCATCGGCAAGAACGGCGCCCAGAGCAAGCGCCAACGTGAATTTTCGATCGGTATGAAAGAGAAACATGATCGTGACGTCGAGTACATCATTCGGTGCATCCTCCAGGGCGACGGTAATTCTGGGAGCGACGAGGCGTTAGAGAGAAGCATCGCATGCTTGTATGTTGGATGTAATGTTGTGAGGGTGAGGAAGAAGGTCGGACAGCTAATCAGCTTTGGGTGGGTAGCCGCTGGGGTCTGCTTGAGGGAGGTGGAGAAGTTCAGGAATGGGATGAGGAAGGTTTGATGCTTGAGATGTTTTACTGATACCCTGCGCCTATTGCGCCGTGCATGCTATTCTCGGTTAATCATCTTTAGAATGCCTGCTAATACAGAGCGTAAAGTTATGATCATCTCATGCACTGCCATGATATACTCCTCAAGGGGTCTTCTGTGATAATGGTCTCAATTATTGAATAAGTGGAGTTACCTTACGGATGGACACTTCAGCCATGGAGATCGTCTAGCTGAACAGTCCATCGACATCTCATTAAAGTTTATTTTGCAGATGTGCCCATGGGATAGTGCGCCGTCTTTTTCCACCCGATGAGATATGGAAGCTGATGGGCCCTTCACTCCTGCGTTCCCCGCTTCACGATTCGAATCCTTCCACTGAGACCGATGCTAACAAAGATGATCACGTACCACGTCTTGGCTTCAGCGACCAGCGGACCCATGCCTAATCGACTACCAAACATTGAACCTGACTGAACGACTTTCGTCTGTGCCGGCGTCGCTGGGCTGTATTCCTCTCCTTTTTACCATTTGCGACTCGTGGCGCCTTCTGCCCCCAACAAATCGTTGCTCCCCCACATATCTTTTCGGTCAAAGCTCTTCTCATCCAAGCATGAAACTCCTCGCTTGCAGCTTCCCTTTGACGATCTAACAGAAGATCACGACCTTCACCACCTGACCCCTACGAACATACCCTCCGAACCGCCAGAACCCACCTCTCTCTGTTTCCCTTGATTCTGCCACCCTGCGCGGTTTCCGACTCATTCCTTCATGTCTGGATACCATACACGTGTATTCTATCGCCATCAGCCTCCAGTGAAAACTACACTGAAGCCCAAACAGCTAGATTTTCTCGTCCTCGTACCCCCCTTCCTCAAGAACAAGAAGTACGAACCCAATCTGCATACCACCTCCTCACCATCTTTTACCTCAACGTCCGCACCCCAAGTCCACATTTGTCTTCGCCAAGGAAAATTCGATGATGAGAGCGTCTCTCCATCTCAAAGTTCAGATACGATAGATACTGACGTGTGTGGGTACAGAGCCTCTATCAGGACACTGAGTTTCGTGCTGGAGCCATGCTTTCCTCCCCAAGCTTCGACACCCCCCGCTACAATCACCCTCTCGCTCTGAACTCCCCAAACCCGGGAGCTTCCCGGCCATCACCGTATGCCGCTCTTCCGAGAGAGAGAGAGAGACTTGAAAGTCTTGCTTCACGTATCGCTGGTAGAGTGCTAGTTCCAGGGCGAGGACTGAATGGTTCTGGCGCGGTGGGATAAGGGCGATGGGTCGAATGGACTCATGGGTTGTTGAGGAGGTGGGAGGGGGTTGGGGGGTGGTAGTGATGTGATTAGAGGGGTAGTAGGAGAAGGGTTGACTTGAAGGGTTGGGAGGGGTTTTTGGAAGGAGTGGGAAGGGGAGTGGGATTGAGTGGTGCTATGGTGGAGGGATGGTGTTTTGCAGGGGGGAGGGGGGTTATTTGGGGCGGGTGGTGGGTTTTGTAGGGAAATTGGGTGTTGTGAAGGAGGTCGACAAGAGAACGAGTGGGTCCGGTTTTGTTGGGGGAAGGGTTGTGATGGAGGGATATGCGGAGTGCGGGTTAAATCTATTGACTGGCGCCTTGTCACAAGCCCCTTTGGATGATCGTGTGAAATCTATTTTGCCACAGTGTATCCCTTGCAGAGAGACTCCGGAACTCTAGCTCCCGAAAGCTACTTGTAGACCAGAGATTCGCATCAATACCACAGAAGCGATGATCGCTTTGACGACCATTATTGGGTGCTAGGATCATGACGTATTAGCTCACCGCTTGGGGAAGGGCTTGATCAGTGGATCGACCGACACGTAGAGCAAGAATGGTCAAGTCGCTGGGAAGGAGGAGAGTCAAGAAACCGTACAATGTTCAGAAAATGACTGAGGCTTAGCATAAAGCAAATAGAAGCATACAGGGCAAAAGCATGTCTCTGATGGAGACTTCGTAAGCACGATATCAACCCTTTGTACAACCCAGGCCAGCTGCACAGTCGTTGGTATCGCTATCTAACCTAGTAAGAGCAAATCAGCCTGGTAGACTTCATCGTTCACAGGTACTTGAGGAGAATCTCGGTATTTGCATCATAATGCTGGCGGCTTGATGCTGGAGTTCCGTGGTCGACTGGAGGAGGCGGCACAGTTCGGCGCTCGACGTCTTGTGCATACTGTCGTTGAGCGGTCTCTTGCTCTTGCTGCTTTCGATAGTAGTGCTCAAGATGTCCACCGGACGGATGCTGAAAATGCCATCGATTGAAATTGTCTCGGTCAGACAGCGACTGTGAGGATTCCGGCTGCCAGTTGTATTGCTCGCCTGGGGCATTAGGTGGAATCTTAAGCTTGGCGATAGCTGCGTCAGCTGCAAAGGACACATCCCGTGCCAGGATTGATTCTGTCTGCAAGAGCCGGTTGAACTTGGCCCCGAGCCCTGGGTACCGTTGAAGGAAGTGCAGGTTGGTCGGATATAGCGCCTCGTACGGAGCACTGAATGACGTCGTACGAGAGAGCCAGTCTCGGACCCAGATTCGGAGGTTATCCTCCTGGGGCAATGCGGGCTCCGGCATGTAGACCTGTTCCAGAAGAGCGATCGGGTCTTCGTAGGTGTGTGGCAGCCCGTACAGCCTCTTGATCGCCGCACTCTTGAGAGGCTCAAATTGGAGTGTGGTAGCGAGTCTGTAGGCTAAGATAGAGGCTCCGAGGTATTTTGGAGAACTTGGCTCTGGTTGGAGCATGACCGGAGGGCCTCGCGTCGCAGCGCTCCCGATATGGTTGTGGCCTGGGCACGCAAATTTGCACGCTGTCAGTGCAGAAGAATGAGATGGAGAGAAATCACCGTCGTCCAGGAATGAGACAAGGATTTCTAGACCCTCGAGAGATGAAGTCGAAGGAAAGACGAGGGTGTCGTTGCTGAAGAATGGTGATCTTGACAGTGCTGCCCGTTCACGCAAGTCTTTTTTGGGCACGGGATACCGTCGCCCATCGTGCTGTAAGGTTACGTAGGTACCCGGGGCAAAAGGGCAGTACGGCTGGGCTATATGTCCCACGGAGGAACCAAGTCGCTCCATGAAGTAGAACATCTCTGCGTTGGACCTTTTGCTTGTATCAGCTGTCGATGTGCCGCCTTGGGAGGCACGCCAGGACAACACATACTGTAAGCGACCACTGGTCATATCTTCAGTCTTACCACTACTGCTGCGCTGGCTCGCATCGCCCCGCGCTATTTTCGCAATGGTTAAGGCTAAAGCACTGACCCGCCACTGATCGATATCCCTTCTCTTGATTGGCAAAGATTTGCAGTAACAATCACTGCAACCAGCCTCTGGAACATAGTAGCGCGAGGATATGCACGTCTGCCCCGGTAAAAGGTTTTTGGCTGCATCCCAGACAAGGCTCTCTCCTGGCAAGAAGTGCTCTCTGATAGAGCGACGGAGATTGCAAAATTCCTCCTTGTGGCGAAGGTCATGGCCTCTGCCAGCGACACCTTTATTCTTATGGCCACAACACTGAAGGTAGTAAGCATGAATCATCTGATGCAGAAGGACACCAAGTGTCGCCGCCCGATTCCTGCTAAGATGCCAATTCAGCTCGATGGTGATCCGTGGTCTTCCATGTAAATTTGGGCGAGAAGTTCTTGCATGTGAGCCCGTTGGCAGTCTTGCCCAAGTGAGATAGACATTTCCTTTGAGCACAGCTCGGAAGAGCTTCTTATCGAGATCATCGAAGACCATGAATGGTAAATCGAGCTTTGCGTAATATACTTCCTGCTTCGAAGTCTTATCGAGACAAGGGATTTTGGTTATCTTGTCGTTGCCTAAGGCTTCATGCGCAAGTCCGAAAGCTTCTCCCAATTCCATACATGAAGCAGAGCATTGCGGAGCTGCTCGCTTGTCCTGGAGCTGGCGGAGGAGAGCAGTGCTGGGTACGGGACAGTCGGGTCCGTTAATCCAACTACCTTCGATACCGTAGCTACAGCTGCCATCGTAGAAGCTCTCAGAATTGGCGGCAGTGGAATGCGCATTGCTTCTCCTACCGTGGTGTGTGGAGTAACGATAAGATCGGTGAGGCCCATGTGATTGAGGCATACTCGTTGAGCCTGCTTAAGAATCGTCTGTTGCGTCGATGTCTATTAGCAACGCTTAGTTAATCATTGATGGTAGCATGCGTCTTCAGGATGAATGAAATCGATCAATCGATCGGGTTATATATGCCTGGTTGAGAAGCCTGAATACGTTGTTACAACTGTCGTATGTTGCCACAAAGCTGCTGCTAGCGAACACGTCAATGCAGTACGCTCATCCTGTTTGCTTCGTTCCCGCAACCCTGAAGATGTCAAACAAAGGATCATACTTACAATTCAGTCCGCACTGGCGGCTTTGGTTTATTGCTTTACCAGCACAGTCCAGCAAGCTAGGCGATTCATGGACGACAGCCTCCACCCATAAATTCTCCAACTTACCATTCGGTGCTGGCGCGGCTATTTCTGGAGGCTTTTCCATGTAAAGGTATAACTGGTACGCGCGTTTTTGGACACCCATCATCATAGCAAAGAGACGTAATAGAAATCTGTTGCTGACCAACGAAAACACATAGCGAGACAGGACAATCGTCAAAGAGTGTTACGACTCAATCCAAGGATACAGATCACTCGTTGAGGTGCACCAACAACCTTGATTAAAATCAAAAAGTACAAGATGCTAGTGCAGGGGTCATGCGTAGCTGGAGGGATAACGGAAATTCCGTGATTAATCAAGAAAAGTCAGGAAAGCTCAACCTTACCTCCAACAACACAAGGCTCAATAGCCAACGTAGATGCACAACGATTCGTACCTGCTTCTAATGAAAGTACGCTTGTTTGGTGTCTCGACTGCACACATTCATAATTCGATGAACGCTCAAAAAGCCCCAATTGACCCGATCGGCAGCAAAGTTCCCAAAACTTCCCAGCTGTCGAACAGATAGATGCTACACTTTCTGTCTGGCCGTTACTCTATGCGTTGTCCACGAGAGACGTTATGGGTTCATCTTCACCGGGGACTTTGACACAGGACGTGGTGGGATCTAGTTTATGACTGGTTCTAGTGAGTATCAAGCCACGGTTAGGACGGGATGTATCTACTCTTGATCTCCCTCTTCATGCTTTCCCTGCGGTAGTTTCTTGTCCTTTGGTGGGACGTCCTTGATGGTATCCGAGGGTGAGCCCTCGAGATTTTCCGAAGCCTATTCTTCGGCATATTCCCGGAGTTTATCGTCCACTTTAGCTAAGAACTCTGCATTCATGGTGACGGCTTTGCTGAGCCTCATACTTCTAGATGGTACATGTATGTTGGGCAGCCACGGCGATTATACTTACAGCGTGGCTCTGTTTGCTTGGGCGGGCCATCGTTAGCAAGCGCGGACCATCGTTTTGTCACCACTGCTGGCAAAGCGAAGTTTGCAACAGTATCGATCAGCTGGTTCAACAACATCCTTCTACATATCATGTGCGAATTGGCCAGCTTGATGATTTTTCGATACGAACGCCTTGTGAAAATTCAAACATGACTTTCGGCGTTTCCCAGAAACAGCGAGACGGAACAATAAGGATTTGACCTACGTTTTAGGGCACAGAGAACATCTTCTGTGCACCTCAGAGTTTGAGCAACCTACAATGAGCAATTGATTCCTCCAAGATTACGGTCTGATAAGCCTTATTCATTTTAAGGCAGCCATTATATATGAAAGTCGGAGAATGAGGACAGGTTTCAAGGTTGGTGATACGCCGTTGCTCGACGCCAGATCAATTACTACTTGAGAAAGAGGACAAACAAAGAAAGGACTACGCATGTGTAGAGTTTGAAACAAGGTTGACAGGCGGCTAGCGCGCTTTTCCGGGCTCACCTCGGACCGCTCTTGCCGCAGTCGTACTTTCATCAAGCAGGGCATGCCAGCTTCAAAATATACTGCCAATGAAAGTCTCGAGATCCCCTCATTCCCGGAAACACACTCACCATGCTTGGCCAAGGCGTCCACCCTAGGACCCTCTGTGTTCCTTGAAGTACCATAGACATGCGCGGAGCACTGCTATCAAGGCGCTTTGTGCGCCTTGCCCCAACTCCGGTCCTCGCATTTCGGCGTCAGTTACATAAGCCTGCAGCAAACGTTGGCGGACTGCTACGAGCTCAGGTACCTTTGGCCGCTCGCGCTTCTAGAAGGAGGACATGGCCGTTTGGCACGAATGCCCTTCACAATGTCCCAGCCGTGCGAGCCATTTCATTCGCTAGGGTATTACCCAATCTGGCTGTCAAGCTCCTTAGGATCCCAGCCATGTTCGGCGCTGCGACCATTGGGGGGCTGGCGTACCTGCAGTATCAAGCTACACGTAAGCGGTCGCGATTGACCGCTGCACCCAACTGACAAGTGACAGAGGCTGGAAATTATGCAATGGACAACCTTCGGAAAGCGGGAAACTTGGTTGGCGGAGCAGCAGAAAGTCTCTATGGCGGAGCTAAAGGCATAGCGGAACAGACAAAGAGTAGCTGGGATCAGACGATAGATAATCTGGGTCTGCCGGAGTGGATGCAAGGTCTGTTCACTGGGAGTGGCGGTACGGCCAACGGTGGTTCCTCCGGAGCTGGAGGAGAGCCGCCGAAGCAGAGCCGAACAGCAGCGGGAGTGGCTGCTGGTTCTGCTGCCGCTTTTGGATATACACAGTCACCAGAAGAAGACAAGAGATCTGGGCAGGAAGCTGCAAGGGATGATCAGATGATGATGCTGACGAAAAAGATGATCGAGATCCGGAGCATGCTGCAGATTGTTGGCCAGTCGAACGCTCTGATATTACCATCCATAGTTGTAATCGGCTCACAATCATCCGGGAAGAGTTCTGTCTTGGAAGCGATCGTTGGACATGAGTTTCTACCAAAGGGCTCTAATATGATAACACGGCGGCCGATCGAGCTCACTTTGGTGAACACTCCAGATGCCCAAGCGGAGTATGGCGAGTTCCCAGCTTTGGGACTAGGAAAGATCACGGACTTTTCGCATATTCAAAAGACCTTGACGGATTTGAACTTGGCTGTGCCCGCAGCAGACTGTGTCTCCGATGATCCGATCCAGCTCTCTATTTACTCACCAAACGTACCCGACCTCTCGCTTATCGACTTGCCCGGGTATATTCAGGTCTCTGGCATGGATCAACCGACGGAGTTAAAGCAGAAGATCTCAGATCTCTGCGACAAGTACATCCAGCCTCCTAATGTCATACTTGCCATATCTGCGGCAGACGTGGACTTGGCCAACTCAACAGCATTGCGAGCTAGCAGGAGGGTAGATCCTCGAGGCGAACGAACAATCGGTGTTGTGACCAAAATGGATCTTGTCGAACCGGCGAGAGGCGCCAGTATACTCAGCGATCGGAAGTATCCGCTTCGTCTTGGCTATGTTGGCGTGATCAGTCGCGTGCCACAGACCTCAGGCGGTCTGTTCTCCAGAGGAAGCGGTAATATCAGCACTGCGATCTCGAAGAACGAGAACTCCTTTTTCTCCGCTCATCCCCTGGAATATGGTCCTCAATCAGAGCTTGCGGTAGGCACGACTACACTGCGTAAGAAGCTCATGCATGTGCTAGAGCAGACGATGGCTTCGAGTCTACAAGGGACCAGTGATGCAATCCATCAAGAGCTAGAAGAGGCCACATATGAATTCAAAGTTCAGTACAACGACCGACCTCTGAGCGCCGAGTCGTACCTCGCGGAAAGCTTAGACGCCTTCAAACACTCGTTCAAGGCGTTCGCAGAGTCGTTTGGCCGACCACAGGTACGGGAACTGCTCAAGGAAGAATTGAACCAGCAGGTTCTGGATGTTCTTGCTCAACGATACTGGAACAAACCCATAGAGAATCTTTCATCTCCGCTGCCAGAATTAGACCCTCTGAGCGAACTGCCCAAAGCCGACCCTGAGTCAATCTACTGGCATCGGAAGTTAGACGCTTCGACATCATCTCTTACCAAGCTAGGAATCGGTAGACTAGCGACCACCGTTGTTGCCAATGCTCTTCAATCTGAGGTCGACCGACTTCTGACCTCTTCCAGCTTCTCCGCACATCCGTTTGCTCGCAGCGCCATCACAGATGCTTCTTCTGGAATCCTCAATGATCGATTCTACAGCACTAGTGACCAAGTTGAAAATTGCATAAAGCCTTATAAATTCGAGATCGAGGTTGATGGCACAGAATGGATGAGATCACGGCAGAACGTGTCTGAGGTGCTCAAGCGTGAACTCAAGGCTTGTGAGGCCGCTGTCAAAGGCGTCGAGGATTCCGTGGGCGGCAAGCGAAAAATGAACGACGTGATGGGTTTCGTCGACCGAGTACGTAAGGGTGAAGTCGTTTTGGAGGGTGACGGTGTTGGTGGTGCGGGTGGTTATAGCGCCGCTCTTCTAGCAAAAGGTGACGCCCTTCGAACCTTCGCAGTGACTGACTGATATCATACAGGCCGTGAGGCTGTCTTCCTCCGCGATCGCGGTGCCGTTCTCCAAATGCGCCTAATGGCAGTGAAATCCAAACAATGCGCCACCAAGTCCAACAAGTACTACTGCCCCGAAATCTTCCTCGATGTAGTCGCCGACAAGCTTACCTCGACCGCCGTCCTCTTTCTTAACGTTGAACTACTATCAGAATTCTATTATAATTTTCCCCGTGAGCTGGACGCACGCTTAGGGCGACATCTGTCGGAGAGCGAGATCGAGCGCTTTGCGAGAGAAGATCCCAAGATACGAAGACACTTGGATGTCATCAAGAGGAAAGAGATGTTGGAGCTCGTGTTGGAGAAAATGGAAAGCCTTAGGATGCTTGAAGGGAAAGAGAAGCGGAGAGAGGCCAGCTTGCAGGCTAAAGCTGGAGCTGCTAAGGAGAGAGGGAGGAGAGGCTGGCTGTTGTAGGTACGAGCAGGTTTTTGACGAGAACGAGATAGCATATGAGCGCGGAGTTATCTGTTGGGGTTTTGGGTTTCTTACTTTGCGGAACAGCACACTTGCTAGCTGGCAGATACCCCTTGTGCCACTCAATTGCTACACTTATTCACAGATTACGAGAGATGTTTTCGCATATCCAGATTATACCTCAGGCGGGCCTCCTTCAATTCGACTTCAACGCCTCGACTCGTCGAACCGCAGATATCAACGAATGATGCCGTGTCTCGAGGCTGCTACCCACCAGAACCGCAGCATGTTTACGCTCACGAAAACAGATCTGGCCTGGACCACAGATTCCCCCTATCCCATAAAGTGTTGAAACTCCCCTCATCCCCACCTCTCCTAAACCCCCCCTCATCCCCGGCCCCCGCCACCTACTCCTCAACCATCTTCCTATACTCCTCCCCCCCCATCAACCCCTCCACTTCCCCCCTCCCCCCCTCCCCAACCTCAATCCTCGCAATCCACCCCTCGCCCTCCGGTCCCTTATTGATCATCCCCGGCTTCTCCTCCAGCACG
>JAABUS010004757.1_pt1 | contig 19004 bp, 17 predicted proteins | sample 5560161 | NCBI WGS metagenome assembly JAABUS01 (sample SAMN10711885, study PRJNA513376) | rock metagenome | isolation source: Antarctica rocks | place: Antarctica: Victoria Land, Trio Nunatak nord | collected 2016-01-04 | reverse complement strand
GTCGAGCGCCGCGGCCACCGCCTCTTGCAGCCCGGTTTCCTTGACGGGCAGGGCAATGCCGGTGAGCCCGGTGGCGATGGGGGCGCCGACCAGGGCAAAGGCGCGCGGTTCCTGCTCCATCACGTAGGGCAGGGTCTCGCTGCCCTGCACGGCGGCGTCGATGCGGCCCTGCTTCAACTGGATGCGCGCGTCGCCCGAGCCTTCCGTGCCGACGACCCGGATGGGATCGCCGGGGCAGTGGGCGTCGCTCCAGACGGCGACCTCCTTGGGGAAAGAGGTGCGGCGGCTGGCGCCGACGGCCTTGCCGCACAGGGATGCCATGCCGGGGCCGGGCGCACGGGACTGCTGGACGAAGAACTGCGGGCCGCTGCGGAGGTAGTCCACGAAGGACGCGGCCTCGTGCCGGCTCGCCAGGTCCGTCATGCCGGACAGGATGGCATCCACGCGGCCCGTCGCGAGGGCGGGCATCATCTGCTCGAAGCTGGTCTCCTGCCAGGCGATCCGCAGGCCCAGCTTGCGGGCCAGGGCCTCGCCGAGCTCGATGTCGAACCCGGTGAGGGCGTCGGTGGCCGGGTCGCGGAACTCCATCGGCGGGTAGTTGGGCACCACGGCAACGGCGAGGATGCCGCGGTTGGCGACGGCGTCCGGCAGGCTGGCGGCGGCAGGCGTTGCAGCCAGGAGGCATAGCAGGGCCGCGGCCAGGCGGTGTTCCATTGTCGGCTCCCTTCGGGGAGGGCTACAATGCAGCAATCGGGGACGGATGGGCAGGGGCCGCGGCCCCGATCCGCCCCTATGGCTGTTGCGGCGTGACGCCCATAGCCGGTTTTACGAACGAGGTCATATGTCCACAGACACGGCGCGCAAGGCGATCTTCATCACCGGCGCCGCGTCCGGCATCGGCCGGGCGACGGCTCGGCTGTTCGCTGGGGAAGGTTGGTTCGTCGGCTGCTTCGACCGGAACGGCGGCGCGCTTGACGACCTGAAGGCGGAGATCGGCGAGGCCCAAGGCATCTTCCAGCCTTTGGACGTCACGGACCATGCCGGCTTCAAGCTGACCCTCGATGCGTTCAGCGCGGCGAGCGGGGGCCGGATCGACGTGCTGCACAACAACGCCGGCATCATCGCGGAGGGCGCCTTTGGCGACATGCCCTGGGACACCGTGATGGGGATCGTCAACGTGAACCTCGTCGCCGTGATGTTCGGCATCCATGCGGCCCTGCCGCTGCTCAAAGCGACGCCCGGGTCGCTCTGCTTCACCACGTGCTCAGCCTCGGCCATCTTCGGCACCGGCGGGATCGCCGTCTACTCCGCGACCAAGCACGCGGTCCGCGGCTTGACGGAGGCGCTGTCCGTCGAGCTGCACGGCAAGGGCGTGCGCGCCGCGGACGTGCTGCCCGGCCTGATCGACACGGGGATGATGTCGCCCGAACGCAAGCCGTTTTTGCCCAAGGAGGGCATGTTCCGCGTCGTGGACCCTTCGGAAGTGGCCAAGGCCGTCTGGCAGGCGTACCACGGCGACAAGGTCCATTGGTACGTGCCGCCCGAGTTGGCGCAGCTCGACCTCGACGTGACGGCCGCGCCCGAGACGGCGCGCGACAAGCGGATCGAGGCGCCGACGTTCAAGTTCTGACAACGGCCAAGTTCTGACAACGGCCGACCATCCCCGTCACGGCACCCGCGATGGGACATCCTGCGTGCGCTGCCACCGGCTGACATAGGGCGGCAGGCCCAGGTTCTCCCGCAGGGTCGCGCCCTCGTACTCCGTGCGGAACCGCCCGCGGCGCTGCAACTCCGGCACGACCATCTCCACTAAGTCGTCGATCCCTTGGGGCAGGTGGGTGGGGGTGATGTTGAAGCCGTCTGCCGCGCCTTCGTCCATCCACACTTCCATCATGTCGGCGATCTGGGCCGGCGTGCCGACGATGCGGAAGCCCTCGCCGACCGCGTACTCGCTGCACATCTGCCGGATGGACAGCTTCTCGCGCCTGGACCGCTCATACCAACTATACGCGAGGCTGCGGACCTTGGCGCCGACCGGCTCCGGCACCGGGCCGTCGAGGTCGTGGCCGGACAGGTCGCCCATCAGGCCGTAGATGCGGGCCAGGCCCACCAGCGGGTCGATCAGCGCCTGGAGCTGGTCGAGCTTCGCCTGCGCCTCCGCTGCTGTCCGGCCGACGACCGGCACCAGGGCGGGCATGATCCGGAGCTGGCCGGGGTCGCGTCCGTAACGGGCCATGCGGCCTTTCACCGAGGCGTAGTAGGCCTGCGCCGCCGCGAAGTCGTTGATGGACGAGTACACCACGTCCGCGTCCGCGGCGGCGATCTCCTGCCCCATCGGGTTCGCGCCCGTCTGCACCAGGACCGGGCGGCCCTGCGGCGTCGGCCGCACGCTCAACGGGCCGCGCACGGCGAAGTGCTTGCCCCGGTGGTGCAGGACATGCAGCTTCGAGGGCTCGTAGAACTGGCCGCTCGCCTTGTCGTGGAGGAAAGCGTCCGGCTCCCAACTGTCCCACAGGCCGGTGACGACGTCGACGAACTCGCGCGCCCGTTCATAGCGGGTGTCGTAGTCGAGGTGGGTATCCCGGTTGAAGTTCCACGCCTCCTGCTCGGACCAGGAGGTGACGACGTTCCACCCGGCCCGGCCGCCGCTGATGTGGTCCAGCGAGGCGAACTTGCGGGCGACGTGGTACGGCTCGTTGTAGGTGGTGGAAGCCGTGCACACTAGGCCGATGCGTTGCGTCATCGGCGCCAGGGCGGACAGCAGGGTCAGCGGCTCCAGCTCCACGTTGCGGTTGGAGTGGCTCAGCGAACCCGGCGGCTCGTCGTTGGCGCGCACGCCGATGCCGTCGGCGAAGAACACCATGTCGAAGCGGCCCCGCTCGGCCGCCTGGGCGCAGCGCAGGAAGTGGGCGTAGTCCGACGCGCCCCCGGACGGCACCTCCGGGTGCCGCCAGGCCGCGTCGTGGTAGCCGAGGTAGCGCATGGAGAGGCCGAGCTTCATCTGCCGTCGCGTCAACGTTGGGGTTCCCTTTCCTGATCGGCCCTGCGGCCCGAGCCTATGCCGGCGCTGTGCTGGACGCCACGGGCGCGACGCGGCGGGGAGGCTCGCCACGGCCCGGCGCCTGATGCCAGTATCCAACGGTCAGCCATCATCGCACGGGGGCAATGCCTTGCAGACCGAACCGTTCCACCTGGGCCTGTTCCTCCAAGGATCGAGCGTGCAGGCCTGGGGAGAGCCGTGGACCGGGCGCATCGGCGAAAGCTGGATGCAGCCCAAGCTGTTCACCGACGTGGCGCAGGCGCTGGAACGCGCGTGCTTCGACTACATCCTGCTGGAAGATTCCTCCTACATCGGCGAAAGCTACGCGGCCTCCCGTGAGATCTACCTGCACAACGGCATCGCCGTGCCGCGGCAGGACCCGTCGGTGGTGGCCAGCCTGATGGCGGCGGCGACCCGCCGGATCGGCATCGTGCCCACCTTCGCGACCTTCGCCTACCCGCCCTATCTGCTGGCGCGGCTGGTGGCGACGCTGGACCAGGTGTCGGCCGGGCGGATCGGCTGGAACATGGTGACCGGCAGCTCCGACTTCGCCGCGCGCAACTTCGGCCTCGACGGGCTGCCGGACCACGACCTGCGCTACGACATGGCCGACGAGTACATGGACCTCGTGGGCCAGCTCTGGGACTCGTGGGAGCCGGGCGCCCTAGTGGCGGACGCCGAGGGCGGGATGCTGGTGGACCACACGAAAGTGCGCCAGGTGGACTTCAAGGGCCGCTGGTACGCCTCACGCGGCCCGCTCAATTCCGGCCCCTGCGTGCAGGGCCGCCCGGTGATCGCGCAGGCGGGCGGCTCGCCCCGCGGTCGGCAGTTCGCGGCCCGGCACGCCGACACCATCGTTGCCAGCGTCAAGGGCCTCGACGCGATGCGGGCGTACCGGGAGGACGTGCGCGCCCGCCGCCGGGCGCAGGGCCTCGATCCCTCGACGTTGAAGGTGCTGTTCCTGGTGGCGCCCATCGTCGCGGAAACGGCGGAGGACGCGGCGGCGCTCAAGGCCCGGCGGGCCGCGCGGGTGGCGGCGCAGGTGGACCGCAAGCTGGCGTTTTTGGGCAAGCTCACCAACATTGACTTCGCGCAGTTCGACCTGGACGCGCCGGTCGGCACGCTCACCACCAACGGCCACCAGCAGACGCTCGACGACTTCAAGCGCAAGGCCGGCGACCGGACGCTGCGGGAGGCGGTCGCGGCCTACAACAGCGACGGCGGCTCGGTGGAGCTGGTGGGCACGCCGGACGGCGTCGCGGCGCAGATGGCAGAGGTGATGCAGCAGGTGGGCGGCGACGGCTTCCTGTTCTCGATGCCGGACATCAGCCGGCGCTCGGTTGCGGAGATCGAGGACGGGCTGGTCCCGGCGCTGCAGAAGCGCGGCCTGGTGCGCAAGGCGTACGGGCTCGAGCAGTTCCGCGACAACCTGCTGGAATTCTGATCACAGCCCCAGGCTGTCCCGGCGGCAAATGCCGCCCTCATTTGGTCGCGCGCCGGTTGATCCAGGCTCCCGCCGCCAACCCGAGTGCCATCGCGGCATACGCAACCGCCATGGACCGCTTGGACAGCACGAACTCCCATCCCGGGGTGAACCGCTTGGGCGTCGCCCCGTAGTCGACGGCCGCGGCAACGGCTGACATCGCCAGAGCGTCCCGCACCAAGGGCAAGGCAGCGGCCGGGCGGCGCATGCCCAACCACCGCTCGAAGAGGACGGCCCAGAACACGGTTGCCGCGTGATGCGTCGCATACCCGACGGCCGTGTGGGCAAGGTCGGCGTTTCTCCATGAGGCGGCTTGCTCCCCGTTCCTCCAATGGCTTGTGGAGTTCACGGGCTGAAAGGCGCCTTTGCCCTCCATCCGCGCGAGGAGCGCCAAGGCAATCGTTGATGTCGCGCTGGCAATCGTCCCGGAGGTAAGGGCGAAACGCAGCGTCGTGACCCATCCCGCCATCGGCGACTCCTTGAACCCAAACCGACCGAACGCATCCGCGTCAGCCCCGTTCCTCGCCGTCAGTGAGCGGCAGGGGCTGGGGACCGAGCTGTTGCCGCCCGTGTCCGAGCGGTCCAACCTCACCCTTCGACGCTCAGACCTTTGACGGAGACGCCAATGCCTGCCGGGCTTTTCGACCTGACCGGCCAAACGGCCCTCGTGACCGGCTCCTCCCGCGGGCTGGGACGGGCCATGGCGGAAGGGCTGGCTGACGCGGGTGCTGTGGTCGTGCTGAACGGCGCCGACCCGGGCCGGCTCGCCGCGGCGGCGGGCGAGATGCGCGGCCGGGGCCGGGACGTGCGCGAGGCCTGCTTCGACGTGACGGACGAGGCCGCGGTGACCGCCGCGTTCGAGCGCCTGGACGGGGAGGGGGCCGCAGTCGATATCCTGGTGAACAACGCCGGCATCCAGTGGCGGAAGCCCTTGGTGGAGCTGGCGACGGAGGACTGGCGCCGGGTCATCGAGACCAACCTGACCAGCGCCTTCCTGGTCGGGCGGGAAGCGGCGAAGCGCATGATCCCGCGCGGGCGCGGCAAGATCGTCAATATCGGCTCGCTCACCAGCGAGCTGGCCCGGGCGACGATCGCGCCCTACACGGTGGCGAAGGGCGGCATCAAGATGCTGACCCGCGCCATGGCCGCGGAATGGGCGCAGCACGGCATCCAGGCCAACGCCATCGGGCCGGGCTACATGCTGACGGACATGAACCAGGCCTTGGTCGATGACCCGGCCTTCGACGCCTGGGTGAAGAGCCGCACGCCGTCCCGCCGCTGGGGCAGGCCGGAGGAGCTGATCGGCGCCGCCGTGTTCCTCGCCTCCGCCGCGTCGGATTACGTGAATGGGCAGATCATCTACGTGGATGGCGGGATGCTCGCCGTGCTTTGAGCGGGCGCCCGCCCTACTCCGCGCCCGCCCTACTCTGCCAAAGTCGCGCTCGGGCGTTCAGCCGGGCCGGTTTCCGGCGCCGTGTAGGAGCCGCCGCGCCAGGACACCACGGCCGCGACCAGATACAGGATGGCCGAGAAGCTGAAAGCGAACACCAGCCCGTGCTCGAACGGCCCGGCCATCAGCCCGGGGAAGAACGCCGGCCCCGTCAGCACGGCCGCGCTGCCCGGCGGCAGGGCGGCCAGCACCTCCGGCGGCACCAGCTCGGCCATCGGGTTGTAGCCGAGGAAGGCGGCGAACAGGCTGGACACCGGCGGGGTGCCGGCGACCTCATGCGCCACCGCCGCCGGGACATGCTGGGCGAGCAGCCCCGCTTCCATCGCCTGCGGCAGCGTCGCGGCCAGCCCGGCCAGCATCAGGCTGAAGAACAGCCCGATGGACAGCACCTGCCCGGCGTTGGTGGTGGTGGCGCGCACGCCGGAGGCCTGGCCGCGCTCCGCGGCCGGGACGGCGTTCATGATCTGCGTGCTGTTGGGCGCGACGAACAGGCCGGAGCCGAGGCCGTTGGTGAACAGCAGCGCCGCGAACGCGCCGTAGGAGAAGTCCGACGGCAGGGCCATGAGCGCCACGAAGCTGAGCGCGCCCAGCACCATGCCGCCCACCGCGAAGGGCACGCCGCCGACGCGGTCGGAGAAGTAGCCGGCCAGCGGCCCCGCCAGCAGGAAGCCGAGGGTGAGCGGCAGCATGAACACAGCCGACCACAGCGGCGTCTCCTCGAAGGAATAGCCGTGCAGCGGCAGCCAGATGCCCTGCAGCCAGATGATCAGCATGAACTGCAGCCCGCCGCGGGCGACGGCGGAGGACAGGTTGGCCAGGTTGCCGTAGGCGAAGGGCCTGTTGCGGAACAGGCGCATGTCCAGCATCGGCCGGGGCGTGATCCGCTCCACCACGATGAACAGCGCGAGCGAGGCGAGGCCGGCGGCGAACAAGCCCAGCACCAGCGGGCTGGTCCACGCCATGACGTGGCCGCTGTAGGGCTGGATGCCGTAGGTGATGGCGGTCAGCACCAGGACGAGGCCGAGGCCGAAGGTGAGGTTGCCGGCCCAGTCGATCCGGTGCGAGACGCGGGTCGGCGTGTCGTGCAGCTGCCAATACGCCCACACGGTGCCAATCAGCCCGAACGGCACGTTGATCCAGAACACCAGGCGCCAGTTGGCGTCCGCCAGCAGGCCGCCGATCAGCAGGCCCACGAATTGCCCGCCGATGGCCGCCACCACGTTGATGCCGAGCGCGAGGCCCCGTTGATGGGGCGGGAAGGCGTCCGTCAGCAGCGCCGTGGAGTTGGCCATGATGAGCGCGCCGCCCACGCCCTGCACGATCCGCACGACGATCAGGTAAGTCGCCGCGAAGTCCCCCCGGCCCGGCAGCAGGCTGAGCGCGACGGAGGCGGCGGTGAACACCGCGAACCCCAGGTTGTACATGCGGGCGCGCCCGAACTGGTCGCCAAGGCGCCCGAAGGCCACGACCAGCACCGCGGTCGCGATCATGTAGCCGATGATCGCCCAGAGCAGGTAGTTGACGTTGCCGGGGTCCAGCGCCCGCAGCCCGATGCCGCGGAACACCGCCGGCAGGCTGATCAGCAGGATGGAGCTGTTGATGGCCGCCGCCAACATGCCGAGCGTGGTGTTGCTCAGGACCATCCATTTATAGGCGCCGTGCTGGTCGTGGCTGGGCTGGGGCATGGGGCGATCTTTCCCGATCTGCCGTCCCAAGCTCCATACGGACGATGTGCGAAGCCGGGGGCGGGTGTTTTGTCGCCGGGGCTATGCTCAGCCCCGCTGCCGATATTTTAGGCTGCGCAGCAAAAGATGTCTCTAGGCTTGGGCACGAAGGCGGCAGGGGTTTGCATGGCGTGTGGGCGAGTGCGCCGGATTCTGCCCTATCGGATTTCGCCTTGCGACATCCTTGAGCAACGGGCCTGCCAAGGGGTGGATCAACGGGTTGAAAACCGTTAAACGCCGCACCCGTGGCCGGGCCAGCCTCGGCCTGTTCGAACGCAGCGCCCTGCTTGCCTATTGATCACCAGACGTGGCCGAGAATTCATGAAAATCGATAACCTTCCGCGCATCGCCCGATGCCGCTGAACCGCGCCCGTCGCCCGGGGGCGCCAGCGCCCTGAATCCGTTCATCCCCGGGGCGGATGCGCAGATGCAGGGCGCGCAGTTCGTGACCGACTTCGGCGACCAGGCCGTCCTGCTGCCGCTGGCGGCGGCCGTCGCGCTGGTGTTCGCCCTCGCGGGCTGGCGGCGCGGCGCCTTGGCCTGGGTGGCCGCGGTCGCGGGGACGCTGGCCGCCATGCTGGTGTTCAAGCTAGGCTTTCTGGCGTGCGGCCACCTCCTGCCGGGCAGCCAAATCCATAGCCCGAGCGGGCATACCGCGGCGGCTGCGACCATCTACGGCGGCCTGCTCGCCGTGGCGGCGCGCCTTTTCACCGGGCATGGCCGGTGGACCCTGGCCTGCGCGCTTCTGGCCACGCTCGTCATCGGGGCGTCCCGGTTGGCGTTGGGCGTGCATACGGGCCTGGAAGTCGCCGTAGGCGGCGCGGTCGGGGTGTGCGGCGCCATGGCGGCCGACCGCCTCGCGGGTGCCCCGCCGCCTGGGCTGCGGATCAGGCGGCTGGCCGCGGTGACGGTCCTGATCCTGGTGTTGCTGCACGGCGTCCATATGCCGGCCGAGGCGGCGATCCGATCCGCGGCGCTCAATTTATGGCCGTTGTCCAGGTGCCGCTGATAGCTATCGGACTATAGGCGATCCGGCGTGGAGCCTGCCGGTGGCCAGGTCGGTCGCGCAGCCCTCAGCCGCCCGAGTTGCATCCGCGCGGGGAAGAAATGGTCAGTTCAGTCCTCGACGGCAAGAGCCTCTTGCGCAACTGTGATGATGCGGGCATGCTGCTTGCGCCATAATGTTACGCAAACCCCGACGAAATAGAACGTAGTCGAACAGAAACGGAATGCTGTCGATCATGAGCTTTGTTCATACTGTTTGGGGAAAGCTCACGGGTGAATACGTATTAACGATCTTGTTGCTTTGGCTTACGGCAATTTGCTCGATGGTTGTAAGCTACTACGCCAGCGGTTTGCCTCGGACATGGCGAGGCTTTCGCGACCATGCCATCCCGCCCGGCACCCTGACCCACCCGTCGGCGCGCGCCGACGTGGTGTTTTGGATCAGCCGGAAAGCCTTCAACGCGGTGATGGCCATACCGGCCGCGGTCTCGGCGGCCACCGTCGGGGTGCTGGTGCATAACGGCTTGGCCCACTTGATGCCTGACTTCCCGCCGCCGTCCGGCCATGCCAGCTTCCTGCTCCTGGCTGCGTTCAGCATCACGATGTTCATCGCCTACGACTTATCGTATTATGTCTATCACAATATGCAGCATCGGATTCCCATACTTTGGGAGATCCACAAGGTCCATCATTCCGCAGAAGTCATGGTGGGCTTCACGAAAGACAGGGTTCATCCGCTCGACGACTTCATGAACCACGTATGGGATGCTTTGATTACCGGGCCGGTCTATGGCATCTGGCTGTTCTTCCTGCTTGAACCCGCTGAGGTGACGATATTCGGGCTGAATATCTACGTGCTGCGGAACATCCTGATGCTGGACCTCGTCCGCCACACGCATTACAAGATTTCGTTCGGCAAGATCGTCAATGCAGTGGTCTTGTGTCCGCATTGGCATCAACTGCACCACAGCACCAATGCCAAGCATTACGACAAGAACTTCGGGCTGATGCTGTCGGTGTGGGACCGCATGTTTAAAACCCTCATGATCCCCGAGCCGAACGAGGACTTCGCATTCGGCCTGACGCATGAGGAGCACCCGGAGTATCGCTCGGCAACGCGGCTGTGGGTCACGCCGTTCGTCAAGATCTACGCCATCCTGACCCGGCCCCGCCTCGACCGGCGAGAAGGGCTGCATGACAGTGCATGACATCGTCACCGGCCCCGTCGAGTTTGCCCGGCTGGAAGGCGATTGGAACGAGTTGTGGCACCGCGCCCAGGGCGCCGCCTTCCAGAGTCATTCCTGGATCGGCGCATGGCTGCACGGGGACCCCGATGCGAAGAAATGGCAGCTGCACGTCGCGGTCGCGCGTCGCGATGGCCAGGTCGCGGCCATCCTGCCCTTGGCCATTCGCCGGTACCACGGGGTGCGAGTCCTGGAGTTCGCGGCCCAGCGCTTCAGCGACTACTGCGATGGGATCGGCCCGCCGGACCTGCTGCAGGAATTGTGGTCGAAGGTCATCAAGCGGGGCGGGTTCGACGTCATACGGCTGAGGAACGTCGCGCCTGAGGCCGCCACGAGCCCGGCGTTCGCCAGTGCCCCCCTATCATTGCTGACCGAGGCCGAGGATGAGATATCCCTCCGGCTCAGGTCGGTCTGGCCCAATGGCGACGCGTGGCTGCGCACCTTGAACAAGAAGAAACGCAGCAATAACGCGCGCGGCCGGCGGATGCTGGCAGAGCTTGGGGATGTCACAATCGAGCATTTCCACCAGGCGATGCCGGTGGACGTCATCCGGCAGCTTGCCGAGCTCAAGCGCCAATGGCTGCGGGACGCCAAGGCGGAGTCGGCCTTGCTCGACGGTGGGCCTGGGCTGCTGATTGCCCTTGCTGAGAGCCTGGCGAAGGTTGATCGGCTTTATGCCTTCGTCATCCGCTGCGGCGGGGAGGTCGTGGCGGGCGCCATCAACGCCACCCACGGCAAACGTGTCTGGGCCTACTTCTCGGCCTATGACCCCAAGTTCCAGCGCGTGTCGCCGGGCATCCTGCTCATGACCGAGTACACGCGGCGCGCCCTCGATGATGGGTTCGAGGAAGTCGATTACTTGCGCGGCAATGAAACGTACAAATTCGAATTTGCAACGATGCATGCCCGGTTGAGCCGTTTCACGGGCGCGGCCACCTTGCTGGGCCGATTGGCGCTGGCCGCCGTCCGCTTGCAGACGGCTTTGCAGGCGCGCCGGGCGGGGCAGCCGGGGGCGGCCGGAGACCTTGAAACCATCGGCGGCGCCTACGTCACCAAGAACGGCGCCTCAAGACTTACGCCGGCCGACCAGCCTCCATCGAAAGTCCCTGCATTCAGCAATGTGCCGGCTTAGCCAAACAGCAGAGTGCGTCTCGAATAACTAAGCATTTGACCCTGCCAATATTGTTGCGTTTTCATCAATACTAAGATTTCTTCAATGTCGATTGTACGATAGTGGAAAGAAACCTGGCTGCCCAGCCATCGTGCATTTGTTCAAGGATGTCGCCACCATCCTGCCTTCCATTCTGCAGGCCTTGTTTGTTCATCGTCTGATTTTAAAGCATGACTTGCTGGAGAACAAAATGCACGCCAGCGTAGTATCGATGTTCTCGTTTGCATTCTCCGCACAGACCCTGGGGGAGGTCGTCGAAACGGTCTTCCAGTGGATTGATGAAAAGAACCGATGCCGCTACATCGTGCCGGTCAATGTGGATGTGCTGATCAAGCAGTTGGACGACCCTGACCTGCAAGCCGCCCTGCGCGGGGCGGATCTCGTGATCCCGGACGGACAGCCCGTCGTTTGGGGATCGCACCTGCTGGGGACTGGCCTGCCGGAACGCGTGTGCGGAAGCGATCTGATCCCGGCGATCTTCGAGGCCGCGCGGCTCCGGCCCGTGCGGGTTTTCCTGCTGGGGGCCGCTGCCGGCGTCGCGACCGAGGCAGCCCGGCAGATCGCGCAGAAATGGACAGGCGTGGCAATCGTCGGAACCTACAGCCCGCCTTTTGGCTTCGAACGCGATCCGGACGAGTGCGACCGCATCCTGGGCCTGCTCGCGGCCGCAAAGCCGGACGTCGTCGCCGTGGGCTTCGGGGCGCCAAAACAGGAGGTCTGGGTGCAGCGCCACCTGGAGCGCATCGACGCCCGGGTCGTGATCTGCTGCGGCGCCACGATCGATTTCCTCGCCCGGGTGAAGACGCGCGCGCCCAAATGGGTGCAGGACATCTACCTCGAATGGACCTGGCGCCTGCTGTCGGAGCCTCGCCGTCTCACCGGACGCTACGTCAAGGGCGCGGTGCTGTTCCCCTGGATGCTCAGCCTGGAAGTCATGCGGGCGAAGCGACGATCATGAACCAAGTCTTGTGGCTGCTCCGGCGCATCTGGGGCGTACGGAAGGTCCTGGTGACGTTCTCCATGCGGATGTTGTCCGCATTGCTGTCCTATCTCACGTTCGTCCTGGTGGGACGTTACAGCTCGGTCGAGGCGTATGGCCAATTCGCCCTGCTGGTCTCCGTGACGGGAACGTGCGGCGGGCTTGCGACCTTTGGCCAGGCGGCATTGGCGTTCCGCAATCTGCCGACGCTGTTCGCCAGCAACGATCCCCGACTCTACGGCGTCGTGCGCGAGCATTTCACCAAGATGCTGTTCGGCCTCGTGGCGTTCACGGCCCTGGCCGCGGTCCTGCTCGCCCGGACGAATGTCGGGACGTCCGGCACGGTGCTGGCGGTCGGCGGGGGCATCGTGGTTGTCACGGCGCTGGGCGAGTACCTCTTTGCGCTCTACCGTTCCAGCGGCTCGCTGCTGGTCTCGATGTTCGGCAAGGAGATCCTGTGGCGCCTGCTGCTGATCGGGGCCATCGTGGCGGCCATCGCGGCAGGGCGCGGGCTGCAGATCGAGTACACTGCATCCGCGTTGTTCCTCTCGACCGTCTGCTCAGTCGTCCTGTTCAGCGTCCTGGCGCTGCGGCGATTCCGTCAGGTGCCGCGGGCCGCCCGGGCCACCGCCTCGCCCGATGGGACCTGGCAGCAATCGTTCATCTTCTTCGGCCTCATCGTGCTGTCCGCCTCGAACGGATACATCGACCCGATCATCCTGGGGATGACCGACAGCAACCCGGTGGAGATCGGGGCCTACTTCTCCGCGGCGCGCACGACCCTGGTGCTGTATTTCTTCGCCTACTCCTTCGGCGTCGTGATGACGCCGGCGGTCGTCATCGCGTACGAAGCATCCCGCCTGCGCGACATCACGCGCATGTCCCTCAACGCGGCCTATCAAGGCGGCGGCATGGCCCTGCTGGCCGGCGCCGTCATGTTCGTCGCGTCGGACGAGATCCTGGCGCTGTTCAACCCGGCCTTCCGCCCTTATGGCTTCCTGATAAGGATTCTGTGCGTCGGCCCGGTCCTTTACAACATTTTTGGACTCCATCACGTAATTCCGCCATTCTGCGGCGCGGAAAGGGCCTATGTCGGGTTGCGGCTCGGCGTCTTCTTCGGGGCATCCCTGCTGAAGGTCGCGGCCGCCTATGCCGGGCAGATCGTCCTGTTTGCCTGGCTGACCAACCTGGAAGTGTTCGCCGTCATATTCGTTGGAGTCATTCTTGCCGACCGGAAGCTGGGCATCCCCGTGATCCCGTTCAAACAGTTTTGGCGCGGCCGCGCCGCTGGACACCGTCATCGCGTGATGGCCGCACAAGGGGCTGCGCCGCCCGACAGCCCGGCGCCGGCCGGCACAGTACATCCGGCGTTTCGCCCCCTGGCTCAAGGGCGACGGAGCGACAACCATGCTGGAACCAGCCTGAGCGAAGATACGCCCTGAACGCGATGCGCGTCCTGCAGATCATCCATTCGCCTGAGCCAGGAGGCATTCAGACGATTGCGCAATCGGTCAGCCGTGGGCTCGCCAAGCACGGCCTTGAGTTCGAGACCGAGTATCTCCGCCAGGATGCTGGCTTCAGCAGTTGGCCCACGTTCATCGGGGCGCTGCGCGTCGCCGCAAAGATCCTGACCCGGCGCTACGACGCGCTCATCGCCTATCAGGCCACGGCTTCCATCACCGTGGGGGCGATCGGCTCCCTCGTCGGCGTGCCTCACCGCATCGTCCATCAGACCGCCATGCTGCCCGCGGTGGGCGGCCCGATCCGCTATCTCGACAAGGTCGCCGGAACGCTTGGCCTTTACTCCTTCAACGTCACCAACAGCGCCGCGACGCAGCAGCAGTTCGCCGATTATCCCGAGCGCTACCGCAAGCGCCTCGTGCTGATCGAGCATGGCGTCGAGCAGCTTACGGCCGGGCGTTCGCGCTCCGACACGCTGGCCCATTTCGGCATTCCCGACGACGGCCCGATCCTGCTCAATACGGCCCGCCTGGCGAAAGACAAGAACCAGGCCGTCCTGTTCCATGCCATAAAAAACCTCCCCGGCCTGCGGCTCGTCCTCGCCGGCAGCGGCCCGTGCGAGGCCGAGTACCGCGAGCTGATCCGGCGGCTTGGACTTGAGGACCGCGTCCAGCTTCTCGGCCCTGTCCCGCACCGGGCGGTGCCGGACCTGTATGCCGCTGCTGATGTCTTCGTGTTCCCGACGCTGCACGAGACGTTCGGGCTGTCGGCCGTCGAGGCGGGCATGCAGGGCGTTCCGTCCATCGTCAGCGACCTCGCCGTCATGCGGGAGGTGCTTACGATTGACGGGCGGGCCGTCGCATCCTTTGTCGATCCCCGCGACCCGCGGGCATGGGAAGCGGCCATCCGCAGCGCCCTTGACCGGCCTGCATGCGCAGAGGACCTGAAAACGTTCGCCGCCGGCCTGTCAGCCAAATACGAGCAGGGGAAGATGCTGCAAGGCTACCTGGACGTCCTCATGAGCCGCGGTCGTCGCTATCCATAGGTGTCCTGAGCCGCCCTGCCGGCGGCCGCTGACGCGGCGGCAGCCCCGTTGCCGGATCAATGGCCCGCAAGGCCCAGCCAACCCCGTTGAAAGCGTCTGACATGCTGACCATCCACCATCTCGGGAAGTCGCAATCCGAGCGGATCATCTGGCTCTTCGAAGAGCTTGCGGTGCCCTACGAGTTGAAACGCTACGAGCGCGACCCCGTCACCATCCTGGCTCCGCCTGAGCTCAGGGTGCTGCACCCGATGGGCGCGGCACCCGTGATCACCGATGGCGCGCTGGTCCTCGCCGAGTCCGGCGCCGTCGTCGAGTATATCATCGCCAAGCACGGCGGCGGGCGCCTGGCGCTCGGGCCGGACCACCCGGACTTCGCTCATTACCTCTACTGGTTCCACTTCGCCAACGGGAGCCTGCAGCCGAGCATGGGCCGGAACATGGTGCTGCGCCGCCTCCGCCTGCCGCCGGACAACCCGGTGCTGCTCGCGATGCAGGACCGCCTGCGCCGCGCGCTCGACCTGGTCGAGGCGCGGCTGGGGGAGGCGGACCACTTCGCGGGCCGCGAGTTCACCGCGGCGGACATCATGGCGGTCTTCTCGCTGACGACCATGCGCGTGTTCCTGCCGCTCGATCTGGCCCCGTATCCCAACATCCTCGCGTACCTGCAACGCGTCGGTGCCCGTCCCGCCTATCAAAGGGCCATGCGGAAGGGCGACCCGGACATGACGCCCCTGCTTCAATAGCAGGCCTTAGTTGACCAGTTGCGCCAGCAGCGCGTCGAGGCGCAGCCGCCCCTCGGCCGTCGCTTCCAGCCGTCCGTCGCTGTTCACAACGTAGCCCGCCTCCAACGCCTGCTCCAGCACGCAGGCGTCTAGCGCGTCGTCCAGGGCCATGCCGGCGCGGGCGGCGAAGCGGGCGGCGTCGATGCCCTCGGTCAGGCGGAGGCCCATCAGCAGCATCTCGCGCGCGCGGTCCCGGGGCGCGATCCGCTCCTCGGCCGTGCTGCCGTGGCCCTGGCGCTCGACCCGGTCGGCCCAGGGTTCCGGCGCGCGGTGCCGCCGGGTCGCCACCAGCTCGGCGCCGAGCGTCACCCGGCCATGCGCCCCCGGCCCGATGCCGGCATAGTCGGCGTAGCGCCAGTAGGCCAGGTTGTGCCGGCTCTCGGCGCCGGGCCGCGCAAGGTTGGACACCTCGTACGGCAGCAGCCCGTGCGCGGCGCAGGCCTCGGCGGTGGCGACATACAGCTCCGCGGCAAGCTCGTCATCCGGCAGCACCAGCTCGCCCCGGCGGTGCAGCGCCTCAAAGCCGGTGCCCGGCTCGACCGTGAGCTGATACAGCGAAAGGTGGTCGGCGCAGAGTGACAGCGCCTGGTCCAGCTCCGCCCGCCACGCGGCGAGCGACTGGCCGGGCCGGGCGTAGATCAGGTCGAACGACACGCGCGGGAAGGCGGCGCGCGCCGCCTCCAGTGCCGCCACCGCCTGCGCCGCCGAGTGCTCCCGGCCCAGCAGGCGTAGCGCGTCGCCGTCGAGGCTCTGAATGCCGAGCGAAAGGCGGTTCACCCCGGCCTCCCGGAACGCCGCGAGCTTGCCAAGTTCCACGCTGGTCGGGTTGGCTTCAAGCGTGATCTCGATCCCCGGCAGCGGTTCGAACAGCCGGGCGGCGTCGGCGATCAGGTCGGCGACGGTGGCGGGGTCCATGAGGCTCGGGGTGCCGCCGCCGAAGAAGATGGAAGCGAGCGGACGGCGGCCGAGGCGCGCGGCCTCCCACGCCAGCTCGGCGCGGAGTGCCGAGGCGAAGCGGGCCTGCGGGATACGCTCGCGGACGTGGCTGTTGAAATCGCAGTATGGGCATCTGGCCAGGCAGAACGGCCAGTGGATGTAGAGCGCCAGTGGGGGGGCGAGGGGGTGCATTGCTTCGATATGGTATCGCGGCGGGGCAACAGGATCAGGGCACCACGAAGCAGCTCAGCAGCAGTTGCGCCATGGCGCGTGCGCGATGGCTGGTCGCGTGCTTCCGCGCCGGGTCCATCTCGCCGTAGGTTTCGGAAGTCCCCAAAGGCATGAAGATGGGATCGTAGCCGAAGCCGTGCGCGCCGCGCGGCGGCCAGGCGACCGTACCCTCGACCCGGCCCAGGAAGGTCGCGGCCACTCCGTCCGGCCGGGCGAGGCTCAGCGCGCAGGTGAACCAGGCGCGGCGGTCGGCGTGCCCGGCCATCTCCCGATGCACCCGCGCCATTGCGGCGGCGAAGTCCTTGCTGGGTCCAGCCCAGCGGGCGGAGAGCACGCCGGGCGCCCCGCCCAGCGCCGCCGCGGAGAAGCCGGAGTCGTCGGCCAGCGCCGGCAGGCCGGACGCCTGCGCCGCTGCCAGCGCCTTCAATCGCGCGTTGCCCACGAAGTCCGGCGCATCCTCCACGGGTTCCGGCAGGCCGAGCGCCCCGGCGGATACCACCTCGACGCCATAGGGCCGCAGCATCTCCGCGAGTTCCCGCACTTTCCCCGGGTTGTGGGTGGCGAGCACCAGCCGCTCGCCGGGGGCCAGGCGCCGCATCAGGCGAGGGCGGCCCGCTGCATCTCGAACAGCCGCGCCGTGCCCTGCTTGGCGAGCTGCATCAACTGCGAGAACTGCTCCTCGGAGAACGGCGCCTTCTCCGCGGTGCCCTGGATCTCGACGATGCCGCCGCCGTCCGTCAGCACGAAGTTGGCGTCGGCCTCGGCGCCGCTGTCCTCGGCGTAGTCGAGGTCCAGCACCGCGGCGCCTTCCACCAACCCGCAGCTTACCGCCGCGACCTGCCCGGACATCGGCGACTTCGCGATCACGCGATTGCGTTCCAGGTGGCGGAAGGCGAGGCTCAGCGCCACCCAGGCCCCAGTGATGCTGGCGCAGCGCGTGCCGCCATCGGCGTTCAGCACGTCGCAGTCGAGCGTGATGCTGCACTCGCCCATGGCGGAGCGGTCCACCACGGCGCGCAGGCTGCGTCCGATCAGGCGCTGGATCTCCTGGGTGCGCCCGGACTGCTTGCCGCGCGCCGCTTCCCGGTCGCCGCGGGTGTGGGTGGCGCGCGGCAGCATGCCGTACTCGGCGGTAACCCAGCCCTGCCCGGTGCCGCGCAGGAAGCCCGGAACCCGGCCCTCGACGCTTGCGGTGCACAGCACTTCCGTGCCGCCCATGCGGATCAGGCACGACCCCTCGGCGTGCCGGGCGAACCCGATGGTGAAGGAAACGTCTCTGAGAACGTCGGCGGCGCGGCCGGATGGGCGCATGATGCTGTCCTGATCGTGGGCCTTCCCTATATCCTAACCGGAACGCGCAGGGCAGGGAGCTTGGGACCACGGCATGACAATCGGATTGGGCATCATCGGCGCCGGGATCATGGGCGAGCGGCTGCTGCAGGCGGCGCTGCAGCATGCGGACGACGTGGTGCACGTCACGGGGGTCTGGGACCACGCCCCGGCCGCGCTTGAACGGGCCAGCAGCTTGCCCGGGGTGAAGCGGGCCACCTCGGCGGAAGCGGTGATCGAGGGCGCGGAGTGCGTTTACGTCGCGACTCCGCCCGGCACGCATTTGGGCTACGCCCGCGCGGCGCTTGCGGCCGGGCGCGCGCTGTTCCTGGAGAAGCCGCTCGCGGTGGACCTGGCTGACGCCCGGGCCTTCGTTGCCGAGGCCGCCGCCGCCCGGGTTGGCGTCAACTTCCCCTTCGCGTCGTCGACTGCGGTGGAGCGCCTGCAAGCCTGGCTGCGGGACAACGTGGCCGGCGCGCCGCGCGGCTTCGCCATCGACGTCGGCTTCGCCGCCTGGCCCCGGCCTTGGCAGCAGGGCGCGGCCGGCTGGCTGGACGGCGCGGCGGAGGGCGGCTTCACGCGGGAGGTCGTGTCGCATTTCCTGTTCCTGTCCCGCCGTTTGCTCGGCCCGCTCTACCTCAAGTCGAGCGAGGTCGAGTTCAGCGCCAACGGCGGCACGGAGCGGCGGATCGCGGCGCGGCTGGACGCGGGCGGGTTGCCGGGCCGGCTGACCGGCAGCGTCGGCGGGACGACGAAGGACGAATACAACGCCTGGACCATCCAGGGCGTCGCCAACGTCCGCCTGCGCGATTGGGCCGTCGCCGAGCGGCAGCGTCCGGACAACACCTGGTCGCCCGATCCCGACGCCCTGCCCATGGAGCAGGCGCGTTCGCTCGCTTTGCGTCGGCAGCTTGAGCAGGTGGCCCGCATGGCCCGGGGCGAGCCGCACCGCCTCGCGACCGTGGTCGAGGCGTTCGACGTGCAGCAAGTCGTGGAGGCCATCTTGTCCGGGCGCCCAATGACCGGCGTGGCAGAGGGGGGATGAACGGAGGGGGGATGAACGGGCGTCCGCCGCCGCGCGTGCCGCCCGGGCTTGATCCCCGCTCTGCCGCCGTGCTGCGGGA
>JAABUS010004756.1_pt1 | contig 19007 bp, 19 predicted proteins | sample 5560161 | NCBI WGS metagenome assembly JAABUS01 (sample SAMN10711885, study PRJNA513376) | rock metagenome | isolation source: Antarctica rocks | place: Antarctica: Victoria Land, Trio Nunatak nord | collected 2016-01-04 | reverse complement strand
CAGCAGCTCTATCAACGAACCATTGCAATTCTCCATTGTGAGGTTTAATAAGTTGCGCAGGGAAATTATTTATATCATGCTTGTCTTCAATCACATGATGCACTGCAACCGCTTTCCCTGCTCCATACACCAGGAAAGCAATATGATGAGCAAGATTGATGAGGGGCGCATTGAGGGTAATCCGGTAAACCTGCTGATCTTCAAGGTAAACTTCTTTTACCGATGGTACTTCATCCTGCAGAACAGGTGTATCAGGAAATAATGAAGCTGTATGCGAATTATCACCAAGACCCAGCAAGACCAGATCAAAATGCATTTCTTCTCCCTTAAAAAAATCTTTTACAACCTCTGAATATTTTTGTGCAGCGATTTCGGGATCAACGCTTGTATTGACCGGGAATATGTGTGTTTCAGAAATGACTAATGGATCAAACAAAGCTTTTTGTACCATCAAATAGTTACTGTCAGGGTGAGTCTTAGGAACATATCTTTCATCACCAAAGAAGAAGTAAACTTTATTCCAATCTATTTTATCCCTGTTTTCAGAAGCCAACAACTCATACAACTTTTTTGGCGAACTTCCTCCTGATAGTGCAACTGAAAACCTTCCGTGTGCTGAGATTGATTGTTGTGCAACTGATATGAAATATTCAGCCAATTTTTTAAGTACCTCTTCCGGTGTTTTAAAAATATTTAATTTCACAATCTTCAGCTTTTATTATTAGGCAACGTGAACCAATGAAAACCATCTCTTGCAATCAGAGCTTCAGCAACTTCAGGCCCCCAGGAGTCGGCAGAATAATTGGGAAAATTTAAACTTTTCTTATTTTGCCAGGTAGAGAGAACCGGCATAATTAAATCCCATGCAGCTTCTACCTGGTCTCCACGCATAAACAGAGTTTGGTCGCCAAGCATGGTATCAAGTAAAAGAGTTTCATACGCTTCAGGAGCCTGGCTTGCATAGGTACCTTTATAATCAAATACCATATCAACCGTATTTAATACCATATCAAGACCCGGCCGCTTTGCCTGTACCTGAAGCCGCACACTCATTTCGGGTTGTATACTAATGATAAGCCTGTTTTGCTGCCAGCTTTCAGCGGCTTCTTTTGGAAATACAAAATGCGGTACATCTCTAAACTGAATAGTGATAACAGAAGATGATTGGTGCATTCTTTTTCCTGTTCGAACATAGAATGGGACGCCCTGCCAACGCCAGTTATCTACAAAAAATTTTATTGCTGCAAAAGTTTCTGTATTCGATTGGGGATCTACCTTTTGCTCTTCACGATAACCCGGAACCTGTTTTCCTTCCATCCAGCCTTTTCCATATTGTCCCCTTACAGTTGACATTCGTACATCTTCGGGCGAGAACGGTCGCATGGCCCTTAAGACATCTACTTTACGGTTTCGTACTTCGTCTGCATTAAAATTAACCGGAGGTTCCATTGCTACCAGGCAAAGAAGCTGCAATAAATGATTCTGAATCATATCACGCATTGCACCGGCTCCATCATAATAATCTCCACGGTCTTCAACACCCAGTTGTTCTGTTACAGAAATCTGTACGTGCTCTATATAGCTCCGGTTCCATACGGGCTCAAGAATGGAATTGGCAAAGCGAAAAGCCATGATATTCTGAACCGTCTCCTTACCGAGGTAATGATCTATCCGGTAAATCTGTCGCTCATCTACAATACCTGCCAGTAAACTGTTTAATTTTTTTGCAGAGTCCAGATTATGGCCAAATGGTTTTTCAATTACAATTCTCGTTTTTTCCGGATCAGTAGCCAGGTTACTCTTACAAATATTTTCAGCAATAATTGGGAAAAAGTTGGGCGCTACAGCAAGGTAATAGATCACACTGGCTTTTGCCTGCCATTCATTATTATGATTTTCTATTTTAACACCAAATTCCTTATAAGTATTTGAATCATTTATATCAGAAACCTGGTAAAAAATATGTTGGGAAAACTCTGCCCACTTTTTATCTTCAGCTTTTCCGTTCCGGGAAAACTGGTTAATGCCTTCCAGCAATTTTGATTTAAATTGGTCATCATTCAAACTGGTACGTCCTGTTCCAATAATGGAAAACTGATCGGGCATCCATCCATCTAAAAATAAATTATAAAGAGCAGGGATCAATTTTCGGAAGTTGAGGTCACCGGTACCGCCAAAAATGACAAATATGGTAGGATGAGGTTTTAAAGCTTTATTCATAGTATATTATCTGTAAGGCTTGTTATGTGTTATGTATTAGATCTTCTTTGTTCTCGGCTAACCATTGTGCATGGAAAATACCTTCTTTACCGATCAGTTCATAAGTATGGGCGCCAAAATAATCGCGTTGAGCCTGGATAAGATTGGAAGGCATTCTTTTACTTCTGAACCCATCAAAGTAACTTAAAGAGGATGCATATGCCGGCATTGCAATTCCTGCTGCCACCGCTTTAGAGACAATTGATCTTGCTCCCGGTAACGCTTCTATAACCTGCGTCTTCACCTGCTCATCGAGCAGCAAATTTTCGAGGAGAGGTGCTTTTTGATAAGCATTAAAAATATCAGTTAAAAACATTGAGCGGATAATGCAGCCTCCACGCCATATTTTCGCTATCTCATCTAATCTTAACTGGTAATGAAAATCTTTTGAAGCTTTCATCAATAAATCCATGCCCTGAGAATAAGTAATTACCATACTGAAGAAAAATGCCTGTTCTAATTCCTGCAGAAGTGTATTTGCATCACCATCCAACTTCACTTCTTCCATGTTGTATAACGCTGATGCTGTTTCTCTTAATTGTTTGTATTTAGACAGTTCACGCATCGCAACTGCTATATCTATAGTTGGCAGCGGTGTTTCAAGGTCCATAGCTACCTGAGACGTCCATTTACCTGTACCTTTTGCTCTTGCTTCATCTTTAATATCATCCAAAAGAAGGTGATCTGCCCCCGGCGCTTTAAAAACAAAGATATCTTTTGTAATGTCAATCAGGAAAGATTGCAAACGGCCATTATCCCATTTCTCAAATACCTGGTGAATGGCCTCATTGTCAAATTTTAATCCGTTTTTAAGAAATCCGTATGTCTCTGCTATTAACTGCATGAGCCCATACTCAATACCATTATGAACCATTTTTACAAAATGACCTGCTGCTCCAGGACCAATATAAGTTACACAAGGTTCACCATCTACTTCTGCCGCAATAGCATCAAAAACAGGCTTCATTTGTGAATATGCCTGCTTGTCTCCGCCAGGCATCATACTTGGACCTTTACGGGCGCCTTCTTCGCCTCCTGATATGCCCATACCAAAAAAGTGAAAACCTTCTGCTTCAAGTTCGGCGACCCTTCTTGTGGTGTCTGTAAAATGAGAATTTCCCCCGTCAATTAAAATATCACCTTTTTCTAATAAGGGAATCATTTCTTTAATAACATCATCTACGATCTTACCAGCCGGAACCAACATTATGATAGAACGGGGGGTCTGCAGATGTTGAATGAAATCAGGCGCCAGGGTAAACGCTTTAACCTGTTTCCCTTCTCCTTCTTTTTCAAGCAATGCAACCTGTGCGGGATTTTTATCAAAACCTGCAACTGCAAAGCCATGATCTGCCATATTTAATAACAGGTTGCGGCCCATTGTACCAAGGCCGATCATTCCGAAAGTATACTTATCAATTGTTTCTTTTAGGTCAATTGTTTCGCTCATGGTTATTTAGAGTTTTCAAGTTTCAGTTGTTCTAATATTTTAATCGTAGAGGCAGGGCTGGTATGGTGTAAAGCCCGAATGCCTAATTTTTTTGCGGCATGCACCAACATAATACGATCGTCAAAATAAATGCATTGTTCAGGCGGCGCCAGCGCTATTCCCATTGCCAGTTCAAATATACCGGGATCAGGCTTGCGCATTTTTACCTCGCAGGAAGAAATAAAGGCATCAAAACAATCATGCAGCTTAAACTTTTTAACCCGGTAATCATTCAACTCTTTTCCTTCATTATTGATAGAAATGATACGAAAACCGCTTCCCTTTTTCCATTCTTTCAGCCATTGTAACATTTCGGGTAACTCCTGCGATTGGGAAAAAATAAATTCTTTAAAATCCTCACGTGGGAAATCTCTTGGATGATTAAAAATTACTGTATCTAAATACTCATCCAAAGTGATTTTGCCAATTTCATAAATATTAAAAATAAAATTGTGCAAAGCATCTACTTCTGTAAAATCAAGCCCAAATTTTTCTGCTGCCTTTTGCCTCGACTGATGTCCCCATCCATTTGTCAGCAATATTCCTCCTATATCAAAAAAAAGAATTTTAACATGCGTATTTTCCATCAGACGGCTTATTTACTTTTATTTTTCTGCTCGTCAATGGCTTTTAATAACTTTTCATACGGCTTATTGAACTTCTCAATTCCTTCGTCTTCTAATTTTTGAGTTATTTCATTAATAGTTATACCTATTTCCTTCAGCTTTTCCAATGTTTGGTGCGCTTTACTTAAATCCTGTTCAAGGCGATTTTCCGGATTACCATGGTCACGGAAAGCTTCAAGCGTTTCAATTGGAATGGTATCAACTGTATCCGGGCCGATTAAAGCTTCAACATATTTAACATCGGAGATGGAAGGATCCTTGCTGCTGGTGCTGGCCCATAAAACTCTCTGTGGTCTTGCACCTTTTTCTTCGAGTTTTTTAAACCGTTCACTGCAAAATACCTTCTTATATATCTGGTAAGCTTTCCTCGCTGATGCAATGGCCACTTCGCCTTTCAGTTCATTAAACCCTTTTTCCTGCACTAAAGGATCAACCATCACATCTATGCGGCTTAGAAAAAAACTGGCAACTGATGCAATCTGGTTGATTGATTTGCCTGCATTCAGCCTGTCTTCAAGTCCTGAAATATAAGCTTCGGTTACCTCTTCATATCGTGGCAGGCCAAAAAGCAAGGTCACATTTATATTAATACCTTCGCTGATACATTTGCGGATAGCAGGAAGACCTTCAGCAGTGCCCGGTATTTTTATCATTACGTTCTTACGGTCAACTTTCTGCCATAAGTCTATCGCCTGTTTAATGGTTCCTTCAGTGTCACGGGCTAAAAGAGGTGATACTTCAAGGCTTACAAAACCATCGGCACCTTCCACTTCTTCTTCATAAACCGGCTTGAATAAATCTGCAGCAGCCTTAATGTCATCTATTGCTACCGCATAAAATATTTCATCATTTCTTTTTCCCTGCTGGTTTAGCGATGCTATTTGTTCATCGTATTCAGAACTTCCACTAATGGCTTTTTCAAATATTGCGGGATTTGACGTAATTCCCCGAACGCCGTCTTCGTCAATCAGCTTTTTTAATTCGCCTGATTTTATGAATTTACGGTCTATGAAATCTAACCAGATACTCTGACCAAAGTCGTGTATCTGTTTTACTCTATTAGTTGTCATTTTTAGTTTATTTATTCTTTGTTTTATGAGATATTACGAAGTGCAACAGAATTATATTAAATTTTCATAAAGGCTCGGGACAAGTTGCGTCACTTCACTTAACAAATACGCTTACTTACCTATTAATGCTTTTGCTTTTGCAACCACATTCTCCACAGTAAACCCAAACTTTTTATATAGTTCTTCGGCAGGAGCGGATTCTCCAAAGGTAGTCATACCAATTATATCACCTTCATCAGTTACATATTTATGCCATCCAAGCGGAGAGCCTGCTTCTACCGCAAGCCGTTTTTTCATTGCTTTAGGAAACACTTTCTCTTTATAAGCCTGATCCTGCTTTTCAAACAATTCCCACGAAGGCATGCTGATAACTCTTGCTGCAATAGATTCTCCTTTTAGTTTTTCCTGGGCACTTATAATTAATGGAACCTCGGAACCTGTTCCTATCAATATAAGATCAGGTTCTTTTTCTGAATCAGATAAGATATAAGCTCCTTTCTCAAGTTCGGTAGCAGGTGCAAATTTTTGCTGGTCTATAACAGGAATTGCCTGACGCGTTAACACTAAGGCTACAGGTCCGTCTTTGTGCTCAATAGCTACACGCCATGCCTGCGCTGTTTCATTTGCATCAGCGGGACGAATCACCATTAAATTTGGAATAGACCTCAATGAAATAAGCTGCTCGATTGGCTGGTGTGTTGTTCCATCTTCGCCCAAGCCTATACTATCATGCGTATAAACAAATATGGGCCGGATTTTCATAATAGCAGCCAAACGAATAGGAGGCCGCATATATTCAGAAAAGATAAGGAAAGTTGCACCATAAGGGATCATTCCTTTTGTAAGTGCAATTCCATTCAAGGCTGATCCCATAGCATGTTCACGTATTCCGAAATGAAAATTACGTCCGCCTCTGTCTTCTGCTGTAAATGAAGAGTATTGCTTAAGGTTAGTGTCTGTAGACGGAGATAGATCTGCTGATCCGCCAATAAGGCTGGGCAAACTTGCTGCAATTGCATTAAGTACCTTACCGGAAGCCTGGCGTGTAGCTACTTTACCTTCTGTTGCCGCAAAAACAGGAAGGTTCTTGGTCCAGCCCTCCGGTAATTTTCCATTGCGCTCAAGATCGTATTCTTTCCACAGTTCAGGAAATTTTTCCTTGTATGACTCGTATAATTCGTTCCATTTTTTCTCTAGCTCAACTCCCTCGTTACCTTTACCCCGGTAATAAGTAAGAACTTCTTCAGGAACAACAAAAGACTGTTCAGGATCAAAACCGAAATTTTTCTTAACGAGTTTTATTTCCTCGGCTCCTAAAGGTGATCCATGAGATCCTGCTGTATCAACTTTATTCGGACTGCCAAAGGCGATATGTGTCCGCACTTTTATCAAGGAAGGCCTTTCAGTTTCCTGCTGCGCATTTTTCACTGCAGTATGCAATGCTTGCAGGTCATTTCCATCGGGTAATGTCTGCACATGCCATCCATACGCTTCGAAACGTTTTGCAACATCTTCATTAAATGCCAGGTTTGTATCTCCTTCGATAGAAATGTGATTATCATCATAAAAATAGATCATATTCCCAAGCTTCAAATGTCCTGCGAGTGAAGCTGCTTCTGCAGTTACACCTTCCATTATATCTCCATCACTGCAGATAGCATATATTTTATAATCAAAAATATTGAAGCCGGGTTTGTTATAACGGCCTGCCAAATTTTTTTGCGCTATGGCAAATCCAACTCCGTTTGCAAAGCCCTGACCCAAAGGACCTGTAGTTACGTCCACCCCGGCAATAAGCTCATATTCAGGATGTCCGGCTGTTTTGCTATGTAACTGTCTAAAATTTTTAATGTCATCGAGAGTTACGTCATTTCCTGTCAAATAAAGAAAGCTGTATTGTAACATACAGGCGTGGCCGGCAGAAAGTATAAACCTGTCGCGGTTTGGCCACTCAGGATTATTAGGATTGTAGTTCATGGTATGCGCCCAAAGAACGTGGCCTATCGGTGCAATACCCATAGGCGTGCCCGGATGTCCTGAATTTGCTTTTTGCACAGCGTCTGCTGATAATACACGTACTGTGTTTATTCCTAATTGTTCAATGTCTTGTGTTGTTGCAGTCATACTTATTGTTTAGTCTTTTTGTGCTTCTGATAATTTATTTTCAGCAGTATTAACGGTGTTGACAGCAGTGGCCATAGGGGCTGAGTCTTTCTTTAGCCACAATCGTGCACCACCTTTGATTCCATCTTTATTTGAGATAAGCTTCATATTGCTTTCAAGTCTGAAAGTCAGATTTTTTGCGTTGCCTCCGCCAATATACAAGTAGTCATAATTGAATACCGTTTTCAAAACTCTTAAAACTTTTTCCATCCGTTTGTTCCATTTTTCTTTGCCCAATTTTTCAAATGCCTTTTCTCCAATATAATCATCATATGTGCTCTTTTTTGCAATTGGATGGTGGGCAAGTTCAAGGTGAGGAAGTAAATAACCATCCTGCAATAATGCAGTACCAAAGCCTGTCCCCAGGGTAATAACAATCTCAAATCCTTTTCCGCTTACTACTCCTAATCCCTGCATATCTGCATCATTAACCACGCCAACAGGTTTTCCCAATTCAGCTTCAAGCATTTTTTTCAGGTCTACATTTCTCCAAAGGTCTGTTCCAAGGTTTGGAGCAGTAATAATTACACCATTTTTTACATAACCCGGAAACCCAACAGAAACCCGCTCGTATCCCGGTAGACGTTTCACCAGGTTCTTAATAGTGTTTAAAAGATTTGCCGGATTTGCCGGTGAAGGAGTATCAACCCTTTCATAATCCATTTGAAGTTGACCTTCTTTATTTAAAATAGTTGCCTTAACGTGAGAACCACCGATATCTACTGAGAGAATTTTTAATTCCGGAAGAGAGTCATTCATAAAAATGAATTAGTATATAAATATAAATTGTTGCAGGAGATTTCCAAGAATATTTTCATTTAAAAAACTAAACCATGAAATAAAGTAAGATAAAATTCAAACTTACTATTTTTTACTTACTATTTCCCTTACTCCTTCGCTGTAACTTGTGGGTTTTAAATTAAAATAATTTTCAAACTTACTGCTGTCAAAAAAATAATCTCTGTCGTATTGATAACGCATCTCATATAATTCGTTAAGAAATGGAACAAAAAAGCCTAAACCTCTTACGGCCCAGGCTGGTAATAACTGGTATTTATTTTCTTTACCCATCTCCTTTGCAAAATGATTAATCCACTCTTCGCCTGTTAAGGTATTTGAGTCTGTAGGTAAATTCCATACTTGATTATAAGCGTCATTAGTATTGCCAAGCATAGCTGTAGCTTTTCCGGCGTCGGGAGTATACGTGAACGAATGTTTTGTTTTAGCATTAAAAAACCACAGCGCCTTTTTATTTTTTAAAAAGTTTTTATATACTAATTCTATCAATACACTATTATTTCCTTCTGCACCGTAAAAATCTGCACTCCTGGCTATAATAGCATTTAGTTTTCCCTGCTCAGCTTTGTCTAATATCATTTTATCAAGTAAAGCTCTGATCTCTCCTTTGTTACTTACGGGGCTACTTGGCGAATTTTCCGTAATGTGTTTTACATTGTCGCCACCAATCATATAAACATTGTCAAAGAATACAAGTTTACAGTTATGTTCTATACATGCATCAATTACATTTTGCATCAGAACAGGCCATGTTTCCCGCCATACTTTCAGTTTGTAAGGAAGTCCTACGGTTAAATAAACAATTTCAGAATCTTTTACTGCTTCAAAAATTTTATTCCTGTCAGTAAGACCAGCGGGAAACAAAGTATCAGTGTCATTTACTTTTTTAGGGTTTCTGCTTACTAACCTGATATTATTAGTATATGATTTTAAGGATTTAGCAAGAGCAATACCTATTGCCCCGCCTGCACCTAAAACTGTTTGCATACAGTGTGGTTGGTTTACTTTATCACAAAATAATAGATATTTATTCAGGAAACATAAAATGAAAAAAAGATACGTAAGCTTTTATTGAAAATAAAAATTCCTTTTTAACCGCTTCTGCAAAAACTTTTATCAGGTTTATGGATACAATTAAAGTAAGTATTCTCAAAATGTCAACAGGCAATCAGGTGAGTAAACAGCAAGTGCGAAAAACGACTTACTTCAAGGGATACAAACCATCACATTTTTTTTAATGCATCAATCCTGTATCTTGCAGTTTGTCAAATTTTTTATATGAAGCAGCTTCCTTTAAAGCCTGACATTTTTATAAAAAACCGGGAACGGTTTGTAAAAGAAATGAAGCCATGCAGCATCGCAATTTTCAACAGTAATGATGAAATGCCTTCTAATGGGGATGCTTTATATCCATTTGTACAAAACAGCGATTTGTACTGGCTTACAGGAATAGAGCAGGAAGAGACAATGCTTATTCTGTTTCCTCACAATCCTGATGAGAAATACAGGGAAGTATTGGTATTACTTCGTCCTAATGAGACAAAAGAAAAGTGGGATGGAAAAAGATTAAGGGAAAACGAAGGAACTGAACTTTCCGGAATAAAAAAAGTAGTATGGTCAGATAGTCTTGATGCTTTGTTACAACCCTGGGTGCATCTTGCTGAGAACGTATATTTAAATACTAACGAAAATGACAGAAAAGGTTCATTAATTGAAACAAGAGATTATCGATATGCTAAACAATTTATGGAGAGATTTCCTTTGCATAAATATGAACGTTCTGCAAAAATCTTGAAGAATTTACGTGCAGTTAAAACTCCTGAAGAAATTGATGTATTAAAAGAAGCTATAAATATTACCGAAAAAACCTTCAGAAGATTATTATCGTTTATTCGTCCGGGAGTCGTCGAGTACGAAATCGAAGCAGAAATAGTACATGAGTTTTTGAGAAATGGCAGCAAAGGAGAAGCTTACGGCAGCATCATTGCAAGCGGTGCCAGGGCAAGAACATTGCATTATGTTGCTAACAATCAGGAATGCAAAGATGGCGAATTAATTTTAATGGATTTTGGCGCAAAGTATTGCGGGTACAATGCAGATCTTACACGTACAGTACCTGTTAATGGTAAATTTGCGCAAAGACAAAAGGAAGTTTATAATGCATGTTTGCATTTGCACAATTTTGCAAAAGACCTTTTAAAACCAGGTATTTCAATTGTTGATTATACAGAAAGGGTGGGTGATGAAGCCACAAAGCAATTTATAGAAATTGGTCTGTTAAATGAGTCGGACGTGAAAAATGAAGACAAGGAAAACCGTGCTTACCGAAAATATTTATATCATGGCATATCACATCATTTAGGAGTAGATGTACATGATTTAGGAACACGCGTTGAACCAATTAAAGCAGGGATGATGTTTACTGTTGAACCTGGTATTTATATAGAAGAAGAGCAGATGGGAGTAAGAATAGAAAACAACGTTTGGATAACAGATAATGGGAATGTTGATCTAATGAAAAACATTCCCATTACAGTTGAAGAGATTGAGGAGTTGATGGGGAGGTAGACGACAGACCACAGACGACCGACGACTGACCACCGACGACGGACGACAAACGACAGACCGAGATGTAACGCTGGTTAGTATAGTTCACGGAATAATTGTGAATTTTATAAAAATAAAATGAAACATGGCTTTTAACTTTGAAAAGTTAGAGATATGGCATCTTGCTATTGATATTTCAGATGAAATAGATAAATTAATTAAAACGTTTCTTAAAGATGAAATTCTTGTTTTAACCTCACAAATCAAAAGAGCAGCAGATAGTATTTCTTTAAATATTTCAGAAGGGTCTACAGGTCAATCTGATGCAGAACAGCGTAGATTTTTAGGATTTGTCCAAAGATCTCCAATTGAAGTTGTAAATTGTTTATACCTGTCAAAAAGACGGGGCTATTTACAAAATGAAAATTTTATTAGATTAAACAATCTTTTGGAAAAGGAAGTTATTAAAATTCAAGCCTTCAAAAATTCTCTCAAATCCTAAATCATTAAACGGAAAGCAGTGATCAGTCGTCAGTTGTCAGTAGTCGGAAATATGAAACAATTACCCAACATATTTACGCTTCTTAACCTCTTTTTTGGTTGCGTGGCAATCGTTTATATTCTTCAGAATGGGATGATGTCGTTAACTACTCAGGAGGGTGAGTTGATGCTGATGCTGCCCGAGAAAATTTACTGGGCTTCGGTGTATATAGGTATTGCTGCTGTAATTGATTTTCTTGATGGTTTGGTGGCAAGGATAATGAAGGTAAACACCGACTTGGGAAAGCAACTTGACAGCCTTGCAGATCTTGTAAGCTTTGGCGTAGCTCCTGGTATGATTGTTTACCAGTTTCTGCGCTTGTCTTATGCTCAGCAGGAAAATGGTTTGGACGTTTCTGCCCTTTGGCTGCTTCCTGCTTTCATTATTCCCTGTGCAGGAGCGTACAGGTTGGGAAGATTTAATTTAGACAAAGAACAGTCATATGGTTTTAAAGGAGTGCCAATACCCGCAGCAGGTCTGCTTATTGCTTCTTTTCCATTAATCTACTGGTACTCAAATAACTCTTCAGCCGTTAATCTTTTATTAAACTCCTGGTTTTGGTATGCATTGATTGCAATTGTTGCTTATTTAATGGTTTGTAAAGCACCTATGATAGCGCTCAAGTTTAAAAAGCTTAATATAAAACATGATCTTCCTAAACTCATTCTAATCACTGTTGCTGTATTTGCAGGAATACTTTTACATTGGTTAGCAGTGCCTGTTGTATTTGTTGCTTATGTTATACTGTCGCTGGCAATGCCTGAGTATGCAAAAGGCAATGACAGAAATATAGTAAAACAGGTTTTGTAATCCTATTTTTCCAAACAATTATCTGTTTTATCTTTTCCTAAAAATAAGTATGCAAATGAAATTTAATTCAGTGTAAGCTCAACGATATAAGCAGAGTATTGATTTTCTAACAAAAAATAAATCAATTGCACATTCTGTCTTCATCTTTTACCTTTGCCCCTTCAAATAAATTTCCATGACCTATAATGTTCAAATAAAAGTAATGCCACTAAAAGATTTACTCGATCCGCAGGGGAAAGCTGTTTTGGGTGGATTACTAAATCTTGGTTTAAAAGGCATTGAAGAAGTAAGAATTGGCAAACATATCACGTTGAAAATTGAAGCAGAAAGTGAGGAAGCTGCAAAACAGGCAGCCGATCAGGCAAGTAAAAAACTTCTCGCTAATCCTGTTATGGAGTTTTATGAAATTGAAATGATTAATTAATAATTCGAAAATTTGTCTAATAATGACTCTTTTAGAGAAAATGAGAGAATTTGAAAATGAAAATCTTTGGGTCGTGCTTCTTGATAAAGAAAAGCACTTGCTGTATGTTGGAGATGATACTACCGATATGGCAGAGGCTTCTATTCAACAAAGCTGGCCGGAAGAAAGATCTGTTTGGGATGATGTATAAATAGCAAGAGTTTGTAAAACTGTTATTTCATTTCCAAATTTTCAAACAAAATCATTTTTCAAAATACTAATGCTTTACATCGTTCCAACACCTTTAGGAAACTTAAAAGATATTACACTACGCTCCCTTGAAGTTTTAAAAAGGGTTGATGTTATTCTTGCAGAAGATACAAGAACATCTTCAAAACTTTTACAGCATTACGGTATTTCAAAACCAATATCTCCTTATCATCAGCACAACGAACACAAGATTGTGCAACATATAGCAGAGCAGTTGCTTGCAGGAAAAACATTTGCTCTGATAACAGATGCAGGCACACCTGGTATATCTGATCCTGGTTTTTTGTTGGTAAGGGAATGTGCAAAGCATGATATAAAAGTAGAAACGCTTCCAGGTCCTACGGCTTTTGTTCCTGCATTGGTCAACAGCGGGTTGCCTATAAACAGGTTTTCTTTTGAAGGATTTTTACCATTAAAAAAGGGCAGACAAACTTTACTTAAGGAACTTGCTGTGGAAGAAAGAACGATGGTATTTTATGAAAGCCCTATGCGGCTGGTAAAGACACTTGAAGAATTTATTGAGTATTTTGGAGCTGAAAGACAATGCTGTGTTAGCAGAGAGTTAACAAAAATATTTGAAGAAAATAAACGTGGAAGTTTGCATGAAGTTTGCAATCACTTCCGCGAAAAAAATGTGAAGGGCGAAATAGTTATTGTTCTTCAGGGAGTAGTTTAATTTTTTAAAAAAATAATCAAATCTTATGTCAAAGAAATGGATGTTTTCCCTTGTTTTATTACTTGTAATATTTTCTGTAAATGCGCAGTTTAGAAAAATACCGGCAGAGGTCACAGATTCTTTTAAAGCAAAATATGAGAATGCATCCGGTGTATCATGGAAAGACAAACTTACTTCATTTGAGGCGGACTTCAGGCAGAAGGATAAAGAAATAAAAGCGTTCTTTTCTTCGAAAGGTGAATGGATAAAAACTGAAACGAAGTATAGCGTTGAAAGTCTTCCTTCAGAGGTAAGAGATGGGTTTAAAAAAAGCAAGTTTGCTCATCTTAATGTACTTGATGCATCACTGATTGACGAAAATGATAAAGAACTGCAATATCGTATTGTTGTAAAGAAAAACGACATTAGCAACAGGTCTCTTGTTTTTTCTAAAAGCGGCCAGTTAATCAGTGACTATCTTTCATTTTAGAACCATAATTTTAGAACCACGATTTATTGGATTTGGAAAGATTATGAGGAAATTTGAATTTTTCTTTTCTCTTCACTTCTTGCCTTTATTCAGTTATTCTTTTTAAACTATGAAAAATTCTCTTTTTGTTCTATGAAAAATTTACTGGCAGTATTTTTTTTATTTGTTTTATCAAATACTTCTTTCGCCCAACCTGATCGCTGGCAACAACGCATTAGCTACAATATAAATGTAAAAATGAACGTAGCCACAAACAGGTTTAATGGAATTGAAAAAATCGATTATTATAATAATTCTCCCGATACATTATATCGGGTTTTTTTTCACACTTACTGGAATGCCTTTCAACCAAACAGCAGTATGGATGTAAGAAGCCGTGAGCTGGGAAAAACTGTTCTTGGTATGGACAAACAGGGAAAGGAAGTCAGGGATTGGGATCCCCGTGTAAAGGATAGGATATTGAATTTGAAGCCTGATGAGATTGGATACCAAAAAGTGTCTTACATAAATGTGAATGGTAAAGCGCAAGCTTTGAAGGAACACGAAACTATTTTAGAGGTAGTGCTGGATAAACCATTACTGCCGAAATCTAAAACTGCTCTTCAGGTTAGCTTTGAAGCCCAGGTGCCACTACAGGTAAGACGCAGCGGCAGAGACAATGCTGAAGGTATACGATATAGCATGGCTCAATGGTACCCAAAAATGGTGGAGTACGACTACCAGGGGTGGAATGCAAACCCTTACATTGCCAGGGAATTTTATGGTGTATGGGGTGATTATAATGTAAAGATCAATATTGATAAAAGTTACCTGGTTGCTGCCTCCGGAACTTTACAAAACTCAAACCAGATAGGATTTGGATACGAAGAAACCGGAATAAAAGTGGTAAAACCCTCAGGCAATACCTTAACGTGGAATTTTATAGCTAGTAATGTTCATGATTTTGTTTGGGCGGCTGATCCTGATTATACAATGATTGAGCGACAGGTAAAAAGCGGGCCTTTATTATACATTGTTCATAAAAATGTTGACAGCTTTAATGTTTTATGGGAGAAACTGGCAGATACTGCTGAACTTGCCTATCCGATTATGGCTAAAACCTTTGGTTCTTATCCTTATAAGAATTACACTTTTATACAAGGCGGTGATGGTGGTATGGAATACCCGATGGCGACATTAATTAAAAATGCCGGCATAGGTACTGCTATTCATGAATGGATGCATAGCTGGTACCAGGGCATGATGGGAACCAATGAAAGCCTTTACCCCTGGATGGACGAAGGTTTCACGACCTATGCCGAGGAAAGAGTGATGGGCGAACTACGCCAAAATAGAACATTTGTGCAGGAAGGAAGCTATACAGGTTATTACAGGCTGGCAAAAAGCGGCTTTGAAGAACCAATGACCACACATTCTGATCACTACAGCACTAATTATGCTTACAGCAATGCAGCATATTCAAAAGGTGCAGTATTTTTGGCACAACTGGGTTATATTACAGGTGACCAGACACGCGATAAAATATTGCTTGAATATTATCGTCTATGGCGATTTAAACATCCTAATCCAAATGATTTTATAAGGGTTGCTGAAAAGGTAAGCGTCATGGAACTGGACTGGTACAAAGAGTATTGGGTTAACACAACAAAGACAATTGATTATGCTATTGACAGTTTGTGGGAAGAAAACGGGAAAACAAATATTCGTATAAAAAGGTTAGGGGAGATGCCCATGCCGGCAGATGTTCAGCTTACTTTTAAAGACAGCACTAAAGAACTCCACTATATTCCTTTAAATCTTATGTATGGACAAAAACCTGTTGAAGGTGACACTATACCAAGAACAGTTCATGAAGAATGGCGTTGGACACATCCAACCTATACATTTGAAACAAACAGAAAAATTTTAGACCTCATTGAAGTTGAAATAGACCCATCACAGCGGTTAGCAGATATAGACAGACGAAACAATGTTTTAAAAATAAAATGGTAAGGGAAAGCTTATAAAACCAAAAGTCTCATTCAGTCTTAGAAAACAAGTTTTTTACAATAATTAAACAGAAAATTTGATACTCATAATGAATTTTGAGGCACAGTGAAACGAAAGCCGATGCCATGTATAGTTTCAATCATTACTTCCGGGTCAGCTTTCAGATACTTACGAAGTTTTGTAATGTACACATCCATGCTTCTTCCCAAAAAAAAATCGTCTTTCCCCCAAACATTTATTAATACTTCTTCCCGTTTAACGACTTTGTTTTGATATTCACATAAAAACTTCAATAAGTCACTTTCCTTCGCTGTGATGTTATATGTTTCTGTTGGTGTTATTACCTTTAGATCTGCGGGAGAAAATACAATAGTCCCGATCTTATAATTTACAACTGTATTTGAATGGAGCTTTTTTGTACGTCGTAAAAAGACTTCTATTTTTTTTAATAACTCGGGCATACTGAATGGTTTGGAAATATAGTCATCAGCACCGGTGTCGTAACCTTTTAGCCGGTCTTCTTCAAGAGTTTTTGTGCTTAAAAAAAGCACAGGTATTACATCTGTCTGTTGCCTTATTTTTTTGGCTACTGTATAGCCATCTTTATACGGCATCATTATATCGAGCAGGCAAATATCAAACTTATCTTTATCAAACGTTTCAATAGCAGTTTGCCCGTCTGAACAATGCACAACTTTATATCCTTCATCTTCCAATGCATCTTTTACCATAAAAGCAAGACTGTTATCATCTTCGGCAAATAATATAGTTGCCCGGGGTGTGAGCATTTAATTTGAGTTTTAATGTGTTGGCAAATCAATTATAAACTCAGAGCCTTCTCCAACAATGCTTTTTACTGTTATAGTTCCGTTATGCCCGTCTATCACTTTTTTTACAAAATACAATCCCAGGCCCAGGCCCTTTACATCGTGCACATCACCAGACGGAACGCGATAAAACTTTTTGAATAACTTTTTTTTGGATTTTTCTTCAATTCCCACACCGTTGTCTTTAACTGAAATTAAATACCGGCTGTTAACGGCTTTTGTTTCAATTATGACCAAAGGTTCCCTCGCATATTTCAAAGCATTTGAAATCAGGTTTAAGATTGCTACATACAAACTGCTGTCATCAGCCTGTATGGAAGCATTTGTTTCTTCCGGTAATAGCTTTACTATTGCATGCTTTTCTTCTGCAACCGCATAAAGCTGCGTTATAGCTTGTCTGATCAGTTCATTTGGTACAACTTCTTTTTTATAGAAAACCAAGCCATCAGCTTCTGCTTTTAATACTCTCATAAGGTTTTCAATATGGTGCTTAAGGTAGGCAGTTTGAGCCTGCATTAATTTAATGTATATTTCAAATTTTTGTGAATGCTCTGCCATAGAAGGTTTGGCTACGGCATCAAGTCCCACTATTAATGTAGTAAGGGGTGTTTGAAATTCGTGCGTGACATTCCGGATAAAATCATTTTGTATCTCATTTAAAAATTTTTGCCTGTATAAAAAAAATATACTCAGGCTTAATGCAATCAGGAATAATAATAAAAGAAAACCTGATACAATCCACCATGTCATCGAATTCAGGATATACTGGTTGCGGTGTGGGAAATACAAATAAATGTAAGGGTAGTTTTTTTTGTAGGCGCCTAAATTGACGCCGCTGCCTACAGGATGTTTTGTATCTGCAGATGGCAGGTACATCTCATATAAAAATTTGTGAGGACCGGGAGTGTACAAGGCTACTTTACAATCTGCAAATACGCCGAAATCTTCTAAATTTTCTAATAAATTATCCAACAGCATTTTCTTTGCTGGTATGCTTTCTATCTTAAAAAGAAACGTGTTAGCATCCGGCTGTTCTATAAGTTTTTGTAACTGTGTTGCTGATGATGAATTAGTTAATTCTAAGTCTTCGTACACTCCCTGTATACTTTTTACTACGCTTGTACTAAACTGTTTTTGCTCATAATTATAGATCTTATTAAGCCAGAATAACTGAGTTGCTACCAGTAAACCAATTGCAATGGCTGTTATTAAGATAATCCATCTGAGAGTAGCAGATCGCATGTAATAGCGGGTTGAAAAATTACGTATACAAAGATGATCGAAATTAAGTTTGATGCGACGCTGTCTTAAGTTAAACGATGGTTAATGACAATAGTAATATCTGCGGCGGTAATAAATTTAACCGGATTAGTAATACTTGTTTTATAAACCTTGTAAGCCAAACATTAACATTGGTTAAACGGTGGTTAACGCTGCCTGAACGGCCAAAACCATTTATACTTTTGATACTTAAATAATTAAAAAATAAAAATCGAAAACAATGAAAAAAGTACTTCTCGGAGCAGCAATGATTGTAAGTTGCATAAGCTTCTCATTTGCACAAACAGGAACAGCAAAAACTACAAAACACGCATCTCACAAAACAGCAACTACCCAATCTGCAGGCACACAATCTGCGACAGATACAAGTGCTGCTGCATCCAAATCAACTTCAACTAAGCGTACAGTAGCTCATAACGGAACACGGCTAAAAAAAGACGGCACACCAGACAAGCGTTATAAAGCTAACAAAAAAGGATAAGAGTAAGTTTCATTACAGTATTAAAATAAAGGGTATTCGCAGTACAAGACAGAAGATATCTTCAACAAAGTCAATTTTTTTAAACACAATAAATATAGAATTATGAAAAAGGTAATTTTAGCAGCTTTTATGCTGCTTGCAGTAGCTGGCACAACAATGGCACAAACCGGTCAAAAAGATGCAGCAGGCACTGCTACGCAGACAACTACAAAGCATCATGCAAAAAAACATCATGGTAAAAAGCATCATCACAAGATGGCTGCAATGAAAAATGATGCAGGAAAAACACAAAAATAGCAAAACCAGGC
>JAABUS010004755.1_pt1 | contig 19007 bp, 17 predicted proteins | sample 5560161 | NCBI WGS metagenome assembly JAABUS01 (sample SAMN10711885, study PRJNA513376) | rock metagenome | isolation source: Antarctica rocks | place: Antarctica: Victoria Land, Trio Nunatak nord | collected 2016-01-04 | reverse complement strand
AAGCCATGCTGAGCGTGACGTCCCGTCCACGGATCCACCGCCTGGCCGCCCGGAGGTCACCCGGTACGTTCCGGCGCGCTAACGACCGCGTGGCGGTCGTACGGCGGAACCGACGAGGCCGGCGGCAGCGGATGCCAGCACCTTGCCGGCGGTCGAGTGGCTGATAAGTCGGCGTTGAGGGACGGCTGGCAGGCTGCCAGAAGAATGGACCCGATCCGGTTCGGTCGAGGGATCCGCGAGCTCCGGCAGCGACGAGGCTGGCGCCAGCAAGACCTCGCGCGCGCGGCCGGCGTCTCCCGCAGCGTTATCGCCCGCGTGGAGCAGGGCCGTGGCGATCGCCTGCCGTATGCGCCGCTCGCAGCGATCGCCACTGCCCTCGGAGCGCGGGTGGCCGTGCGGTTGGACTGGCAGGGCGAGCAACTCGACCGGCTGATCGATGCCCGCCACGCGGCCTTGATCGAGCTCGTCGTTCGGGAGCTGACATCCCTCGGCTGGGCGTGCGCGACAGAGGTGACCTTCAGCATCTACGGCGAGCGAGGCTCGATCGACGTCCTGGGGTTCCATGGTGAGACCGGTGTGCTGATCGTGGTCGAGGTGAAGTCGGCGATCCCGGAGCTCGGGAACACGTTGATCCCGCTCGATCGAAAAGTGCGGTTGGCGGCCCGAATCGCGGCGGATCGCGGTTGGGTGCCAAGGAGCGTCGCCCGGTTGCTGGTGGTCGGTGACGCGACCACGACGCGTCGTCGCATCGAAGCCCACCGGACCGTGTTCGACGTCGAGTTCCCGGTGCGCGGCTGGGCGGTCCGGCGCTGGCTCGCGGCTCCGGTGCCTGCTACCGGCTGGTCCGGGCTGTGGGTTCCGTCAGGCGACCGTCAGGCGGTCACTACGAAGGTGCTCCGGGTGCGGCCAAGCCATGCTGAGCGTGACGTCCCGTCCACGGATCCACCGCCTGGCCGCCCGGAGGTCACCCGGTACGTTCCGGCGCGCTAACGACCGCGTGGCGGTCGTACGGCGGAACCGACGAGGCCGGCGGCACGCTGGCTTGGCCGTCTGGGGGGCCGACGGCCCGGCCTCGCCACGGCCCGGCGGCACGGCCCTGCCGCACGCGGCCCGGCTGCGCCCCCCGTCGGCCGGCGCCACGGCCCCCTCGGCACACGGAACGGCCCCGGGCCGGAGCCCGGGGCCGTTCGAGCCCGACGCAGAGCGGCGGTCAGACCTCCTTGTACTCGCCCTCGACCGTGTCGTCCGCGGCGCCGGAGCCGCCGGCGGCCGCGCCGGCGGGCTCACCCTCCGGTGCCGGACCCTCGCCTTCGGGCTGGGCGCCGTCCCCGCCGTCGGAGCCGTTCGCACCGGCCTCGGCGGCCGACGCCTGGTAGGCGGCCGTCGACACCCGGTTGAGCGTCTCGGCGAGCGAGGTCATGCCGCTCCGGATCGCGTCGACGTCTGAGCCCTTGAGCGTCTCCCGGAGCGACTCGACGCCGTTCTCGACGGCCGCCTTGTCCTCGGACGAGACCTTGTCGCCGAGGTCGCGGATGGCGCGCTCCGCCTGGAACGTCAGAGCCTCCGCCTGGTTGCGGGTCTCGACCTCCTCGCGCCGCTTGCGATCCTCGTCCGCGTGCAGCTCGGCGTCACGGACCATCTGGTCGACCGCCGACTTGTCGAGCATGGACGACGCGGTGATCCGGACCGTCTGCTCCTTGCTCGTCGCCCGATCCTTGGCCCGGACGTCGAGGATCCCGTTGGCGTCGATGTCGAACGTGACCTCGATCTGCGGGATGCCGCGCGGCGCCGGCGGGATGCCGTCGAGGATGAACCGGCCGAGCGTCTTGTTGTCCTGGGCGAAATCGCGCTCGCCCTGAAGGACGTGGATCTCGACCTGGCTCTGGCTGTCCGAGGCGGTCGAGAAGACCTGCGACTTGGAGGTCGGGATGGTCGTGTTGCGGTCGATCAGCCGGGTCATCACCCCGCCGAGCGTCTCGATGCCGAGGGACAGCGGCGTGACGTCGAGGAGCAGGACGTCCTTGACCTCGCCGCCCAGCACGCCGGCCTGGATGGCGGCGCCGATGGCCACGACCTCGTCCGGGTTGACGCCCTTGTGCGGCTCCTTGCCGCCGAACATGGCCTTGACCGCCTCGACGACGGCCGGCATCCGGGTCATGCCGCCGACGAGGATCACCTCGTCGATGTCGCCGGGCTTGAGCGCCGCATCCTTGAGGGCCGCGAGCACGGGGCCCTTGGTCCGCTCGACCAGGTCGGCGACGAGGTCCTCCAGCTTCGCCCGGGAGAGCGTCATCACGAGATGCTTCGGACCGGACGCGTCCGCCGTGACGTACGGCAGGTTGATCTCCGTCGAGGATGTCGAGGACAGCTCGATCTTCGCCTTCTCCGCCGCCTCCTTCAGACGCTGGAGCGCCTGCTGGTCCTTCGAGAGGTCGATGCCCTGGTCGCGCTTGAACTCGGCCAGCAGCCAGTCGATGACCCGCTGGTCGAAGTCGTCGCCGCCGAGGTGGGTGTCGCCGTTGGTTGCCTTGACCTCGAAGACGCCCTCACCGAGCTCTAGGATCGAGATGTCGAACGTCCCGCCGCCAAGGTCGTAGACGGCGATCTTCTCGTCGTGCTTCTTGTCGAGCCCGTAGGCCAGCGCGGACGCGGTCGGCTCGTTGATGATCCGCTTGACGTCGAGACCCGCGATTCGGCCGGCGTCCTTGGTCGCCTGGCGCTGCGTGTCGTCGAAGTAGGCGGGCACGGTGATGACCGCGTCGGTGACCTTCTCCCCGAGGTACGCCTCGGCGTCCGTCTTGAGCTTCTGGAGGATCATCGCGCTGACCTCGGGCGGCGTGTACGTCTTGCCGTCCGCGAGCTTCACCGCGAGTCCGTCGCTCTTCGAGTCCTTCTCGACGGTGTACGGGACGAGCTCCTTCGAGCGCTTGACCTCCGGGTCGTCCCAGCGACGACCCATGAAGCGCTTGATCGAGTAGACCGTGTTGCCGGGGTTGGTGACCGCCTGGCGCTTGGCCAGCTGGCCAACCAGACGCTCGCCTGTCTTCGTGAAGGCGACGACCGACGGCACCGTCCGGCCGCCCTCGGCCGAGGCGATGACGGTCGGCTCGCCGCCCTCCATGACGGCCACGACGGAGTTGGTCGTGCCCAGGTCGATGCCGATGATCTTGCCCATGTTCTGTGTGGCTCCTGTCAGTCGTTGAGGGTTGCGGGGTCGGTGTCGAGCGTGGTGGAGGGTGGCGCCGGCGCCGGCAGGCCCTCGGCGACGGCCACGAGCGCGGGACGGAGGACCCGGTCGCGCAGCCGGTAGCCGCGCCGGACCTCCTCGACGATCTGGCCCTCGGCGTGCTCGGAGTTCGGGACGTTGGCGATGGCCTCGTGCTGACGCGGGTCGAAGGTCGTGCCGGGTGCCGCCTCGACCTGGCTGACGCCCTCGCTCTCGAGCAGCGACCGGAGCTTGCGGTCGATGGCGGTGACGCCCTCGACCCACGCGTTGCCCGCGATCTCGGCCGGCCGGGCGTCGATCGCCCGGTCGAAGTCGTCGGCGATCACGAGCACCTTGCGGATCAGGTCCTCGCCCGCGAGGCCCAGCTCGCGCTCGCGCTCCTCGGCCGTTCGGCGGCGGTAGTTGGCAAACTCGGCGCGCTCGCGCTGGAGCAGCCCGAGGTACTCCTCGGCCTGCCGCCGGGCCGTCTCGAGGTCGCCCTTGAGCGCCTCGATGTCGGCCAGCAGGCTCGTCGGCGAGATGTCGATCTCGTCGATCCGCTCCTGGGCGCGGGTGCGGTTGCTCATCGGTTCACTTCCTGTTCGCTTGGTCATGTCGGCCGTCATCCCCATCGGATCAGGCGTAGAGGTGGTCGACGAGCTCGTTCATCAGGCCGGAGACGAAGCGGACGGTGCCGATCGCCTGCGGATAGGACATGCGCGTGGGCCCCAGAACGCCGACGACGCCGACGGCCCGGCCCGGCCGGCCGTACGAGGCGAGCACGAGCGACACGTCCTGCATCTCCATCGGCCGGTTCTCGTGCCCGATGAACACGCGAACGCCATTCCAGCCGGCGACGTTGCCGACGAGCTCGCCGAGCCAGGCCCGGTTCTCGAGGGCCGAGAAGACGCGCCGCAGCTTGTCGCTCTGGGCGAACTCCGGCGCCGCCATCACGTTCAGCAGACCGTCGCTGAAGACCTCCTCGATCAGCGTCGCGTCGTACTCGCGGAGCATCCGCACCAGCCGTTCGCCGACGCGCCGGGCGATGGGGCCGTCCGCGACCCCCTCGTCGAACCGGCCGAGGACCGTGGCCGCCTGGCTGGCCGTCAAGCCCGAGAGGCGGGCATTGAGCAGGCCCGCCACCGTGTTCAGGGTGTCCTGGTCGACCGGTTCCTCGAGGGTGAGCAGGGCCTGCTTGATCGCACCCTCCTGGAGCACGACGATGAGGCTCGCCAGCCGCTCGTTCATGGCGACGAGATCGATCCGCCGGATGTGCGCCGCCCGCGGCTTGGCGGGCGTGGCCAGTCCTGCGGCCCGGGTCAGGGAGGCGAGCGTCGTCGCCGCCAGCCGGAACCAGTGCTCGCTGGCGTACTCCACCTGTCCGAACTGGTGGCGGATCATCAGCTGTTCCACAGCCGGCAGCGGCACATGCTCGACGATCGACTCGACATAGAAGCGATAACCCTCGTCCGTGGGGATCCGGCCGGCCGAGGTGTGCGGGTGGGTCAGCAGACCGGCCCCCTCGAGCTCGGCGAGGATGCTGCGGACGGTCGCGCTGGACACGCCCAGCGCGTAGCGGGTCACCAGCGCCTGCGATCCAACGGGCGCAGCGGTGACGACGTATTCCTCGATGACGGCCCGGAGGATCGCCTGCGCTCGGAGGTCCAGTGGGCCGGTGGTGCGGCTGCGTCGCGCCAAGGCCGGTGCTCCTCGATGGGAGTTGGCACTCTAACTGGTAGAGTGCCAACGAACTGCGGGCATGGTAGCAGCCGCTCGATCCGAGTGTCAACGCGCGGCCGGCCGGTCAGACGAGGCGGCTGAAGAGCTCGTTGGAAAGCAGCCTGCCCCGGGTCGTGAGCACGACGCGCTCGTCCGCCGTAGTGGCGACGAGCCCCGCGTCGAGCGCCCAGGGCATCGCCTCGGCCAGCGGCGGGACACCGGCGAGCGCGCCGGGCACCCCGCGATCCGTCCTCAGCGCCAGCACGATCCGCTCCGAGGCAGCGGCTCCCGCGTCGATGTCCTCGTGCCCGCCGGGTGGCAGAGCCGGGCGTCGGCGGGGTCCGCCCTCGAGCGCGGGCGTCCACAGATCGAGGCGGGCCACGTTCCAGCGCCGGGTGCGGCCGTCGAACGCGTGGGCGCCCGGTCCGACGGCCTCCCAGGGCCGTCGCTCCCAGTACGCGAGGTTGTGCCGGCTCTCGTGCCCCGGCCGGGCCCAGTTGCTGATCTCGTAGCCGCGGAACCCGGCGGCCGCGAGTCGCTCGACCGCGTGCAGGTACTGGTCGGCGGCGCGATCGTCGTCCTGGCCGGGCCGTGCCCGTTCGCGCCAGCGGCGCGCCCCCCGCCGCATCGGCAGGTGATCGCCGCAGGCTTCGGTCAGTCCCTCACGCTCGGGATCGTCGAGCGTGAGCGCATAGAGGGACAGATGGTCCGGCGCCAGTGCGAGCGCCCGGTCGAGTGTCGCCGACCATGCCCCGGGACTGTCGCCCGGGATGTCGTACAGCAGGTCGACGCCGATCGAGCGGAGGCCGGCCGATCGCGCCTCGGCGATGGCGTCCCCGACGTCCTCTGGTCGATGCCGACGGCCCAGGCGGCGCAGCTCGGCGACGTCCAGCCGCTGGGCGCCGAAGGACAGGCGCGTGACCCCGGCTCGCGCGAGCGCCGCGGGGTCGCCGCGCTCGTCACGCCCGGGATTGGCCTCCACGGTGATCTCCGCCCCGACCGCGATGCCGTACCGATCGCGCACGCGCGCGAGAAGCTCCGCGATCGCCGTCGCCGGGAGCAGCGACGGCGTCCCGCCACCGAAGTAGACCGACGCGAGCGGGGGCCGGCCGTCCGTTCCCGGCCGTCCGAATGCGGCATCGAGCGTGTCGGCGCGCAGGTCGAGCTCGGTGGTCAGCGCCGCGAGGAAGGGCGCCACCCGGTTGCGCGGGCCCCGCGCCGCCGCGCCGGCCAGCACGACGAAGTCGCAGTACGGGCACAGGGACACGCAGAACGGCACGTGGAGGTAGAGGGCGACGGGCGGCCGGGAGGCCGGGGGCTCGGGCTCGGCGGCTCGCTCGGGCGTCAATCCCCTCGCGTGCCGATCACCTGCCAGCCGTCCGGCGTCTGCCGGCGCCGCTCGATGTCCTCGGTCTCGCGGCCGCGGAGCGCCACCTGGCCCGCGTGACCGGTGCACAGGAAGATGGCGAATCGGGTGACGGCATGGCCCAGGAAGGCCGCCGCGATCCCCCCCGTCGCCGACGTGAGCCATCCGCCGGCGAGCCCGATGACGACTGTCAGCACGAGCATGTAGCGGTCGCGACCGGGCGCGCCGAGCCGCGTCGCCAGCGCGTACAGCAGAGCCTGCATGATGTTCGCCGTCGTGGGGTTGATCCCGGCCCCGAGTAGGAGGCCGTAGAGCACGCCGCGAAACGTGGCCTCGTCGATGAACGCGGTGGCCAGCGCGTTGACCAGCGCCCCGGGATACGAGCCGACTGCGGGCAGGCGCAGGTGGCGGTAGCGCAGCCAGGCGAACCCGATCGCCTGGGCGGTGCCGGCGAGCCCGAAGGCCAGGCCGCCGACGAGCGACGCGACACGATCGCCGGGGCCGAGGAATAGCTGCTCGTGGGGGGCGGGATGCGCCAGCACGATGATGATGACGAACCCGAGGCCCAGGACGTACCAGGCCATCCGGCGGCGGAGCGACGGCAGATGCCCCTCACGCGTCGCCTCGTCGTACTCCGCTGCGCCGAACCGCTCCGCGTCGACCCGGAGCAGGACGAGGAGCAATGCGAAGCCGATGACGATCAGGTGGCGCAGCGGCTCCGGGATGTCCATCGCTCAGCTTGCAGCGGCGAGGTGGCGAGCGGCGGCGGCGGTCGCAACCCGGCCGGCGGTCGCAACCCGGCCGGCGGTCGCAACCCGGCCGGCAACGGCGGCGATCACGACTCGCCCATCCTGAGCACCGCCAGGAACGCGTCCTGCGGGATCTCCACGGACCCCACCCGCTTCATGCGCTGCTTGCCTTCCTTCTGCTTCTCGAGCAGCTTCTTCTTGCGCGTGATGTCGCCACCGTAGCACTTGGCGAGCACGTTCTTGCGCATCGCCCGGACCGTCTCCCGGGCGATCACGTTCGACCCGATCGCCGCCTGGATCGGCACCTCGAACATTTGCCGCGGGATCAGCTCCTTGAGCTTGTCGGTCAGCTGTCGGCCGATCGCCTGGGCCTTGTCCCGGTGGGTGATCAGCGACAGCGCGTCGACCGGCTCGCCGTTGACCATCACGTCGAGCTTGACGAGATTCGCCGGGCGGTAGCCCGACTCTTCGTAGTCCATCGAGGCGTAGCCCTGAGTCCGGCTCTTGAGCTGGTCGTAGTAGTCGACGATCAGCTCCGCGAGCGGCATCTCGAAGGTCATGAGGACGCGCTGGGGATCGAGGTAGTCCATTCCCAGGAAGGCGCCGCGACGGGTCGTCGAAAGGTCCATCAGCGGGCCGATGTAGGCGCTCGGCGTCACCACCTTGAGGGTGATCCACGGCTCGTGGATCGCCTCGATCTCCGACACGTTGGGGAGCAGTGCCGGGTTGTCGATCGCGGTCGTGCCCCGGCCATTGGTCAGCTCCACGCGGTACTCGACCGACGGCGCGGACGCGATCAAGTCGAGGTTGAACTCGCGCTCGAGGCGCTCCTGGACGATCTCCATGTGGAGCAGACCGAGGAAGCCGCAGCGGAACCCGAACCCCAGAGCGACGGAGCTCTCCGGCTCGTAGGTGAAGCTCGCGTCGTTGAGGTGCAGCTTCTCGAGGGCCTCGCGGAGCAGCGGGTAGTCCTCCCCGGAGAGCGGGTACAGCCCGGCGAAGACCAGGCTCTTCGCCTCCTGGTAGCCCGGCAGCGGCTTCGACGCCGGCCGGCGGGCCAGCGTGATCGTATCGCCGACCTGCGCGTCGCGGACGCTCTTCAGGCCGGTCGCGACGTAGCCGACCTCGCCGGCCCGCAGCGCCTCGACCGGCACGAGCTGCGGCCGGAAGACGCCGAGCTCCAGCAGCTCCGCCTCCGCGCCGGACGCCATCAGCCGGATCGTGTCGTGGGCGTGGAGAGTGCCGCGGTCCAGCCGGACGTAGACGACGACGCCCTTGTACGGGTCGTAGTGGCTGTCGAAGATGAGCGCCTGGAGCGGCGCGCTCACGTCGCCCGTCGGGGGCGGGATGCGCTCAACGATCGCCTCGAGGATCTCCGGCACGCCCGTGCCGTCCTTGGCCGAGGCGAGGATGACCTCCTCGCGCGGGATCGCCAGCACGTTCTCGAGCTCGTCCATGACGAGCTCCGGCTGGGCGGACGGGAGGTCGATCTTGTTGATGACCGGGATGATCGTGAGGCCCTCGCGGAGCGCCAGGTGGACGTTCGCGAGCGTCTGGGCCTCGATCCCCTGCGCGGCGTCGACGACGAGGATCGCGCCCTCGCAGGCCTGCAGGCTGCGGCTGACCTCGTAGCTGAAGTCGACGTGACCGGGCGTGTCGATCAGGTTCAGCGCGTAGGCAAGGCCGTCGCTCGCCTTGTACTCGAGCCGCACGGCACGCGCCTTGATCGTGATCCCCTTCTCGCGCTCGAGGTCCATCGAATCGAGGACCTGGCTCATCATCTGGCGACCCTCGACCGTGTGGGTCAGCTCGAGCAGCCGGTCGGCCAGGGTCGACTTGCCGTGGTCGATGTGGGCGATGATCGAGAAGTTGCGCAGTCGCTCCTGGGAGATGGTCACGAGGCGGGAGTGTACCGGCCGCCGGAGGCGAGCCATGGGGCGCGCTGTCCCCCAGTCAACAAATCGGCTCGTTGTCCGGTGGAAGTCGCTGTCCACACCAATGTGCTGCCGACCAGTCAGCGAAACAGGCCGAAACAGCCCCGAAACCGCCCAGGGGAGGGCACGCCAGCGTCGAACCGGGCGGTTCGTTGACGGCCAGTCAGCACGGGGCGGGGTGGCCGCGCCCCACCACCTCCGAGATCACGATTGCAGCGCGCTGAGCACCCCGACGCCGGCGACGATCAGCACCACGCCCGCGCTCTGCAGCCGGTCGAGGCGCTCACCGAACAGGCCGACGCTGGCGATGGCGGCGATCGCGCCGAACTGCGAGGACACGACCGAGGCGACCGCGATGCCGTCGCGGGCACCGAACGCGTACGAGGCCACGCCGAGCACCTCGACGACCGCGATGACGACGACGAACGGCAGCGCCTCGCGGGTCATGCGGAGGCGGCGCGTCAGGAGGAGCGGCAGCGCCACGGCGACGGTGCCCGCCACGCGCGCCGGCAGGATGGCCCAGGCCAGGGGAAGCTCGGTGCCGATCCGGCCGGACACGTACAGGTTCACACCGAACAGGGCCGCCGCCCCGACCGCGAGAAGGACCGCGGTGCGCGAGCGCCCAAGCCCGGGCCGTTCGCCCGGCGCCGACACTAGGGACGGTGCCCGACGCTCGAACGAGGTCAGCACGATCCCCATCACGATCGCCGCCAGCACGACGGCCGCGCCGGCCGCCAGGGGTTCGCCGGCGGCGACGGCGATCGAGGCGCCGATCGCTCCCTCCGTCGAGATGATTGGGGCGACGAGCGCCACCTGACCGCGCTGCACCGCGGCGTAGGCAAGCAGCAGCCCCACGACATTGGAGGTCCCTGAGACGGCCAGCAGCGCCAGCTCGCGCGGGCCCAGGTGCACGCTGCCGCCACCGATGACCATCAACGGCGTGGTCAGGACCAGGCCAATCAGCATTGCCCAGGCCAGGGTCGACCAGGGACCGATCCGGCGAGCGGCGCGGGCCGAGGCCATCGAGGCGGTCGCCCAGCAGAGCGCCGCACCGAGACCGCCGAGGATCGCGAGCATCGGGCCAGTGTGCCCGCCGGCAGCATCGAGCGAGCGTTCGAACGAGGAAGTGACCCTGAGGCGTCAGTCGCTCTCGGCGACGTAGGTGGCACCGCGCTCTGCGTTGCCGGTCAGCCACCTCGTCAGTGGTTTCGGGTCATACCAGTCGGGCCCGACAAGGCGCGAGAGCGCCTCCTCTACCGAAACCCATTGCGCTGCCAGTGCCAAGGGTATCCACCGAGGCACTGGCAGCATGGTCAGCTCGATCGGCCTCTGCTACCATCCCCGTTCCTGTCCGCGCGAGCCGCGGACGTCACCTCCGACTCCACCAGCACCGAGAGGTTCGCTCCTTGGCCAGAACGCCCCGCTCCTGGACGGGCGCCCGCTCACCGGCGGGCCTCAAGCGCGTCCGGCAGACCGAGCGCCGTAGCGCCGTCCTCCAGCCCCGCCGAAGCGCGGCGAAGACGCTGGTGGCCAAGGCCATCCGCGTGTCCGCGCAGCCGGTCGAGGGCATGGAGCCGGGCGTCGCGCTGATCGAGGCGCTGAGCGCGCTCGATCGGGCCGCCAAGGCGGGTGCCATCCACCCGAACGCGGCCGCTCGCCGCAAGTCGCGTCTCGTCCGCAAGGTCAACGCCGCGCTCGGCGGGACCCAGGTCAAGGCCGCGCACGTCGCCAAGCAGACCAGCAAGGCGCAGGCCACCAAGGCGGCCAAGGCGCGGATCGCGGCCGGCAAGGCGGGCAAGGCGAAGGGCGCCCAGACCGCCGCGGGCAAAGCGCGCACCGCGCTGTCGAAGACGAGCCGAGCCGAGGGCGCCGCCGCGGCGTCCACGGCCCCGGCGGAGACCGCCCGACCGGCCACGAAGCCGAAGGCGACGCCCTCACGGACGAAGGCGGCGTCTTCGACCAGGGCGACGACCACCAAACCGGCCGCCAAGCCAGCACCGAAGCGGGCGGCCGCCAAAGGCTGAACCCGGACATGCCGCACGGCGCCCCGGGCCTGCCCGGGGCGTTTCGATTCCGGGTCCGCCGGACGCGACGCGACGCGGCGCGCGGCGCCGACCAGCGGTCAGCCGAGCGCAGACCCGCGGTCCGCCGAGCGCAGCAGTCAGCCGGTGACAGGCTCCCCGGTGGCGGCTGCCCCGCGCCCGGGCCGGAAGAGTCCGTACAGCATCGCGCCGCCCAGCCCACCCGCGGCGCCCAGGCCGACGAGCAGCCCGGCCGTCGCCAGCTGCTGCCCCCAGTAGAACCGCCCGAACGAATCCGCGTCGGTCACGCCCTGCGCGGCCAGGTCCCCTCCTCGGCCGTCCGCCAGGTAGCGCTCGTAGACGCAGGCCAGGCCGGGTTGACAGGTGAGGGAGCCACCGGCGCTCGGGTCGCGGTAGCCGTTGTCGGCGACGAAGAAGAGGCCCTTCACGGCAATGACCAGGACGGCCAGGCTGAGCCCGGTCACGGCGCCGGCGAAGAAGCCGTTGACGAGGATCCGCGGCCACGGCCCTGCGCGACGGTCCGATCGCTGGTTTGCGTAGTAGCCGATGAGCAGCGCCGCGGGCAGCGCGAGGTACCAGACGAACGGCTCGATCGGGATGACGAGGAGAAAGCTGATCACGATCACGATCGCCATGCCGATCCCCACCCAGGCGGCGGTGATCGCCCCGCGATCGACGATGCGGGTCATGAGGCGGCCGCCACCCCCGCTGCCCCGAGCGCGCGAGAGCCTGCGACCGCCGAGAGCGCCTGGCGGCCCGGATAGCGCGCCCCGTCGCCCAGCTCGCCCTCGATCCGCAGCAGCCGGTTGTACTTCGCGACGCGCTCGCTCCGTGACGGCGCACCGGTCTTGATCTGACCCGTGCCTGTCGCCACGACCAGATCGGCGATGGTCGTGTCCTCGGTCTCGCCGGACCGGTGCGAGATGATCGCGCCCCAGCCGGATCGCCGGGCCAGGGCGATGGCCTCGAACGTCTCGCTCAGCGTGCCGATCTGGTTGAGCTTCACGAGCACGGCATTGGCCGCGCCGACCTCGATGGCGCGGGCGATCCGGCTGGTGTTCGTGACCAGCAGATCGTCCCCCACGAGCTGGACGCGGCTGCCGAGCCGTCGCGTGAGCTCCACCCAGCCGTCCCAGTCGTCCTCGGCCAGCCCGTCCTCGAGCGACACGATCGGATAGCGGCTGGACCACGCCTCCCAGAGATCGATCATCTGGCCGGAGTCGAGGGTTCGCCCCTCGCGGGCCAGCACGTACCGCGTCGTCCCGGACGTGCCGCTCCCATCCTCGACCAGCTCCGTGACCGCCGGGTCGAGGGCGATCGCCACGTCCTCGCCGGGTCGGTAGCCGGCCCGCTCGATGGCGCGCATGACCACCTCGATCGCGGCCTCGTTGGACGGCAGCGACGGCGCGAATCCGCCCTCGTCGCCCTGGCCCGTGGCGAGACCCTCGTCATGGAGCAGCGAGCGCAGCGCGGCGAAGATCTCGGCGCCCGCGCGCAGCGCCTCGGAGAACGTCTCCGCGCCAACCGGCATGACCATGAACTCCTGGAAGTCGGTCGAGTCCTGGGCGTGCCGGCCGCCGTTCAGGATGTTGAACATCGGCACCGGAAGGACTCGAGCCCCCGCGCCGCCGAGATATCGATAGAGCGGCAGCCCATGGGCGGCGGCGGCCGCGTGCGCCGACGCCAGCGACACGGCCAGGATCGCGTTGGCGCCGAGCGTGGTCTTGTTGGGCGTCCCGTCGAGCTCGAGGAGCACGGCGTCGACCCCCGCCTGGTCGGCCGCGTCGAGGCCGTGCAGCGCGGGGGCGATCGTCTCGGTGATGTTGGCGACGGCGCGCGTGACACCCTTGCCACCGAACCGCTCCGGATCGCCGTCGCGCAGCTCGACCGCCTCGTGGGCGCCGGTCGATGCGCCGGACGGCACGGCCGCCCGGCCAACCGAGCCATCGGCCAGCACCACGTCCGCCTCGACCGTCGGGTTGGCGCGGGAGTCGAGGATCTGCCGCGCGTCGACGAGCTGGATGCCGGTGTTCACCGGCTGCCCTTCGCGGCTGCCGGGACCGGCTGGGTCGTCACCGCGTCCGCCTCTCGATCGAGCAGCACGGCGACGCCGGGCAGCTCGCGACCCTCGAGAAACTCAAGCGAGGCGCCACCGCCGGTCGAGATGTGGGTCATGCGATCCGCCAGCCCCTGCTGCTGGATGGCCGCCACGGAGTCTCCGCCGCCGACGACCACCGTCGCCCCGGCGTCGGCCTTGTCAGCCAGCAGTGCCGCGACCTGTCGAGTGCCGGCCCCGAAGACCGGGATCTCGAAGACGCCGATCGGGCCGTTCCAGACGACGGTCCGGACATCGGCGAGCGCCTCGTCGATCAGCGCCAGCGTCTGCTTGCCGACGTCGACGATGTGCCAGCTCGCCGGGATCTTCTCGGCCGGCAGGGTCTTGTACTCCGTGCCCCGGGTGACCTCCTTGGCCACGATCACGTCGACGGGCAGCACGACCTGGATGCCCCGCTTCTCCGCCTCGGCCAGCACCCGGCGCGCCTCGTCGACCATGTCGTGCTCGGCCAGGCTCTTGCCGACCGAGCGACCCTGCGCGAGCAGGAACGTGTTGGCCATGCCGCCGCCGAGGACGAGGACGTCGACCTTGGTCAGGAGGTTGCGGAGCACGTCCAGCTTGCCGGACACCTTGGCCCCGCCGAGGATCGCGGCGTACGGATGCCCCGGGTTCTCGAGCAGCTTCGAGAGGGCCGCGATCTCGGCCTCCATCAGCAGGCCGGCGTAGGCCGGCAGCAGCTTCGCGATGCCGACCGTCGAAGCGTGCGCTCGATGGGCCGTGCCGAACGCGTCGTTGACGTACACGTCCGCGTAGCGCGCGAGCTGCTCGGCGAACTTCGGATCGTTCTTCTCCTCCGCAGCGTGGAACCGAAGGTTCTCGAGGAGGATCACCTCGCCCGGACGCAGACGCTTCACGGCGTCCTCCGTGCCGACCCCGAGCGCGTCGCCCGTGACCGGCACGTTGCGGCGCAGGAGCTGCGAGAGCCGCTCGCCCGCCGGTCGGAGCCGCAGGCCGTCCTGGACCTTGCCCCCCGGCCGGCCGAGATGGCTGGCCAGGACCACCCGGGCGCCCTGGCCGATGAGGTGCCGGATCGTCGGCAGGGCGGCCCGGATCCGCGAGTCGTCCGTGACCCTGCCGTCCTCGAGCGGGACGTTGAAGTCCACCCGGACGAAGACGCGCTTGTCCTGGGCGTCGAGATCGTTGACGGTCAGCTTGTCCATGGGGCGATCCTGCGTGCGGCCTGGGTGGGCAGGCGGTCCCGGCGGTCCGATGCGCGGACGTTGCCGGGGATCAGCCGGCGGCCGCGGCAGCGGGCTGGTGGGTGGACGACCTGCTCGGCGGGAGCCGCTGGGCGACGAAGTCGATCAGGTCCGCCACGCGGCAGCTGTAGCCCCACTCGTTGTCGTACCAGCTGATGACCTTGACCATCGTGCCGCGCATGACCATCGTCGAATCGGCGTCGATGATCGAGGAGCGGCTGTCGCCCCGGAAGTCGCTCGAGACGAGGGGCTCGTCCGACACGCCGAGAATCCCCTCGAGCGGCCCCGCGGCGGCGGCGCGGAAGGCCTCGTTGAGCTCCTCGACGGATGTCTCCCGCGACACCTCGGCGGTGAAGTCGACGACGCTCACGGTGGGCGTTGGCACGCGCAGGCTGAAGCCGTCGAACCTGCCCTTGAGGTCCGGTATGACCAGCGCGAGCGCCTTGGCGGCGCCGGTGGTCGTGGGGATGATGTTCAGGCCGGCGGAACGCGCCCGGCGCGGGTCCTTGTGCGCGACGTCGAGGATCCGCTGGTCGTTCGTGTAGCTGTGGATCGTGTTCATCAGGCCCCGCTCGATCGTGAGCAGGTCGTGGACGACCTTGGCGGCCGGCGCGAGGCAGTTCGTCGTGCAGCTCGCGTTGCTGATGATGTCGTGGCTCTCGGGATCGTAGCGGTCCTCGTTCACGCCGAGGACGATCGTGATGTCCTCCCCCCTGGCCGGGGCGCTGATGATCACCTTCTTCGCGCCGGCGTCCAGGTGCGCCCGCGCCTTGTCGGCGTCCGTGAAGATGCCGGTCGACTCGAGGACGATGTCGACTCCGAGGTCGCCCCAGGGCAGGTCCGCCGGGTTCTTCTCGGCCAGGATCCGGATCTCGTGCCCGTCGATCACGAGCGACCCGTCGCGCGCTTCGACGGAGCCGTCATAGGTGCCGTAGGTCGAGTCACGCTTGAAGAGCAGTGCGTTCATCTCGGCGTCCACGAGGTCGTTGACCGCGACGACCTCCACGTCCGGGGCTCGCTCGATCAGGGCCTTGAGCGACTGGCGACCGATCCGGCCGAAGCCATTGATCCCGACGCGGACTGCCATGGGGGCCTCCTGTGGTGTCTCCTGGTCGGCCCCGCGAGCCGTGGCGGCCGGGAGGCGGGCGCCGGACCTGGGGGCAGGGCGGTCTGCGGACGCCGGGCCCATCGTACGCTCGGCCGCCCGTTCGCGCGACCGGCGGATCGGTGGGCCCGGAGCGGATCGGCTCGCGGCCGTGCGCCGCAGACAGACGGAACCCCCGCCGGTTGGCCGGCGGGGGTCGATGCCAGGAGAGACGGTGCGTCAGCCGCCGATCTTGAAGACCTTGCCGCCACACATGGGGCAGATCCCCTGGAGTGCAGGCTTGCCGTTCTTCATGGTGATGCGCTCGGGGTTCTGGACTTCGACCTTCTGCTTGTCCTTCACGCAATAGGCCTCGGCCATGGGGTTTCCTCCTCGGGCTAGCGTGGCGTCGCGGGAACCCGTGTCCCGTGTCCGCTCCCTACGATCGGTTCCATAGTGACGGGCGCCATCGGTCCGTCGACGCCGCTTGCTTCTGGCGGTCCATCTCGGCGAGGATCAAGAGGCTCTCGAGTCCCGTCTCGATGCAGGCCGCCTCGGCCGCGTCCTTCTGCGCCCCCTCGACGAACCGGCCGGTGGCGCGCTGCGCGTAGACCGCACAGACGACGCCAGCTCGGCAGCCCGCGAGCCCGGCGAGGATCAGAAGGGCCGAAGCCTCCATCTCGAAGTTCATGACGCGCTGTCGCGTCATCTCCTCCGCGAGGTCAGGGTAGCGGATAGGAAGCTGCGGGATCGGGCGTCCCTGCGCGCCGAAGAACCCGGGGGCGGTGGCGGTGATGCCGACATGGGTCCGGTGACCGAGGCGATCGGCCGCTTCCAGCAGGGCCAGGACCGCCTCGTAGTCGGCCACTGCCGGGTAGCCGTCGTGGACGAACCACGCGGTGGTGGTCTCCAGCCGGACGGCACCCGTCGAGACGACGAGATCGCCGAGCTCCATCTCCGGCTGCAGGCCGCCGCACGAGCCGACGCGGATGAACGTGGGCCGCTCCGTGATGGCCAGGATCTCGGCAACGGCGATCTCGACGTTGTCAGCGCCGATCCCGGTCGAGACGACCGACATGCGCTGGCCACGCAGGGTCCCCGTGACCGACGCGAACTCGCGATGGCGGTGCTCCCGCTCGATCGTGTCGAACCGGGTCGCGATCCGGGCGGTCCGATCGGGATCTCCGGGCAGCAGGATGTACTCGCCGAGGTCGCCTGGTCCGAGGCCAATGTGGTACTGGCGGTCGCCCGTCGGGAGCGCGACGCGGGCATCCGCGTTCGGCACGGCCTCGTTCCTCTCCAGTCGGCTCTCGCGGAGCGTGAAACCTGCGCGAGGATAGCCATGGCCACTCGGGAGCGTCAAGCGCGGCTGAGCCTGGGTCTTGCCGCCTCCCGGCAGGTAATGCGCTCACCGCCCGGGCTCCGACGGCTGGCTGACCGCCGGCGCTCGTTGCTCGCCGATCGGTCGCGCGGGCGGCCCCGCGATCGAGGCCAGCCGCGTCGCCACGCGCCCGAGCCAGGCTCGCTGAACCCGTCGCCGCCGCACGACGGTCATCGCGACCGAGGCGCCCGCAAGGATCATCAGCAGGAACGCGACGGCGAGCTGCGGCCCGCCGAGGCCCACGGCGCCGGCCCCGCCGGCCGTGCGCCCGGAGATGGTCCCGGACGGCGCGGTTGGCGTCGCATCCGGCTCGCGGATCGGCGCCGGCGCGAGCAGGTCTCCAACCCGCGAGATGCCGGCTGGATCGGCGACGACCACGACCAGCACGTCACCACGCCGCTCGACAAGCCCGGTCGCGTTCAACGGGTCGTCGATCTCGATGAGCGGCAGCAGCTCGGCCGCCTCCTCGGCGAGGACCACCTGCCCGACTGCGGTCCCGTCATCGAGGCGCAGGCCGTCCGGCAGCAGCTCGACGACGAGGCCGCCGATCCGGACGGTCATGCCGACGTGAGCGTCCAGATCCGCGATGTCCACGTCGACGACCTGGCCCGGGCCGCCCGAGGCCGTCGGTCGCCCGTCAGCCGCGCTTCCATCGGCATTCGCGCCGGGACCGATACCCCGGCCACCGGCGCCTGCGCCGGGTCCGGCAGCCGGGCCAGCGCCAGAGGCTCCCGGCTCCGTCGGCCCGACCGAGACGTCGCCAGGTGACCGAGGTGTCACCGCAAACCGCCGATCGGTCGCTGACGGATGCGGGCGGCGCACGATCCCCACGAAGGTGGCTCGGGCACCCTCGCGCAGTGTCGAGGACGGGATGCCCGCCCCGCTCAGGCCGGCGATCGGAACCCGGTCGCCGGCGATCTCGAGTTCCGCTCGCCAGCGGCTGCCCATCCGGGTCACGTCGATGATCGTCCCGCTGACGCGGACGAGCCGCCACTCGTGTGCCGGACCGGGAGCTCCACGGAGCTCGAGGGGGGCGATCGGGACCCCCGCACCGGCGGTCGCAAGCTCGGTGGCCCGGAGCCGCGGCGCACCGTATGCCCGACCGACGGTCCCCGTGACCGTGACCTGAGTCCCCTGCGAGGGTGCGCTCGTGCCGGTCGGGACGAGCACCTCGATCGCGGCCGTTCCGTCCTCCACGACGATCCGGCGACCGGTGGCGTCGAGCAGGGCTGGCCCGGCGCTCACCGTTGCCTCGATCCGGACCTCGCCGTCCCGAACCAGCAGGGCGCGAGCGATCGTGACCGTCGCCACCACCGGCGTGCCCGGCGGTCGGGATGCGCCGGCATCGTCCGTCTGGTTCGGTTCGTCCGGTTCGTCCGCGGCCGGAGCCGCGATCAGCAGGATGTCCGCGCCGTCGCGGATCCAGATCCGGTAGCCATCGAGGCTTCCCTTGCGACTGGCACGCTGGCCGGCCACGCCCAGCACCCGGTAGGTTGCGCCGTCCGCAAGCGCGGCGGGCTCGATGCCGCTTGATTCGTCGGCGAACAACCGAACGGCTGTCCCGTCCGTGGCGAGCAGGTCGACCGTCAGGTCGCCGCTGGACGTCCAACTCGCCGCGCCGTCGACAGTGCCCTCGAGGCTGACCAGGCGACCCTCGGTGGCCTCGCCGAGCGCGGCGCCGTCGACCTCGGCCGCGTGCGGCAGCGCCGCCGTTCCGACGACCGCGAAACCGGTGACATCCGGACGGATCTCCAGCTGGCCGTATGGGTCGTGGAGGGGACCCGACGCGGTGACGAGGGAGCCCCGGCGCGGCGGTCGGGCGCCCTCCGGGACCCGGATCACGATCCCGCCCGTTCCGTCCTGGATCGCGATGAGGAGCGGACTTCCGAGCCGGCCGGTCTCGGCCGTGACCACGCCTCGCACGCTGACCCTCGAGCCCACGGGTCGAGCCCGAGCGGCAGCGATCGACTCGTGGGGCGTGACAGTCGGCGACGTGGTCGGCGTGGGAGTCGGCCGCGGGGTGGGTGACGGCGTGGGTTGAGGTGTGGGGCTCGGAGCCGGCGCGGGGCGCGGCGGTGTCGGCGTGGTTGACCCTCCTATGGATGTCAACGGCCTCAGGGTCGACTCGTCAGGCAACCGCATGCGCCAAGGTCGTGGTCACCCGATTCGACGCCATGCCCTTGAGCGCGAGGTATACCTCGCGCGCGACGTA